>JACCDP010168317.1_pt1 | contig 79180 bp, 70 predicted proteins | sample 7445841 | NCBI WGS metagenome assembly JACCDP01 (sample SAMN15323441, study PRJNA562643) | freshwater metagenome | isolation source: river surface water | place: USA:Blue River Watershed | collected 2017-08-17 | reverse complement strand
TTTAAAGACTATTGTGCTTTGTTGTTCATGAAAGGAAGTTTAATGCGCAATGACCATGGTTTATTAATACAACAAACGGATCAGGTTCAAGGTGGTCGTCAAATGCGTTTTACAGACTTGCAGCAAATACAAATGAATGAAGCAGATATTATGCAAAGTCTCTATGAGGCCATTGAGATTGAAAAGTCTGGAAAGAAGATTGCGTTTAAGCCAGTAGAAGCTTATGCAGAGCCTCAAGAGTTTACAGACTATTGTGCTCAAGATGCTATATTTGCTAAAGCCTTTAAAGCCCTCACGCCAGGCCGTCAAAAAGGATATTTGTTGTTTTTTGCAGGCGCAAAGCAATCTAAAACCAGATTGGACAGAATTCGAAAATACCACCACGCCATTTTAAATGGCAAGGGCTTAAACGATTAAGGGTTTAAAAATCCAATTTATAGTAAAACAGTGGCAAGAATCCTAATTGGTATTCTTGTTTGTAGTTTGGCGATTCACTGGTGTATGAATAGTTTAAAATATTCTTGCGATTGGTTAGATTAACAAAGTCAAAGGCGAATTCGTGGGTCACTTTTTTGGCATCAATTTTATAAGCTATTCGCAAATCAAAGCGTTGGTAATTACTTCCAAATTTAAGGCTGTTCTTAAGTGCGTCTTGTTCTATATATTCTCTTTGCCTCATACTGGCTAGTGTATCCATAGGAGAGTATCTTCTAGCCCCTGCAAAAGTTAATTTACCACCAATGTTAAAAGTAGCTTTACTGCTTACTTTCCATTCTTTAGCAAACAAAGCATTGGCTGCATAGTTGGTGTTGAAATCAGAGTTTCTAAGAACCCCATCGCTGCCTCGGTATTTGGCATCAAAAATACTTACTGTGGCTAGGTAATAGTAGCCTTTTGTAAATGATTTTTCCATCGTTAATTCTAGGCCGTAATTAAAAGCAGTTCCTGTGTTTTGCAATGTATCAGGAAAGAAGCGACTGAAACCACTACCAGTATTGGCTAAGCTAAATGAACTTGGTCTAACACTAACAGGAATATTGTTCAAAGACTGATAATAAGTTTCAACTTTAAAACGTTTATCTCTGCCAATGCCTCGCTCGTAACCAGCTATATAATGGATACTTTGGGTTAGTCCCATGCCTAAATTATGCGGTTGCTTATTGCCTGGTAAAATGTAATAATACGTATATGCCGGTTGTGCTTGAGAATGCACACCAACTCCAAAGTTTAAGGCTTGTTTTTTATTGAGTTTATACCTTAAACCTAAACGCGGTTGAAAGAATTGTGCACTTGTTGAAGATCTGTTGCTGACGTTGTCAACTACTGTATATATTTGAGCGGTTAAGCCTGCAGAAAGCACCATTTTGTTGTTAGGTTGCCATTTAGTTTGTATGTAAGGCATGCTCATTAAGGCATGGCCCTTAGAGTCCCATCTTGTGAACCATTTCCAATAATTGGCTGTATCCATATAATCAAAATTTCTAAAAGAGTCTTGAAACAAATAATTATAGGCTGTCAATTGTATACCATATCTGTAAGAAAAATTAGAATTAACTTTAGTATTTATAAATAAATGAGCACCTGTGGTGTTGGTTTTAAATTTGTAGTCAAGATTTTTAACTATAGAATCTAAGGCAAAACGGTAAATAGCTTCGCCTTTTTTGTAGATAGTATCTGTTATATGTCTGAATACCAATTGGTGATAAGCGTCTACACTTTGATGGCTCTTTGATACGACTGCGTTAAAGTAACTTTTGTTGTTGATGGTCCATTTGAAAGCAGATCCAATAATACCCATGCTAGAACCAAATAATTGGTCTCTGTCGTCATCTCCATACAACTCTCCAGTACTCTCTTTTTGATCACTGATCATGATATTAATTCTGCTTTTACCACCAATGCCGAAAAAGGATAAATTGCCTTTTTGGCCAAGTGGGAAGTTTAATTTGAAGGAAGCATCTTGGTATTGAGGGACAGCACTTGTGCCAATTTTAAAATTAACTGCTTCAAACATAGCAAGAGTAGAGTATCTGTAGGTCATCAAGAATGATGACTTTTTATTTTTGCTGATAGGGCCTTCGGCTAAAACATCCCAACCTAAAAAACCAAATTGGGTACTGAACTCATTTTTTCGGTTATTGCCATTACGCAATTTAAGATCAAAAACACCTGCAGTTGAATTGCCATATTCTGCCGGAAAGGCTCCCGTGAAAAAATCACTATTGGCTAGTATTTTATTGTTGATGATAGACACCGGTCCGCCTGTGGTGCCAGGAATAGCAAAGTGATTAGGGTTAGGGATATCAATGCCTTCCATTCGCCACAATACACCTTGAGGGCTATTACCTCTTACAATGATATCGTTACGCGAATCATTAGCCCCTTGAACACCGGCAAAATTACTGGCCATACGCGCAGGGTCTCCGCGACTACCTGCATATCTGTCTGTCTCTTCAACAGTAAAAAGACGCGCACTTATTAAAGCGTTCTGATTATTGGTTTGCCCCGTTCTGCTGGCTTTCACAGAAGCCACTCTCATATTGGCCACTTCTTCTTGCATCTCAATATTTAAGATCACTTCTTTGGCTGAACTCACTATCACATTGGGGATATTGACATCAGTGAATTTAGCATACTGCACCAATACAGTCTGCCTACCCACAGGTACCTGATTGATTTGGTATTCCCCTTGGGCATTGCTAATGGCGGTTAGACTAGAGTCATTCACTAATGTAATGATACTCACTTTTGCTCCTTGAATAGGTTGATTGGTTTCCTTTTCAGTGATTTTGCCTCTTAAAGTTTGGAATTGAGCCAAACCATTGAAAGAACACAATAAAATACTTAATATTAAACTGATTTTTCGCATAGCTTAATGCGAATAAACAGATATTTTTTAAATAAAAGAAAGTTTTAAAACAACAGCTTTTGGGCAATGTATTCGATATAGTTCATATTGCTTATTTTTGTTCAGTCAAGATGATACCCTACGCGCTCAATTTAAAAGTTAATCCATTTGCCAAACCTATTGGACTTCAATCCAAAAGTATTTTATTGGGGTCTTGTTTCACAGAGCATGTGTTTAAATACTTACAAACCTATCAGTTGAATGTTGAGTTGGGGCCTAATGGCACAGTGTTTAATCCCTTGAGTTTAGCAAAGCCATTTCAAATGGCAATTCATGCTGAACGCTACCAATTAAGTGATATCATTTCTAGTCAAGGGCTTTATTTTAGTAAACACCACCATGGTCGTTATGCGCACGCTCATGCGGAAACTTTATTAGATCAACTACAAACGGATCAAACAAACTTTGAAGCCTCGCTTGAACAGACTCAAAATATTTTAGTCACCTTTGGGTCAGCTTATGTGTATGAGCACATTTCTGACCAATGCATTTATGCCAATTGTCATAAGCTACCGGCTTCAGAGTTCAAAAAGTACCTTTTGAGCATTGAGCAAATAGTTGTTGCTTGGGAGGCAATAGTGCTTGCTGTAAAAGCCAAGTATCCACAAATACAATGGGTGTTTACTGTGTCACCAGTAAAGCACTTAAAGGATGGTGTTCACGAGAATAATTTGAGTAAATCTATTTTGTTATTGGCCATTCAAGCCTTGCAAAACAAACAACCTGATTTAGTGTATTTCCCTGCCTATGAATTGGTGAATGACGATCTCCGAGATTACCGTTTTTATGCCAATGATGGCGCGCATCCGAGTGAGCAAGCCATTGAATATGTATTGAACACTTTTAAAGCTGCAGCCTTTGATGAGCAGACCCAAAACTTTATGGGCCTTATGGATAAATACCTTCAAATGCATCAACATAAACGTTTGCACGCAGCATCAGCAGCCAGTATGAAGCTAGATCAAAATTTATCCGAATTAAAACAACAATTGGAACAAACGTATCAAGTGCGTTTATAACAACTCGAAAGAGAAGGTTTGTTTAACCACATCAGACTCTTTCAATTCAACTTTGTATTTACCCTTTTTGTAAGCAGATTTATTGACAAAATTGCTTTTGATTTTTTGAGCCGCACCATTGAAATTGATGACTTGTTTGAAGGTGTAAACATTGTCTGAACTGGTCAAACTGTTGTTGTTATTGCTGAGCACTATGCCATCAGGATCAATGATTCTCAAGAAGTAAGTTTTTTGAATGGTGTTCTCGGTTAATTGATTGCCCAATACATCAAACATGATTTGTAGTTTCTCTACTTTTTTGGATTTGTAGATTGGTACCAATAAACCTTTTTTGTTGTATACAGGGGTTACAATTACTGCCCCGATTTGAGGTTCTGCAGCAATGTTAACTTTTTCGCCAAGTATTTTCCTTTGACCTTCGAGTACATTAATGGCTTCTTGCTGGGCTTCAATTTGAGCTAAATAATTTGCATTGCTATTGAACAAAGAATCAAGTTGTGTTTTGAATCGCTGATTGCTCACACTCATTTTAGCAATACTGTCTTTTAAAGCTCTGAGTGAAGCTGTAGAACCACCCTTGCCAACCATGGCCCTTAAAGAAGCGATTTTAGCCATAGAAGCATTCAATAACTGATTGAGACTGTCGTTGTCTGTTTGGTTTAAATTGATTTCTGCTCTCAAACCTTCAACTTTAAGTTCTTCTTGAGCTAATGCATCGTATAAACTGTCTTTTAACGCATGGAAATAATTCATGGAATCCAACTGAGTTTGTACCTTCTGTTCAGCTGTTTTTGACTGATTCCAAAACCAAACATTGCTACCCATTGAACCCAATAAAAGTATGGTCAATAGAACCAAAAGGCCTTTCTTGCCGCCGTTTGATGGTGTTCCGATATCAGTAGTCTCTTCCATGGTTAAGGTTGTTTTTTAAGCAATATTAATAAATCTGCAGGACTTATGGCAACTTGTTTCACTTTAAGTCGTTTACCACAATAGATGCCATAGGGTAATTGACCTATCATTAATTGTTTGAGAATACTTTCTGTAGCTATCGCTAATGGCCAATTGATCAAACCATTGCGTTTAAACAGAAGCAGTTCTTGATGATTGAGTCCTTTGTTAAAAGTCATGATCTGGACTTTATTGCCAAATTCATTGGCCAAGGTTCTGAGTGCCTGAGTGTCTTTATAAAAATTCGGGTTTTGATCGTTCCAAAAATACAAATAACAGCTTTGCTTTTTAAGTCCCTTGCTAGACTTCAGGCTTTTATTGTACAATTGGTACCTAAAGGGTTTGATCTTTTTACCAATTGGTAAATGGGTCATAACCTCATTGCCGGTATAGGCACTGAATTCAATAAAGCCGCCTAAGGGATGAATGCTTTGTATGGTGTAGGCTTTGCCCATCGCCACAAAATGCATGTCTTGTTGCTTTTTGTCGAGGACTATGGATTGGTCTGGTAATTCTGATTTGTATGCGCCAATAATCAATTGATCAATGCCCCAATCGTTGTAAAAACCATTGCAATTCACATCTTTGATGCCAACTCTAAAACTATCTGTACCGTTGTTGTAATCGCCAGCAATTGTATTTAATCGTTGCTCTTTAAAGGAATACAATGCACCGGCAAAGGCAGTAGGGCCAGCATTGTTTTTATAGTAGTCGTCAAGCATGCCGATGTATTTGGAGTTGTAATAAAACGAGAATCGACTAATGTTGACGGTGTATTGTGCTGTTGCCTGTTTTGGGTGTGATAGGGTAATGTCTTTGTCTGGGGTATCATAAAAAAAAGTATCAGGCGCGCCATCGTCACTCAAATCCAAATTGTGGTTTTTATCTATCCATAGCAAAGCAGGTTTATAAGATCTTTGATTATTGCCAATGATCATTAAGCTGTATCCTTTAAGGTCTTTGCGCTGATCTGTACCACCATAAAATATATAGGCATAATTGGTGTCATTGATGCCAGTCATATTAGGTAATTTGGCGTAAAATGTTTTAGGGTCTTTATTACCAGCAACACCAATTAAGGCAGGATCAACAAAAGGTTGGCCTTTGTATTTGTATACGGCAATGATGGATTGCATTTTACGGCCTTTTTCATCCAATACTATCTGATTCAATTCGAGTTTAAAATTGCTTTGTGCCCATAAAGACTTACCCAACATCAACACTATGCATACAAACAGTCTGATTGGCATTAATCTCTGCGGCTTAAGAACAAGGAAATAAAATAGATTAAGTTGGCCAAAGCACCTGCTGCAGCTACTACATAAGTCATTGCAGCCCATTTGAGCGCATCTTTAGCGCCATCATATTCGCCACCCACTACTATGCCATTGTTTTTCATCCATGCTAATGCGCGATTACTTGCATCAAATTCTACAGGAAGTGTAACCATAGCAAACAAGGTTAAAAATAAATTGGCGGCAATCAAGATCAATAAAATAGTAGTGCCTAGTGGGTTGTGATTATAAAACAATAAGCCACCAGCAAAAATCATAATATAATTGGCCATGTTCATAATGCTAGCACTGATGGTAACCATAGGGACTAGCTTACTGCGCAAGCCCAACAATGCATAGGCTTGAGCATGTTGTACCGCGTGACCGCATTCATGAGCTGCAACAGCTGCTGCGGCTGCATTTCTTTCGAAATAAACAGCTTCACTTAGATTGACCGTTTTATTAATCGGGTTGTAATGGTCTGTGAGTGCACCTGCCACATGTGTGATTTTGACATCGGTAATGCCATGATCAGCCAACATTTTTTGAGCTATTTCGGCGCCGTTCATACCGTTGCTTAATGCTACTTGAGAATAGAATTTGAATTTTGATTTCAGTTTACTGCTGACCCATAAACTGATCAGCATAACGACTATGCCGATTAAAAGATAAATACCCATTGTTGTGTTTATTTGAATGCTTTAATCAATACAATTATTATTCCGACAATAAACATCAGAATAGAAATTCGATTAATGCCGTGCATCATCTTTAAATAACTGTTGTTGCCCTTTTCACTTTCAGGCTGTTGTTTAAAACTAATGTAAGACCAAATTTTCTTTAGCATAGTATTATGGTATTGGTTGATAATGGATTTTTTCATTTACCACAATCGTGGTTTGGAACTTGCCTTTAATGCTGTCGTAAAAGCGCATGCAATCAAATTTTGAAATAAATAGCCCAACAAATACCTTGAAGTTAGGCTCATCCCATACTACCTCACTGTATTGACTGTATTCTGCATCAAACTTGGCTTTAATGCCTTCCGCTTTAGGTCGGCTATCGCCATTGAAAATTAAAATATGATAGCCTTTGGTGGTGGCATCTGGGTTTTTACGTTGTGCCGAGCGACCAGCAATCAGACCAGCCAAACCTTCAGGCTTAGTGACAGTTACTTGGGCATTACAGGGCAATGCGCAAATGAATAAGAATAAGCCAATGATAAATACTCTGATCATTTTATTTGCGTTTTTGGTCTCTTTCCATTTTTCTGCGATCTGCTCTACTAACAGGCATGTCATTAGGTTCTGAGCTGCTCATCATGCGGTCAAGATTGGGTTTAGGCGCATCATTAGAACTGCTCAATTTCATTTTACTAAGATCAGATTTTACTGGCTCTTTAGCGCTTTGAACTTGTTGTTGTCCTTGGTTTTCAATTTGCGCTTTAAACAACATAGATAAAATCTTGTCGTTCATTCGCCCGATCATGCTTTGGAACAATTTCACTGATTCGATTTTGTAAATCAATAATGGATCTTTTTGTTCAAAGGTGGCATTGTTGGCAGATTGCTTTAGGTCATCTAATTCTCTTAAGTGGTCTTTCCATTCGTCATCAATGGTTTCTAAACACACAAATTTCTCATACTCGGTATTTAAGCTATAGCCGTTAGAGTCTATGCCTTTTTTCATGTGGATTGGAATACCAAACTGTTTGATGCCATCGGTAAATGGAATCATCACAAACTCATATTTATTGCCCTCTCCAGTGTAGATACGTTTAATCACTGGTAAGGCAGTTTCTCTGATTTGTTGTTGTCTTTGTTGATAGGCTTCAACCATGGCGTGGTATAAATCATCTGCTAAGGTTTCTGCTTTATTGGCTTTAAAAGTCTCCTCATCAAATGGCAATTCTGCAGCAAATGACACGGCCAATTCAAGTTTTAATGCTTCGTATTGATCGCCTTGTTTGGCTGTAAATACTTTGTCGTCACACCATTCAGATAACATGTTTTGAATGTCTAAACCAATTCTATCGCCTATCAATGCATTGCGTCTGCGCTTGTAAACAACAGTTCTTTGTTTGTTCATGACATCATCATATTCCAACAAACGTTTACGCATACCAAAGTTGTTTTGCTCAACTTTCTTTTGGCTTCGTTCGATGGTTTTGCTCATCATAGAGTGCTGAATCACTTCGCCCTCTTTGTAACCAAATTTATCCATCAATTGAGCGGCTCTGTCGCTGCCAAATTTGCGCATTAAGTCATCTTCTAAAGACACAAAGAATAAAGATGATCCAGGATCGCCTTGACGACCTGCACGACCTCTTAACTGTCTGTCAACCCTTCTTGAATCGTGTCTTTCTGTACCTATGATCGCTAAACCTCCAGCTTGTCTGACTTCTTCAGTGATTTTAATGTCAGTACCTCTACCAGCCATATTGGTGGCGATGGTCACTGCCGCTGGTTTACCTGCTTCAGCAACAATTTCTGCTTCGCGTTGGTGTTGTTTGGCGTTCAAAACATTGTGTTTGATGTTTCTAAGTTTCAACATACGCGATAACAATTCTGAAATCTCAACTGAGGTGGTACCAACTAAGACTGGTCGACCTTGTTCAGTTAACTTAACGATTTCTTCTATCACTGCATTGTATTTTTCGCGTTTGGTTTTATAAATTTGATCATCAATATCAATTCTTGATATGGCTCTGTTGGTTGGTATGACTACCACATCCAATTTGTATATTTCCCAGAATTCACCTGCTTCAGTTTCAGCGGTACCAGTCATACCACAAAGTTTGTGGTACATTCTGAAGTAGTTTTGAAGGGTAATGGTTGCGAAGGTTTGTGTAGCAGCCTCAACTTTAACATTTTCTTTGGCCTCAATGGCTTGGTGAAGTCCGTCACTGTATCTTCTGCCTTCTAGCACACGACCAGTTTGCTCATCTACGATTTTTACCTTGCCATCAGCAATGATATACTCAATGTCTTTTTCAAATAGAGTATAGGCTTTAAGCAATTGATTAATGGAGTGAATGCGTTCAGATTTGATGGCATAGTTGCGCATTAATTCTTCCTTTTGTTTGTGTTTTTCATCATTGCTTAGAGTTGATTTTTCAATTTCAGCAATTTCAGTACCTACATCAGGAATAATAAAGAAATCTTTTTCCTCACTGTTTTGAGTAATGGTTTCAATACCCTTATCTGTTAATTCAACTTGGTTGTTTTTTTCGTCTATGACAAAGTAAAGCTCTGCATCTACTTTGTGCATTTCCTTTTGTTGGTCTTGCAAGTACACATTTTCAACCTTGGTCAATAAGGCTTTCATACCTTGTTCCCCTAGGAATTTTATCAAGGCTTTGTTTTTTGGCAAACCTCTATAGGCTCTTAGTAAAGCCAATCCACCTTGACCTTCTTTTTCGCCAGCGTTGCCAGCTTCAATTTGTTTTTTAGCCTCGTTTAAGAAAGTGTTGATGGCTTTCTTTTGGGCTTCAACTAATTTTTCGATTCTTGGCTTTAATGCGGTGAATTCTTGTACATCACCTCTTGGTACTGGTCCTGAAATGATCAATGGGGTACGCGCATCGTCAATTAATACTGAATCGACTTCATCGACCATTGCAAAATGGTGTTTGCGTTGAACCAATTCATCTGGGCTATGGGTCATGTTATCGCGTAGATAATCAAAACCAAATTCATTATTGGTCCCATAGGTGATATCTGCTAAATAGGCTTGTCTGCGCTCGTCGCTATTGGGTCTGTGGTAGTCAATACAGTCTACAGTTAAACCGTGAAATTCAAAAATAGGGCCATTCCATTCGCAGTCTCTTCGGGCAAGGTAATCGTTCACCGTTACCACGTGTACGCCTTGTCCTGCAAGGGCATTTAAGTAGGCGGGTAAAGTAGAAACAAGGGTCTTGCCTTCACCAGTTGCCATCTCTGAAATTTTACCTTGGTGCAAGACCATACCACCAATCAATTGCACATCATAGTGCACCATATTCCACTTCACTTTTCCACCTGCGGCTTCCCACTCATTAGCGTATATGGCATTTTGACCATCTATGCGAACGTTGTTGCGTTTTTTGGCCAATTCAATATCTCTTTCGGTAGCGGTAACACTTACGCTAGCATTGTCTGAAAACAATTTAGCAGTGGCTTTAACCACAGCAAAAGCTTCAGGTAATATTTGCATCAATAAAATTTCTAATGCTACATTTTTTTCTTTTTCAGTGGCTTCGATTTCAGAGTACATTTCATCTTTGCGAAGGACTTCTTCAACAGCTAGCTCATTGATCTCTGCCTTAATGGCATTTATCTTTTCATCAAAAACTGACAGCTCGTCTTTGAGGCGTTGCTTCAATTCAGTGGTTTTTGCTCTAAGGGCATCGTTGCTAAGATTCAAATACTCTGCATAGTGGGCGTTAATTTGTTCAACAATAGGCATGAGTTGTTTAACATCGCGCTCGCTTTTACTGCCTCCGAAGAGTTTTGAAATCTGTTTAACTAGGGCATTCAACATATGTGCAAATATATTAATTTATGTATGGATAATGAAGGGGATTTTCCAATAATAATACCAAAACCAATTTATGGTATTATGTGACGAATTGTCAAGTAATTGCTTATCTAAAGGCGCTCATAGCATCAGCGTCCAAAGGTATAGGCAATAAACAAGTTGAGTTGATGCAGGTATACAATTGGGGAGCATGATTAATGGTTTTGCCTTTAAACAATGGGATAGAGGTGTTTGGACTGGCCCATCCAAGGCCTCTGTTGAAGCGGAAATCGGGTGTTATAACAGGTGTAGTCGCACTGGCAAAAACAGCTTGTTCAAATCCTTGATTAAAGCATTCAGATAACAATGCCCAATGCGCAAACCAAGGCGCAGAGCGCTCAATCAAAGGACTCATATTCATGAGCATTTGATGGGCCATTGCTCGCCAATTGCTTTGGTCAAAATACCAAGATAAAAAATATAGGTTGTGGGCCATTACGCTGTTGCCACTGCTTGTAATATCATCAGTTATTGGGAAGATGGGCAGCAAGGCATCTTGTTGATTACTGAAAAATCCAGTTGCAGCATCATAATGGGCTGCAATGCATTGTTCACACAAGGTTTTGGCATTGTGTAAATACTTTTCATCAAAACTTATCTGATACAATTGAATATTGGCATCAATCATAGCGGCCAAATCTTCGAAATAGGCTTTTACCATAACGCGTCCTTGGCTATACACTCTATACCATTCGCCATCTTGATTAAATTGAGCATTAATTTGTTGCATTAAACTGACTGCAGACAATTTATATTTTTCTGCCTTTAAAGTCATGGCCATCATACAATAGGCATTCACCATAAGGGCATTCCAATGCAATACACATTTGAAGTCTATGCCGGGTTTTGTTAGCGATGATTTATGTTGTTTGAGTTTTAAGTAGCATTCAATTAGTAAGTTTTTAGTGTGCTCATAATTCAATTGCTCTTGGTGGCAAAACGCTTGCAATGTTTCGATGCTGTAAAGGGCGTTTCTACCGTGTTCGAAATTGCCCTCGTTAGAACAATGGTGAAAACGACAAAACCATGCTGATTGTTCGCCCAAAACTTCATTTAAAGTTTGTAAAGTATAGGTGTAATATAAACCTTCTTGGTGCTCAGAGTCTGCATCGGTTGAAGCATAAAATAAACCATCTGAATTGCGCCAATTTTGCTCTACAAATGCCAAACTTTGTTGAGCGATTTGAGCATATTTTTCATCTTTGAATTGTTGAAAAGCTAATGCATATAAGCTGATTAATTGGGCATTATCATACAGCATTTTTTCAAAATGGGGAATATGCCAATAGGCATCTACTGAGTAGCGGGAAAACCCGCCCTCTATGACATCGTATATAGCCCCCATACTCATTTTGTCTAAAGTTAATTGACACAAATTAGCCGTTTCATCATTTGGTTTAGCACTTAATAACAAGGCCTTCCACAAGCTTGGCATGGGGAATTTTGGAGCCCCTTTTAAACCGCCATAGTCGTGGTCAATTTTTGCAATGCATCTGCTTGTCCAGTCTTGATTGAAAGCGGCTTCATGTTGGCTGGTTTGAGGAGGCAATAACGCCTCTTGTATACCATGGGCTAATCGTTCTGCAAAAGCATAGGCCTTGTGCGGTTCATTTTCCCAAATCTGTTGAATTTGAGTGATCATTTTGATCCATTGCTCTGCATTAGAATAAGTGCTGACTTGAAGCGGTCGTTTGTCTGGCAAACAGATGGCGTTCAAAGGCCATCCACCATTGCCATTCATGAGTTGACAAGCTTCCATGTAATAATGGTCTACATCAATATGCTCTTCTCTGTCAACCTTAATGCAAATAAAATGTTGATTCATGAACTCAATACAAGCCTCGTCTTCAAAAGTGGTTTCAGCCATAACATGGCACCAATGGCAAGCGCTGTAGCCAATAGATACAAGAATTAACTTTTGTTGGCTTTCTGCGGCTATAAAGGCTGCATCTGACCATGGTAGCCAGGCTATTTTTTGATAAGCATGTTGCAGCAAGTATGGGCTTGCAGAATGGATGAGGGCATTTGGGATTTTGTTTTCCAAAATATTATTGTAGTTTCGAATCGCCTTATGCAAAAGTACTTCTTTTTGTTGCTCAGTTTTTCCTTTTTTTTGGGACTTTCAGCCCAAGAAGAATTGGATTCAACTACCTATAAAGAAGATAGTCGACTTAAAGATTTAATCTGGATAAAAGACAGCGTATACAAAGTGTTTAAGACCAGGCGCTACACCAACTTAAAAACGTTTTATCCGTCTTTTCGTACTTACAGGGATTTCATTGATACCAGCGCCGCGGGTGATCAGAGTGATATTACCCAATTTGCCATGTACAATAATTTTTGGAACCGCATTAAATTACAGTTCTATAAATTGATCAAAAAGACCGATAAGGCCGGAATAGATTGGCAAAAAACAAGTTTGGATTCTTTTTATATTGATTCAGGTGTTGCTGGAGGCAATGGCTATGTATACGTGCATTGGATAGTAAAATACAATGGCAAAAAGAAACACCATGTGTCTGCTTTATTTTTACAAATGCATGAGTATTGGTTTTTGATGGATGAACTGCGCTATGGAGGTGTCGTTGTTGAGAAGAAAAAAAAGAAATCTGTTGATGCCGTTAAGAAAGGCTTAAAGGCCATTGAATAAGCTTTGAAAGTCATAGTTGTTTATGTAAATTTGTAAGACATGTTAACCGATCAATACATCAATAATAGTATTCAGGCCCTTAAGGTCACGGATGATATTGATTTTGCTATCAATTATATGGAAGATTGTCAGGTGCATTTTTTGCCCGTTTTAAAGGGGCAAGAATTGGTTAATTATGTTGAACTCAATCAGCTATACAATTTGAATGAAGCACAAAAGCCATTGTCTGATTTGCCTTTATATGCGCCCGTTTTACCCTTTTTAACTTTGGGCCAACACCTGATGTCAGTATTGGCGTATTTAAAGTCTATGGATTTGCCGCTTTTGGCTGTGCTAAATGAAGCAGGTGAATACCTTGGTTTATTGCAGGCTAAAGACATAGGAGAGGCTATGAGTAAAAGCTTGAGCATCAAACAAGGTGGGAGTATTTTAGTCATTAAAATCAAGCCTCAGGATTATGCCTTAAGTGAATTATCTAGAGTGATTGAATATGCTGAAGCCAAAATCATTGGCTTATTGATTTTTGAAATTGAAGGCCAAGAGGATTTGGAGTTGCATGTCAAATTGAATACCAGTAGTTTGGCTAATTGTTTATCGGCATTAGAGCGCCATGGCTATCATGTGGCACAGTATTTTAACCGTGAAGATTCACAAGAAGACCTCGATAGTCGCTACGCCAATTTAATGAAGTTTATTGATCTGTAGGGCATGCCAATTCTTAAATGCATAGTTTTACTTTGCTTGCCTTTGCAGGTATTTGCCTCAAGTTCAGATAGTCTTAAAGTTCAAGACATTACAGTAGAAGGGAACGCCAAAACTGATTTGGCCATCATACTAAGAGAATTGTCTTTCAAACCAGGCGATGTAATAGCCGATTGGCCAGGGACTGTTCAGGAAAATACCCACAGGCTATTGAATTTGTTTTTGTTCAACGAGGTGAAGATTGAACGCAATGGCAATAGGGTAATCATCCAAGTGAAAGAACGCTTATATGTTTGGCCTAAAATTGATTGCTCCACAGCAGACAGAAACTTCAATCAATGGTGGTTGAGCAAAGACCTTAAACGCTTGAATTTGAATACTCAACTTGGCATCTTTAATATCAAGGGCCAAAATAAGTCCTTGTGGTTGAGGTCACAATTGGGCTATACCACAGCATTGAATTTGACCTTTAAGCAACCATATATTAACGCCAAAAAAACCATTGGCATTCAGGCGCAATTATACTATTCAGCCAATAAAGAAATTTGGATACAAACTGCTAACGATAAACTTCAGTTTTACAGCGCAAACAATCAAACGATGATTAAGCGTTTAGGTGCTGAAGCATGGCTGTTGTATAGGCCCCAAATCTATACTTATCATGCGTTCGGGATGGGGTTTAGACATATTGGTATTGCAGATTCTGCTGTTGCGCACCAGGGCAATAATCCCTATTTGTGGCAAGGCTTATCTAGTCAAAAAGAATTCAATTTAGCCTATCAATTGAGTATAGACAAACGCAATTTGAAAGGCTTCCCAACTAAAGGGTTTTTAATCAAAGCTCAGTGTGATTGGAACACGCTAGGGGGGCAAACATCTTCATTGCATTACTGGCAATTAAGGGGCAGTGCTGCTAAGTATTGGCCTATTAGAGAAAAGGTATTTGCGAGTATAGGGGTTGCGGCTAAGTATGTGAATTTTGAGTATTTACCCTATAATAAATTTCAGTCTTTGGGCTATGGAAAGGACTATATCAGAGGCTATGAATTGTATGTAGTGGATGGCCATGCGTTTGCAATTGCAAAGGCTGAATTAAAATGGAGGATCCTTCAAAAGACGTATAAATTTTTACCTAAAGTAAAACACTATGAATCTTTGCCTACCCAGTTGTTTTTTACAGTCTTTAATGATTGCGGTTATGTGAGCAATGTGCGCAGTAAAACCCAGCCAGATGGGAACCAATTGCCTAATCAATGGCTCAACGGTTTTGGGGCAGGTGTAAATGTGGTGATGTATACAGATTATTGCACCAGACTTGAATACAGTACTAATCATATGGGCGGGTCCAGGTGGTATTTGAGTTTTGTGACCGCCTTTTAAATTTGTTTTAATGGTAAATAATGATTAACTTTGTTTAAATGATGAGGCTTAAAGCAATGCTACTTTCAATACTGTTCCTGCTTACTGGCAGTGGATTGTGTATTGATTTGTCTAAATGCTGTGGCAGCCTTTCAGGGATGTCTATCAGTTTTGCCGGTGCTGATCAAGACAATGGCAGTGACTGTTGCGCCAAAATAAAACCCATAAAGACCAAATCTTGTTGTACTGAGCAACGCATAACTACGGTTATTAATACTGTGCCTGCCAGCCAAGCTTCAGCTGTTGTATTAAAACTTAATGCCAATCAGTCTTTGAGTTTGCTAACTGAATGTATAGTATTTAATGACTATACTACAGATGCAGCAGTCGTTAAGGCCTCTCAATATAGGTCTAAACAACTGCCCATACCCATTCTAATTCGCAAACGCGTCCTTCAAATTTGAGACAGGGTGGAACAATGTTCCATCATTAACGCGTGTTCTAATCTGCTTACACTTATTCATTAAAGTGGATTCATGCTGCACAGACATGCCTTCTGCGCCAACCAAAAATTAACAATAAATAAAATATCAATATGAAAAAGAAAATCATTTTAATCGCTGCTTTAGCAATAGTAGCCGTTTCAGGCTTTGCATATGCTTACAATCAACAATCAAAATCTTGCTGCGCGACAGCAGGTTCATGCTGCACAGATGCATGCTGCACAGAATGTGCTTGTGGTGATGAGTGCACAGGAACAGATTGTTCATGTGGCTGCACTTGCTGCAAGTAAGCACTGCTAATTCAAAAAAAAGCCTCAACATTTGTTGAGGCTTTTTTTTAACCATTCATACTGACTAAGAATTCTAAATTACTTTTGGTGCCTTCCATGTATTTTAACATGGTTTTCATGGCTTCCTCGCTGTTCATGTCTGCCAAGTGATTTCTGAGTACCCACATTTTTTGTAGCGTGCTCTTGTCAATCAACATGTCTTCTCTTCTGGTACTTGAACTAACAATATCAATTGCCGGGTAAATACGCTTGTTGCTGAGTTTTCTGTCCAATTGTAATTCCATATTACCTGTGCCCTTGAATTCCTCAAAAATCACTTCGTCCATTTTAGATCCAGTGTCTGTTAAGGCAGTGGCAATAATGGTCAATGAACCACCATTTTCAATGTTTCTGGCAGCTCCGAAAAAGCGTTTAGGTTTTTGTAAGGCATTGGCATCCACACCACCTGATAATATTTTACCTGAGGCTGGTTGCACTGTGTTATATGCTCTGGCCAAACGCGTAATGGAATCTAATAAGATTACCACATCATGTCCAGATTCAGTTAATCGTTTAGCTTTTTCTAAAACGATATTGGCAAGTTTCACGTGCTTATCTGCTGGTTCATCAAAGGTAGATGCTACCACTTCCGCTTTAACGCTTCTGGCCATGTCAGTTACCTCTTCAGGGCGTTCATCGATCAATAGGATGATCATGTATACTTCAGGGTGATTGGCGGCAATGGCATTGGCAAGACCTTTTAATAACTGAGTCTTACCTGTCTTTGGTTGGGCTACAATTAAGCCCCTTTGGCCTTTGCCAATTGGCGAAACCAAGTCAATGATTCTATTGCTGTAATTGGTGTCTTTATCTACTAAATTGAGTTTCTCCTCTGGAAACAAAGGTGTTAAATGCTCAAAGCTCACTCTGTCGCGAATTTGCTCAATAGTTTTGCCATTGATACGCTCCACTTTCACCATTGCAAAATATTTTTCGCCTTCTTTGGGCGGACGAATAGAGCACAAAACGGTGTCTCCCGTTTTTAAACCATGCGATCTTACTTGATGAGGCGCTAAATACACATCATCTGGAGAAGCCATGTAGTTATAGTCAGAAGATCTTAAGAAGCCAAAGCCATCAGGCACTACTTCCAAAACACCTTGGGTAGTCACTACGCCTTCTAATTCAAGCAATTGTTGAATTCTATCACGTTTAGCAGCTTCGCGCTCTTGTCTTTCTTTATCAGCTTTTTCGCGCTCTTGTCTTTGATGTTCTCTATTGTGGTGATGGTGCTCTTGTTCTGAAGGAATTTGAACCTCGTTTTGCACAGGCGTTTCAGTAGGAGTTTCCAAATTGGCTTCAATGACTTGAGGGGCCTCTAATTGTTCCTCATTAAAGGTTTCAATGGGTTGAATCAATGGTTCGTTATCAAGTCTTTGAGCATCTTCATCTATTAATGAAGTCTTAGCTTCATTGTTATGGGTCTCTTCACTTTTCTTAGGTTCTTTCTTAATTCTTTGACGCTTTGCCTTAGGCTCTTTATTGTCAGGCTCAGCATTTGGTTCTCCGTTTTGAAGGGCTTGAATGCGTTGAATTAAGTCGGTTTTGTCCATGTCTTGTGCACCTTCAATGCCAATGGCATTGCCAATTACACGTAGTTCTTCGACTGATTTTTCTAATAAATTATTACTATCCATTGATGTATATAGAATGTTGATGCTTTAAAAAATTTGGAGAACCAAAAAATTTGAGGGGGGTGATGAAGATGATGAAATCAATAATAGGCGAATGCCTCTTCAGCAGTGCAATAATACAAAAATTCTACAAGATACCAAGCATTAAATTTTTAATGCTGCTCAGATTTCTCAATGGCTTTTTTACGTTGGCCTTTGGTAAATGGAATAGGGATGTATTTCGCAGGGTTGTTGTTTAAGTCTTTAATGAGTTTATCTAAATCAGTTGCGCTGTTATTGAGCTGATTGTATAAAGATTTGTCGTTAACCAATAAGCCAATTGAGCCTTCGCCATTGTTGATTTTAGTCATTATCATCCCCATTTGTTCGAGGGTGGTATTGGCATTGTCAATAGTGGATTTGATTTTAGCCGCAGCCAACTGGTCTGAGCTTGATTTCAAATTCGCTAATATCAAATTGATGCGGTCATTGTTGTTGCGCAGATTTAAGGTAATGCTCTCAACATTGCTCATCATGTTGTTTAACTTAGGCATGTTTTTTTCGAGTAGAGCTGAGGCATTATCGCTGGTTCTTGTAAACGATTTTAATGAGGTATTTAAGCTGGCTAAACTACGGTTAAGTTCTCCGCCACTTAGCAAGCTGTCAAGGGCATTGACAATACTATTGATTTTAGCGTTTAATGGTTTAAATACATTGCTCATGGATTGAACAAGAGTTGTATCAGCAACGGTTTTCAAGGTTTGTCCATTTTCAGCTAAAGTTTTAGATTGACTGAAAATTAAATCGAGTGATTTGCCACCTAGTAATTTACTGCTGACTTTAACACTTGATCCCTCTGGAATATCGATATCTTCATTGATGACAAAATGAACTTTAAATTGATGGCCGCTCGCTTTCACTAATTCCACATCCGATACATTACCCACTTTGTAGCCATTGTACAAAACAGGGGTAGAATTACTGATTTCACTCACATCTGGAACAATAGCATTTAAAATATATTTTTTCGAAAAGAAACTTCCTTGCCCTGCTAAAAAATTATAACCTAAAACCAAAAAGGTAATCGAGACAGCAGCTAATGCACCAACTTTGGTTTCGTTTGATACTTTGAAAGACATTGTAATACAAATATAATTCTAATTTTTAAATATTAATTTGAGGTGGTTTTTAAGTGTGAATTAATCCATGCTGGGATTGGGTATAAATTCTCTGATCTAATTGGTTTTATTCTAAAAATGGTTATTTTTACAAAATAATCAATGCTTTAACTAACTAGGTTTTTCAATGTCATTACTCAAAAAGTCCAAATTTACTATACTGCTTTTGTGTTTGTCCTTTATTACAAGCGCTCGTGGACAAGTCATTATACTAAGTAACGCAAATTTTACCGGTTCTAGTATGGCTGGCCCTATGAATACCAGTACTTCTGCAGGGGCTGCCTCGCGATATGCCTACATATACCCACAAGCCACAGTTAGTAGCTTGAGGCATGGTGATTCTATTCGAAGCGTGTCTTTTATGCGCAATGGAGGTGGAGCAATAACTGGCACCTCTAATCTTAAGATTTTTATGAGAACCACAGTTAATAATAACTATGGCGCTAATAACATCAATTGGGTCAACCAAACTGGAGCAACCTCCATGAAAAAAGTGTACGACAAAAATCCGATTTCTGATATAGGGAGCAACTCTGGTTGGGTAAGGTTTGAGTTTACCTCCCCATTTGTTGTAGACACAGTGTTTGGGAAAAACTTAGAAATATTGGTAGAGTATACCCAAACATCAGCTCAATCGGCGAGTGTGTTTTGGAATTTTGAAAATAGTGCAAGCGTTAGTGGTTTAGCAGCGAATCAAACCAAGTTTGTAAGAACCAATGGAGGTGTTTTAACAGACACTACCAATTCGTCAACTGAATGGCATCCAAGTATTCGCATTGAATTCCCAAGAAATGACTTTGATATGGCAATGGTTAAACTCTATGCTTTAGGGAAATTGCCTGTGCCACTTGGTAATCCCGATACAGTAAGAGCGATTGTTCAGAACGTTGGAAAAAAGACCAAGAGCTTTAAGATTTATTTCAAAAGTACTGGTGCCAATCATTTGATTGATTCAGCTGCCTACACTTTGAATTATTTGGATGAGAAGATTGTGAATTTGCCCATGTTAAATCCAGCTAATACTGGACTAGACACCCTTATTGCTTTTATAAAAGGCGACCAGGTAACTGCCAACGATACTCAATCCGTAATCCGCTTAGCAACCAGTAATATTTATTCATACAAAGATCCCAATAGACCGATAGTTGGTGGCATTGGTTTTAATGGCAGTACAGGTGATTTTGTGGCTAAATTCTATGCCAACTCAGCCAAGGCGATTAATCAAATAGGGGTTTCATTCGCTGGCGCTAATCAAAAATTTAAACTTGGAATATGGAAAGCCGATGGTAAACAAGGCGCTCCAGGGACTAATGTATGGACCTCAGACACTTTGATTACTGCCACTAATTTTATAACACCAGTTTGGCCACCAGTTAACGTTACAGGTAATTTTTTTGTAGGAGTTAGACAAATTGGCAACACCAATGTTGCCTTTGGTTATCAACCTGAAGATCCTGTTAGAGCATCTACTTTTTATTATGCTGCTCCAATGGGTGATACCAATTGGGTTGATTTTGCTCCAGATGCACCATATAAATTTGCAATTGAGCCGCGTATTCAAGCGGCTAATGATGTGGCACCGATTACAGTGATTAAACCCAAAGATACCATGGCATTGGCAGGGTTTAAAACCATGGCGCCAAAAGTTAAAATAATCAATTATGGGGCGAACCATCAAAACAATCCGTTCGCTATAAAAATGAATATTTTAAGGTATGGCCAATTGCAGTATTCTTCTGTCAAATGGGATACGCTGAGCAGTGGAAGACAAAGTATCATTGTGTTTGACTCTAGTTTCTTACCAAGTGTAGCAGGCGATTATGATGTTCAAGTGATGACACTGCTTCCCTCAGATCAAATGAAAGATAATGACACACTCAAATCCAAATTTACCATAGCGGTATATCAAGATGTTGGGCCAACTACAGTGTTTGATCCATCAATGAATTATGATTATGAGCAGTTTGTTGATACCATTTATCCGACTGTATTCATTCAAAATTATGGTCTCGACAAACAAGGTCCATTTGTAGTAAGAGCCGAAATTTATGATAGCACAAAGTCACTGATTTATTCTGATTTTAAATCCTATACACTCACTGCCTTAAATAGTGTTTTAGCATCGTTTAGTCCTTTCCCTTGCAGTGTGAAAGGTCGTTATACTTTTAAGGCATTTACGACTTTAAGCAATGATTTGGATAAAAGCAATGATACTGTTGTTCGCAATTTTAAAATCATTAGAAGTAATGATGTAGCGATTTCAAAAATTGTATATCCTGTTAATCAGTCAACATTAAATCCTCCTGTTTCATCACGACAACCTGAAGCAGAACTTGTTAATTTAGGGGATCTTAACCAAGGTGATCCATTTTGGAGTTACTGTGATATATATTACAACAGCAATAGGATATACAGCGATTCCATTTATATGAATGTGTTTACAGGAACACCACAAACCTTATTGTTTAAAACCTTTAAGCCTGTTCAGAAAGGGTATTATAAAGTGTTGGTCTATTCAGGATTGTCTACGGATCAATTTCCTGCTAATGATACCATGATCAGCCAATTTGCAGTAGGTGTGCCAGATGATGTTGAAGTAATAAATATAGAACCAGCAAAGGATGCTCAACTGCAATTGAATCGATTATATGCTACAAAAGTAACCATTAGAAACAATGGTTATAATGCTCAAAATACTGCTTTTCCTTTGGTGTTTAAAGTGAGTCAAGGGGCCTCTTTACAGTACATCAAGATTCAGAACATTACTATTGACAGTGGCAAAACCAAAACCTTTGATTTGGATTCAACTTTATTTGTTGATGAGTTAGTTCCTTATAAGGTTCAGGTTTACACTATGTTAAACAAAGATTTTATCCGTAAAAATGATACTGTTTCTAGCTGGTATTATCCGGTTAAGGCATATGATATTGGCGCAAGCCAGATTCTGTTCCCGACAGCAAATGATACATTATTGCTCAATACACAATATGTCAAAGGCTTAGTAAAGATTAAAAATTTTGGCGATAGTCTAGTGAAAGAAACATTTACCACCACCTTGCAAATGTTCAATGCCAATACCATGGTGCCATTTTACAATGTGTCACTCGATAGTAATCTTTTAGGTAAAGACAGTATGATACTCGAATTTCCTGGTATTACTATAGGTTCTCCTTCTATGCCGGTCATCTGTAGGGCCTTTACCACTTGGACTAATGATCAATTTGTTGGCAATGATTCTAGTCAATCAAAAAGTCAATTTATGGTGGTGTATGATGCCGCCTCTAATCGTTTAAATTGGCCACAAAATAACACGCGATATCAATTGCCTCAAGCTAATAAAAAACCTCAAGTTCAGATTAAAAGCAATGCCATTAAACCTATGAATGGTCTGAGCTTGTATTACAGAATCATGCGTTTAGATACAATCAACTTAACTGAGTCGCCTGTTTATTTTGATACCCTTATGGTCAATAGCTTAATACCACAAAGTATTTCTGATTTTGATTTGAACAAAGATTTAGACTTAGTAGCTATAGGGAAGGGTAAATATAAAATCTATGTGAATGCAGTCCAATGGCAAGATCAAGTGCCGCAAAACAATACCTTAACAGGGCTGTTTTGGGTAGATGAAAAGACCTCAATTACTCAAGAGAGCATTGAGGGTATTCGATTTAGTCCTAATCCTTGTCAAGGATTATTGTGTATTCATAATCCTAATGCCATCACTACTGAAGTGGAAATTTTAGACCCTCAAGGCCGTGTTTGTATGAAAGGTCAGCTCAATCAATCACAACATATCATGAACCTTGAGTCATTGGCTACTGGTGTATACTATTTAAAAATCGGCACTAAAACATCAAAACTACTTGTTGAGCAAAAGTAATTTGGTAAATTTGCAAGCATCATGATAGAAGCAGTTGTTAATCAATCTACCATAGCCGTTGAAATAAAAGATGGTGAAGTATTAGTTAACGGGCAAATAAGCCCGCTTGATATTACTCAGATTCAAGCAGGTAAGTTTCTACATTTATTGTATAAACACCAGTCATACTATTTTGAGATTGTATCATACGATTCTGAACAAAAACAATTTGCAATTGCCTATCAAGGTCGAGTATACACCATTGGTATTAAAGACAGATTTGATCAATTGCTCAAGCACTTAGGTTTAGACCAGGCCAATAAGGTCAAGATCAATGAAGTTAAAGCCCCAATGCCTGGATTGGTTTTGAGCCTGAAAGTAAAAGAACAACAAGAGGTTAAAAAAGGAGATGCCTTGCTAATCCTTGAGGCCATGAAAATGGAAAATGTCATTAAAAGCCCAATAGACGGCGTGATCAAACAAATTGTTGTTTCTGAAAAACAAGCGGTCGATAAAAACCAAACTTTGGTATTGTTTCAATAGATCCATTAAGGGTTTAAATTAGTTTTTGTCTATATTTGCATTAAAATATATCAGACATGACTATAACCCAATTAGAGTACATCATAGCTTTAGACACATACAGGAATTTTGTTCAAGCAGCTGAAAGTTGTTTTGTAACTCAACCCACTTTAAGTATGCAAATTCAAAAACTTGAAGATGAATTGGGCGTAAAGTTATTTGACAGAAGTAAACAACCAGTTGTTCCTACTCATATTGGCGAAGAGATTATAGTGCAGGCGCGCCAAGTGCTTAAAGAGCACAGCAAAATCATGGAGCTCATCAAAGATGAAAAAGGTGTGGTAAAGGGCGAACTAAGATTGGGTGTTATACCAACAGTTGCACCTTATTTAATTCCACGGTTCTTAGTTAAGTTTTTAAATAAATATCCAGAGGTTAATCTTATTGTCAATGAGCTAACAACTGATCAAATCATTCAACAACTTAAAAATGATCAATTGGATTGTGGCATAATGGCCTCTCCAATAAAAGATAAGAATCTTAAAGAAGAGGTCTTGTATTACGAAGAGTTTGTGGCTTATGTTTCGCCTTCAAATAAATTGAGTAAGAAGAATACCATTCAGTCAGCAGATTTAGATTTATCAGATATATGGATACTCAACGAAGGCCATTGTTTGCGCAATCAAGTCATTAATATATGCGGCGAAAGAAAGAAAGATAAACACCAAGCCAGATTTGACTATCAAACTGGTAGTGTAGAAACCCTTAAGCGCATAGTTGAACAAGACGACGGCATAACCATATTGCCTGAAATGTCGGTCATGGATATGAGCGATGATCAGATGGAATTGGTAAGGTATTTTAAATCACCCGAACCGGTTAGGGAAATTAGCATGTTCACTCACCGTGATTTTGTAAAAAAGAAATTGATAAAAACCCTAGTGGATGAAATCGTTGCCAATGTGCCTTCAAAAATGTTAAAACAGGCCAAAAGAGGCGTTGTGGCTATTCATTAAAGTCCCATAGCTGTTTGGCATTCCTGTTGGAGTTTATGAGCTTCAGCACTTGCTTTTTCTAAATAATCAGTTCCTGAAGAGGCATATAAAATGCTTCTGCTAGCATTGATTAATAGACCGCCAAAATCTGTTAATGCGTTATCGCAAACATCTTTTACAGTGCCCCCTTGAGCGCCTACACCAGGCACCAAAAAGAAATGTTGAGGAAATTCAGTTCTTAACGCTTTTAAATCAGAGGCTTTAGTAGCGCCGGTCACAAACATCAATTGTTCATGATTGCCCCATTGACTCACTTTGCGCATCACTTCTAAATATAAAGGCGTTTCACCTACCTTCAAACTTTGAAAATCTTTACTGCCAGCATTACTGGTTAAGCCTAAGCAAATAACCCATTTGCCTTGAAATTGGAAAAATGGACTCAGTGAATCTTCGCCCATATAAGGTGCAACCGTAATCGCATCAAAGTCCATGTGTTTAAAAAAGGCTTTGGCGTACATGCTACTGGTGTTACCAATGTCGCCGCGTTTGGCGTCGGCAATAGTGAAGCAATTCTTAGGGATAGCTTTTAGGGTTTCTTCTAAACAATGCCATCCTGCAGAACCATATTGTTCGTAAAAGGCGGTGTTGACTTTGTATGATACGGCATAAGCCTGAGTGGCTGATATGATCTGTTGATTAAATTGAAGTAGCCCTTCAATACTGCGTTCTATACCTTCAGGTAATTTGTCAATATCTGAATCTAATCCAACACATAGTAAACTTTTTTTCTCAAAAATGGCGTCTATAAGGGCTTGTTTGTTCATGCAGAGCAAAGGTAATGAATTTGTCAATAATGCCCGATTACTAGCGCTAAACTTGTTGTTTTAGCATTTAAATACTAACATTGTACTGCAATGAAAAACCAAATTACAGTTGAGATTGAAAGTCATTTGCCTGTGAGCGCCTTGTGGACTTGTTTTACAGAAGCCCACCACATCATGAATTGGAATTTTGCACATGAATCGTGGCATTGTCCTCATGCAGCATTAGACTTTAAGGTAGGCGGGACTTTTTCATACAGAATGAAGGCTAAAGATGGGTCTTTTGGCTTTGATTTGAATGGTGTTTTTACGCAAATATCACATGAGCAAATGTTTGGCTTTAATTTAGAGGATGGCAGACAAGTGGAAGTGGTTTTTACCCATCATAATGGCATTTCAAAAGTAACAGAAACTTTTGAGCCGGAGTCAGAAAATGCCCTCGATCATCAACAATTGGGATGGCAAATGATATTGAATAATTTCAAGCAATATGCAGAACGCCAGTATGCAGCATTGGAAAAAAGTTGAGCGTCTAAGGGTGTATATGAAACAAAGCATTTTTATATTGTTATGCCTCTTTTGGAACAGCTTGTCGCTGCATGCAGGTAATAATGAATCTGTGCTTGTTCGCTTTAAAAAACCTCAAAATTTACAAGCCCTTTACCATCAAACCGAGTCTGTTTTTAAAACCATTCAACCCATAGATAACGACCATTTATTAATTCAATTTACTTGGTCAGAAAGCCTTGAAAATTGGAAGGCAATTGATATGATCAGACAACTTACTGATTATGATTTGCATCAAATGGATGGGCCCATTGAATTGAGATCTACTGATGCGAATGATGTTTGGTTTTCTAGTCAATGGCATTTGAAAAATATTAAGGCTATACAAGCCTGGGATGTTACACGTTCAGGTACCACTAAGTATGGTGATACCATAGTTATAGCAGTAGTAGACGATGGTTTGCATCTCAAACATCCTGACTTTCAAGGCAATATTTGGATCAACTATGCAGACACTATGAACAATGGCATAGACGATGATGCTAATGGTTATATTGACGACCACTACGGTTGGAATTTTCAAAGCAACAACAATGATATTAGTGACTCAAACTACTATGTGGCGGGGCATGGCACTCCTGTAGCGGGGATAATAGGGGCTGTAACCAATAATGGCATTGGGATTTCAGGGATCATGTGGAAGGTGAAAATAATGGTTGTGAATGTTGCAGATACTGGCTCATTTCCAGCCATTTACCAATCTGATGTATTGAGGGCCTATAGTTATGTCTTACATCAACGCAAATTGTACAATCAAACCAATGGTAAACAAGGTGCCTATGTGGTGGCTACTAATTCCAGTTGGGGCATAGATGGTAAATTTCCCAATCAAGCGCCCTTATGGTGTGCCATGTATGATTCGCTTGGAAAATATGGGGTTCTAAATGTGAGTGCGGTTTCTAATAACCCATCTAATTTAGTAGATACTGATGGCGACTTACCAACCTTATGTCCGAGTGCTCACCTAATAACTGTTGGTTCAAGTACATTAGGAGATAACTATTTTTCTTCAGGTTATAGTACTACAAGTGTTGATTTAAGCGCTCCTGGGGCCAATGTATTCAGCACCAACGCTTATACTAAAATCGCCGTACAAAATAATTTACTATATCAAGGTAATTTTTCGGGCACATCATATGCTAGTCCTATGGTGACTGCCGCTGTTGGAGTATTAGCCTCCAATGCTTGTCCTAGAATTTTAGATTCGTTAAAGGTTAATCCAATCAAGTGGAACATTTTGCTCAAACGCTTTATTCTTGAAGGTGTTGATGTATTGCCATCATTGGCCGGTAAATCACTTACAGGGGGGCGTTTGAATATTCAAAAATCCTTGAGTTTAATGGATGATTATTGCTTTGGTAGAATGTCTGTTGATGAAAGCTTGCAATCAACATTTGTTAAGGTATTTCCTAATCCAGGCCAATCACAAATTCAAATCTTAAGCGACAAAATCATAAGCTCAGTTGTCTGCTTAAATAGCCTTGGTCAATCCATTAATTTACCTGTAATACAAGACAATACGCTCATTGTTGACTTTCTTCCTTCTGGCTTGTATGTGTTGCAAATAACAAGCAATGGGTATACCCATAGTTTGAAATGGAGTAAAGATTAATAATAGAATTTCCAAATAAACCCAATACGCATTCGCATTGGTGCACTCGGTTGGTATGGAGAGGTAAAAATGAAGTTAGGATAGGTGTTAACCCCTTGTAAATTTTGGTTGATGTGTTCAAGCTTAAAGAAAATCCTGGCTGTTTTGATTTCAGCATTGATAAAGGCATCTATAAACGGATAGGCTCCAACAGATTGATTACTAAGCATAAAGTTTTGCAATGCCGGATTATAAAAACCTGCGGTATAGGACGCGCAAATTGAGGCGTCAATCCCAAATTGAACAAAACTTGCTTGCTTGAAGAGGTGTTTCTGATAGTAGATACTGGTTTTGCTCACCCAATTTGGCAATTGGATTTTATCAGCCAAAGTTTGTCCAAATTTTTGAATCGCAATGGATTGATGCCATTGAAAATGCCCAGCATTTAGATGGGTAGTTGCAATAATTTGAGCGCATTGTTGACTGCTATTAATTTGCTCTATTTGGCCAGAAGCATTGTGGAAAATATAGCCGTCAATATTGTATAAGCCTGCTTGAATATTGAATACGGTCTTAGGTAAGCTGTATACCATTGCACCATATGGTATTTTGTTTTTACGTTGTTTAATCAAATCTACAATTAAACCTTGAACCTTGGTTTTTTGAAGGTCATTTTGCCAAACATAGTGGTTATTAAAGGCCTCCGTTTGCTTGATAAAAGGACTTCTGTTATTGATCAGTAATTGTCCGTTCAATTGCCACTTAGCCATTGCATCAAATTGTATGTGGTGCTTGACTTTGAATAAGTAGTCGCCTTGATTATATCCATCTGCAAACCATTGTGCAAACCAATTGCTTTTTATGTATTTGTGCCAATTTAGAATGGCTTCGCCATAAACTGAATGGTTGTGTTTTTGACTCCAGGTATAATTATTACTATTGGCCCATTGCAATACTCTAAACTGATCGGATTGAATGCCAGCTTTACAAATAATGGCTTGTTGTCTGTCTGGAGTATATACTTCAAGGCTATTGCTCACCTGTTTAAACAATACACTGTCTGAACTGTTTTTTGAATTGAAATAGTATTGATTTTGGTAAAGGTTGAAATCTGCCCCAGCATCTGTGTAATAGTTGCTATTTTTGGTAAAAGTAATGCTGTGTTTTAAAGCCAATAAGCCCTTTTTTTGAGCTTCGTCGTAAAGTATGAAATAGGCGTTTTGCAGGCTCAAATCAGAGGCTCTATATATGTTTTTAGCATTGTTCAGTGAAACATTTACAATTCTTGATCTACTGGGTAGTGCTTTAAATAAGGTCTCTGTTGCTTCAGTTTGTTCATTGCCTGCGCTCTCCATAAAATTGGTTTTATTCCAAACAAATACAATTGCGGCTATATGTCTGTTGTTTTTAGAATGGTAATAAGTATTGAACAATAAATTTTTAGCAGATAGGCTTTGTCTACCATAAAAACCATCATTAGTGGTAGAATGATAGTCAACCGAAAAATCAAATCTTTTGTGGGACTGACTGTGAAAAACATCAAAATCTATCATACCTCTTCGACCGCCTTTCCCTTGTGCATAGGCTGCTTGGGTAAATGGCACTTTGCTAATTGAATGTTGACTTTGCTGTATGGTGTAGTTTAGGTTGTCAAAAGGCAATAATCCTAATTTTGCACCAGTTAAAACGTAGGGTTTGAAAACCTGAGAAATGAATGGTGTATTGACATCGCCTAAATTTTGAATACCAATATTATGAGCTTTTGTTTTATCGTATTGCTGTAAGAATAATAAAGTACTATCTACAGGTTTAAATGTGGAACTTTGAGAAAAAAACTGATCATGGTTTTGTTTGATTGGATCAATTCTTTTGGCAGTATCGTAACGCTCATCAGCTCCTGATTGAGCATAAATAGATTGTAGTGAACAAAACAGTACTATCAATAAACCGCGTTTCATGTTTCGTTCACAAAAATAAGGGATATTCTGATAAGGCCTAAAGGAATATAGCAATCCTTATGATATGGTAAATTTTGTCAAGAATATGTCACAGATTTGAAAAAAACATTCGTTTTAACAAAATTCACTTGACAAATGGGAGAATTTATTTAAGTTTGTGTACACTATTATAGTGTTTTCATAGTTTTAGTTTTGTCAAAGGCCGTATCAGCAATGATGCGGTTTTTGGCTTTTATAGAGTTATAATTAGAGTTCTAATGGTTCAGTGTCAAGGTTACAAGCCTTTACAATACCAATAAATTGTCGGATATTCGCCCATAGTAATTCATTAGCCAATTAGGCAAATCCATGGGCATAGATTCAAATTCAAAAAAGGTTGTTGTTATTACCGGTGCTTCTTCAGGCATAGGCGAGGCCTTGGCTAAAGTGGCCGCTCAATTAAACTATAACATCGTAATTGCAGCACGTAAACTTGACCAATTGCAGAGGGTGCAAGCAGAATGCGAAACCATAGGAGCCAAGGTGATTAGTGTAAAAGTTGATGTTTGCATAGAGGCTGAATGTGCTATTTTATTGGAAAAAACCATTCAAACTTTTGGCAGAATAGATGTGTTGATCAACAACGCAGGTATTAGTATGCGCGCTTTATTCAATGATTGTGATTTAAGCGTAATTAAGCAAGTAATGGATGTTAATTTTTGGGGCACTGTTTATTGTACAAAATATGCCTTGCCACATTTGTTAAAGAAGAGAGGAACGGTAGTGGGGGTTTCTTCAATTGCAGGCATCAAAGGATTGCCTGCACGCACGGGCTATTCAGCATCTAAATTTGCCATGCATGGATTTTTAGAGTCGCTGCGAATTGAGAATTTAAAAACGGGCTTGAAGGTCTTATTGGCCTGTCCAGGATATACCGCCTCTAATATTCGCAATGCGGCCCTTAATCAACACGGCAATAGTCAAACAGAAAGCCCTTACGATGAGTCCAAATTAATGCCTGCTGAAGAAGTAGCTCAAGCCATATTTAAAGCCGTTCATAAAGAAAAGTCCTATTTGTATTTAAGCACTCAAGGTAAATTAACCCTGTGGTTAAATAAGTTTTTTACCTTGTGGTTAGACCGCTTGGTGTATAAGACAGTGGCAAAAGAAAAAGACAGTCCGTTTAAATGATCAACGCAAGAGGGTAAATGTACCTCTGAACCAATGCAACTGGTCATCACATGCCACATACTTGACATAGAATACATACACGTCTTGAGGGGCTAAATTGCCTTTATATCGACCATCCCAAGTTACCTTTGGTGATTTACTTTCAAATATTTTTTCACCCCAACGGTTGTAAATGGCTAAATTATACTCTGACCCAGGGTCACTGTATTTGTTGCCAGGATAAACGTCATTTACGCCATCATCATTTGGAGTAAAGGCATTGGGCATAAACATTTCAATTGGCAGCGCATCCGGCTGCTCTTGTATACGAATACTGTCTGCATTAATACATCCTTGACCATATTTAAATCTAACTACATATGTGCCATGGCTTTCAACAACTATGCTTCTGGTTGTCGCGCCAGTATTCCACCAATATTGATTCATGCTGTCAGCAGCAGTTAAAATGACAGCAGCAGATAAACATATAGCTGTGTCTTTGCCTAATCCACCATCTCTAACAGGATATTGTGCTATGTATACAGAATCGCTTTCTATACAGCCTTCTTTAGTCACAATGGTCAATTTTTTCCATCCTGCTGAGGTAGCGTGGTAATTAATAGTTTCAGAATTATCATGCCAAATGTATTTAGCATAGGTACTTAAAGGCCTTAGCCATCTATCCACTGGGCCACAATAGAAGGTGTCATTTCCAAGATCTAATCCGGTTTGAATAAAATCGATATTAGCCGTGTCAAATACAGTACAAAGTTTATTGCGAACTTTTACGATGTACTGACCCGGTAAACCCACCCTGATTTTAGCACTTGTGTCTCCTGTATTCCATTGGTAAATAGTTTCGGACAAGGTTTTAATGGAATAACTTTGACCATTTAAAACCACAGAAGTGTTTTTACAAAATAAGGTGTCATTCAAAAAGATTTTTGGCGGAGAATACAGTAAAAATGATATGGTGTCAGAAGACGGACAATCGTTTTGATTGGTAACAGTTAACCAATAAGATTTTAAACTTGGAATAAACACAGTTCTTTGGTTATTGCCATCAGACCATAAATAGGTTTTCATGCCAGGGGGGCCTTGGTAAAAGAACTGAACAAAGCTATCTCTACAAATAACAGAATCTGGTCCTAAATTAAGTTTGAATAAATCGTTGGTGATGTTAATGGTATCAGATGACACACAAGGGGCGTCAGTCACTTTAACCCAATATTGTCCGCCCTTGTTGACCGTTATGCTTGGAGCAGATGAGCCAGTGTTCCATAAATACTGTTTGCCAGGGGTGTTGGTAAAGAGTAATTTTGAAAAGGGACCACAGACAAGTGTGTCATTAGGGATTTTAACTTTAAAATTTTGTTTGATAGTGATGTCGTATTCTGAAGTGTCAACGCAAGAATTACTTCTAGAAATCAGCCTAATATTATAGGTGCCAGGTTTGGAATAAGTGTAACTTGGGTTGGTGAATATAGATGTGTCTTTGATGGTATTGGTGTCTCCAAAATTCCACAAATAAGTAGTTGCACCTTGGCTACGATTATTAAAGGTAACTGCATTGCCAGTGCATCCTACACTAGGTACAAAAAATGACGATACAACATCAAATACACAAATCGATACATTGAATTGGAAATCGCGTTTGGTCTCTCCAATAAAAACACCTTTTCGGTATTCTTTGACCTTGATACCAATAACAAACTGACCAGGCTGAGTAGGCGTTAAAGTTAATTTGCCGGTCTTAGGATCAATGGTAAGTGTTGGATTGCCATCAATTTGATTGGTATAGGTCGCATAACCATTTTCCCATACAATTAGTTTTTGAGGATAACGTGGTCTGTTTGTTGGGTCATTGTAATCTGGTCTAGAGGCAGTATTGGTATTGGTGCCTGCGCCATCATATGGTTGAAAAAGTTCATACACTAAGCTGTCTCCATCAATATCATTCGCACTATGGTCAAATTTGAGCGGGGCATTGGTGCACAAAAAATTGGGAGGTAGAGATTTGAAACTTGGAGAACTATTGGTGTTGCCAGTATTAATGGTTGTAAAATAGGTAGCACCTGTGCCACTTGGATTGACAATGTTTGTTATGGTATTGTTTCTACAACAACGTTCAAAGCTCACAATAAAATTATCATTTATAGGAAGAGAGATGGTTGTTGTATAAACGTATTTATCTACACAAGCATTGGGTTTGTTTTTAATACATTTATAATTGACATCATTCACTCTACTTGGCGTATTGCGAAGAACCGATTTGCATAAATTTACTTGAAGTGCTTTGTTGCTGACCTTAAACACATTAAATAGACCATATTCGTCTTGATCTATAGCTGCTTGAGAACCATTTATACAATCTATGTATAGATTTAAAGTGACTTGGTAGTTTTTGTTGCCTCCACTTGTGCTAAGATATTTATACATGAATTCACCTCCAACAATGTGTGTGGCGTTGGCAGTCAATAAAGAAAGCAAAAGCGATATGGTTGCTAATGTTTTTTTCATTTATATATACTTAGACTACAAATTCACTTAAAACGTTGCTGCCTTATTGTATTAAATTACTTCCTGTTAATTTAGCATATTCACTCAAAATCTGTTCCGCTTCTTGTTTACGTCCTGATTTTTGAAGTTCAGTGCCTAAATAATAATAAGCTTCTGGGTTTTTAGGTTCTAATTGTATAGCTGCTTGGAGATTATAGAAGGCAGAGTCTTGCTCGCCCAATAGCAATTGGCTTTTACCCAAACCTAAGTAACCCCTTCCAACATTACCATAAACTTGTAAGAACTGATTAAAATACCCTTTAGCCTCTGCAGGATTGTTTTGAAGCAATCTGATTTCACCCATTAATAACGGAGCAGAAGCATTTTTCTTGTGTTTGAAGGCTAAGCCTAATTGTTCGAAGGCTTCATCGATGATTTTTTTATCAGGGTTTTGTTGGTTGGCCATGACAGCTTTAGTGTAAAGTACTTCACCTAAACTTTGATAAGCTTCATAATTGCCGTCTCTTAGCTCAATGGCTTTTTTATAAAATATAATACTTGAATCCAGCTGCATTTTCATTTTATAAGCATCAGCAATGCCTCTTGCGTATTCCTCTTCAAGTGGATTGTATGCAAATGCCTTTTGGTAGAATAACAAAGCTGAGTCGCCTTTGTTTTTATTTAGATACGTTTTGCCCATGTAACTAAAGTCATTGTTCGCTTCAACGACTGCAGCTACTGTTACGCCGTCCACTTTTACCTCATAAATAGTGCCTTTAGGTGGCCAATATCCGCCTAAAATTTGGTTTTTAGATAAGGTTCTTGTTGTCCAAATGGCATATTTCCAATTGTTGTTAGCCCATTCGTATTCTCTTGTCCAAGCATATTTTACAGAATCGCCATCGGGTACAAAGGTTTTGAGTGCTTCTTGAATATTGTTACTGCTGACTTTTACATCGCCACTTAATACTTCTGGACGGTTTTTAATCAACCATTCAAAGGCTGCTCTTGGGGTTTGGTTCCAATAATCTAGTTCGTATTGGCCATTGGCCCCTTGAATACCTCCAACCAATTCATTGAAGTATAAATATTCATAAGGATGGTTCTTAATGCTCCATATTGCCGGTTTTGAAAAACTTAAGCCAATCAGGCAGAATAGAATAATTTGTATGCGTTGGCCGAAAAATTGACTGAGCCAATACCATCCAAGAATGGCTAAAGCCAATAAAGATGGGTATACAAATATGAAGTGTCTCCAGCCGTTATACACATAAGAACCTTTATAAATGGCATAGGCAGCTGGTGCAATGGTGACAAACCCCAATACCAATACCATACTCAATTCCAATTTTGATTTTTTAAACCAAGCCAAAAGCAAGCTTAATCCAAAACCAGCTAATACTGCCAAAGGTGCAGTAATGGCAATGAGTTTAGGCTCATAATACCATGGTTTATTGAATATTCTTTGACCTTCAAACAATTCATAATAGGTTAAAAATGAAAATTTCTCAAATTCTTTAAGAGCAGTAAGGGCGCCAGTTAAAGGTTGTCTGAGGGCATAAGGCCACATTAATATACCAATGGCATAACCTGCTATGCCGATTATTACGAAAGCCTTTAAATAGGGTAGAAGGCCTTTGGTAAAATCCAATTGTTTTTTTCTGAAAAACAGCCAGTGTAAACCGATGCCAAGGGCTAAAAATGCAAAAAGCATAATGCCACCTGCTCTTATACTGAGAGCAAATCCAATTGCAAGAGCCAACATCACCTTAGTTTGGTGTCTGGCATTTGGTAATTCTTTCATGAGGCGCATCAAATAGTATATGGCCATGATGAACCCGGTTGCAAAGGGAATATCTTTAGGGTTATTGAAACAATGTCCAAAAAATGATGGTGAGCAAACCATGGCAATAAGCGCAACAATGGCAGGCAGCCAGCCCGAGAATAAACGCACCAATAATGCTGTAAACAAAATACATAAGAATCCGACCAATGCATTGAGTAAGTGCCTTACATAAAAATCGTTTTTAGCGCCTATAACATCATTAATGCCTGCCGCTAAAACGTCAATGCTCATGCCATAGTATACGTTAGTGAAATAATCTCTGTGGCCAGCTTTTTGGAAGTCAAACATGGTGGTGTCATTGCCTAAGCTGCTGTAGTAGGTCAAAACATCTTTAGAAAAGGTGTTGTGGTTGGGTTCGTCCCATGTGATGTTGTAATCCGGACTCATCCAAGCCATGCATACTAAAAGCAATAAAGCCAAAACGCCAAAGGTTCTTTGGTACATTTTGTGGTTGATGTCTGTCCAACTACTGGAACTGTTTTTGAATCTGACAGTTTTAAAAAATTGTACCCAAATGGCTTTGAAACCAAGAATGAAAGATTGGAAAAATGATTTGCTTACATCGCCTAAAACAAAATCATTGGATTGGTATTCGAAGGGGATTTTGGTGCAGGCTTCTGCTTTTTCAGCTAAACTTGCGAGCAACCATGGGTTGTTTATTTTTTGATCAATAACCAATTGGGTGAAATCCGTTTTGTTCATGAGCACAGCTTCCATGCTGCTCATGTTGGCATTGGCTCCACTCATTAGTTTTGGCCAAAAATTGCTCCAATAGCTCAGGTGTTTATCAAAAAAGTTGTTTTTAGCCGAAGGCTTACCATAGGCAGCAACTAAGTTTTGTTCATTTAAATTTTTACTGGCTTGTTGAAGCCATTTTACCAAAACATCTACGTCGTTTTTTAAAGGGAGTTGTACAGGGGCAATGGCGGTTTCAGTGTTTTCAGATTGCCAAACCTGAAGCCCCAAAGACTTTATGCCTTCTTGTATGCATGTCGCATTAACATTTTCAAGCACATAAAGCCGTATTTGATTAGACTTAGCACTAACTTGTAAAAGGTCTTTTAAGTCTTTTTCGGCTTGTTTGCCAGCGTTTGATTGGGTAATAACAATAGCTATAGGGCCATTGCTGTTGTTAGAGTTATTAGCTGTCTTTTGTGACATGTTGAAACACAGATTTTATGAGGCGAAAAATACATAAAATCACGGTTTTAAACAAACCTTAAGCTTTACAGCATTTTTAAGGCCTGCTTGATCATATCTTCAACAGTGATGTTGGGAGATTGCATAGCAATTTTTTGAATGGTTTTTTCAGCGGTGTTGCGCGGAAAACCTAAGGCTTGAAGCGCCAATAATGCTTCGTCAGATTGTTTGGCCGTTTGACTTGGGAATTGTTGCATTTCAGCTGGGGTAGCCAAACGCATGATTTTATCTTGCAATTCCATGACAATTCTCTGAGCAGTTTTTGGGCCAACACCCTTAACGGCATTCAAGGTAGCGGTGTTGCCTGTACTGATAGCACCAATGATGGCATGTGGGGTTTGACCACTTAATATCATTCTTGCGGTATTGGTGCCAACACCATTCACTAATATTAAATGCCTAAACAATTGACGCTCTTGTTCATCAAAAAAACCATACAAAGCATGAGCGTCTTCTTTGATTGATAAATGGGTTAAAAGCCTAACCTGTTTAAGGGTTTTGATGTGCTCAAAGGTATTGATACTGATCATTACATGATAGCCAATGCCGTTAACGTTTATCACCACAAAAGCCGGATTGGCATGTTCAATATGTCCTTCAATAAACTCGTACATTTTATTGATTGATTACTGCTTCAGACGGTACAATACTCACCCAGTTGAAAGGGTCTTTGGTGGCCAATGTCTTAATGTTATTGAAGAAATTCAATATTTGCTTGCTTAGTAAATTGTCTGTGGCATTAATGGAGTAATCTTGTCCTTGGTATCCTAATAGTTCGATGTTAGTAACTGTTGCAGCTGTGCCTGATACAAACATTTCTTTGATTTTGCCTTGCTTGTGCCAATCAATCACTTGATGAACTGATACTTTGGTTTCAATCACTTGGTGACCTTCATGCTTAAGGTATTGAATGATGGAATCTCTTGTAATGCCGGCCAATAGTGTATCGTTGATTTCCGGCGTATACACGGCATGGTCAGTAACAACAAATACATTGCTTGTGCCGGTTTCTTCAAAGAATTCATGGGTAGCACCATCTGTCCAAAGGACTTGATCGTAGCCTAAATCTTGAGCTAATTTGGTTGGGTACATAGACGCTGCATAGTTGCCAGCACATTTAGCTGAACCTACTCCTCCTTTAGCTGCTCTAGTAAAATGTTCTTCAACTTTTACCTTTAAAGCGTGGGTGTAATAGGCATTAACAGGGCAAGCATATACCATGAAACTGTAGTTTTCACTTGGTTTAACCCCAAGGAAATCATCTGTTGCAAACATAAATGGGCGAATGTACAAGGCACTGCCCGTTTTAGTAGGAATCCAATTTTTATCAATGCTGCAGATTTTGTGTAAGGCCTCCATGAAAATCTCTTCAGGAAGTGTAGGCATACACATGCGTTCTGCAGATTGGTTTAATCGTTTTAAGTTGTCAAGCGGTCTGAACAAAGTGATAACGCCATCTGTGTTTTTGACAGCTTTCATGCCCTCAAAAATGGCTTGTCCATAGTGCAATGCAGAAAGCGTTGGGCTTAATGGAATTTTGCCAAATGGGTCGATTCTAAAATTCTGCCATTCGTGGTTGATGTAGTCACAAGCAAACATGTGATCAGTAAAAACCTGACCAAATTTAATGTTCTCAGCATCAAATGAAGAAATTTTTGAATCTTCCGTAAGATTTATTGTAATTTTGAGGCTCATTTCGGTTGCAAATTAAATCATTTCCATGGATGAAAACCTAATTATTTCGGAAAATAATCCTGAGCTCATGAACCTCTTGCTGGGAGACGAATTGTACATAGTGCATGAGCAAAAATGGTATGCCAATATCGCTCATGATGGCAATAATAAACACCGTTTTTTAAATGTGTTTGCCCATCAGGGAGCTACCCCAATCCCTGCTGAAGACAGAGACTTTTTCTTTAGAATCATTACGTCCATCAAAAACGATAAGTTTTCAATGGATGCAGATGGTTTTGCTGTTGTTAATGCAGAGGCATTCCCCGGTCTAACCTGGAAAAATTTAGAGCAAGTATTCAGTCCAAGGTATTGTATTTTTTGGGGTGTTGATCCTATTCAGTTTGGCATTAATTGCAAGTTGAATGGCGGGATAGTCGTTAATCAATGCAGGATTTTGTTTACAGATCCTATAGATCAAATAGCCAATGATGTTGAAAAGAAAAAACGTTTATGGCAAATCTTCCAGAGAATGTTTGATATTAACAAAGGCAGCTAATGGAATTGGTTCTAGCTTCTAACAATGCACATAAAATTGACGAAATCCGTCAGATTTTACCAGCACATATTAAGGTTTTAAGTTTAAAAGATGTTGGGTTTACCCAAGACATAGCAGAAACCGGTAAAACATTTGATGCCAACGCTGAAATAAAGGCGAATGCCATTTTTGAACAGGTGCAATTACCCGTCTTTGCAGACGATAGCGGCCTTGAAGTTACTGCCTTAAATAAAGCGCCTGGTGTTAAAAGTGCTCGATATGCTGGCGAACCTGTTGACGCTGAAAAAAACATAGACTTATTGCTTAAGAATTTAGAGGGTAAAACGAATCGTAAAGCCCGTTTTGTAACGGTTATCTGTTTGAAGTTGCCACAAAAGAGTTTCTTTTTTGAAGGGGAGGTTTGGGGGCAAATTACGACAGAACGAAGAGGTCAAGGCGGCTTTGGTTATGATGCTGTTTTTATGCCTGATGGCTATCAGCAAACTTTTGCTGAAATGTCTGCAGATGCTAAAAATCAAATCAGTCATCGCAAACAAGCCCTCGAAAAACTATTGCCATACTTAGCCTTTTTAGCATGAGCATTCATTTAATAGACACCTTTGACTATGCATTGCCAGAGCAATTGATTGCTCAAACTGCCATGGAGCCCAGAGATGCCTCAAAGCTTTTGTTTTATCATCAAGGTCAAATTCGCAATCAAATCTTTAGAGATTTGCCAGATGTCTTACCGAAGGGCGCTCAATTAGTTTTTAATAATGCCAAGGTCATACAAGCCAGGTTGTTTGCCCGCACTCAAACCAATGCTAAAATTGAGGTGTTTTTACTACAGCCTCATGGGTTGGAGTACAGTCAAGCCCTATCGGCCACTCAGCATACCCAATGGCAGTGCATGATTGGGAATAAGAAAAAGTGGAAACCAGAAGAACAAATACTGATTGAGGTTGGACAAGCTCAATTAAGGCTTAAGCAATTAGCCGATCAAGTGGTTGATTTTACATGGGACGGCGGCATCAGTTTTGGAGAATTATTAGAATTGGTTGGTCAGTTGCCTTTGCCGCCATACATTAAGCACACGCCAAGTAAAGCAGATCAAAGTCGCTATCAAACGGTTTTTTCCAAAATTGAAGGTTCAGTTGCGGCGCCCACTGCAGGTTTGCATTTTACGGAAAACGTTTTAAGTGATTTGGATCATAAAGGATTTAAGCGCAGTGAACTTACCTTGCATGTGAGTGCTGGTACATTTTTGCCAGTTAAAGTAGAGCAATACCGAGACCACACTATGCACAGAGAGTCCTATGAAATTAATATTGAAACATTAAAGGCCCTAATGGATTCTAATTGTCTCGTAGCAGTTGGTACTACAGCCACAAGGGTTTTAGAGAGTTTATATTGGGCAGGAATACAATTGTTAAATGGTGTCGAAAGGCCTTTCGAAATCCCACAATTTGTGTATGAATTGCCTTACAAAGTCTATAGCAAAGAAGAAGTCATTCAAGCTTTGATTAATGATTTAACCAAACGCCAACAAACAACGATATATGGCAACAGTGCCATCATGATTGTGCCTGGGTATACTTTCAAAATGGTAAAAGGTTTAGTGACTAATTTTCACCAACCAAAATCAACTTTGTTGTTGTTGATTTCGGCCCTGATAGGCGATAATTGGCGCCAAGTGTATCAGCATGCCATTGAGCATAATTACCGTTTTTTAAGTTACGGCGATGCCTCACTTTTGTTGCCTTAATGTTTTTAATTGCATTTTAATTTCATTATTTTTGCCCATCTCAACAATTTTGGCATGTATTTCGTTGTTAGAGTTGTTGTTGAACGTATTATGAAATTCAAACTGATTTTAACGCTCTTGGCTTTTTGGGTAGGCCTCAATTTTGCGCAGGCTCAAAAATTTGCCTATGTTGATTCTGATTACATTTTAGGACAAATGACTGAGTATAAGGCGGCTCAAAAACAGTTAGATGAAATGGCGAGTAAATGGGATGCAGATTTAAAAATCATGCGCGATGAAGTAGAGAAAATGAACAAGGACTTCAAAGCAGAAGAAATTTTGTTAAGCGCTACTCAAAAAAAGGAAAGACAAGACGCGATCAAAGCTAAAGAAGATGCTACAGTTGTGTTTGAACAAGAAAAGTTTGGTGTGAATGGCGAACTCTTCAAAAAACGCCAAGAATTGATTAAACCGATACAAGACAAAATCTTTGTAGCCATTCAAAAAGTGGCTAAAAACAATGGTTTAGACTTTATTTTTGATAAGTCTGCCAACATGAATATTTTATTTAGCAACCCTAAGCACGATCGCAGCGACGATGTTTTAGATGAACTTGGCGTTGCCACCACTGAACCAGAAAAAAATAAATCGAAATGAATAAATCTATCTTAATGACAGCAGTTTTGATGCTGTTCAATGTTTTAAACAGCACTGCATCTGCTCAAAAAATCGGTCACTTTAATTTTCAAGCCCTTATTCAGTCAATGCCAGAATACGAAAAGGCTTCTAATGAATATGAATTATACAAACAATCACTTGAAGATGAATTAAAATCAATTGAAGCAGAGGCGGCTTTGATTCAAAAAAAATACGAGGCTGAAACTAAGAAGCCAGCACCTGTTCAATCTAAATTGCAATTATGGGCTAAAAATCTTGAGTCTATGCAAGTATATTACCAGGAAAAACAACAATCTATTCAAGACAGTTTAAATGTTAAAATGTCTGATTTGTTAGCACCTATCAAAACAAAAATTGAAAAAGCAGTTGAAGAGGTTGCTAAGGAAAAAGGCTATTCTCATGTAATTGACAATAGTTATGGTATGTTGATCTACGCTGCTGAAGAGAACAATATTGAGTCTGCTTTAAAAGCGAAATTAGGCATTAAAGACAAGCCAGCGGCTAATCCTGCTGCCGGTAAACCTGCAGTTACACCTGCTCCGGGTAAGTAATGAGTCCTAAAAGTCATTTTAATCCTAAGCCAGCAAATGCCATTGGTATTTTCGATTCCGGCATTGGCGGATTAACAGTGGCTAAGGCCATTAACGAATTATTGCCCAACGAAAAAATTGTCTACTTCGGAGACACTGCTCACATGCCTTATGGGGAAAAGTCAGCCCATGCTATTCAATCCTATGCCATAGAAATCACTCGATTTTTAATGGAGCAAAACTGTAAACTAGTGGTTATTGCCTGTAACTCTGCATCTGCTTCAGCTTTTAAACAGGTTCAATCTATGTTGCCTGATAAGCATTTTGTAATCAATGTGATTGATCCGGTAGTACAACATATTACCCATGATTCTATTCATAAAAAAATAGGCTTGATTGGGACCAAACGTACTGTTAGCAGTGCTGTCTATAAAAAAAAGATAGAGAAAGCTAATACTGGTCAGGTGCTTAAATCATTAGCCACACCTTTGTTGGCTCCAATGATAGAAGAGGGTTTTTTTAACAATAAAATTTCAAAAACAATTGTTCATTCATACTTAGAGAATCCCCATTTGTTGGGTATTCAAAGCATAGTTTTGGCCTGTACGCATTACCCCTTAATTATGAGTGAAATATCAAGTTTTTACAAGGGTAAAGTAGATATTATCAATTCGGCAGCTATTGTTTCTGAGGCAGTTAAATCCTTTTTGAATAAACATGAATTGTTAAACGCAAGCAAGCGTGAGCCTAAGCATGCGTTTTATGTGTCTGATTATACAGCGTCTTTCGAGCAGACTGCTAAAATCTTTTTTGGAAGCAGTTTGAAGCTCAAAGAGAAGAACCTCTGGAAATAAAGGCCTCATTTGGGTTTAAATTCCCCTGATTTGGACTTGAGATTCTCAACTCAATACTGTACATTTGCAACACAAATTTTAATCATGGCATTCGATATTAATATGATCAAGAGCGTGTATGCCAATATGCCTGAACGCATTGCTGCCGCTCGTCAATTACTCCAAAAACCACTTACACTTACAGAGAAAATCTTGTACAGTCATTTAAGTGCTGGTAACGCTACAACCACTTATGAAAGAGGTAATAGCTATGTTGATTTTGCGCCAGACAGAGTAGCTATGCAAGATGCAACTGCTCAAATGGCCTTGTTGCAATTTATGCAAGCAGGTCGTAAACAAGCTGCAGTTCCTAGTACCGTTCACTGTGATCACTTGATCAATGCCAAAATAGGTGCAGAAAAGGATTTGGATTTCGCTAATCAAGAAAGCAAAGAGGTATATGATTTCTTGGCTTCTGTAAGTAATAAATACGGTATTGGCTTCTGGAAGCCAGGTGCTGGTATTATCCACCAAGTGGTATTAGAAAACTATGCCTTCCCTGGAGGTATGATGATCGGAACAGACTCTCACACAGTGAATGCTGGTGGCTTGGGTATGGTGGCTATAGGTGTTGGTGGAGCAGATGCTTGTGATGTTATGGCCGGATTGCCTTGGGAACTTAAATTCCCTAAATTGATTGGTGTAAAATTAACCGGTCAATTAAGTGGTTGGGCTTCTCCTAAAGATGTGATTTTAAAAGTAGCTGGTATTTTAACCGTTAAAGGCGGTACTGGTGCTATAGTAGAATATTTTGGCGAAGGTGCTGAGTCAATGAGCTGTACTGGTAAAGGTACAATTTGTAATATGGGTGCTGAAATTGGTGCAACCACTTCAACCTTTGGTTACGACGAAAGCATGGAGCGTTATTTGCGTTCAACAGGCAGAGCAGATGTGGCAGACTTAGCCAATACAGTTAAGGCCCATTTAACAGCAGATCCTGAGTGCTATGCCAATCCTGAAATGTATTTCGATCAAGTGATTGAAATCAATTTGTCTGAATTGGAACCACATATCAACGGACCATTTACACCAGATTTAGCTACACCTATTTCTAAAATGAAAGAAGTAGCAGCCGCTAATAACTGGCCATTAACAGTTGAGGTAGGTTTAATTGGTAGTTGTACCAATAGCAGTTATGAAGACATTTCAAGAGCTGCAAGTTTGGCTAAGCAAGTGGCTGAAAAGCAATTGAAGACCAAAGCTGAATTCACCATTACGCCAGGTAGTGAATTGGTAAGAGCAACTATTGAACGCGATGGTTTCATCAATACATTTGATCAAATTGGTGCCACAGTGTTTGCAAATGCTTGTGGACCATGTATCGGTATGTGGACCAGAATGGGCGCAGAAAAGAAAGAGCGCAACTCCATTGTTCACTCATTCAACAGAAACTTTGCGGCCAGACAAGACGGTAATCCAAATACCCATGCCTTTGTTGCCAGCCCTGAAATCACTACAGCATTAGCGATTGCTGGTCGTTTAGACTTCAATCCATTAACAGATACCTTAGTCAATGAAAAAGGCGAAACGGTTAAATTGGATGCTCCAACCGGTGTTGAATTGCCAAGTAAAGGCTTTACAGCTGAAGATATCGGCTACCAAGCACCAGCAGAAGATGGTTCTTCTGTTGAAGTTGTGGTAGCGCCTAGCAGTTCAAGATTGCAGTTGTTAGCACCATTTACAGCTTGGGAAGGTACAGATCTTAAAGGCCTTAAATTATTAATTAAAGCTAAAGGTAAGTGTACTACTGACCATATCTCTATGGCTGGTCCATGGTTGAAGTTCAGAGGTCACTTAGACAATATCAGCAATAATATGCTTATTGGAGCTGTAAACTTCTTCAATGAAAAAACCAATTGCGTTAAAAATCAATTGAATGGTCAATATGATGAAGTGCCTCAAGTTCAAAGACAATACAAGGCCGAAGGTATTGGTAGTTTGGTGGTAGGAGACGAAAACTACGGTGAAGGATCAAGTAGAGAGCATGCCGCAATGGAACCAAGACACCTTGGCGTAAGAGTGGTTTTGACTAAATCATTTGCCAGAATTCACGAAACCAATTTGAAAAAACAAGGTATGTTGGCTTTGACCTTTGCGAATAAAGCTGATTACGATAAAATTCAAGAGGATGACAGCATAGACTTAATCGGTTTGACCAACTTTGCACCAGATCAAGCCTTGACTATGGTTTTGAATCACAAAGATGGTTCTAGCGATAGTATTATCTGTAACCATACCTATAATGCCCAACAAATCGAGTGGTTTAAAGCCGGTGGCGCTTTGAACATTATTCGCAAAAGTGTGGCATAAGCATTAACATTAACTTTCAAAATGGGGCTTAGGCCCCATTTTTTTTGAAATAAGCTTAACTGCCTCATTAAAAGGAGGTTAACAGATTTAAACACCTGCTAGGACAGCAGTTGAGGCCAATAAAAAATCTGAAAAAAGTTTGTTATTTTGAGTTTTATGTCTATTTTTGCAGTCCCAAAAAAAAATAACTCACCATGGATTTAATCAAGTTTGTAGAAAAAGAATATTTAAAAACTGATATTCCTTCTTTTAAAGCAGGCGACAAAGTAACTGTGCATTATAAAATCAAAGAAGGTAACAAAGAAAGGATTCAGTTGTTCCAAGGTGACGTGATTCAACGCAGAAATGCTGGTTTGAACGCAACCTTTACCGTTCGTAAGATTTCTAATGGTGTTGGTGTTGAGAGAATTTTCCCATTACACTCTCCAAACATTGACAAAATTGAAGTGAACAAAATTGGTAAAGTGCGTAGAGCTAGAATCTTCTATCTAAGAGGATTAAGCGGTAAAGCAGCTAGAATCACTGAAAAGCGATAGTTTTTAGAGAGGTTAATAGTTTTCATAGGTAAAAAGGTCGATTTTCATAGTCGGCCTTTTTTTTATGCCGAAGAGCATAAAAAAAGCAAAAGGCATAGTCGGCCTTTTTTTTATGCCGTTAAATTATGGACAAATTTTATTTATAGGATTTCAGTTCTGTAGTGTTTTTTATAAGGAGCATAAAAAAAGCCTGCACAAGGCAGGCTTAATACTAAAAGTTTATTTGATTAGTGTTTGCTTAAGTAATCAGCAACACCTTTAAATGTAGCATTCATGGCATCATCGCCTTCTTTCCAATTGGCAGGGCAAACTTCACCATGGTTTTCAACGTGTAATAAGGCATCCACCATTCTTAAAGTTTCATCAACACTTCTGCCCAATGGTAAATGGTTCACCACTTGGTGCATAACAGTGCCAGTTTTATCAATTAAGAACAAACCTCTGAAAGCAATCATTGGACCATTAGCGCATAATTCGCCTTGTTCTGTATAATCAAAGTTTCCAAATAACACACCGTAATTGGTCGCAATGGTTTTGCTGGTGTCAGCAACAATTGGGTAAGTAATACCCTGAATGCCACCTTTGTCTTTTGGCATTTGCAACCAGTTGTAATGGCTTTCTTCTGTATCTGTGCTACAAGCCACCAATTTAACGCCTCTCTTTTCAAATTCTGCTATTTTCTCTTGAAAAGCATGCAATTCGGTAGGGCAAACAAAAGTGAAATCTTTTGGGTAAAAGAAGAACACTACGTGGTGTTTGCCAATGAATTGATCAAGGCTAAAGTTTTCGACGATTTCTTCGCCATTAATAACTGCTGCGGCACTAAAGTGCGGGGCTTTTTTTCCTACTAATACTGACATAATGATTGCAAAATTGAGGGTTTATAAGTCTATAAAAAAATAGATAAGTTAGATTAACTTATTGGGGGTGTCTATAGTTGTTTAATCCACTATAGATGGTTAGGCTACACCCATGTGTTTTAAATGTGCCACATGTGATGCTATAGCCATTCTAACCTTAGGGTATTCAATATAAGGGATGTTATATTCGCTACACACCTGTTTAACTATCTGACTGATTGCTGGGTAGTGAATGTGTGAAATGTGCGGGAATAAATGATGCTCAACCTGAAAATTCAAGCCACCAGTAAACCATGATACTATTTTATTGGTAGTTGCAAAATTGGCAGTGGTTTTCAATTGGTGTACAGCCCATTCGTCTTCAACTTTACCAGTTTGTACATCTGGAACTGGGAAATGGGTGTCAGATACAGTATGCGCTAATTGAAACACTAAACTTAAAACTATACCTGCAAACAAACCATAGATTAAAAAGCCGATTAACCAAGTTTTAAAGCCTACAAAATAGATTGGCAATAAAACAAATAAGCCAAAATGGAAGATTTTAAAACCCCAAAAGCTAATATGCTCACTTACTGACATTTTCTTGATTGGCATTTCACCCACTTTACCGGAAAAGTATTTTTTATAGTCGGTAAAGAAGATCCAATAAATGTATAACAATGCATAAGCAAAAATGAAGTATAAGTGTTGGAACTTATGAATCTTGTACTTCTTTTGGGTTTCGCAAAGTCTTAAAAAAGGTTTGGCGTTGATATCGTCGTCCATTCCTTCAATATTGGTAAATGTATGATGTACAACATTGTGTTTGGTCTTCCACATGAAAACATTAGCACCCAACACATTTAATGATAAACCTGCCAGTTCATTCAGCCATTTCTTTTGGCTAAAACTGCCATGGGCACCGTCGTGCATAATATTAAACCCAATGGCTGCTGTAAGTGTTCCTAAAAGCAGACATTCAAAAATATTTAACCATACAAAAGGGGAAGTAAATACTACTAAATGCACATAAACCGCAATAAAGCTTAGTACTAAAATCAAAGCCTTAGTATACAACTTGCTGTTACCTGTTGGTTTTGAATTGATGTTTACAAAATAGTCGTTTGTGCGTTTTCTTAATTCGGCATGAAACGAATTGCTAGGGTTTAAAAATTTAGGTACAATCATTTATAAGTCAATAGTCTAATTGAAGTGGTGCAAATTTAGGTGAATTCTTGTCATATATTTTTGATGATTTATTTCATTTGATGTTGGTAATTGAATAACATCCTGAAAATCAAATTAATATATATGTTTTTTGTCGTTTAATCACTCGTATTTTAAGTCGGGTTAAAAAGCAGAAAAGCCTTATCTTTGCAGTTCATGCCATTTAATAGAAACAAGTCGAATAAGCCGTATTCGTCAAAATCATCAAACGACCGCTCAAAGTCTGATTTTAAATCTAGTGCCAACAAAGGCAGCGGACCAAGATCGAACAAGCCTGGTTTTAAAAAGCCATTTGCTAATGACGGTGATGAATTAGCGCCACCGCGTTTTATTCCTAAAAACAGAGACGGCGGTGATCGTGAGGATTTTAGGTCAAACAAACCTAAAACCTATGGCGATAAACCTTATGGTAAGAAATCAAGTTCAGATAAAACCTATGGTGATAAACCATATGCGAAAAAATCATACGGTGACAAACCATACGGCGATAAGCCTTATGCCAAAAAATCATATGGTGACAAACCATATGGCGACAAGCCTTATGCAAAGAAGTCATATGGAGATAAACCCAATGGCGATAAACCATACGGCGATAAGCCTTATGCGAAAAAATCATATGGTGATAAGTCATATGGCGACAAACCATTCAATAAGCGCAGAGAAGGTTCTGATTCTGGGTTTGACAGAGATAGAAAACCATCTTTTGACCGTTCAGATAGACCATCAAGACCAAGCGACCGCTACAATGATAAACCTCGCTTTAAAGATGATAGAGGGGCACGCAACGACCGATTTTCAAAAGACCAAGATGGCGATAAAAAGCCATTTAGACCAAAATACGATCCAGAGGTTAAAATTAAAAAATCATATTCTCAACGCAAACAAGACCTGTTAGGTATAGCGGATGATCCTTCTGATATCAGATTGAATAAATACATTGCTAATTCAGGTGTTTGTAGCAGACGCGAAGCAGATGATTTAATCGCCCAAGGATTGGTTACTGTTAACGGCGAAACTGTTGTTGAAATGGGATACAAGGTGAAGAAAACAGACGTGGTGAGATACGATGGAAGGAAAATATTGCCTGAGCCTTTTGTTTATATTTTAATGAATAAACCTAAGGATTTTATTACAACTACAGATGATGAAAAAGGTCGTAAAACCGTTTTGGATTTATTAGCTGATAAAATTTCTCAGAGGGTATATCCAATTGGGCGATTAGATAGAAATACTACCGGTGTTTTGTTGTTGACCAATGATGGAGAAGTGTCTCAAGCTATGACACATCCTTCTTTTCAAATAGGCAAAGTATATCATGCAGTTTTAGATAAAAAAATAAGTGGTACTGATTTAGATAAGTTGGTACAAGGGATTGAATTAGAAGATGGATTGGTGCATGCAGACGCCGCTACATTTGTTGACAACGAAGACCGCAGACACGTTGGAATTGAAATTCACAGTGGTAAAAATAGAGTAGTTCGACGAATGTTTGAAGCCCTTGGTTATGAAGTTGAAAAGCTGGATAGAGTGAGCATGGGTATTTTCACTAAAAAGGATTTACCAAGAGGTAAATGGCGCTTATTGAAAGAAAGTGAAATAGGTTTCCTAATGAAGCTCAAGTCTAAAATGTAATTTTACTTATAACCCTTAATGAGTAACTTGACTCTATGATATGGAATCAAGTTTATGAATCATTATTAGATGTATTTTTCCCGAGATTATGTTTGTTGTGCAAACATCAATTGTTCAAACAAGAACAGCATTTATGTTTGAGTTGTTGGTATGAACTGCCTAAAATTCAATTAAAGCAAGTTAGTCACAGTCCTTTGATAAAAGTTTTTCAGGGAAGGGTAGAGGTTAAGGCCGCTATTGCCTATTTGTATTTTTACCGAAATGGAAGCGCACAAATTATAATGCATGCCATCAAATACCAGGGTATTAAAACATTAGCATTTACAATAGGGGCTCATTTTGCAAAAGACCATTTAGTAGCCATTCAATCATTGGGTATTCAAGCGTTTATTCCAGTTCCTTTACATCATAAAAAGCATAAACAAAGAGGGTACAATCAATCTGAGTTGATTGCTCAAGGTATATCAAGTGTTGCTCAATTGCCAGTTCTATCAAATGTCTTGCAACTTTTGAATTACAAAAGTACCCAAACCCATAAATCTAGATTTGATAGATGGTTGAATGCAGAAAAAGCCTATTCTGTTGATGTAACTGCCTTGCCTGAAAATATTTCATGTGTGGCCTTAGTGGATGATGTTGTAACAACAGGGGCAACTGCCGAAGCTTGTGTTAGAGCGATTCAAGGGGTTAGTCAAGTGCAAATTGTTGTGTTATCTGTGTGTTTTCCTTTGAATTAATTTAGTATATTTGCCATTCTAAGATTTACTTTCATGAAAAAATTCACTTTAGCAGGGCTGTTTTTATTAGCCATGACCATGCAAATGTTTGCGCAAAAACCAGAAGCTGGTCAAGTATTGGGCGAGAGAGTTCCACTCGTATGTGGTTCAACAGGCACTTCAGCTGCAGATTCTACGCGTTTACCAATTATGTTCCAGGCCAGAATCAATGGTTTGACTCCAGGCGCTAAGTATAAGTATTACACCCGTTTTATTGTGCTATCAGATACGGCAAGTAACACTACAACTGGTGCAGGTTTGCCAATCATTATTAGAAAGAATGGTTCTTGGTCAAGTATTAGTAATCCTAATTTAGCTTCACCAGGAGGTCACGATACAATCGTGTTGGGCAATGGTCAAAGTGATTTTGTTGGTTGGTTTGGAGCTGTTTATGACAACGATAGTCGTTTTACTCCAGGAAACTATATCTACCCAATGATCATTATGCAAGAGGTTGATACCATTGCACGTCCTATTACAAAGGCATATGTTTCAGATTCAATTCAAGTCTTACAGTTTTCAACTGTTAACTCATCTACAAAGGGAACTGCCATTTTTGGTGCCTCATCAACCCGTTTCAAAAGCATGATTTTGTTGTATACTCAAACCAATGGAATGACAACAAGACCAGTTAGTATTGCTTATGCTGAAAACGAAGGCTTGACGTTCTCAAAAATGCAAACCTATTACAACAACAAAATCAATGGTGTTTCAGGTGCTTGGGGTACGATTATACCTAATGCAATGAGTACTGGTATTACTAGAATAGAGAGCAGAGACCCAGGCTTTGATACGGTTATTTATGCGAACATAGAAACGGATGGCATTTGGGGCAATGACTCAACTATCAATCGTAGAGGTGGAGCTGTTAAGCCAGTATATATCAAAAATGATTTTGCACCCTTAATGCGACCAGAGTTTGAGTTCGTAACAACCTTATTGCCGGTGACTGAAGCAAATACAACAGTTGGTTTGATATTTAGACGCAAGTATGGCAATAACGATACCAGTAAAGTGTCTGCATTTGTTACCACTTCAACTGCTACTAATGGGGTTGATTTTAATTTTTTGTCAACCAATCAATTTAAGTTTAAACCCTATGGAGAATCAACAGATACCATTAAAGTAAAAATCAATGATGATCTATTAAGCGAACCTATTGAGAACATTGTTGTTAGATTAAACAACCCAGTTAATGCTAAAATTGGAGCAGTATCTACTTCAACAATCAACATAGTAGACAATGATATTTGTGTCATCACCTTTGCAAAACCTACTCAAACCGTTAAAGAAAGTCAAGGTATTTTGAAGGTTAAAGTTAAGATCGTGAATGGTTCTGTATCAACCACCAACTTCCATGTGGCAGTCAAAACCAAAACAGACAGTACATTTATTCCTTCAGAATTTAAATTGGGATCTACCAATAAAGATACGACTATTAGCTTCACCAGTGGTAAATTGTTAGATAGTTTAGAGTTTAATATTCGCATCATTGATGATGTATTTAAGGAAGACAGACCTGATACAGTTGTGCTTGCATTGAGAAACCCGACTTCGCCTTCTACCTTTGGTAAAGATTCACTGTTTACTTTGGTGATAACTGATAATGATGCACCACCAATCTATTCGTTCTCAACAAAAGGTATTACCGTTTCAGAAGGTGTTGGCAGTGTTAAAATGCGCATCAATCGTTTAGGGGGCAATAGCAATCAAAGTGATATTATTTTATCTGCCTTAACCAATCCTAATTATGCCCAAGCTGGTTCTGACTTTACCTTCTCTTCACAGTTGTTAAGTTTTAGCAGCACAGATCCAGATAGTTTTATTTATACTTTACCTATCGTAAACGATAATTTGAGTGAACTTAAAGAAGATGCTGTATTTGTAATTAGAACTTCTTTTAATGCTAAAATTGGCAAACCAGATACCCTAAGAATTTCAATCATAGATAATGATTTGCCAGAATACAAAATCAATAAAATTACTGCTTGTAAGGCACCTAATTTTACTCCAGATAGTATTAATGTTAGATGTGCTGTTAGAGGTGTAGTTTATGGGGTTAATTTAGGCCCAGTTGGTACACCAAACGGTTTAACCTTCACTTTAATAGACAATACTGGCGGTGTTCAAGTATTCAAAGCTAACGGTGGTAGTTTTGGCTACACTGTAACTGAAGGCGATAGCTTACTTGTATATGGTAAAGTAGCCCAGTCTAATGGTATGGTTCAAATCACACAACTAGATACACTCTTTAAGTTAGGTAGTAATAGGAATATAAGAAACCCTAAGTTAATTGGCCTATTAGGTGAGAACACTGAATCTGACTTGGTTAAATTTAATTTGGTTAAATTGTCTAATCCAAATGCATGGCCTTCATCAGCAATGTCTCCAAATACTACTGTTACCCTAAAAGTCAAAACTGCTTCTGATTCATTCGATATGGTTATTGACAGTGAGACTGATATTGACGGTAAACCAGCCCCAACAGGATTCTTTAACTTAACAGGTATTGGTGCTCAATTAGACGCTACTAGTCCTTATACTAGTTCATACCGCATTATGCCTCGCCGCATGACTGATATTGCTAACTTGGTTGTACCAGTCTTTAATTTTACCTCTGCAACCTCTTCTGCTAAAGAAAATAGAGACAGTACCGATGGCTTTACTTTACAATGTGCTAATTTGGCTAGTAATCAACAAATCACTTTGTTTATTAAAGGTGGAACGGCATCAAGAAATGTTGATTATCAATCAAACGCTTCAAGGTTGTTTATTTTGACTTCGAGTGCGCCTAGTGTTGTGGTTAAATCTAAATTAAATGATGATGCAACTGTTGAATTAAATGAAACCATTACTTGGGTAATTAGAGATAATTCTTGGGGAACAGTAATTGGACCAGACAGTATACATACGGTTACTATTATTGATGATGAGTCTAACAGTGTTTTAGAAAATGCACTTGCTGCTAAAATCAAGGTTTATCCTAATCCGGCTCAAGACTTGGTGAGATTAAGCAGTGAAATGGCAAGCATTCTTCAAGTGGCTATATATGATGTGAATGCTCGTTTGATTCAAACCATTTCATTGGATGCAAATCAGGAAGCTGCATTCTCTGTTGCTTCATTGAGTAAGGGCATTTACCAATTGCACATTGAAACCGATAAAGGCAGAGTGATTAAACCATTAAGCGTACAATAAAATTAAACTAAAGCGCCGAAAGGCGCTTTTTTTATCTATGGGCAAACAATCTGTGTTTAATCAAAACTATATTGAGTTTTTTATAGGCTTAGCGCAAAACAATCATAAAGATTGGATGGATGCTAATAGGTCTACTTATTTAAGTGCTGTTAAAGGGCCGTTTGAAGCCTTTGTAGGCGAGTTAATAGCTGCCTTTAAGGATGCATATCACTTAGGTGATTTAACTGCCTCAGAATGTATCTTTAGATTGAATAGGGATATTCGTTTTAGTAAAGACAAAACACCCTACAAAATTCAAATGTCAGCATTGATCAAAAAAGGGGGTAAAAAGAATATGAACGAGCCTGGTTTATATTTAGAGATAGGACCTGAATTCGTAAATTTATACAGCGGAGCATATTTGCCTATTCCAGATCAATTAGAGGCTATTCGCCATAAAATGGCTCAACAGCCTGATTTAATAGAAAGCATTATTAACGAAAAGACTTTTAAAACATATTTCGGTAAAGTATTAGGGGAAACGAGTAAGCGAATACCAAAGGAATTGAAGTCTGCAGCAATCAATCAGCCTCTTTTGTTTCACAAGCAATTTTATATTCTGCATCAAATGGATGCGAAACTTATGTTGGAATCGACTTTTTTTGATAGCGTTCAAAAGGTTTTTAAGTCAGCAGGGCCCTTCAATCAATTTTTATATCAACTAGATACACCATGATCAATGCAAAAGAAATTATAACAGTAACCTTTACTTTGTTTGCGGTAATTGACATTATAGGCTCTATTCCTATCGTGGTAAATTTGCGCGAGAAAATAGGACATATACAATCAGAAATTGCCACCTTGGTAGCGGGCTTATTAATGACCATTTTCTTTTTTGTTGGCGAACAGTTCTTAAATGTGTTAGGCATAGATATTCATTCCTTCGCATTGGCGGGTTCAATAGTCATATTTATTATTGGTTTGGAGATGATTTTAGGGCGCGATTTGTTTAAAGTGGATCCTGATCCAAGATCGGGGAGTATAGTTCCAATTGCATTTCCTATCATTGCCGGAAGCGGAACTTTAACTACGATTATGTCATTAAAATCTGAGTTTGATGCCGTCAATATTTATATTGGTATACTGATTAATCTCATTTTTGTGTATTTGGTATTGAAGTCTACTAACCGCATAGAAGCTATACTGGGCAAGGGTGGGCTATTGGTTGTACGCAAATTTTTTGGGGTTATTTTAATCGCCATTGCTGTTAAAATATTTAAAAACAATTTGTTTGTTTAAGTAAGCTTTGTTAATATTGTTTAACCTTAAATTTAATTAAGATATGAAAAACAAATTAATCCTATCAATTTTAGCCGTAGCTGCAATCAGCTTCGTGGCTTGTAAAAAAGACAGAGTATGTGAGTGTACATCAAATGGCACTACTTCAAAAGTTACTCTAGTTGAAGTAACCAAACGCCAAGGTAAAGCCAATTGTGTAAGTACCTCTTATGATGATGGTCAAGGTGGTGTTGAAAAAGAAACATGTGAATTAAAATAATACAGTTATGAAAAAGCTATTCGCATTAAGTTCAGTTATTGCATTGGCGGCTGTTTTAATGGTTTCTTGTAAGAAAGACAGAGTTTGTGAATGTACATACTCAGGTCAGACTGAAAAAGTAACCCTTACAGATGCCACTAAACGCCAGGCTAAAGATGCTTGTATTACTCGTTCGTATGATTTCGGTGGTACATCTATGAAAGTAGAATGTGAATTGAAATAAACCTTTTTAGTCAAATATTTTAAAAACGCCTGGTCATAGATCAGGCGTTTTTTATTTATACTTGTATTGTGAAAAAGATATTTGCCTATCTGCTGAGTTTATTGATTGGTATAGTCATGATTAGCTCTGCTTGGTTTAAGTTGTTTCCTTTAGAACCATTTGAATATAAAATTGTGGCAACTACTTTCATTTCATGGGTGCCAGCGGTATTTGTGGCCCGATTGGTTATTGCTTTAGAGTTTTTTTTAGGGCTTTTGTTGATATTTACTTACGATTTAAAACGCAGTTTGAAGTGGACCATAGCCACGCTTATAGTCTTTTCTCTGCATTTGAGTATAGATTTGTTACTCAATGGCAATGCCTCTGATTGTGGCTGTATGGGAAGTTTAATGCAGTTTACGCCCTTGCAAGGGATACTAAAAAATCTTGTGCTCATTGGCATGGCGTTATTGGCCTATCAATGGGCCTATCCATTTGTTTTGCCACTGCCGCATTTGCCTTACTATGTATTTTTATTATCTGCTGTGACGATTTTTATAGTCAATCCAATAGATTTGAGTTATTCAGAACGGTATTTGAGTCAAAGCTATAAAGTTTTTGATTTGAATTTAGACACCCTGTACCATCAGCAAAAATTTGATGATAAAGTAGAAGCCCCAGTTCAAGATATTCGTCAAAAGCAATTGATTTTAGCCTTTGTGAGCGCTTCATGTCCTCATTGCAAAATAGCAGCTCAAAAAATCGCAGCTATGCGCAAAAAGAATCCGCAATTACCATTTTACTTCTTTATCAATGGAGACGATGATAAGATTCAATTATTCTTGCGCAATACAGAAACCTCAGATGTACCTCACAGCCGTTTAAATGGGCCACTATTTGTTCAAATGGCAGGTTTGAATTTGCCAGTTATATATTACTATAATAAAGGTAAAATTGAGCGTCAGGTAGATTATTTTACCTTAGAACAGTACCATGTTGAAGCATGGTTAAATAAGAAAAATTAAAGTGAATCCAATTTTCTGGCGATAGATGTTTCTTCGAATACTTCAAATACGTCACCAACTTGAATGTCTTGGTAGTTCTTTAATGAAATACCACACTCAAAACCTTTAACAACGTCTTTAACATCGTCTTTGAAACGTTTTAGCGAATCAATCGCACCAGTATGCACCACAACGCCATCTCTGATCACTCTGATCTTAGCTTGACGGGTAATCTTACCATCAGTTACCATACAACCAGCAATGGTTCCAACTTTGGTGATCTTGAATACATCTCTTACATCAACGCTACCGATAATAGTTTCCTTGATCTCAGGGCTTAACATGCCTTCGATAGCGGCTTTAATTTCATCAATGGCTTGATAGATAACAGAGTAGTGTCTGATGTCAATTTGCTCAGTTTCAGCAATCTTTTTGGCACTTGAACTTGGTCTAACTTGGAAACCAATGATAATGGCATCAGACGCAGAGGCCAATAACACATCACTTTCTGTGATTTGTCCTACACCTTTGTGGATCACTTTTACCATGACCTCCTTGTTAGAAAGATTCAATAGTGAATCACTCAAGGCTTCAACCGAACCATTCACATCCCCTTTGATGATCAAGTTCAATTCTTTGAAATTACCAATCGCTAAACGTCTACCAATTTCATCAAGGGTAATATGCTTGGTGGTACGAATACCTTGTTCTCTTAATAATTGTTCGCGCTTGTTCGCTAAGTCCTTAGCTTCATCTTCAGAACCTAATACGATTAATGGATCACCAGCACTTGGGGCTTCAGAGAAACCTAACATACTTACAGGGGTTGATGGACCTGCAAATTCTACTCTTTGATTGCGCTCATTAAATAAGGCTTTTACCTTAGCGTAATGTGCGCCAGCCACTAGGTGGTCACCCACTTTTAATGTGCCTGCTTCGATTAAAACACTGGCTACAACACCACGGCCTTTATCCAAACGGGCTTCTACAATTGTACCTTTTGCCTTTCTATTGGGATTCGCTTTTAAATCCAATAATTCAGCTTCAAGTAATATTTTTTCAAGCAATTTATCAATGTTGAGGCCTTTCTTAGCAGAGATTTCTTGAGATTGGAATTTACCACCCCATTCTTCTACTAAAATATTCATGGCTGATAAAGCTTCTCTGATTTTTTCAGGATTTGCACCCTCTTTATCCACCTTGTTAATGGCGAATATCATAGGGACATTGGCTGCTTGAGCATGGCTAATTGCCTCTCTTGTTTGGGGCATTATGCTATCATCAGCTGCAATAACGATAACGGCAATGTCTGTTACCTTAGCTCCACGAGCACGCATAGCGGTGAACGCTTCGTGACCCGGTGTATCTAAGAAAGTAATTTTTTGACCTGAAGGGATTTGAACTTCATAGGCGCCAATGTGCTGAGTGATACCACCAGCTTCACCTGCAATAACGTTGGCTTTTCTGATATAATCCAATAGGGATGTTTTACCATGGTCAACGTGACCCATTACAGTTACAATTGGCGGACGAGGCACCAAGGTGCTTGGATCGTCTTGCTCTTCTTCGATGGCAATAGTGTCTTGTGCGTCAACAAATTCAACTTCGTAGCCAAATTCATCTGCTACTAGAGTAATTGTTTCAGCATCTAAACGTTGGTTAATAGACACCATTAAGCCCAAAGAAAAACAGGTTGAAATAACTTGAGTTACTTGAACATCCATCATTTTGGCCAAATCATTGGCAGTCAAGAATTCTGTTACTTTTAAGATGGCATCTTCTTGCTCTTGACGCTCTCTTTGCGCATTTCTTGATTGGAAGTGATCATCTCTCTTTTGACGCTTGAATTTCGATTTTGTGGTTTTACCTCTATTCGAAGAGTCAATTTTATTGAGGGTATTCTTTAGCTTTTCTTGAATTTCCTTTTGAGTGATTTCTTTCTTAGGCTCATTGTGTTTCATATGAGGCCCTTTGTTCACTCTTATCTCTTGTTGGATATTAACTTTCTGTGCGCCTGTTTTGCGTTTGCGTTTTTCTCGGTTCAAGTTATCTTGATCATGAGATTTAGGTTTAATTACAGGTTCAGGTTTAAGTTCAATTTTACCTTTGATTGTTAAGCCATCTAACTCCACTAAATTGGCTTTAACCAATTCGCGGTCATCATCAATGATTGGCTCAATTGTTTCAGGTACTATGTTTACAGGTTCAGGGGTAGGTTCAACCATTTTGGGCGTTTCAACTACCTCTTCTTTTTTCTTTTTGTTACCGGGTAAATCAATCTTGCCTTTAACCACTAAGCCTGGCATGTCGCTTTCGCTTGGTTTATTTTTGGCTTTAGCTTTAGGCGTTTCTATGTTGCTTTCTTCAGAATTGCTTTCTTCAACTACTGATTTGGCTTTGACTTCAGGCTCAGTTGTTACTGGTTTTTCTTCGGCCTTAACTTTCGGAGCAGCTTCTTCAGTTTTAACAGCATCTTCTCTTTTCTTGAGTTTTAGACCAATTGATTTAGATTGCTCTTTGGCTTCTTTGTCTGATGAGAAAACACTAGAAATATAGCTGTACATCTCCTCTGTTAATTTTGCAGTTGGTTTGTTTTCAATTGCAAAACCTTTCTTCTGCAAACTCTCAATAATGGTTTGCGTACTTACATTAAATTCCGATGCTGCTTTTCCTAGTCTTATTTCTGCCATTCAGTTATAGTGGTTGTTTGACAATTCGTCAAGATTGCAAAGGTACAACTATTGTCCTACTTATGCAAAAAAACTAAGGCATTGAATGACAGTCAGTTAACTACTTTAAACACTTGAAATAATCAAAGGGTTCTAAGCAGTCTAGACATTTGTATAAAGCTTTACACGCAGTGCTTCCGAATTGACTTACAAGGCTAGTGTTACGGCTATTGCATCGAGGGCATTCAACTGCATGTTGATGATTGAACAATGTATTCAAGTTAATGTCTTCATCTTCAGGTGGTGCAATGCCGTATGCCTTTAGTTTTTGTTTACCTGCGGCAGTCATCCAATCAGTCGTCCAAGCAGGACTTAGTACCAATTCAACTTTACAAGGAAAACCGTTTGATAACAAATGAGTGGTAATGTCTGTCGCAATAGTATTCATTGCAGGGCAACCACTGTAGGTTGGTGTAATTTGAATATGACATTCATTGTTCGAAGTGTCAATCGCTCTTACTATGCCCATGTCAACAATAGATAATACTGGGATTTCTGGGTCACTGACCTGCTCTAAAAGTTTCCAAATCTGAAGGTGATTTTCCGGGTTCATACTTGGGCAAAACTAACTTAAAAAAGCATTATTTGGATCGGAATTCTAAAACGATTTCATGACATTGTTCAAAATCAAATCCTCGACTTCTCAAATATTGAATGGTTTTGGCTTGGCGTTCGTATTCTGTTTTGTGTTTTACCTTCATCCAATATTTTTCAGCGGTTTTGTACAAAGTGTTTTTATAGAGTTTAGGGTCAATGGATTGCAATGCTTTTTCAATGCAATAAGCACTGATTTTTTTTGCCTTTAGACCCATTTCAATTTTTTTGAGCCCCCATTGTTTTTGTCTGAATTTTCCTCCCGCAAAAGCCATGGCAAAACGCTCTTCATTAAGAAAATTATTTTGCACCAAATGCAAGCAGATTTCTGAAGCATCGCTGGCATTTAATCCCATAGTTTTCAATTTATTCATTACTTCTAACTGACAACGTTCCTGATAGGCACAGTATTTCTCTAATTTTAGTAAGGCTTCTTTAAAGCTTGGGACTATGTTGTTTTTCATGGCGCTTTAATGAGTTTCACATAGCTGTAACCACTTGTGCTTTTGATTTTAAGGGTGTAACAAGCAGGTGCCAGCATTGGTAGTTCTACTTTCGAAAATTGTTGGTCTAATGATTCTAGAATGATTTGTCCTTGGCTATTAATCAATTGCCAATGCTCAATTTCATTGATATTCGAAAATTCAAAATAAGATTGAAATGGATTTGGGTATACTTTAAAGTTTAATTGTTTAATGGTATGAATGGTTTGAGCATGCCATTCATATTGAGAATAGACGGGATAATGATCGCTACAAACTTGAGCATAATTGAGTATAAATTGGTTCAATCGCCATGTGTGAATCGAGTCTTTTAACCAATGTTGCAAAAGTACATTAGATATCCACTGATGATCAATGGTTTCAGGGTAGGAGGTGGTGGTAGCCTCTTGTAAATCCGTCAATCGTTTGCTAATGAATTGGCCTTTACTTGAGTTAATCATTGCTGAAAATGGCGATGGTAGATTGTTGTGTATGGATTGATCAATATCGTCATTCCAATCCCCTAACAATATGATTTTATCTGTTTTAGTGCTTTGATTGACATAGTCTTTAAGCCATTCTGAAGAGCGTTTTCTGCTGTTGTATGCCAGAAGTTTTTGACTGTCAGAGCCTGTGTTCGCTTTTAAATGCAGAACAAGCAATTTTAATGTATCAATACTGCTATTTTGTAAAGTTTTTAAAGTAATCTCAAAGGGAAATCTTGCTGTAGAAAAGCTGTCTCTATTAGCAGTGCCCAATAGTTTGGAGGACAACATTTGAAACATGTCCTTTTTGAAAAGAAGGGCTGTTTTTTGCTCTGGACTGTAATTGCATAGTATGCCCGTGTATTGAGGAAGCCGTTTGCACAATGTATCAAAGGCAACTGCATTGGAAACTTCGCACAATGCCCAAATGTCTATGTCTGAAGCCGAAATACTCTTAGCTACTAAGCGTTGTTGAAGGCTGTCGTTGTATGGGCCGTATCCTGGAAGGGTTTTGCCAAACCATTCTAAATTCCAATTGCCAATTTCTAGGGTCTGATAACGGCCTATTTTAGGAATGGTTTGTGAATTGAGTTCAACAAACAAAAAAAGGCAAGAGAGCAAAAGAATGGGGTTAAGCTTCCTTGTCAACAAACTTTAAAGAAATGTTTTTAATGAGCCAAGCAAATAACAAAGTAGAGAAAAACGTCAAAATTGCATATACCATTGCAGGTTTTTGCATATTGTCATTGTGTAAAATATTCCCTGCAATTAAGAGGGCTAAAGCGGTGTTTTGAAGACCAACTTCAACCATTATCGTGACTTTGTTTTGTAAATTGGTTTTAAATCCGGTCCCTAACAAATAGCCTAAAAACATACCAGAAAAATTCAATAGCAATACCCAAATGCCTTGTTCTAAAAGTTCTGCTTGTGTGAGTGCTATGCCGCCTTTGTCAACCGGAGCAAACATTTTAGTAAGGAAAATAAATAACAATAAGCTTGGCAATAAATATTTTAAAATCGGTCTAAGTGTGTCTGCGATTTTTGGTAAACGGTTTCTAATCATTAAACCTACTGAGGCGGGTAAGACAGTAACCAAGGCAATGTGTTCAATCGTTCTAATGACAGGAAGTTCAATTAAATGGGTTTGATTAATAAAATGATCAAGGGCTAAGTTGACCAATATAGGCAATGAAAACATGCACAATATACCATTGACAACGGTTAATGAAATGCTCAGCGCTACATTGCCTTTAAGTAAATAACTTACTAAGTTGGAGGTAACACCACCAGGGCAAAGTGCAATGATGATAAAGCCTACTTTAACCTCAGGATTGAAATCTGACAAGAGCATAAGCACCAAGGCTGACAAAGGCAATAATACCATCTGCGCAATAAGGCCAATGGTTAATGGACCTGGGAAAGCCACAATATTTTTGAAGTCTATTTTGCTTAAATTCAAACCAAGACTCATGGTTATAAATGCCAATACGAGGTCAATTAAAAAATCGATGTGTTGAAAAAGCAGATTAATCATTTAGATGCGAGGCATTCGTTAACAAACATAATTGTTTTTTTTGAATTTTAAGTCCCTTTTTTAAAAGTGCAAGAATTGCTGTATTTAATCATTAGTTTGCTTACATTTGTACTATGAAATGGGGATTTGCTTTTGCCATAATTGTATCGCTTGTGGCCTGTTCAGAAAATGGCAAAATTGCTGATCAAATGAACGATATACCTAGTGCAAAGTGGAATTATGACCAAATACCAGAGTTTCCTTTTACTGTTCAAAATGCGGGGCTAAACCATGATTTCTTCTTGAAATTGAGAATGCAAAAATCTTATCCTTATGAGAACCTTTTTTTGTTGGCACACATTAAAACCCCTGATGGCAGAATCGTAACAAAACGCGTTAATTTTACTTTGACGGATGAGGCCGGAAAACCATTGGGTCGTTCAACAGGTGGCACGGTTAATTATGAGTTGCCCTTGATGATGAATAGAAAAATGGAATCTGCAGGTACTTATACTATTGCATTAGAACAAAATATGCGTGACTCTGTTATTTTTGGTATCGAAAGTATTGGGGTTAAAATCAAACAAGGCGAGCCGGTATTCTAATGGATAAAGCGCTTTTGCTCTATGATGGTGTTTGTGTGTTGTGTCAAAAAAGTGTGGCATGGCTCATGCATAAAGATCACAAGGGGTTAATTCAATTCAGTAGTTTACAAGGTGAAACTGCTAAAACGCATTTGTCAGCTCAAGAGCTTCAAGCCATGTCGTCTTTGGTCTTGATTTACAAACAAAAACATTACCAAAAAAGTTCCGCTTTTTTAAAGTTAATGCAATTGTTAAATTGGCCCTACAAAGGGCTCTATGTGTTAATGTTGGTGCCAAGATTTGTTCGCGATGCAGTATATGATGTGATTGCTAAAAATAGATACAAATGGTATGGCAAACACGCGTCATGTTGGCTGCCCAATGCAGCAGATAAATGGAGATTTTTGGAATGAAATTAAGGCTCTTACTGGTATTGTTTTTCTGGGTATTTGTGGCTCAAGCGCAAGTCGTTTTAAGATTAGACAGCGCACTCAAACAAGCTTACATAAAAAAATACGGGTTTCACGATGGTTTACTATGTATTCCATTTTATTGTGATCCTTTTAAAGATCAATTCTATAGCAAAACAGATACATTGGGATTATGCGGTAAAATGGTTTTTGTAGACACCGGTTTTCGTGTTCAGATTAAGCCTATTTTCAAAATGCCTGTTTGGCAATTCCCTCAATTCAGTGAAGGGTATTGCACTGTTGTGAATGGAGATTATTTGGCCCTTATGAATACCAAAGGAGAGATTATTCTCACTACAGATTTACTGGCATATTCCCCTCAAAAAAATAAACTGTTGCCGTTTAAAAATGGTTTAGCGAAAGTGTATAGAGGGGGCAATGCTTTAAGGCATTATTACGAGGTCTATTATTTAGATGACAAGGGGCATCGTGTTGCGCCAAAAATTTTGGTGAAAGTGAAGCCTAAACCAAAACCTAAAATCCGCATCTTCGATTTTATGGTGCTCAAGTATTATTATGACACTACAGCCATAGCAAGCACAAGCATTGCAAAAGATGAAATTAAAGCCAATAGGGAGCTTCAGTTGTTAGAGTCTGCTTACGATGAGGTGCCTGATGAAACAATGACTGAGCAATTTGAAGAAAGAGAGCGAGTCATAGTCAATAAACCTCACTATCAATTTGAATTACCTGCAGTGTTTAAGCGTATGGTGTATCCTATAGAAGACGCTGCTCGCAAAAGACTATTGCAAGAACAAACCATTAAAGACAACAGGCTATTGGTATTTTTTGATTGCGGGCAATACCAAATTGAAAACATGGATATTCGCGATACAATTTTTTGTAATAAATTTTTGTTTGTAGATAGCCTTATGCAAATTAAGATTACACCAACTTTTGACCTGCCTTGTGGTTTTCAACCTGAGTTTTCAGAAGGGTTTTGTGCTGTTGCTAAACTTGGAAAGATTGTATTCATTGACACACTGGGTGTTGAACGCATACAGACTGGGTTGAATGCTTGTGGTAAATTCAATAATAAAGTATCCACCTTTAAAAATGGCATAGCCACACTATACATCGCCGATACTTTGACCAAAGGCTTATATCAAACACAAGCCATTAATACACTTGGAGAACGCGTCAGATTATTAGAATTTGATGATTTGGATTTGGCCGATAAATTATATCAAAAATTCAGCAACATTAGCATAGAAGAAACGGCTAATTGTTTTATTGGAAAAGGCAAAACCAATGGCTTATGGTTCTTGATTGAAAAATCTGGTAAAGTTAGGAAGAAACTGGTCTTGAAGCCGGTGCTTGAATTACCAAAGACTTTGAAGCAATAGACATTGCAAAGGCTAGCATAAAGGCAAATCCAATTACACTGCTTTGTCTTTCTAATAAACTCTCAAAACAAGAGGCAATCAATAACATATTACTTGTTGCGCGCAATATAATGTTTGGTTTTTGCATGCTCATGTACAAAAACATCCCCAGTAAGATTAAACTACTAATGATACCACTTTGAACAGCGGTTTCTAGCAACTGCAGATGAGGATTTTTGCGGTTTTGTGGCAGTATACTTGGATTGCTGGTTTTAAATTGTTCGAACAGTGCTTGGTCTGCATCACCAATGCCGACTCCTGTTAACGGGTGAGCTTTAATGAGTTGGCTAGCATTTTTCCATGCTTGTACACGCATCGCAAAGGAATAATCATTGGCGTCTTTTCCAGTCCACGCTACTTTGAAATCTTCGATGCTGTTAAGCATACGGTTTTTGAATGATACACTGGTATAATACATTAAGACTGGTAGCGTAATCAAAAGCATTAAAGTAGCCGATTTAACTTTTAGACTTAAATGTCGGAATTGGGCTATCAATAGGGTCAATGCGCCAACATAAAAAGCCAAGAGGCCAGTTCTTGCGCTCAGAATATGGAGTATAAGGGTATTGGTTACAGCTAATAAAAGCAATAGACGTTTTTGAAATACATTGCTGCTAATATGTTCTTGGTACAACAATGCAAATGCATTTAAAATGATAGAAATAGATAGCAAAATTGAAAATTGAATGTGATAAATGCCATAGCCAAATTCAATAGGCAATGGTTTGGATTCTAAAATCAATTGGTCAAACAAGACTTTATTGGACCAATAATTATAAACGCTTACAACACCGGGTAAATAAACGGCAAAAGACAAGCCAAGGATGATCCATACCCGATGCTTGGACTGGATTTTTTTGAGGCAAATTAAAAGTAGGGGAAAGATGAGTATCGGTAGTTTTAAGATGAGTTTTCGCTGCGCTTCATCGCTATTGCTTGAATAAAAATAACTCACTGCCATGAGCAGATAAAACAATACCATCCCAATACTGATTAGTCGCTCTGTTGATGAAAATTGTGCTTGTTTTATACTGAAAATGCCAAGACAAGCCAAGCCAATTAAGCCAATGCTCATGAGGGCTGGTGATAGTGTGAAGCCAAAGAACAATCCAAGACAGACTAAAACAATTAGTCCTGAGAATTGGTCTTTTTTGGTTTCCATTATTTGGCGTAACTGATTTTAACTTGGGCGCTATTATTAAGGCCAAGTTTAGTCGCTAAGGATTTACTCATCTTAAAGATGCTGCTGTTGTCTGCTTTGTAGTTGCCTACAACTCTTGCAAAAACAGTATTGTTATTACTTGGGTTGGTAATCATAACGATGGTGCCAACTTTAGCAGTTGGATGCAATATAAAACTTCTATCTTGACTAAGCTCACCTTCAGTTGAAATGCTGGCATTGCCTTGTTCTGTTAATTCATCGCCATTGACAGTATTGTAACTGGTATTAACGACGGTGTTTAAAGGTGATTCTTGTGTTGGTTCTACTACTACGTTCTTGTGGTCAATTACAGGCTCCTTGGCTGGTATAATTGGTTTGTCTGGGCTGGGAATAGGTGTATTCACAACGGCTGGTTTGCTTGGAGTAGTAGGCGTATTAGGTTTGGTATTGGTCTTTACCACTATGGTTTTTTGGCCAACTTCTAGTTTTTGTCCTAATTGAATGTTATCCGATTTAAGTTTATTCCAAGTCTTAATTTCTTGAACACTGCAACGGTGTTGTTTGGCAATTAATGACAAGGTTTGTCCTTTGCTGACAGTGTGATAGATTTTTTCTGTTTTGGTGATAGTGGTTGGCGTTGCCTCAGGGACTTCAGCAGTGTTGTTGTCAATGATTGAAACGCTCTGATTGGCTTTAGGAATCATTAGGATTTCTCCGATTTTGATGCCTGCTTTTGAATTTTCGTTTGCAGCAAAAACCTCGTCGGCAGTAACGCCATATTTTTTACTTATGCCGTATACCCCTTCGCCTTTAACCACCTTGTGAAGCACGTAGTATTTGCCGTCAACCGTTTTGTTGCCGATAGAATCATTTGGAGATGCTTGTAATTGGGTTAAAGCAAAACTGCTAACCAAAAGGGCGATGAATTTTTTCATAAGCATTATCATACAAAGTAAGGTCCAAAATGTGCTTTTTGGGCCATATTTAGCCTTGTAATTTTCAACAAGTGACAAGGATTTCGGACAATCCATGTATATTTGTCTGAAGCCTCCAATTCCGATGCCTGTAGAACATGATTTTTATAAATTAATGCAATTAGAACCATACGCAGATTTGCCTATGGTTAAAAAGCGTTATAGGGAGTTGGCGAAAATTTATCATCCAGACAAACACCCCAATGCTCCACATGCGGAAGATTATTTTAAAGTGATTACTCAAGGCTATGATTTGCTATCTGACCCAGAATTAAAACCCATTTACGATGAGGCATTGAAGCAATATTATGGCTTGCCTAAGCATCAAAATAGCCCTGCCAATAAATGGCAAGTGGCTCAAGAAAAAGTGAAGAAACACTTAGCCTTAAAGCGCAGTCAATTCATTGCAGAGTATGAAAAAGACGAAGCAATTTTATCGCATAAATTGAGATTGATAGCCGTCATTTTATTGTCGATTAGTGGTTTGTTGATGTGTTATAACCATTGGTTTATCAATCTATTGAATTACAAAATTCTTTACATTGTTTTAGGTGGTTTTATGTTTTGCTCTGGGGCTTATTGGGCATCTTCAATGTACTATAAAAAACAATCCTATAATTTGGCTATAAGAGACTTACCCTATCAAAACAATGCAGCAGGCTTGCGCTTATTTTTAGTCTTATTTGCCATCACTCCTTGTTTGTTTTTGGGTTTAATGAAGTTGACCAAATACGTGCATCTTAATCACTTTTATAGTTTTGCAGAGGTAAAAAAAATAAATGCATTCGGTGATGAATTGGCATATTATTACGAAGTCAATGGGGAGTTGATTATGCGCCGTTGCGAATCATTGCCAAAAGCAGCTTTTCAAGAAAGGGTTTTACAAGTAAAGTTTTCGCTGATCAATCCTTATATCAGTGAATTGGTGTATTTTATTCCACCCAAGCCTTAAGTGTAGTTATTTTTTCGCCCTGTGCTATTTGCACAATTGCAAGGCCTTTATAGGCTTTTAGGTTAATGACATAATTACTATCAATTTCAAATGGTATGGCTTGCCCGAGGGCGTTGCTTACGCGAATAGCATCAGATTCTTGGAAGGCTTGTATGGTAAACTTACCATTGTTAGGGTTGGGGAATATAGCTAACACTTTGTCTATGTTGTTGTCTAATTGAAGACCATAGCCACCATAATTATTGGTTCTCGCAACAAGTCCTCCATCGCCAACTGCAACCCCTGTGCCATTGATCACACAGATGGCGTTATAAGATGATGCCGTGTTGCTCAATTGAAGACCTCTAAAAGCTTGGTCCATTGGGTTGTTGCATTTCAAGATGAGACCATTGCTGCCACAAAGGTAGCCGCTGTCTGGGCTGTTAAAATGCATGCCTAATAAAGCGCGCATTTCTGTAGCCGAAGCTTCGTTAAATGTTTTGCCATTATCTGTGCTTTTGATGATGCTGTTTTTGATGTTATTAGGTTGTAAGGTGTCAATAACGCTGCCTACAATCAATAGCACTGAATCACCAAAGGTTTGTATCGCTTTAAAATGGCATACACTTGGATGTCTTAGTAGTTGCCACTTTTTTTCTGTGAGGTGTTTGTGCAGCAAATAACCACTGTCTGCTGCGGCCCAGCATTGGCCATTGGGCATAATGGCAACTGAATTAATGCTTTTACCGATGGGTGCTGTGGTGTCTAGTGTCCAAGATTCACCAAAATTAGTTGAAGAGATGATCATGAAATCTTTCCCAACGGCAATGCCATACTTAGTTTGAAATTTCATGTCATAGGCATAGGCGGCAGTTCTTACATGTTTTTGTGACCAAGTAATTCCTCCATCATTGGTTTTAAGTACTCTAGCATTTTCGCCTGTTACCAAAAAAGTATCTTGGTTAATGGCCCAAACAGCTCGCAGATTGGTAGGAATACTAAGGCCAATTGTTTTCAAAGTTCTACCAGTATCAGTTGAAGCAAACAATGCACTGCTGGATCCGCCAATAAGCAAGAAGCCTTTTTGAAAGTGCAAGTCAAATAGATCTTTGTTGCCTGTGAGTATTTGTTTTTTCCATTGGGCTTGAAGCGCTAATGAACTCAAACAAAACAAGAGGAAAAGGCCTTTCAGTTTCATACAACAAAGATATTGAAATCGTAGGAAAAAGTGTTGAGAACTGAAATAAAATCCATTGTACTTTTGTGCTCTCAGCATGCAAGCAGACGATTATTATTTAGACGATAAGGGTAGGGTGGTTTTTACGGAAGCTTACCATAAAAAGCGTGGCTATTGCTGTGGAAACAATTGTAAGCATTGCCCTTATAAAACCAATGCTTCACCTAAAACTTCTGCTAATAATGGTCGATAAATTAGATCCAATGACGCTTCAGTTAATGTCTTTATTGGTTTTTGAAGAAGCCTTTGAAAGCATTGTGCAAGAAATGCATCAGTATTCCAGTTACACGGTTGCTGATGAGTTGAAATGGCTGATAGCAAAAGATTGGATTAAGCCTTGCAAGCACCTTGAAACTGAAACTAATTCAGGGGTTTTGTATGATTCAGATCAGTTAAGTGCTTATAGTTTTGTGCTAACTGCAAGGGGGCTTACTCAGCTTGAAATGCAATTAAAGTTAAAGTAAACTATAATTTGTTTTTTCTTTAAAAATTAACTGTATAATTGCACTTCATGAAATTTGGTGCTATAGATATTGGGTCAAATGGAGTGCGTTTGTTGATATCGCGCCCTTTGCAAATGGATCAACTCAAGCCTGAGTGGAAAAAGGTTGAGTTTACCCGTTTGCCCATTCGTTTGGGAGATGATGTTTTTAGCACGAAAGAGATTGGTAAAAAGAAAACAGAACTTTTGACTAAAGCCATTAAGGCTTTTAGTTTATTGTTAGATGTATACAACGTTGATTTTGTAAGAGCCTGTGCAACCAGCGCCATGCGAGACGCTAAGAACACCGATAAAATTGTTAAGCTCATTAAGAAAGAAACTGGAATCACCATAGACGTCATTTCAGGCAATGTAGAGAGTAAGTTGATTATGAATGCCTTTTTACATTTGTTGCCAGTTAAAGAAACCTTTTTGCATATTGATGTAGGTGGAGGCAGTACTGAATTGACTTTGATTCAAGAGAATAAAGCGGTGGTGTCTAAAAGTTTTAACATTGGTACTGTAAGAGCCAGAGAAAATAAAATTAAAGCAGAGGAGTACGCTAAAATGCATGCTTGGGTTAAAGAGAATATTGCTTGGGTGCCTAAATTAAAAGGCGTTGGAACAGGTGGAAATATTCAAAAACTTGGCGATTTAGCCGGTGTTCAACAAGGTGGTTATATGACTGTAAAAAGGTTGGCAGAGCTCACTGAAGACATTGAAGCCATTGATTTACATGAACGTGTCTACCATTTGAAGCTCAACCCAGATAGAGCTGAGGTAATTGATGTGGCGGGTCGTATTTATTTGGATATCTTTAAAAGAACCAACATAACCGAAATTATGACGCCTTACCACGGTCTAAAAGATGGGATTATTCAAGACCTTTGGGAAAGGTACTTTTTAAAGCAAAAGGATTAATTTGCTTTAGAGTGGTTTAATTCTTTTTTTTAGCTAAATTTGCACCCATTTTTAGCTAAAGTCCATGAGTAACAAAACATTTACAATGATCAAACCCGATGCGGTTGCCAATGGTCATACCGGAAAGATCATCGATGACATTCTTCAAGCCGGTTTCAAAATTGAGGCCATGAAATATTTGCAATTGAGCAGAGCTCAAGCAGAATCTTTTTATGGCATACACAGAGAACGCCCTTTCTTTAAAGATTTAGTTGATTTTATGATCAGCGGTCCAATCGTTGCAGCTATCCTAGAAAAAGACAATGCAGTTGAATCATTCAGAACATTGATTGGTGCAACCAATCCTGAACAAGCTGCTGAAGGTACCATCAGAAAGAAATATGCTAAGAGTATCGATGCGAATGCTATCCACGGTAGTGACAGCGATGCCAATGCTGCCATTGAAGGGTCATTCTTCTTTTCTCAATTCGAGCGTTTCTAAATAGAATTTGTTTAATTTAATATTGAAATCCCGTTGGCTTTGGCTAACGGGATTTTTTTATCGACTTTCAAAACCCATTGGAATACAGTAAATTTGCCATAACAAAGGCACATGACCAGTGTTTTTAAAGCCTATGAAAATCGGACTATACACCCAGGCAGTTGCTAACCCAAGGCAGCTTAAAGTGATGGAAGATATCATCCAATTTCTCTTACAAGAGCAAGTTGAGGTATTGTTGCATCAAGCGGTTGACCCTTCTGTTAATGCCCGTTTTGGCTTAACTTTATTTGATCAATTGTCTGCACAAGGGGATGGCTTTGATTTTATTATCAGTGTTGGTGGCGATGGCACTATTTTAAGTGCAATTGAAATCAGTGGTGTGAGTCAGGTGCCTATTATTGGGGTGAATACCGGACGATTGGGCTTCTTAGCCAATGTGTCAACAGATGGCTTTAAGAAAGCTTTTAAAGATTTGCAAATAGGCCATTATGCCCTCGATAAAAGATCTTTACTGCAATTGGATTCAAATGCTGATTTGTTCAGATTCAATTATGCGCTGAATGATTTTGTGTTGCATAAAAAAGATACCAGTAGTATGATTACCGTGCATGCCTTTCTAAATGGAGAACCTTTGAATTCTTATTGGGCTGACGGTTTGATTGTGTCAACGCCAACTGGTTCCTCAGGGTATTCTCTTAGTTGTGGCGGCCCTATTTTATTTCCTAAATCAGCCAGTTTTGTAGTTACGCCAATTGCGCCTCATAATTTAAATGTGAGACCAGTCATAGTGCCAGATGATCAGGTTTTGAGTTTTGAAATTGAAGGCAGAGGTTCACAGTTCTTAGCGTCATTGGATTCGCGTTCAGTGACCATCGATCAAACAGTTCAAATTGCCATTAGAAAGGCTGATTTTTCTGTTAATTTGGTGCGATTTGAAGGCGAAACATTCTTAAAAACCCTTAGACAAAAAATGCTTTGGGGGCTTGACAATAGAAATTAATACTTATGAAAATCATTTCATACAATGTAAACGGCATTCGCTCTGCATTGAGCAAATCCTTTGTAGACTTTTTAAAAGCGGAACAAGCAGATGTTGTTTGTTTACAAGAGTTGAAAGCTCAAGCGTCAGATATTCCAAGTGTTTTGTTTGAAAACTTAGGGTATCATTGTTACTATTACCCTGCACAAAAGAAAGGTTACAGTGGAGTTGGTATTTTAACCAAAATTAAGCCTGAAGCCATAAGTTATGGTATGGGGCACGAATTGTTTGATGCCGAAGGCCGAGTAATGGGGGCAATGATCAATGGTAAATTAGTGGTGAGTGCGTATTTTCCTTCAGGAACAACCGGTGATATTCGCCAACAAGTAAAGTATGAATTTTTAGACCAGTTCTATGATTGGGTGCAGAAGCATCCACACAAAGCGGCTATGGTTATTTGTGGTGATTACAATATTTGTCATAATCCTATAGACATTCATGACCCTGTTGCCAATAAAAACAGCAGTGGTTTTTTACCTGAAGAACGCGCATGGATGGACAAATGGTTTACAACCGGAATGAAGGATGCTTTTAGAGCTATCAACCAGGAAGCTGATCAATACACTTGGTGGAGCTTCAGAACCAATGCTAGAGCAAGGAACAAGGGTTGGCGCATTGATTATATTTCTGTTGCGGAGCATATGGCAGATCAAATTGCTGATGCAGGGATTTTAGCTAACTACGTGCACAGTGATCACTGCGGAATTTTTGTGAAAATGCAATAGGGGATGTTGCAGCCATTAAAATCGTTTTACCGTTTTTGCTTTAAATGGCCCGCCCGAAAATACTTGGGCATGTACACCCTTTGGATAGATATTCGCGCGGTATTTAAGCGCACATTTCAAAAGGCTTCTTCTGATAATTTAAAACCTGTAAGTGTTTGTGTTGGTTTAATGAATCGCAGTAAAGCCTTTAAAACGCAATTGTTGGCCAGTCTTATGCAGCTTGCAGACCCCTCTAAAATTGAGCTTTCTTTAGTGGATTGTAATAGTTCAGATGAGCCAGATTTATTAGGGTATTTAAAAGCGCATTGGAAAGGTCAGCTGACCTATACTAAAACAGATTTACCTTTTACGCGCTCAAAAATTTTCAATTTAGCCGTTCAACAATCCCAACATGATTTGGTTTTTATTTGTGATGCTGACATTGCTTTGCCACCCCAATTTTTAGCTCAGATGAATGCCTATTGTAGGCCATATCAGGCTTGGTTTCCTGAGGTGATGTTGTTAGATGAGGCTGGCTTGCCTAATCGATACTGCTCAGAGGGTGTAGGTATGCTGGGGTGCCACAGGCATCAGTTTGAAGCCACTAAAGGTTTTGATGAGCGCATTGTTGAATGGGGGAAAGAAGATTGGTTATTGTATTTTGAATTCTATAAAATAGGCATTGCTCCTTTTAGAACCCAAGAGCCATTAATGCAACACGCCTTTCATCAAAGTTTAAAACCAAAAGGGTTTAAGCCATTGTTTTAATTAATCTTTCCAAATAAATCGGATTAAGAAGATCCCCATCAAAACGATAAGGGTATCAATGCTTAATAATATTGTCCAATCAACTAGTAGCGCATTTGTACCGAGGTCTTGAAGGGCTTTAGACCCTGCCTTGCTGCCCACTAAAATGATAGGGAGTAATATTGGGAAGCTGAGCACAGGCATTAGTACACTTGGTTGGTCGGTTTTTGAGGCAATACTACTACTGATGGTGAAAATGCTAGAAATGCCAATGCCGGTTAATAGGCATGATAGCGTAAAAGCCATCCAAGCCTGTAATTCAATGTCGAAAAACAAATTGAATAACAATAATGCCATGAGGGTGTATACCAACATCAACAAACTTGATTGAATGATTCTTGCGGCTAAGAATTGTTCAGCGGAGTATAATTGATGCCAAAACAAATAATGTTGTTTACGCATTTGTAAAAAGGCTTTTGATATACCTTGAAGTGTAGTAAATATCACAACTATCCAAAACACAGCACTGAAATGTTGGCTGTCAAGGCTTGGTAGACTTAAATAAGCAATGAGGGCAGCAGAAAAAATAAACAATAGCGAAGCCATGATGTTGAACTTGTTTTTCCATTCTTCACGGAGAAAAAAAATGAGTAAATCCCACATGGTTAAGCTGTTAAAAATGTTTATTTTTGCACAAAAGTAATTAAAATAGTGTTATGCACAGCAAAATCGAACATTTGAATGAAACCGAAAAGTCATTGGTGTTAAACGCTCCGTTATTAGTCACTGCATTGGTGTCTGGAGCAGATGGTGAATTCACCAATGATGAAATTCAACAAGCTGTAAAGATTATCCATATCAAGAGTTTTAAGGAGTCTAAAGAGGTGAGCGGTGTATACAAAACCATTGATGCTCAAACAGAAGATTCAATTCAAATGCTGATCAGTGCTTTGCCAGAATCTACCTTAGAGCGCAATCAAATGTTGCAAAATCAGTTGAGTGGTTTGAATGCCATTTTGCCAAAATTAGAGGCTCAATTTGCTTACGATTTATACAACAGTTTAAAGCAATTGGCTTTTTATGTTAGCACTGCCAGTGACTTAGGTGTTGGTTTGCAGTCTCAACAAGAAAAAGAGATGGCTAAATTGAGCTTTATCAACGCCCCTGAGCAACCTTAATAGGCATAATCAGCCAAGTATTCATAAGCTTCTGTGAGCTTGCCATTCTTACAAATAGTGGCGTTATCAATAATGCTACTTTCTGGTTTAAACAATTCCGGTAACACATATTCCATTAACATGGCGCCAAAGCCTTCACTGGCATCTTTTGGCAATTCTGTCGGCAAGTTGGCTACAGCCATAATGTCTATGCTGTTATTGGTGTAAGGCTCGCAAATGCCCATGCTAATTGGGTCATAGCCAAATACAGGGTCATAGATTTTGGTGTCTTTTAGCGTAATGGGTATACTGCCTTGAACATCGCAGCTGATATCGGCAATGACTTTGATTTTAAATGGACTGTTTCTGGTATCAACTTCCGAAAATAATCTGTCCATTTTTTCTTCCCAATAAATGCCGTTGATCAATAAATCACAGTAGGGTAGATAATGTCTAAAAACACATCTGTATCGGCTTGGGTCGTGGTGGAAATCACTTCTGTCATAAGGTTTGCCATCAATTCTCTCATAAAGATTTTCGGTGAGCAATACTGCAAAAACAGGTTCAGAATAGATCTTAGTTAAAATATCAGCGGCTGTTACTTGTTTGATTTTAGCTAATTTTAAAAGTTCCAGTGCCCCCAATGATACGCGCCCATTGCCGGTCAGAATGATTTTTATAGGGCCAAGGTCTAACTTGTTTAATTCTGCTTTCAATTGAGCATAATCATGGCATTCATAGGCTGGCGTTAATGTAAAAGTTTTGTGTTTTCTGCCCCAAGTTAATAGGCCATTGTATGCGCCCACAACACCTGCAAATCGGCCAAATCCTAAAATTCTATCGCCATTTTTCCAACGCAAGGTTTCGTAGTCAATCATGCGAATGTTCTGTTGAATCAAGCGCTTCATCAAAGCTTGGTTATGGGCTTGTTTTTTTATTGTGTGAGAAAAAAACAAATAGGTTTTATTGGCTATTAGATTGTCTGCAGGCACCTCTTTAATGCCCATTAAGTAATCGCAGTGGCTTAGATCTTCTTGGAGTACTACACCTACTTTTTCGTAAAGTTCATCTGCAAAACAACGGTCATTACTGGGTTGGATAAATAGACTTAGTTGAGGGAATTGTTGTTTGAGTTCAGCACATTGGGCAGGGGTAAATGCAACGCGTTTGTCTGCAGGTTGTTTTTCTTCTCTTAATAGGCCAATGCTAATACTCATGCTACAAATCTAATTATTGTTTCTAATATAATAAACATCGCTTAACTATATAATAATTCATTAAATAAACCCTATTTTCGCACCCTTAAATTCCTATCGTATGAGAATATACTTTACCATTTTGGCCTTACTCACTTTGAATGCGGCCATTGCTCAAAACATTAAATCAGAGGATGTGCAATACAACTACATCAAGTTGCCAACCAATCCTTTAAACCCTAAACCAGTCAATTATTTTTCTTCAGTGGTATCTTCAGCAGAAGCAGAAAATGCCAAATTGAAGGCCAAATACGAAGCCGACAAAATTCAAGCTGAAAATGATTTCCAAAGAGATCAGGTTGATTATCAAGCAAAAGTGAAAGCGGCTGATGAACAATACGCGAAAGATATGGAAGCTTGGAATTCAAAATCTACAGCTAAGAAGATTTTGGAAAGAGAATTGTTAAATGAAAACAACAAGCCAGTTAAGGCATATGTGCCTCAACCAAGCAGACGTTATGTGTATGAGCCTAAATACGTAACTGCTCATGATGTTAGCACTTTGGCTTCTACTTATTTAAAATTAGATGGTTTTGATAGAGTACAAGGCAGTGATATCATGTACCTTGTTGAGATGGGTGTTTTTGAACATTCAGAGCCTAGAGTGGTTTCTGAGATCAGAAAAGAAACCCGTTCTGCTAATGGTACTACTTCAACTTATGATGTTGCTTATTACCATTTAGAATTTAATTACCGCCATCCAATGACTGTTAAAATCACTAAAACAGGTGGTCAAGAATTATACATGAATGCGCCATCTCAATTGAATGAGTTTAAAACATACAAATCAGCGGAATCAAAGAGTTCTCCGTCAACTGATATTTCAATTTTAGTTAAAACCATTGAAGCTCAAGTGTTGAAAGAAAACCTAGAGTTTATTAACCACATGGTGAATGACCGCATGGGTTTTGAAGTGAGTAAAAGAAAAAGCAGTTTAGATTATGTTAAAACAAAAGGTGAAGAATATGCTGATGTGAATGAAGCGTATGATGCAGCCACTATGGCCTTTACCATGATGGGTAAAACAGATGATCAAGCCAAAGCTAAATTACAAGAAGCTGTTAGCAAATGGACTAAAGCTTTAGCTGAATCTGAACCTGAAAACAAGAAAGCCAGAATTGATAAAAATGTAACAATCTCTTTAGGCTTTAATTTACTAGAAGCCTACTTTGCTTTAAGAATGGTTGACGAAGCTGAAGCCTTAATTGCTAGCCAAAAGAAATTAGACTTGTCTAAAAAAGAAACCAAATTATTAGAAACTTACACGCAAGATTTCATTGATTTAAGAATGCGTAAAACCGCTAATAATTTGTAATTTATTTATAGTTATTTAATAAAAAAACCCTGTTCGAAAGAGCAGGGTTTTTTGTTTTGGCGCATTTTGACTGCATCTCCGTCAAAGCTTGTTATCGAATTTTTTAGAGTGAGAGTAAGTGTCCTCCTTCATTGTATTGATAGATTCCACCTTCAGCTATTAACTTTCTGTGGAAACTTTCGGAGGAGACCCTGAATGTGGGTGTGAAGTACAAATGACAGGGGGGGGAGTGTTCGCTCTCGCTTACTTTATTATTGAATTTTTAAATTAGTCTTTTGTTCGCAAATGCTCTGCCTGAACCTGATTTTAAATATTTTTCAAAATGATAGGCTTTGTGTTTTGCATTGAATGAAAAGTATGAAATTAATTCAATCGGTAATCTGGTTGATGTGTATGATACATTACCTCTGTTATGTCTTTTTAATCTTTCCTGAATGTTGCCAGTGCAGCCTGTATAATAGCTATTGTCAATGCATTTCAGTATATAAACATGCCACATGGATTTTATAGTATTAAGTTAAATTAAATGATATAATTTGAAATGTTTGATTTGATTTATAAGTGGACAGGGTCCGCCGAAGCCCGAGAAGATTTAGCGAAAAACAATTGTCTAATATAAAGAAAAGCCCTCCCATTGTACAACGAAACTTTAGTGAAGTTGTATTAGTTCAATGAAACTTTAGTGAAGTTGTAATGGTTGAAAGAAACTTTACTTAATAAATTATAGAATTTATAAGTGGACAGGGTCCGCCGAAGCCCGAGAAGATTTAGCGAAAAACAATTGTCTAATATAAAGAAAAGCCCTCCTTCGCTAAAGCTTCGGAGGGCGAAGGTGGAGCTGGAGGGAGTCGAACCCTCGTCCGAACTAGGAAATGATGACGCTTTCTACATGTTTAGTAACCATTGATTGTAGGCCTTAAAAAGCTTGGTTGCATACCTTGTTTAAGACTTAGACAACTAATAATGTTTGTAGTCGTTGTCAGTCATACAAACATATTTGGGTATGTCGAACACTGTAACTCACAACCGACCCAAACAAGGGCTATGACAGTGTATGGTATTTACTTAATCACCGATTAAGCAGCCATTGCGAAGTTATTTTCGCCTCTTAAATTGTTGAGTGTTGAGATTAAAGAGCCAGCAAACAAAGCTCTACATGCTTACATCTCACCTGCGCTACCCGTCAATTCCGGTCAGCCCCATAAAATGTACCACAAAGGTACAATAATTTTACTTGAGAATTTCTATAGAATCTCTGCAATTTAAGCCTGAATACTTAGATTGGTAGAATGCTTTTATCAGATCGCCGTTGCTTGAAATTTCAAGCGTATCATTGCCTTTGACTGCAATGTTACTGAGTTTAAAAGGTACATATAAATCTCCTCCAAAACTGAAATTATTGCCTGTCATAGAACGCCATGTGCCATGGCTGCTAATACCCTTACGGTTGTTAAATATTTCTTGATCTAGATTGGTTTTAACTTCAAACTCAATTACGCCAGAGTCAGTAGTGAAGCCGTAATAGCTAGAATGATAGCGTTCATCTACAGCAAAGCCAAAATAGGTGATTGTGTTTAAGCTATCTATCATCAATTGAGACTGGTTTTTGAACTTGTCAATCATCCCTGGTTTTTCATAGGCGAAATTAATTTCAGCCATTGGACTTGGTCGAAAATCATCCTTTTCAACAATGGGCTCACAGGCTGTTAGTCCTATGATAAAGATCAAAAAAAGACTGCTTAATTGAATAGCTTTCATTCCTCAAATATAGCATTTAATTGAATTCTTTTTTTAGCGCTTTGAATTCTATCTTGGTAATCGGATATTTGTGACAAATCTATGAAAGTCTATTGTCTGCTTGGCATTTTATTGGGCTCGCTGCACATGGCTTATGCAGGAGAATTGTCAAGAGTTGCCATAGGTCAAAAGTCTTCTCCTGAACAAGCAGAGGTGCGCATGCAATTGGTGCATCGCATGCAACATTATGAGGCCAATACCACCCATGCCCACGACGTGTATGATGCTAGTGTGTATTCTCCTAAATCTGTTAATATTCTGGATAAGAAGCTCAAATTCTATGTGCAATCTTTAGAAGGTGAATCCACTTCGGTTTACAGTTTAAAATCTTATCAGTTGCTTAAAGTCATCAGACACAGATTTACCTCTAAAAATCAATACCTTTTTAGAGATCAAAATTACTTTGATTACCTGTTCAGAACAGCCAGTCAGCAAGTGAACGTGTTTGATGGCAAACCTGTAGAAAGTTGTTTCTCGCACGAAGGGAAGTATCTATGGGTAACCTATTATCGCCGCTCATATGACATCAATGCCATTGATCCATCAGCCTTGTGTATTATTGATACTGATGCAGACACTATTGTTAGGGTTATGCCAACAGCACCATTGCCCAAAATGATAACCTGTTCACCTGACAACAAAACCATAGTTGTATCACATTGGGGAGATAACACCGTTGGGTTAATTGACATCAGTTCCAACCAGCCATTAAAGTTTCATTACACCGCTCAAATAGCAGTAGACAAACGCATAGAAAATCCATTAGATACCAATGTTAAAATAGACAGAGATAACAACTGTGGCAATTGTATTAGAGGTACAGTTTTTACCCCTGATAATCGATATGTATTCGTTGGGAAAATGGGGAGTAATTCATGTTCTGTAATTGATGTTTTCAACAAGAAAAACATTGGTTCAATCAGAGGGATGCGTTCTAATATGAGGCATTTGCTGATTCATGATTCATTCATTTATTTGAGTATAAATAAATCTGGGTATGTGCAAAAAGCCAATTGGCGAGAGCTCATTCAGCACCACTTAAAACACGGCTCTAAAAAAGCATTTAAAAAATGGCAAGAGGTATTTGTAGGCCCCGGAGCTAGAACAATATGTGTAAGCCCAAATGGGCGTTATGTTTTTGCTGCCGTTAATCAAAGCAGTCAGATAGCAGTCGTCAATACCTTTAGCATGAAAGTTGTTGCAACCTGTTTGGCAGATAGCTATCCGGTTGGTATGGACATTAGTGCAGATGGTCGCTTATTGATAGTGACTGCACAAGGCAAATCCAATGGTGGCGGCAATAGTGTAATGTTGTACCAATTAAGTTATCAGTAAAAAAGTATGTCAACAATAAAATCCATAGCA
>JACCDP010936762.1_pt1 | contig 79309 bp, 61 predicted proteins | sample 7445841 | NCBI WGS metagenome assembly JACCDP01 (sample SAMN15323441, study PRJNA562643) | freshwater metagenome | isolation source: river surface water | place: USA:Blue River Watershed | collected 2017-08-17 | reverse complement strand
GGAAGTCGGGCACGGAGACGGGGTGCTCCACGATCTTGTTGGAGTAGGTGTCGGTGACGCCGTAGGCGCCCCGGTGCCTGAGGCCGCCCCCCGCGAGCACCAGCGAAAACGCGGCGGCCTGGTGGCCTCGGCCGCCGCCGCTGTCGAACTGGCCGGGACGACCGAATTCGGTGCCGATGGCGATCAGCGTCCGGTCGAGCAGGCCCTTCGTCTCGAGGTCGGTGATCAGGGCGGAAAGTGCGGTGTCGAGTTCACGGATCAGGGTGTGCTGCTCGAGTTGACCGGCGTTGTGGGTGTCCCAACCCGCGCCGTTGATGAAGTTGAGGTTATGGGAGACCTCGATGAAGCGCACGCCGGCCTGGACGAGGCGGCGGGAGAGCAGGCAGCGCTGGCCGAATTCTCCCCCGTAGCGCTGGCGAAGGGAACCGGGTTCCTCGTCGAGCCGGAAGTTCCGCATGAAACCGGGGCCGGCGAGGCGGAGGGCCTCGCGCTGGGCGAGGGCGTAGTCCGCGGCGGAGGAGTCCGGGGCGCCGTTCCCCTGGAGCGGCGCGAGCAGCCGGCGACGCTCGGCCGCCCGGCTGCCGTCGATGCCTTCCGGAGTGCTCAAGCCGGCGGGGCCCGTCTCGGTGTCGACGAGGTGAATGTAGCCGTGCTTGGCGCCAAGGAAACCTGGACCGCGACTTACGCTGGGGTAGCCGATCAGAAGGTAGGCCGGTACCTGGTCGTTGGCCGCGCCACGCTCATGGGCGACGACCGAGCCGATGGAGGGGTAGATGGTGCTGCCGGAAACGGCGCGACCAGTGTGGACAAAATTGGTGGCGAGGGCGTGCTCGATGCCGAGGCGGTGGTTCACGGTGCGCACGGCGGTGATCCGGTCCGCCAGACGCGCGGATTGGGCGAGGTGCTCGGTAAAGCGGACCCCGGGGACGGCAGTATCGATCGCGGCATAGTCGGAGCCGGCGGCGCTGGGTTTGGACTTGGGGTTGCCGCGGACCTTGGGGTCGAAGGTGTCGATCTGAGACATTCCTCCGCCGAGCCAAATGAAGATACAATGTTCGGCTTTCCCCTTGGGCATCGCGGTGCGGACGGAATCGGCGCGGAGCTGTGAGGAGAGCAGCGCGGCGGCCGAGGCGGCGGAGGTTTGCGAAAGGAAACAGCGGCGATTCATCGGGATGATAGGGTATTGGGGAGAGCGAAGCGCGGAGTGGTAACCGGGAGCAGGGGTGGCCGATGCGGGTTGGCTTGGAAGATGAAAGAGCGGGTTATGAAATCAGGCAAAAGATTCGAAAGGGGAGGATGTTGCCAGTGGCCGGCTTTCGCCTCCCGCGTTCACTTCAGGTGAGTCCATTCCGGGGCGTTGAGCAGAGCCCAGACAACGTCCTCGAAACGGCGACGCCAGTCGGAGTCGAGGCGGTCGGTGGGGGCGTCGCCGCGGCGGGCGGCGCTCTCCTCGGCGAGACGGAGCGAGTTGGCCTCGCTCCGCATATGGTTGGACCAGGCAACAAACTTCCTGCGTGGCGCGGGTGGGGGTGACGCGACCTCGCGGGCGAGCACCCGTGCGGAGAATCCGGGGCGCAGCGTTTCGACGTAGAGCTCCTGCTCTGCGGACGTCGGCGGGCGGGTAAAGAAGCGGTGGAACACGCGGTCGACGAGGCTCTCGGGCGTCGCCGCCTCAAGGGCGACGGCGGTAAGGCCGTGGTCGTCGCTGAGCCGGGTGAGCCAAGTCATCATCGTTCCGTTGGCGAGGAGGGCAGGTTGAAGGACGTTGGCCTCGATTTCGCGGATGCCGCTGGTCGCGTCGGGTCGGGCTCCTCGCCAGCCAAAGACCTCGAGGACTTCGGCAACGGCTTGGATGCGCGGGAGCATCAGGCTGGGGCGGTCGCGCTCATTCGAGGTCGAGGCGAGCATCCAGGCGCGGGTGGCGCGTCCGAGGTCGAGGGCGTTGTCAATGGTGCGGACGCTGTCGACGTCGAGGTTGATGGGCTCGAGCACGAAGGGTTTGCCGGTGGCCGCAAAGAGTGAGTCGACCAACTGTTCGGCTCCGATGCGACGCGGGGCCGGGGCGGTGAAGAGTGGGCTGGTCTCGGCGAGCGCAGGATCGACGGCGCGCTGATAGGCGTGGGAGTTGAGGATGAGTCGGGCGAGTGCCTTGGTGTCGTAGCCGGAGCGCACTAGCTCGCGGCCGAGCCAGCGGAGGAGCTCCGGGTGGGAGGGCTCCGATTTTTCCCAGTCGCCGATGGTGGGAACGAGGCCACGGCCCATCAGACGCTGCCAGATGCGATTGGCCATCACTTGGGCGAAGCGCTCGTTTTGCGGCGCGGTAATCAGGGCGGCGAGACGGTCGCGGGTGTTGGCGGGCTCGCGCGCGAGTGCAGTGGCGACGCTTTCGTCGCAGAAGCGCGCGAAGGGCCAAGCCGGGGCCACGGCGGTACCGGGTGCGAGAGTGACCTCGATCAGGGGTTCGCGGCCGCCGGCGCGAAGGCTGTCGAGGACCACGCTGCTCGTAGCCGGAAGCTTGATCGGCTTGGTCTCAAGCATCGCGGATAGCTCGATCAGCTCATGCTGTTTCGAGACGTGGGTCGGGGCGTCGTGGCAGCGCGCGCACTTCATTTCGACCCCGAGGAAAGCGGAGCTGACGATGATGCCCTTGGCTGCCATCGGGACGTCGTTCTGCGAGGCGACGCCGAAACCAGCCGGGCCACCGAAGCGTTCGCTGCCCTCTAGACGCAGCAGTTCAGTGACGAACAGGTCGAGCGGTTTGTTGTCGACTAGGGATTCGTGCAGCCACCAGCGGAACGGGCCGGTGTTGTTGAGCGTGGGGTTAATGAGGTTCGGATTCTCGGCGAGGACATCGAGCCAGTAGCCCATCTGGTGGTCGGCCCACCGTGGATCGTTGAGGAGGCGGTCGATGACACGGGCGCGGCGGTCAGGCGCCCGGTCCGCGCGCAAGGCGGCGATCTCGTCCTCGGAGGGCACGACCCCGATGGTATCCAAGGTGGCCCGGCGCAAAAAAGTTAGGTCGTCGGCGAGCGGAGTGAGCTCGAAGCTGGCGACGGCCACGTCCGGCCACGGCGCGCCTTCCTCGATCCAGCGGCGGAGCAGGGCGATTTCGGGCGCAGGCAGCGGATCGCCTTTAGCCGGCATAATTTCCTCCGGATCGGTGCTGGTAATTCGCCGGAGGATCGAACTTTCCGTCGGCCGATGGGGCGTGACCGCAGGGCCATCGTTCGCACCGCCGGCGAAGGTGGCGTTGCGAGTGTCGAGGCGGAGGCCGCCCTTGACCTTCGAACCCTGATGGCAGCTGTAGCACCGGGCTTCGAGGATCGGCTTGATCTCGCGATGAAAGTCGACGCCGCCTTCGGGGCGGCGCGGGGCGGTCTGGCCGGCGACTTCCGCGATGCGGGCGCCGATGAAGTGGTCAACGAGGTTTTGGCCGGGAAAAGCGGGGGGGAGCGCGGGCACGGGTTCTTCGCGGGAAGAGCGTAGCCAGGCGGCGGCGGCGGTGCGGCGGGAATCCCAATAGGATGCGTGCTCCGCGCGGCGGGCGGCGCGCGCGGCGCGGTTGATGGCGTCGAGCCGGAGCCGGCGCTCGGATTCGTAGGCGTTCCACCCCGCGTCCGTGTAGGGGACGGAACGGGAGCCGGGGGATAGGAGATGCCACTTGGTCGCGCCGGCGAGTTGGACGGCGATCACCGTTTCACCAAGTTCGGGGCGGAAAGGTTTGCCGTTCTTACCCGTCGATTGCATTCCTCCGATCAACGTTTCGAGGACCACGCGGACGGTGCGCTCCGCGGGAAAGGCCACGGTGGCGACGGTTTCGCGGTTGCCGGGCGGAGCGAAACGGTACCCGGGCCCGAGGTCGATGAAGGTCTCCTGTTCCTCCACGGGCAACTCCCCGGCGTTGCCGACGGCGAACTGGCGGGGCTGGTCGAAGGGCGTCGCGAGCACCTGCCGACCGTCGACAAAGACGCGCGCGGCGCCCCGGGAACGCAGTAGCAGCCGATGCTCGCCGGCGGGCAGGCGAATTTCGGCTGAGGCACGGACGAACGTCGGGAAGGCGCGGTCCGCGCGGACGCCAGTGGAGATATACTTGTGTGGCAGCTCGAAGAGGCCGAACAAGTCCTCGGAATGATGCTCTGTGGCCACCGGATCGGTTGGCCAAGAATTGTCGCGGGGTACGCCTGTCTCGCAGATCTCGACCAGTACTGGCCCGGCGGCGCGCAGCCCGGGCGAGGGGGGGGCGAAAACAGCGAGGGCGAGGAGCGCGAAGCGGAGCATAGCAGCGGCGGGTGGGAAGACCATCGCCCGAGGGATCCGAATTTCACGCGCGGTGACATCACACTTTCGTGCAGGCCAGCCGCGGAGGTGATGAAGCGGCGAGATCAAGCGAGAGAGTGATCGGCACCCCTCAGCATTTCAAGGAGCCAGCATTCGGACGCGGTTCTTCGCGTTGCTTGCTCCTTTACGTGTCTCGCCCGCGGTGGGCCGAAGCAGCCGCTTCGGCTCCAGCCGATTGTGCCTTGGAACGGACTAAGACGAGTGACTTGCGTTGGCCGTGAGAAAAACCGGGCGTGACCCCAGAAACATACAAACTGGTGGACGGCGCGCGCGGGAATCAGGGGTAATGGAGAAGATGGTCGTGCCATCCGAAGCTCTCAGAGCGAAGGATGGCGGAGGAGACGCGATTTCAACGCGAACCGAAGTGGCGCTAATAAGTAATTTTCAGATGAGAATTCCCCGGGCTTGCCGCGGTTTTGCGGCCTCCGATGCAATGCTAGGCGAAAAGGCTCGGGCGTTTCATGGTCCGGTTGAGTATGGACTCGCGCCATTTCGGCCGCTGGCCTGAAATCGGAAAGACAGATTCGCGAGCGAGTGACTTGCGCCTGCATGAGCAGCAGCCTGGGATGAATGGACATAGCTTGGACCGTCGCTTCACTAATTACGGTTTTTGCCCGTTGCGGAGAATAGCGCCCTTATTCTCCGCATGGAAAGCGGGGTGCGATCCGACGGGGTCAGGCCGAAACCTGCAACCCGGGAGGGAGATTCGTCAGCGATCGACTGCTGGATTTGACCCCCGAGCTGAAGGTCGGCCGCGAGCGGCATCGCCCGTCGCGCCTTCCTTATCCGACGTACCGTTCGCCTCGGGGCCGTTGCACGTTTCGGCCTGACCCCTTGCGCCGTCCCTCTTCTGTTCCTGCTGGCCGCGTCGCCTTGGTTTTCAGGCCTAGCCCATTCCGAGATCGCTCACGCGGTGGGCGACACGCCGCTCGGGCCATTCAAGCGCCGCGACGTTGCGCTGTCGCCACGGGGCAAAGAATTCCGGGACGGCCTGTGCACGCACAACCCCACGGTCCACCCATTCGGTGATTGATACTACCTGTATTACGTGGGCAATACCGGCGACGGCGTGCCGACGAAGGAACTGAATTGGACGCACCGCGACAGCCAGCGCATCGGCGTCGCGGTCGCAAAGTCACCTGATGGACCGTGGACCCCTTGCGCCGTCCCTGCGTCAAAGTCCCGACTGGGCGCCCTTGGTCTCGATGAGCTTCAGCTGTTTCCCCGCGAGCGCGGCGTAGCAGTCGGGCAGGTCGAAGGTCTTGAGCACCTCGGGAATAAATGCCGAAAGCGGCCAATCGTAATCCTCGGCCGCGGCGATGTCCGCGTAGGAGGAGAGCGCATGCTTGAGGGTCACCCGTTTGACCGCCGGGGCAAGCAGGGCCGCGAACGTGGCGGGGATCGCACCCCAGCCCTTCGCGACGAGGTGGATCTCCTCGTGTCCGTGAGCCTGCAGCCAGTCGACAACGCGCAGGATGTCGAAGGCGCGCTGCGCCGGGTATGGCTGGTCGGACATGATGCCGTAGATGGCGTAGAAGTAGTCGCTGCCGTAGGGGTCGGTGAACCCCTTGCTGGTCGTGTTGGGCTGCGAGTCGCCGATGCCGCGCACGTCGCAGGCGAACACCGCGGCATCCGGATCGGCGGCCATGACTTCACGCACCAGGGGCTCGTCGCGCAGTTCGGCGTCGGCCGAACGGTGCGAAACGTAGAGCACCGCGCGGCGGGGACCGCGCGGCACGCGATAGGACGCCGACGCGTCGGCCAGGCGAAGGACGATCGCGAGAATCCCCGGCTCGGTCTCGACGGCGTAATGCGCGGCAAAACGTTTCGGATACCTCCGGTTGGCGACGGCAGGGAGAATCCGGTAGTCGGGAGTCCCTGAACGCGCCGGCAGACGCAAGGTCTCCGCCACGGCGCGTTCGAGTGCCACGCCGGTCAGCGGTTTCCGACCGGCCCGCAGCCGCTCCGCGGAGTCGCGGGTGAAGGAGAGCACGGTGTTCGGACGCAGATCGGCCACCTGGCCGCGGGGGGTGCACCAGAGCACCTCGTCCTTTTCCACGGTCAGCGCGGGCTCCTTCTGCGTCCGGGCGTGGCCGGTGACGCGGTTGCACCAACCGTACATCGCCTCACGGTTGGGTTGCGAGTAGCCGTGGTAATCGGGCCCCATGAAGTGGTCCACGTGCTCACGCACCCCGAGTAACTCGTAGAGCCGCCTCAGGCGAACGTAGGACTGCTCAAGCCCGCGGGCATCGAACATGTCCTTTTCCTGGCCGAGCAGAATGAGATGCCGCGGGATATACGGCACCAAGAATTCGGCGTGATCGAGCCCTTGCGCCAGCGTATGCGGCGGGCACTGTTCGGTGTCCGCGGGCTGCTCGCTCTCCAGCATGCGCCGGAAGGTGTTGATGAAGCAGCTGGGGGCGGCGGCGAGAAACCGCGGCTCGAGGGCGCAGCACCAGGTGGTGATCGTGCCGCCGCCGGAGTTGCCGGTGACCATGATCCGGGTGCCGTCGACCTCGGGCCGGGTCTGCAGGTAATCGAAGGCGCGGATCGCGTCCCACGCCTGCCACGTGCCGAAGAACTCCCCGACCAGAAACTGGGGGTTACCGACGTGAAGGTGCTCGCGGACACTCCCCTCCTTGAGCGGCTTCAGCGCCGCGTCTACATATTGGAAGCGTTCGCCCTGTCCGATCGGATCAATGATGAGGACGATGTAGCCGAGGCGCGCCAGCCCCTGGGCGAAAGACTGGTAGGTTCCGCCGGCCTTTCCGTTGAGCGAGTGCCCGCACACGCCCACGACCGCGGGTGTTTTCCCGACGCGCTTTTTTGGCAGGTACAGGTTGCCGGTGACCGGAAAATCCGGGCGGCTGTCGAAGATGACATTCTCGATCGTGTAGGCATCGCGGTCGACCGTGCGTGTCACGCGAGGGTTCAACGGCCCCTTTTCCGGCAACGGTCCGAAGCAGCGCCGGACCTTCGCGGAGATGTCGCGCACGTACTCCTCGGCGTCGGCTCGCGAACGTAGACCGGCGACCCGCGCCTCGGCCGCACGCTCGTTCTCCACGACGCGCTTCAGGAAGTAGTCCTGCATCAGCCTCGGGAACCGGTTGAGCGGGACCAGCTCGGCCGGCGGGGCGGCCGGGGCCTTTTTCTTCGCCGCGCTCTTCTCCTCCGCGGCGGACAGCGACGGGGAAACCGGACCTAGCGCAGACACCCCGATCAGGCCAAGGCCGCCGCTCCGCAGAAGATCGCGGCGCGTGAGGTAGGAGGTGCGGGGGGATTTCGATGAGGACATGGGAAAGAAACGGTTGAAGTTGCGCGGCGCCTGCGGCTTTCCGCCTAGAATCGGCCGCTGATACCGCCGGTGATGGTGATGAAATTGATGATCGTGCTCTGCATGCGGGAGGCGTTGCCGACGTAGAATCGCTGCGGCTCATTGAAGAGGTTGGCGACATCGAGGGTGAACGACACCTCGGGCCGGAGCTGATAGGCCATCCCCCAGCTCACGGTGTCACGGTCGTAGCGGTACACATTCAGGGCCGGACTGGTCGCCGAGTAGCTAGTGATATGGGCGCCGGTGAAGTTGTAGAGGAGACGGGTGCTGAAACGGCGATAGCGCCAACTGAGGCTGGCGTTGGCGACGTCCGGGATGAAGCCCGCCACCTCGCCGCTCCGGCGGTACAGCGTGCCGCCGAAATTCCCGCGCGTGTCGATATGCGTGTAGTTCAGGGAACCGCTGAGGCCGCGCAGCAGACCGGGGAGGAAGGTGAACTGCTGCTGGTAGCTGAATTCCCAGCCCTGCACGATCGCGGTGCCGGCGTTGGCCGTCGTGAGCCGCGTGAACCCGGCGTAGTCGCCATTGTAGCCGTTGTCGTTGCCGCCGGGAATGACGCCCCCGTTGATACCCGACACGATGTAGTCGTTGATCGTCTTGTGGAACCACCCCACCGACAGGCTGCCGACGGGCTCGAAATAATACTCGAGCGTGGCATCCCAGTTCTTCGCCATCTGCGGGAGTAGCGACGGGTTGTTCACCGTCACCGTCTCGTTCGTCTCGTTGACGGTCTCGTTCGGCATAAGGTTGGCCATGGGCGGCCGGCCGAAACTCGTGGACCAGCTCAAACGCGCCTTGAGGTTCCGGGTCACATCGTGCGTAAGGTGCACGCTCGGAAACGCCTTCGTGTAACGCCCATCGATCTCACGCCGGGTGTTGGCGTAATCCCGCCGGGCAGACCCGGCCGGGTCGGCCGTTTGCTGCGCGGCGGTGCTGCCGAAGCGGGCCCGAACCCAGCCGTAACTTTCGGTGTCGGTCCGCTCGGCACGCACACCCGCGAGGAACCCAGTCCGGCCCAGCCAACCCTCGCGGCCGAAACGCCCCTGGATCATGCCGTAAGCCGCGGTGACATCCTCGATCACGCCGCGCGCCCCGGTGTAGCGGATCTGCTCGGCGTAGTAGAGATCCTCGCGCCAGAGCGAGGGCACGGTGGGTTCGCCGCCGGAAGTGTGCTGGGAGACCTCCCACATCGGCAAACGCAGGCCCGTTTTGATCGATGAGTAGGTCACGATCGACGGATCGGACGCGAGTGCGGTGGTGCCCAGATAGCTCCACCGCCGGGAAAAGTTGCGGAGATTCACCTCCTGCTTCCGCCAAGCCGCGCCGGCCTTCACGCTCACCGGCACGGCCAGCGGCAATCCGTAGATCGCGTCGAAGCGCGCTTGGCGTAGCTCCTGGATGTTGTTGTTGGGGGTGCGCGTGAGCCCGTTCGCGATCGGCCGGTAATTCGCGGGGTTGGTCCAGTCGGGCCCGGCGGTCTGCGCCAGCCGCGGATGCAGGTCGGAGGCGGTGCGATCCAGGATCCAGCCGACGTTGCTCAGCCGGTTGGTGAGGTAGCCGAATCCGGTGCCGTTCCAGAGTTTGTTCCGGCCGCCGCCCGCGGAATATTCCAACTTCAGACGGCCGAAGTCGTGTTCGCCGCCCGCGTTGAAATGATAGGTGGTCACCATGTAGTTGTTCGGTCCTGAGGTCATGATATCCATCACCGAGCTGGTGACCGGGCGAACCTCGGTGATGCGATCGGTGAAGCCCGGAATGACACCCGAGGTGGTGGCATTGGGCACGGTGGTGGCGTTGCCCGTGTAGGCGCGCGCCTGGAAGACCCGGCGGAACTTCTCGATGTTGTCGTTCACGGTGAAGCTCGCGGTGAACTTCGAGTTGAACGAATAGCGGTAGTCCGCCTTCACGTTGAGGCTCGATTGCTTGCGGTTGTTGTAGTTGTCCCACGTGCGGTAGCCCCAGACGTACGCGGGATCCACGAGTGTGTTTTGGAAGTCGCGGTCCGTTCGGAAACCGCCAACCCCGTTTTCGCTGTAGAACATGTTCACCGCCACGCCGAGATTTCGGGACGAGCCGAAGACGTCGAAGACCTCCTGATAGCCGAGCGTGAGCAAGGGATGGGAACGATGTTGCTCGCGGAGCGGAACCTGCTCGATGAAAGGCGGGGCGACCCGGACCGTGCCGCTGTACGTGATGCGCCGCTTCTCGCTCATGTTGAGCGGCGAGCGCGTCTTCATGTTGAGCGTACCGCCGAGGGAGTCGGCTCCCTTGTCGGGCGTGTGGCCCTTGATGAGTTCGAGCTGCTCGAACATCGTGCCGGTGATGCTTTGCAGCTGGAAACTGCGACTGCTGCCGATCGAGGGCAGCAGTCCGCCGTCGACGGTGACCGTGTTGAGGCCCGGGGCCATGCCGCGGACGTTGAACTCGTACGCCAGACCCTCGTCGGTCGGGTTTCCGGCGATGCCGGGCAGGCGCATCACGACTTCGCCCGCACTCATGTTCGGCAGATTGCCGTAGGAGTCCATCGCGACCACGTTCTTCACGTTATCAGCGTTGCGCTGGGCGGTGATGGCCAGGGCGTCACCTTCGCGCTCACCGACGACCCGGAACGCGTCGAGTTGGTAGATTGCGGTGGAAAGAGCGAAGTCGCTCACCGCGCGCTCACCGGCGGCGACCGTCACGCGACGGCGAATGGGATCGAGTCCGAGGTAGGAGGCGAGCACCTCGTGGGTACCCGGCGGCAGACCGGTGAGAACGTAGCGGCCGGTGCTGTCGGTAAGCGCCGCTAATCCGAGCGCGGACACCTCGATTCGAGCCCCTTCGAGCAGATTGCGTGTCGCCACGTTACTCACATTTCCGGAGAGCGACGCGGAGGACTCCGCGGCACGGACCGGACTCGCGGGAAACAGCCCGAAGCCGCTGATGAGAACGAGACAGAGAAAAAGCGGTTTTGGTTTCATGGGGACTATTCAGTTCGATTCCGATGCGCCCGAGGGGAGATCGGAGGATATGGCTTATGCTTGGGGTTAAGGCAGCAACTCTCCCTGGAACCTGCTGCCGGATAGGAGGGGTAAGAGCCGTGTGGCGGAACACGGTCGGTATCGGGGTATCCGGTTCGTGAACCTAGGGTACGCAGATTGCAAGGTTCGTGGTTTTCGTGACCGCCCTCCGCAGGCTTGGCTAACTAGGGCCTTGGGTGGTCCGACTCCATTTGGAGCCAATTCGATTCCCAGACGGACAGCCTTTGTCCTCGACGCCTGTAAAATGATGGCGACACCGTCGGGATCACCCCGATGGCGAAAACGCGCCGTCCAATGCCTGCCCTCCCCGCCGAGCTTCGCTCGCGTCCTCCGCTCGAGCGGATGCTGCGCATCCATGAGTTGCTGAAAGACGGACGGACGCCGGGCGTGGGGGAATTGGCGCGCCGGCTTGAGGTCTCGGGTAAGACGGTGCAGCGCGACGTGGAATTCATGCGGGAACGCCTGAAGCTGCCTGTGTCGTACAGCCGGACGCACTCAGGCTACCGGTACACCGAGCCGGCGGCCGGGTTTCCATCGCTGCAGGTTACCGAGGGCGAAGTGGTGGCGCTCCTGGTCGCGCAGAAGGCCCTGGAGCAGTACCGTGGCACGCGCTTCGAGGACACGCTTCGTTCGGCGTTCGCGAAGCTCACGGCGTCGATGGGAGACGAGTCCGTCTTTTCCCCGGATGCGGAAGTGTCGTTCCGCCCCGTGGGCGTTTCGACTCACGACCTCGCCGTCTTCGAGACCTTGCACACGGCGGTGCGGCGTCGCCGGGAAGTGAGGTTCGCTTACCGGAAGCCGAGGTCGGCGGCCGACGAGGAACGGCGCGTGCGGCCGCACCACCTAGCGTGCGTCCAGGGGCGATGGGTGCGTTCCGACGGTGCGATCCGACGGGGTCAGGCCGAAACCTGCAACCCGGGAGGGAGATTCGTCAGCGATCGACTGCTGGATTTGACCCCCGGGCTGAAGGTCGGCCGCGAGCGGCATCGCCCGTCGCGCCTTCCTTATCCGACGTACCGTTCGCCTCGGGGCCGTTGCACGTTTCGGCCTGACCCCTTGCGCCGTCCCCAAGGTGTTTGGTTGGAGACTCATTGATTCCATCCGGGGGTCCAACCAAGCGCTCGAGGGTGGGGCAACCAATGGCAGCCAAGAACCGTTTCTCCTCTGGAGGAGTGCGGACCGGTAGGGGCGCCCTCGGGGGATTGGTTTTTGAGCATGCGGAGAAGCCAGGCGGACGAGGGCGAGATGCCCGCTGAATCCAGGGGGTGGGCTCATGCGGCACTCGCCTGGCCGGAGTATTTGGGGAGGGAATGATCGGTTTCGAGGAGCCAGGCGGAGGCGGTGAGGATGCGGGCCATCGAGATGCACCCGGATGATGGGGGAAAGTTACGCGAACCCCGGCCGCTCTTCGAGGGCCGAGGAAGTGGTATCCGGTTGTCTTTTCTCGCCAGCCTCAGCCCAACTCCTGCTCTTCAACCTCAAATGCACCAAGGCTTCTTCGCTCCCCGTCCCATCATGCATCGCAAATCGTCGTGGCACCTGGTTTGGTCGTTGGTCTCGTTGCTTGCGGCTCCGGCGTCCGCGTTCGCGCAGTCTGCGCGTCCGGAGGTTCCCTCCGCCGGGGGGGTGCAGGTGCTAAATACTTTCGAGGTCATGTCGTCGAAGCTGCTGAACATGGACATCAAGCGGACCCGCGACGATGTGCAGCCGTATGTGGTTTTCGACAACCAGGTCATCGCGGATTCCGGAGCGATCGACGTGGAGGATTTCCTCAAGCAGCGGCTCACGATGAACGCTCATGCGGTGGCCGCCGACACGACTGGTCAGATCTCCAGCGGCGCCACCAGCTCCATCGATCTGCGCGGCCTGGGGGTTGGCCAAACCCTGGTTCTGGTCGACGGCCGCCGGATGGCCGGCGCCACCTTCATCGGGACCCAGCGCCAGCCTGACCTGAATGGTATTCCGCTGAGCGCCATCGAGCGTATCGAGGTGCTGCCCAGCACCGCTTCCGGTGTCTACGGCGGCGGCGCGACGGGTGGTGTCGTCAACATTGTCCTGCGTCGCGGTTTCGGCGGCGGCGAGCTCAGTCTCTCCTATGACAACACTTTCGGCACCGATTCTGGTTCGTTTCGCGCCGACCTCGGTGTTAGCCAATCGTCCCGGAGCGGTAAGACGAGCGTGCTGGTGACGGCCACCTACTTCGACCGTAACAGTTTTCAGAGCCGGGACCGGGGCTTTCGCCCCCGGGGGATCAAGCACATCCTCGCGAACAACCCCGCCTTCGTCCTCGGCAACATCTTTTTTCCGCCCACCGGCGCGACCTCCAATATCCGCAGCGCCACCGGCGCCAACCTCACCCTCAAGTCCACGGGGGCCTCGCTCAACTCGCCGAACACCCATGTGCCCGCCGGATACGCCGGGAATGATGGTGGCGCCGCTCTGCTGGCGAACGCGGGCGGCTTCAATTGGGACCTCGCCGACTCCGCGGTCAGCGACGGCGGCCACCGCGCCCTGCGGGCGCCCACCGAGCGCCATGCGGTCAACGTCACGGTGAGGCACAGCTTTTTCCGGAACCTCGACGGCTACCTGGAGGCCGCTACCGCGCGTAATCTCGCCGCGTTTCCCTCCACGAGCGTGACCTCCTCCTTCACGCTCGATGCCACGAACCCGACCAATCCTTTCAACCAGCAGATTCGTGTGACCACCCCGGGTAATTCGTCGGGCAACGGACTGTTCCGCTCCACCAACACCACGCGGCGGCTGGTGGGTGGCCTGCTCGGAAAGCTGCCGGGGGAGTGGCAGTGGGGTGCGGACTACGGCTGGTCCCGCAACAAGCTTGAGGTGCTCGGAGGTCCGACTTCCCTTCCGCAGCTCGTGACGGACGTCGCGGCGGGCAACGTGAATGTGCTCCGGGCACCGGCGGCGATCGACTACTCCCGCTACCTTGGTCCGCCCTCGTTTTATTTCACCCGCCCTTACGAGGGGGTGAGCACCAATGTGTCGCTTCGCGCCTCCGGTCCCATCGTCAGTTTGCCCGCGGGCCCGGTGCGGGTCGCCAGCCTGCTTGAGTGGCGGCGGGACTTGATCGCGGAAGGAGCCCAGTTCAACGCCGGCTCGATCAGCATTTACCCCGAGCGTTCCCAGACCGTCGGCAGCGCCTCCGCGGAGCTGAAGGTCCCGCTCATCGGCGCGGGCCAGCGCAAGCCCTTCCTGCGCGAGTTGAACCTCCAGCTCGCCCTGCGTCGTGACGAATACGAGGTCAACGGCGTCACCAATTCCGTTCTGTCCACCAGCACCGTTCCCCTCCGCAGGGCCACCGCGGAGGTCAGTTCGACCGACCCTTCCATCGGTTTCGGCTGGAAGGTCAGTGACCAGGCCGCCGTTCGCGCAAGCTGGGGCACCGGGTTTCTTCCTCCGAGCATGAACCAGGTGCTGCCCACCCCCAGCACCGCGCTGGCGAGCGTGGCCGACCCGCGGCGCGGCAACCAGTCCTCCGTCCTCGCCATCGGCGAACTCGTGACCGGCGGCAACCCGGACTTGAATCCGGAAAAGTCCACCAGCCTTTCAGCCGGTCTGGTGCTGACCCCGCGGTTTCTGGCCGGACTGCGCCTTTCGGTGGACTACACGCTGATCACCAAGAGCGACAACATCATCAACCCGTCCGCCCAATTCATCGCGGATAATGAGGCCTTGTTGCCCGGACGTGTGACCCGAGGGTCGGTGCCGGCCGGCAGCACCTTTGCGGTGGGCCCGATCACCCGGGTGGATGCTTCCGCCGTCAATATCTCGGGAGCGGAAATCGAGGCCTTCGACGTCGCGGCCAGCTACCAGCTGAAGACCTCTTCGCGCGGCACCTTCGAGCCGTTTGCCTACGCCACGTGGCAGACGCACTTCATCACGCAGGTGCTGCCCACCTCCCCCCGTTTGGAGAACGCGGGTATCCGCGCGACGGGATCGACCTCGATTCCGGTAAAGTTGAAGGGCAACGTCGGCTTGAACTGGACCGGAGGGCGCTACCGCGCCGGCTGGGCGATGCAATATTACGGGGCCTATTTCACGGCCGATCCCAAGGTGGCGACGAACGCCGCGGCGCTTCTTGCCCAGGGCAATGGCGGCAAGGTCAAGGCTCAGGCGTATCATGACGTCTACGCCGGCTACCTGTTTCCGCGGGAGGCGCGGACCGGCGGCGGCTGGAAATCGATCGTCTCGGGTTCCGAGGTTCGCGTCGGCCTGCGCAATCTGTTCGACCGGATGCCGCCGGTCGATGTGACGCGTACCGGGTACTATTACAGCGCGCTCGGCGATCTCCGCGGAATCAGCTACCATGTAACCGTCAAACGGTCGTTCTGATCCCGGGGCCTTCGCCGGCTCCGGCAACGCGCCTGCCCGTGGGCGATCAGGGAAGCCGGCCGCCGTTGGGGGCCCATTTTCGCCGCCAGTCGGGCGGCCGGCCATTCGGTGGCGGTTAGGCTGTGCAGCGCGGTGTCGCGCCCGAGGTCGTCGTCGCGGGTCCGGTACTTGCGCGGCGCGCCCTTGAGGACGCGGCCGAGGCGGGCGATGGCGCTCCCTTACGTCTCGTTGCGGGCGTCGGTCTTAAATTGCACGCGCTCCGCGCCGGTGCTGGTCGGACGCGTGGCGTAGGTGGAGGTATTTCGCCCCGGGGTTGATCGCCGTCCGCTGCGCATCGGGCGCCAGACAGGTGTTGTCGATCCCGAGGACGCGATGGGCGCGCCGGATATCAAGGTAACGCTTGGAGCCGACCAGCCGGCCGTCTGAACGGCGAAACGTTGCCCACGTCACGTCGCTGCCGCGGCGGCCGCTTGCGTCCACCGCGGGCGGCCTGCGTCAAAACGTGAACGTGTTCGACAGGATCCAGCGGGTCTCGTTGGGGATGCGGATCACGGCGACGCGGCCGTCGGGATTGGCGGTGACCGGGATGTCGGACCCGTTGCCCCAGGCGTTGCGCACATTGAGCTGCAGGCGCCAGTCGATGCGGCCGAAGACGCGGCGACGGTAGCCGGCCCAGACGTCGCCCGCGAGTTCCGCCGGTCCGTGGAACGGGTTCGCGAGGTCGGGGAACTGCGTCTGCATGATCGGATCGGAGTCGGCGATCTTCGCCGGGTCCGGGTAACGTTGGTCGGTCGCGGAGATCTTTTCCTTCAGGGCCTTGCCGGTGAGGAAAGGGGCGCCGATGGCGACGCGGCCCTGCCAGCGCACCGACGCGCCGACGCTCATCGCCTTGAGTATCGGGTGCTCGAAGCCCTTGAGGTCGTAGGTAGAGGTGAAGTTCGCGCGCCATTTCCGCTGTTCGGGCGAGACGGCGCCGTCGCGGGCGAGGGTGGCGGCGAGCGGGTTGCCGACATTCGAGGCGAAACGGGTCGCGGCGGTCTGCCGCTCGGGCAGCGCGGGGCCCTGGTCGATTCCGAGCAGGTTGAACTTCACCAGGTTAGCGTAGACGGCATCGGCCACCTCCTTGGTGAGTCGCGCGGAGCCGCTGACGACGGTCTCCTGCTTGGCGACGTTGAACGACACCCGCCAGTGGCGCGTGACGTTGCCGACGAGCTCGGTCTCAAGGCCGCGGGCGTCGAGGTTGCTGGTGTCGGTCAGGCCCGCGATGCCGTTCGAGAGCAACCCGTTGCCGGCGGCGTTAAGCCGCAGGTTCTTCACGGTGCTGGCGGGCTCCGGCAGTAATTGGAAAAGCGCCTGGTAGAGCTGCTGGTAGGAGGTGTAGCCCGCGGCGGTGACACCCGGGATGGTGTTGAAGGGGATACCCTGCGTCTGCGCGGTGACGTAGCGGTCGGCCATGAAGTTCGGGAAGTTGAAGATGCCGGACGTCGCGCCCTGCGCACCATTGGAGGCATCGGTCTGCTCGGTGTGGAACGCGTTCACGCGCAGGGATACACGGCGCTCGAGGAATTCGACCAGCACGCCGTACTCGCGGGTCGTGCCGGCGGGCGCGGCGATGATGCGGCCGTTGAGATTGGTGCGGACGTTCACCGGATTGAAGTTGCCCGAGGAGTTGTAGAAGCCGCCGATCTCCATGCCCAAAGGGAGCGGACGGGTGAACCGGCGGGGCAGGCGGCCCACCGCGCTCCAGGTGAAGTTGCGCCCGTGTTCGTCGAGGTTGGGGTTGGAATCCAGACGCAGCGCGGAGTTGTCGAGCGTGTCGTCCGGGTTCCGCCGGTTGCCCACGCTGGAAAATGTCCGCAGGTGGTCCCAGCGCCAGCCGATGACGGTGACCAGATGGCTCGAGAGGAAGTCGCTCTTCAGGCTGATGGAGCGGGAGTCGATGAGCTGGCGGCTGCGGGAGTTGCCGTTGAGGAAACGCAGGACGGAGAGCGGCTCGGTGACGAGGCGCTTGTTGGTGAAGTCGAAGAACGTCACGTTATGGGTGTCGCCGGTGCGCGGGATCGGCGCGGTGACGACCTCGGTGATGCGGACATCGTTGACCGAGCCGGCGTTGAGCACCGAGGGCCCGAGGTACTGGAGCACGAGCGGGGTCGTGCGGAAATTGCTGCCGATGGCGGCCTGGAAGACGTCGGTGTTCAGGTTACGGGTGGGGCTGGTCCAGCCCGTCGCGTAGCTCATGGTCTCGGCGTCGTTGCGGTTCCGCGTGTAGAGCCCGGTGATCACATGGTTGCCCAGATCGAGACCGAGCAGGCGCGGACCGCGGGCGGCAAAGTTGAGCCGGTAGAAGCCGGTGGCGCGGAACGCCTCGCGGGTGCCGCGCTGGGTGCGGTCGGTGATGCCCTGTTGGTCGATGAAGGGGCGACCGAGGTTCGGGTTGGGCTGGTCGTTGGAAAGGTAACGCGCGACGTCGATGGAGATCGCGCTGGCCGGGGCGCCGCCGCCGTTGCTCCCGAAGGAAAACGGGAGCAGGCGGGTGGAGCGGGTCTTCTGCTGATCGAACGCGAGCTCGAGCCCGCCGCGGCCGCCGAGCAGCTCCTGGGTGAGCGAGGCGTTGCCGACCTGGAAAACCTGGGAGATGTGATTGAGGCCGCCGCTGAGCAGCCGCCCGCGGTAGTCGAAGATGGCGCGGTTCTGGAGGGTCGGGGATACGAAGCCGGTGGGCACCACGGTGCCGCTGTAGAAGGTGTCGATCGCCGGACGTCCGTTCGGGTTCTGCGCGTAGCGGATCCGGCCCATGATGCCCGCGATGCCCGCGAGCGCGGGATTGCCGGAACTCGCGTAGCCCGGCCTCTGCTGGCCGGGCGTGTCGTACACCAGCGGGATCTGGATGAAGTAGGGCACGCCGATGCCCGGGTTGGCCGCGACGATGTCGGCCGAGTTGAGCCGGTTGTCGACCGTCACGCGCGGCCGCCACGAGAACGTGGGGGAGCCGGTGACGAGGCGCGGGTCGAGATTGGTGCCGGGCAGGCGGGCGATCTCCGGATTGGGCGGCTCGAAGAAGTTGAGCATGGTGTTCACCGGGGGGATCACGTTCACGGGGTTCGATTGGCTGTCGCCCATCTCGCCCGACACCCGCACCGCCGTGCGCCCCAGCCAGCCGCCCGCGCGCCCGTCGCGCAGCACCCCCTCCACCGAGATGAAGCCGCGGCGCTTCCGGTCGTAGGCGGGCTTCTGCTGGAAGTTGTTATGCTCGCTCACGGTCGCGACGCGCAGCGCGAGGCGGTCGCGCACCAGCACGCGGTTCAGGTCGAGCACGCCGCGGTAGGAGTTCTCCGACGAGAAAACGCCCGTGACCGAGGCGCGGTTGCGCTGCAGTTGCGGCCGCACGATCGAGCCCTCGATGATGCCGGCGGGATTGCCGATGCCGAAAAGCAGGGAGTTGGGGCCGCGGCTGATGGTGACGCCCGATGAATTGTAGGCGTCGAACGGGATGTCGGTGAGAAAATAGTCGCGGGTGGTCGTCGCCGCGCCGATCCCGCGCACGCGGTTGTTGGCCTGGGGGTTTTCGCGGCTCTCCGACATGTCAGGGCGGCCGGAATCCACCGCGCCGCCGGCGAAGTTGCCCGCGACGCCGCCGACCTCGGTGGCGGTGGTGAGCGAGAGCAGTTCCCCGAGGTTGGTCGCCGCGGTGTCCTGCAGGAATTCCGGGGTGATGATGCTGATCGCGGCGCCGACGTCGCGCAGCGCCGTGTTGATGCGGGTGCCCGCGAGCGTGCTGGCGGCGGAGTACCCGACGGCGTCGTTCTCGCTCACGACGAAGGGATTGAGTTTCACCGTGTCGCCGGGCGGCGTCGCTTCCGCCGCGAAGACGGCGGCGACGGAGGAGGCGGCGAGCAGGAGGAGTCGGGCGATAGGGATGCGGGGCATGTTAAGGTGTGGAAATTGGTCGGGGTTGTGTGCGCTCCGGATGCGAGCACGCGGAGGGGGTCGAACCAGGGCGGTTGAAACGCCGCAGGTCAGATCATAAGGAGCGGACCCGCGGTCGGGGCGGCGGGCAAGTGGAACGTTGGAGGCCCCGGGCGGCGCAAAAGACCGCGCCGGATGTCGCCTGCGGAATCCATGCGGAACCCGGAAGAGGAGGATGCTTCCCGGCGCGTGCTCTGGTGCAGCCGAGGCCGCGGCCTAGGGTCGACCGACGCGGCGCGAGCGCCGTCCTTGCCACATCGCTCCGCGGGGACCATTACGCGCCGCATGAAAATCGTCATCACCGGCGTCACCAAGGGACTCGGTCGCGCGCTGGCGGAGGAGTTCATCCGCGGCGGGCACACGATCATCGGCTGCGGGCGCAGCGGGGAGGCGATTCTCGACCTCCGCATGACCTATCACCCGCCGCATGATTTCTCCGTGGTCGACGTGGGCTTGGACACGAAGGTGTCGATCTGGGCGGCGCGCACGATCGAGAACGAGGCCGCGCCGGACCTGCTCATCAATAATGCCGCCGTGATGAACCGTCTCGCTCCGCTGTGGGAGCAGGATGACCGGGAGTTCACCCGGCTGGTGGACGCGAACATTCGCGGGGTGCAGAACGTGATCCGTCACTTCGTCCCCTCCATGGTAAAGGCCGGGAAGGGCGTGATTGTTAATCTCAGTTCCGGTTGGGGGCGGAGTGTTTCCCCGGAGGTTGCTCCCTATTGCATGTCCAAGTGGGCGATCGAGGGGCTCACCAAGGCGCTGGCGGAAGAATTGCCCAAGGGCATGGCCGCCGTGCCGTTGAATCCCGGGGTGATCGACACCGATATGCTTCGCTCCTGCTGGGCCGACGGCGCCGCGGGTCACCCCAAGGCGGAGGAGTGGGCGAGGATCGCCGCCCCGTTCATCCTGAAGCTGGGCCCTCGCGACAACGGCCAGTCGCTCACGGTGGGCTGAGCCGGGGCGAACCGGCTCAAGCCGCTCAGCGCGATAGCGCGGCCACGCTGCGTGCGAGGGAGGAAGATGAAAGCGGCTTCGCGCTCGAAAACAGATACGTCGGCGATGGCGTCTTCGCAGGCTCGTTTTCGTAGCGGGACAGAAAATCCTGCAAGCGACTGCGACGACGCTCCCGGGTGAAGAGCTCCTTCTGCGCCGGGGTTTGGGGTAGGGGGCTGGACATAGGCTTGGGTGCCGGAGCGGTTTCGCACGGGGCGTGCCAAGCCTAAAAAAAGTACAAAACTATGATCAATAGTGTCTTAAAAAAATTATCACCGTAATTTCAGCCATCTATTGGTTAATTTTCCCCAATTCAACGCAGCCGATTATGTGCGTTTACCCAAAAGCGGTGATTCGCAGCGCCTTAAGCAATGCTGTGCCAACGTTGCACGGCGACTTACGAAATCTTTTTTGCCGGGGCGAGAAGGCTGAAGCCGCCTTCAGCGCTTGGTCTGCTGCCGTTGCCGGTACTCTTCGCCGTTCATCAAAGCTCGTCGGATATCCCGCTCGGTGTAGCCCTTTTCGCGCATCAGTTTCTCGTAATTGGCGTAGCCCGCCGGATCCGGCTCCCGGCCTAGGACGTCCCGGTAGGCGCGGAGGATGACATCGCGGATCTGGTTTCCGCGCCCCTCGCGGCTCCGCAGCAGGTCGGCGCGGATCTGGCCCTGCGTCCATCCCTGCCTCCACTTGGTCCGGTAGTGGGCGAGTCCGTTGGCATCGGGGTCGCGGCCTAGGACCTCGCGGTACATCCGCGTGATCGCCGCGTCGGCGTTGATGGCCCGCGCCTCGGTGCTGCGTTGGAGTTGCTCGATCAACTGGCGCTCGTTCCAGCCTTCGGCGAGGACTCGATCACGATAGCGGCGCAGACCCTCGGGATCGGCGGGTCGATCCAACACCTCGCGATATGCGCGGTCGACGATCGCCTCGGCCGTGCGCCGGTCGAGGCGCGGCCGCGGAGGCGCCACCACCAGCGGGGCCGGCGGAGGCGGTTGAACCACGATCACCTGTCGCGGAGCATCCGCGGGTGCCGGGGCTGTGGTCATCGGAGGCAGGCTTGGCGGCGCGGTGTTCGCGGCGGTCGGCGCGGAGGGCGTGGGCTGAGCCGAGCCGGCCACCTGCAGGGAAGCGATCGCCCGGTCCCAGTTCCCCCCTTCGTTTCCGCGGGACTCGGCGTAGAGGTCGGCGATATCCCGTCCGATCTCGAGGCGTTCACCGCTCCGGCCGGCCCTGGAAAAAACCGTCGCGGTGGCGTCGCCGGCCAGGCGGACCGATGAGATGGCGCCCAGCCAAGGCTGCTGGTTCGCGCGCGTGAGTCGCGCGAGGTCGGCCACGGAGGCCCCGGCCTCGACCTTCAGCGCCTCCCCGCGGAAATTCGGCTCCGTGTAGAAGGTGGCGTGGTTCGGATTGCCGGCGCTTTGCCCGCCGGCGGAAACCCATCCGAGCGCGAACAGCCAGAGCGGCGGAAGCGTGGACCGTAGTTTGCGCAGGATCGCGGGCATGGTCGCTCGGAAGATATCAGCCTCAGCGCGCGATAAAAGGGTTGTGGAGTCTTTCCTGCGCCAGCGTGGTGAGCGGCCCGTGCCCGGGGGCGACCACGGTGTCGCGCGGAAGCGCCAGGATCTTCTCCTTGTTGTTCCTGAGCTGCTCGGCGAAGCGCGTCGCGCTTCCCCCCATCGAACTGGCGAAGAGAGCGTCGCCAACCACCGCGAGCGGCCAACTAAGGCCGGTTACGTAAAATGTCGTCAGCCCGGGCGAGTGCCCGCTGGTGAGCAGGGTTTTCACCGCCAGGCCGCCGATGTGGAAGTGCGCGTTCTCCCGGAAGGTCTTGGCACCGGGGTGGGAAGACGGCTCGAGTTCGCTCGCCCAGACCTCGGCCCCGGAGGGGCCGGCCAGCGCGTCCAGGTCCGCAACGTGGTCCGGGTGCGTGTGCGTCAGGAAAACATAGCGCAGGGTCAGTCGCTCGGCGGCGATCACGTCGAGCATCGGCCGGCTGGTGGAACCGGTGTCGAACGCGGCCGCCAACTTCGCGCGGGGATCCCAGATCAGGTAGCTGTTCACCGTCATGGAGCCGTGCGGCGTGTTGAACGCGGCGAAGCCTTTGGGAAAGTCGGGTATCCGCGGATACCACCGTTTGTGGGCGAGCACCTCGAGGGCGTCGGGCGACAGCTTCAGGTGCCGGGCGACGCGCCGCAGCACGGCGTCGATGGGTTTGCCCGCCTTCACCGCCGCGAGGTCCTCGGCCGAAACCTCCGCGCGCTGCATCAGTTCCTCGTCCGTGACCCCGAGGCCGCGCTGGGCCTTGTTGATCACGTCGTTGAAGTCGTCCTCAAGCGGGATGTGCGGCATGACCGCAGCCAACCTCGGGCCTTCACCCCCCGCAAGCCCCATGCCGCGCCGCGCCCGGGCGGCCTCGCCGGGTTTGCAGCGGATCGCGTCGCCAAGGCGCGGGGGGTGCGGCGCGGGATTCACGTTGCCACGCGGGGCGTCGGCGCTTCGCTGACGCCTCCATCATGAGCAATCCTTCCGGCTATCTCGCGGATTTGTATAAACTGGACGGCAAGGTTGCCGTCGTCATCGGCGGCACCGGCGAGCTCTGCGGCGCCATGGCCGAGGGGCTGGCCGGCGCGGGCTGCGAGGTCGTGATCGTCGGCCGCAACGAGGAGAAGGCCAAGCCGAAGCTGGAGCGCATCCACGCCGCCGGCGGCCGCGGTTATTTCCATTCCTGCGAGGCCAGCGAGAAGGCCGCGTTGGAGGGGCTGCTCGCCGCGGTTCTCCAGAAGTCCGGCCGCATCGACATCGTCGTGAACGGCGCTGGCGTTAACTCCGCCACGCCTTTCCTCGACATCGCCGAGGACGAGTTCGACCGCATCGTGCGCATCAATTACAAAGGCGTCTTCCTGGGGTGCCAGGTTTTCGGGCGTTATCTGGTCGAGCGCGGGGAGGGCGGCTCCATCATCAACCTCGGCTCGATGTCGGGCCTCGTTCCGCTCTCGCGGGTGTTCACCTATTCCGCGACCAAGGCCGCGGTGCACAACCTGTCCAAGAACCTCGCGCGCGAGTGGGCGCCGAAGCGCGTGCGCGTGAACACGCTCGTGCCCGGCTTCTTCCCCGCCGAGCAGAACCGCAAGATCCTCTCCCCCGAGCGCGTCGCCTCGATCATGGGCCACACCCCGATGAAGCGTTTCGGCGAGGCGCGTGAACTGGTCGGCGCGACCCTGCTCCTCGCGAGCGACGGCGCCGGCGGGTTCATCACCGGCTCCGAGATCGTCGTCGACGGCGGTTACCACGCCATGACGATCTGATGGTTTATAATCATATGTAGTTTGCCAAAGGCGGCCCGCCGGGGCCGCCTTTTTAATTCCTGATAAACCCTATGCGGAGTCTTGCTATACGCCGTATACGCGGTCTCTACTCCGCCTGTATGTTACTCAATAAACTGAATCAGCTGAAGGCGGCGCGCGCCAAAGTCGCGAGCCTGGAGAAGTCCATCGAGAACAAGCTCAACCGTGAGCTGGCGGCCCTGCCCGAGAAGTACGGGTTCGAGACCGCCGCCGAACTCGCCGAGGCGATCATCCGCGCCTCCGGCGCGGGTTCCGTCCGCGGGGGCGGCAAGCGCCGCGGTCCCAAGCCCGGCAAGGCCAAGGCCGCCGGCGGTGGTCGCCGCCGTAAGCGCGCCAAGATCACCGATGAGACGCGCGAGCAGGTGAAGAAGATGGTCGCCGAGGGCAAGACGGGCGCCGAGATCGCCAAGACGGTCGGCATCTCCCTGCCAAGCGTGCAGAACATCAAGAAGGCCGCCGGGTTGGTGAACCAGCGCTGAGCGCGTTCCCCGGTTGATCCTTTCGAGCCCCCGCGCCGCGGGGGCTTTTTCATTTCCGCCCCCCCCGCCTTCAGTAGCGGGCCAGCGCGGGGTCCACTTCCTCGGCCCACGCCGAGATGCCGCCGCCGATATTCGTCACGGATGGCAGGCCGCGGGCGCGGAGAAATTCCGTCACCCGCAGGCTGCGTCCGCCGGCATGGCATAGGATCAGCAGATGCCGGTCGCGCGGCAGATCGGCGAGGCGCTCCGGGATCTGGCGCATCGGGATGTGTTCGGCGCCGGCGACGCGGCAGATCGCCAGTTCATAAGGTTCGCGCACGTCGATGATGAGCGTGCCGTCCGGGTTGGACTGGCGCAGGGCGTGCGCCTCGCGGGCGGATATCTCCAACGGGATTTCGGCGGGATTCATGGAAGGTTTGGCGATGCACACGGCGGGCGATGTTCCGGCCCCCGGCGCCGTGATCGTCGGATGCTCCCCGCACAACGGGCAACCGCGGTCGCGCGGCAGGGTGAGAAGTTGCGGGTTGGCGTCGAGTCCGTGGTAGGTGAGCAGCCGGCCGCGCAGCGGAGTGCCCGCTCCGGTGATGAGCTTGATCGCCTCCATCGCCTGCAGGCTGCCGATCACGCCGCAGAGGGCGCCGATCACGCCCGCCTCGCCGCAACCGGGAACGCTGCCCGCCGCGGGCGGTTCCGGGAAAAGGCAGCGGTAGCAGCCGCCATCCACCGCCGCGTCGAAAACGGTCACCTGTCCGTCGAAGGTATACACACTCCCGTAAACCAGCGGCTTCCGGGCGAGGAAGGCGCCGTCGTTGTTCAGATAGCGCGACGCGAAGTTGTCGGTGCCGTCCACGATCACATCATAGTCGGCGAAAAGCGCCGCGATATTGCCGGCGTGCACGCCTTCCGAGTGCGTCACAACGCGCGCGTGCGGGTTGGTCGCGGTGAGGCGCCGCGCGGCCGATTCCACCTTGGGTTCCCCGATCGAGGTGTCGTCGTGCAGCAGTTGCCGGTGAAGGTTGTGGAGTTCCACGCGGTCGTGGTCGGCGACGCCGATCGTCCCGACCCCGGCGGCGGCGAGGTAGAGCGCGGCCGGGCTGCCGAGTCCGCCGGCCCCGATCACCAGCACGCGGGCCGCGGCAAGCTTCCGCTGGCCCTCCATGCCGACCCCGGCGAGCATCAGCTGCCGGCTGTAACGCGCGAGGGCGGCGGGCGGCAGTTCAGGCGCGGACGGCATCGGGCGAAGGACACGGCTAAGGATCGCGTCCGCAAATGAAATTGCGCCGCCGCGGGACCGGCGCCCGAATCCCGCCGTGCGCTGTCTCGGCATCGACTACGGCACCCGGCGGATCGGACTCAGCTACGGCGACGAGCTGGGGGTGGCCACGCCATTGCCGGCGCTCACGGAAGCCGACGAGACCCGGCGTTGGGCTGGCTTGCTCGAGGTGGCCCGGGGGCGCCGCGTCACCGATCTGGTGGTGGGCCATCCGCTGAACATGGACGACACCGCGGGGCCGAAGGCGAAGGAGGCCGAGGCTTTCGCCGCGCGACTGGGCGCTGAACTCGGTTTGCCGGTGCATCTGGTCGACGAGCGGCTGACGAGCCAGGAGGCCGAGTCGACCATCGCGAAGTCGCGCCGGCGTGACATCCGGGCGAGCGGCATCGTGGATTCACGCGCCGCGACGCTCATCCTGCAGGACTTCCTCAACCTGCGCTTTCCGCCGGAAATGCCGTCCGCGCCCGACGATGAAGACGGACGCTGAGACGACGCGCTGGCGCTGCACGTGCGCCTATGACGGCACCGCCTTCGCCGGGTGGCAGAGCCAGGCGGGCGTGATGGCGATCCAGGATGCGATCGAGGCGCGGCTGGCCGCGATTTTCCATGCGCCGGTGCGGATCCACGGGAGCGGCCGGACCGACGCCGGGGTGCATGCGCACGGCCAGGTGTTTCACTTCGACGCCGAGTGGAGGCACGGTGCGGCCAAACTGCTGGCGGCGTTCCGCACGGGTCTGCCGCCGGGAATACAGATCAAGGACGCTCGCCGGGTCTCGGGGGACTTTCACGCCCGCTTCAGCGCGAAGGGTAAGCGCTACGTGTATCACCTTCACCTTGGGGATCCGGATCCGTTCACGCGTCCGTATTGCTGGGCGATCCATCGCCCGCTGGACTTCGCCGCGATGGAACTCGCCGCGGCGGTCTTGCGAGGCCGCCACGATTTCCGGGCGTTCACGGCCTTGAACGGACCCGAGCGCGAGGACACGGTGCGTGACTTGCGCGGACTTGAGATCGCCAAGTCCGGCCGGCGGGTGCGCATCACGGCGGAGTCGGAGGGATTCATGTATAAGATGGTGCGCAGCCTCGTCGGTGCGCTGGTGGCGGTCGGGGAGGGCAGGATGACGCCCGCGGAAGTGGCGGCGTTGCTGAAGGCGGGAGAGCGGACGCCGCTGGTGCAGACGGCGCCCCCGCAGGGACTGTTCCTGATGAAGGTGTTTTATTGAGAGGCGGACGATGCGACCCGTCGTACGACGTTGGTGGCGGGGACTGCGGGATGTGATCTTCCCGCCGTCCTGCGTGCATTGTCGCGGGCTGGTGGAAAGTGAAGAGCGGGACGAAGGGGCGGGCGGTTTCCGCCACCTTTGCCGGACTTGCGCGGCGCAAGTTTCCCTCGTCGCGCCGCCGCATTGCTCCACGTGCGGACATCCGTTCTTCGGCTTGGTGGAAGGCGAGCGACAGTGCGTGAAGTGCGACGGTCTGGCGCCGGTGTTCCGGAGCGGCCGCACGGCGTCGCTGTTCAAAGGTCCGGTGAGGTCGCTTGTGATCGAGCTGAAATACCATCGCGGTCTGCATGTCCTGGAAGATGTCGCGGAGATCTTCCGGCGTGCTCCGCATGTTTTGGAGGCGGTTCGCGGTGCCCGGTTGGTGCCGGTGCCGCTGCATGCGCGGAAGGAACGCGAGCGCGGCTACAACCAGGCCCGTTTGATCGCGGAACGCTTGGCCAAGGTCGCGGGTGGGGGAACCTTGGTGACCCCGCTTTTGCGACGGGTGGTGGACACGGAAACGCAGACGGCGTTCGACCGGGAAGAGCGCCGGCGCAACCTCAAGAATGCCTTTGCACTCGCCCCCGGCGCTCCGCTTACTCCCGCGCAGCATCATGTGCTTGTCGACGACGTCTTCACCACCGGCTCCACGCTCAACTGCTGCGCCAGCGTCCTGCACGACGCCGGGGTCGAGTATCTCGAGGTGGTAACCCTGGCCCACGGCTGATCCACATGCACTTCGACAAGCCTACCTACACGGTTCGACGGACGCGTAAAAAGGACATTCCCAAGGGTTTATACACCAAGGATCCGGCGACGGGAGACATCATTTTCAACAAGGAGATCGAGGACAACCAGATGGTGTCGCCCAAGAGCGGCCACCATTTCCCGATCGGTGCGCGTCAGCGGATCGCGGTGCTTCTGGATGAAGGAAGTTTTGTGGAGACCGACGCCGCGGTGCGTTCGACCGACCCGCTGAAGTTCGTCGACTCGCAGCCGTACCCCGACCGCATCAAACGCTACGAGAAGGACAGCGGCCTGCCGGAGGCGGTGATTTCGGGTCATGGCCGCATCCACGGTATCGAGGTGGCGTTGGCGGTGATGGATTTCCGCTTCTGCGGCGGCGCCATGGGAGCGGCTGCGGGGGAAAAAATCACGCGGGCGGTGGAACTGGCGATCGAGCATAAGACGCCTTGCCTGATTTTCAGCGCCTCGGGCGGCGCCCGGATGCAGGAGGGCATTTATTCCCTGATGCAGATGGCGAAGACCAGCGCGGCGCTGGGCCGACTGGCCGAGGCGGGTTTGCCGTTCATCTCGATCCTCACTCATCCGACGATGGGCGGCGTGACGGCCAGTTTCGCGACCTTGGGCGACGTGATCCTCGCCGAGCCGGGGGCGCTGGTGGGTTTCGCCGGCGCGCGTGTCATCAAGGACACCACGAAGCAGACGCTGCCCGCCGGTTTCCAGACGGCGGAGTTCCTGTTGAAGCACGGTTTGATTGACCAGATCGTGAGCCGTATCGAGATGCGGGACCGGCTGCGCGAGATCCTGAGCGCCCTTCATTTGCGCCGGAAGCCGGCGCCGGCCTGAGGGCCGCGCCGGGCGAGTGTGCTACCTCAGGGAGGAATCTTGGTTTCTTGCGCAGATTTCTCTCAGGCAGGCGCCTGCGCGTTTATCTGTGTGTCCCGCAGGGATTCGGGGCAAAAACTCCGCCAGATTCGGAAACGCCTTTGGCCGACCTCACCACAACATCGTCCGCGGCAAGCCCGCCTCAGGCGCGTGAACAGCCGCGGCTACACCGAGCCCTGGCCTCCTCATTCGTGTCCATCCGCATACCTGTCCATCCGTGGTCACTCGCCCGTGGAGCGAGTCGGGAGTGCGTTACGACCCGAGGCTCGACTCCTCGAAAGAGCGGCTTGGTTGCGGCTCCGCCGCGTTAGGAGTTGTCCCGTCGGATGAGCGCGGAGTCAGCTTACCAGGCGGTCGTCGACCGGTTGTTCGCCCTCAAACCGGAGGGTAAGGTCTACGGCATCGACCGGATGCGGTTCCTGACGGCGGAACTGGGCCATCCCGAACGCAAGTTCCCGTGCGTGCATGTGGCCGGCACCAACGGCAAGGGGTCCGTTGCCGCCATGATCGAGGCGATCCTGCATGCCGCCGGCTGGCGGACGGGACTCTACACCTCGCCGCATCTCGTCCATCTCGGCGAAAGGGTGCAGGTCGATCGCGTGCGCCTGACGGAAGACGAGATTGCCGGCTACGCGGAGGAGATCGGCCGGGCTGGCACGAAGCCGGGCGCGGATCCCGCTCTCGCCCCGACGTTCTTCGAGTATCTTACCGGGATGGCGTTCCTCCAGTTCGCGCGGCATGCATGCGATATCGCCGTGATCGAGGTGGGGCTGGGCGGCCGGCTCGATGCGACGAATGTCGTGGTGCCCGAGGTAAGCGTCATCACCTCCATCGCGATGGATCACTGCGAGATTCTCGGGGAGAGCATCGAGAAGATCGCCGCGGAGAAGGCCGGTATCATCAAGCCCGGGCGACCCGTGGTCCTGGGTCGCGTGCCTCCCGCCGCCGAGCGTGTGATCCGGGCGATCGCCGGGGAACGCGGGGCGCCGCTCTTGTCCGTCGCGCAGGAATTTGGTGACGACGTGGAAACCTACCCGAGCACGAACCTCGAGGGCGATTATCAGCGGTGGAACGCCGCTACGGCCACGCTGGTCGGCCGTTTGCTCGGCGCCCGGTGGCGCCTGACGCCGGAGGTGATCGCGCGCGGGCTGGCGCGGGTTGACTGGCCCGGTCGCTGGCAGCGGACCACGGTTGGAGGTCGGTTGCTGATTCTCGACGCCTCCCACAACCCGGAGGGCGCGGCCGTGCTCGATTCAAATCTCGCGCGCCTGACCCGCGAAACCGGCCGGGCGCCGGTGGTGGTGACCGGGGTGCTGGGCATGGTCAGGGCGCGGCCGTTGATCGAGGCAATCGCGCGTCACGCGGCTGAGATCCACCTCGTGGTGCCCCAGCAACCGCGGGCGTGCACCCAAGCGGAGCTGGAGTCTCTCGTCCCCGTCGGCTTCGGGGGCGTGCTGCGGCGGAGCGACCTCGCGACGCTGTTCCCCGCCCCGGGGGTGTGCGCGGCGGGCGGCCCGCGGGATGTGGTGGTGTTGACGGGATCCATTTACCTCCTGGGCGAAGTTTTGCGGCGCCTGCAGGACGCCTGAGCACACTCCGCGCTCGCCCGCGGCATCCAGCCCGGCCAGAACGTTTTTCCGATGAAAAAATCGCTGTTCGTCGCGTGGTTTCTGGCCGCGCTGGTCTCCCTTCACGCGGCGGTGCCGGTCACGGTCACGCCCGTGCGCGGCCGGGAGGGCATGGTGGTGGCCGGGCATCCGGAGGCCGCCGCCGCGGGTCTGGCGGTGCTGCGTGCCGGCGGCAACGCGATCGACGCCGCGGTGGCCACCTCGCTCGCGCTGGGCGTCGCCGAACCCTACGGCTCCGGCCTCGGCGGGAAGCTCATGCTGCTCCATTTCGAGGCGAAGACCGGCCGGGTGACGGCGATCGACGCCATGGACGCCGCCGGTTCGGTGGATGTCACGCGTTGGGTCGGGATGCCGACGGAAGAGCGCTCGATGGGCTACCCTTCGGTCTGTGTGCCGGGTCTGCCCGCGGGATTGTGGACGGCACACCGGCGGTGGGGTTCGAAGCCTTGGGCGGAAGTCGTCCGGCCGGCCGTCGATCTCGCGCGCGTCGGCTTTGAGATCCTGCCGAAGTCGCGCGAGCAATTCGCCGAGCAGGAGAAGAAACTACGCCGCGGCGACGCGGAGATCGCGCGGCTTTATTTGCCCGGCGGCCGGCTGCCGGACGTCGGCTCACGTCTGCCGAACGAGGATCTCGCCCGCACCATGGAGGCTTTGGCACGCGAGGGGAGGGACGGTTTCTATAAAGGGTCGGTGGCGCGCGCGATCGTCCGGGCCGCGCGGGACGCGGGGGGCTGGGTCACATCGGCCGATCTGGAAAAATACGAGGCGCGCGAAACCACCGCGGTCACGACGGAATTCAAGGGCTACGCGCTGTTTTCCGGACCGCCGCCGACCAGCGGCTCCGCGCTGTTTCTCCCCATCCTGAAGGCGCTCGAGGGCGACGCCGAACCCATGGCGCCGTTGCGGACCGCCGCGCACCTCGACCGCCTCGGCCGGATCTGGCGGGCCGCGCAGCCGGCCATTTCCCGCTCGGTGGGCGATGTCCCGGAGTCCCCTTTCCTCGTGGAGAAGCTGCTCGCTCCGGACGCGATCCGAGAGCTGCGTGACAAGGCGCCCGCGCCCGGTGGCGCGAGGCGTAAGGTCGTGAGGTGGGAGCCCCCGGGCGAGATCTCGCCCTTTCACGAGAGCGCGATGGCCGCCACGACGCACTTCGCCGTCGCCGATCGCCACGGCAATATCGTCTGCGCCACGCAATCGCAGAGCCTGCATTTCGGGGCGGGCGTCGTGCCGCCGGGCACCGGAGTGGTGATGAACAACTCCATGATGAACTTCTCCACCACCAACGCGCGGAGCCCCAACTACGTTGCCGCCGGCAAGCGCCCCACCAGCACCATCGGGCCCACGATCGTCCTGCGTGACGGTCGTCCCGTGCTCGCCGTCGGCGTGCCCGGCTCCTCCCGCATCCCCACCGCGCTCCTGCAGGTGCTGTACGAGCGCCTAGCGCTCGGCCGGCCGCTGGCGGAGGCGATCGGCGACACCCGCGTGCATTTCCAGGCCGCCCTGCGCAGCAGCGATCAGGAGGCACTCGAGGCCGAGCAATCGCTGCCGGCCGCCGTCGCCTCCGCGTTGAAGGACCTCGGCTGGAACGTCGTCCTCCGCGAACCCGCCGGAACCGGCAAACACTTCGGCGGCGTCAACGCCATCGAGTTCCACCCCGATGGCTCGATGACCGGCTACGCCGATCCGCGGCGCACGAACGTCGCGGCGGGGTACTGAATCCTGAAGTCGCGGCGCGCGGGCCTGCCGGCGCGGCGAAAGGCCGGTCCGGGTCACTCCTTCCGGATAGCGTGGAGGTAGGCCGGGAGGTTGGCGACCGTGCGGTCCCCGGCGAAGATCGATTTCCGGATTCGGCAAATCAGCGTGAAATGCGTGGCATCGATCATCTTCGCGATTTTCCCGAGGCGGGCGAGGTCCTCGGGTGCCGGGCTCGACGTGAGTTTAATCTCGATGATCTCGCGGCGGCGACCGGTTTCCAGCACGAGGTCCGCCTCGTAGCCATCGTGGGTGCGGAAGTAGCACGCCTCAATCGACTGCCCGTGGTTGGCGTGGGTGGCGAGGATCTGCTCGATGACAAAGCCCTCCCAGCTGGCGCCGACCCAGGATTGGGCGAACAAATCGTCCTTCGGTGAGAGGCGCAGCAGTGAATGCAGCACGCCGGCGTCACGCCAATAGAGCCGCGGGGCTTTCACCAGACGCTTGCGCAGGTTGGCGTGAAACGGGGGTAACCGGCGGACAAGGAAGGCTCCCTCCAGGTGGTCGAGGTAGGTGTCGACGGTGTGGTAGGAAAGACCGAGGCTTTGGCCGAGTTTGGAGAGATTCAGGATGGCGCCCTGTTCCGCCGCGGCCATGCGCAGCAAGCGCTGGGTTGCCTGCGGTTTGGCCGGCAGACCCCAAGCCGGCAGATCGCGCTCGGTCATCGTCCGCACATAGTTCTCCTGCCACACGGGGTAGGCGTCCTCGTCACCGAGGATGCCGCCGTCGGGAAAGCCGCCGCACCGCCACAGCCGGTCAAGATCGTCGACCTCGCCGAGGGCAAAGGGGGCGAGCTCCAGCACCGCCATGCGGCCGGCGAGGGATTCGCCGACATTGCGCATCAGCGCCGGCGCGATGGAACCGAGCAGGATGAAGCGGCCGTTCCGGCGGCGGTGCTCGTCGATTTCACCGCGCAGGCGCGCGAACAAGTCCGGCCAGAGCTGGGCCTCGTCGAAGACGACGGGGCCTTCCGTCGCCATCACCTCGTTCCACTGGGCGTCGAGACGGGTGCGGTCCTCCGGCGACTCCAGGTTGAAGTACCGGGTGGCCAGGGTGCGCGCGAGGGTGGTCTTCCCGCACTGGCGCGGCCCGACCAGGGTGACGGCGGGGAATTTGGCCAACCGCTGTGCGATCAGCGGGGCGATGGTCCGTCTCAGCATTTTGTGAATAATAGAAACGAGATTCTAAACTTCAAGATCTGAGTCGTGCTTCAAAACCGTGCTCCACATCACGGTACGGTGCTGGATGCGGGGCCCTCGGGCCCGGCGCGGCAAAGAAGCGCGCGACCCGGAGCACCGCCTTGCTCCGCGTCACGGTTGAGCGGGTTTGACTCGGCTTCGGCGCGGCGAATTCTCGGCGCGTCCCCATGCCGCCCCGCCGATTCCTCAAGCTGCTCCCGCTGCTTTTCGTGCCTGTAGTCGTGTCGGTGTTACGGGCCGCGACGCCGGTCAACTTCAACCGCGAGATCCTGCCGATCCTGTCGGACGCCTGCTTCCATTGCCATGGTCCGGACGCGGCGACCCGCGAGGCCAAGCTCCGGCTCGATGAGCGTGACGGGCTTTTCCGCACCCGCGACGGTGTGACGGTGGTGAAGCCGGGTGACGCCCGTGCGAGCGAGCTTTTCCTGCGGATCATCAGTCAACACGAGGACGAGGTGATGCCGCCGCCGAAGGCGACGCGGAAGCTCACTCCGGCCGAGGTCGATCTTTTGCGCCGCTGGATCGAGGCGGGGGCCCCGTGGGGCGGGCATTGGGCGTACGAAGCGCCACGTCGTCCCGCGGTGCCCGCCGGCTTCGGTTCGCATGCGGTTGATGCGTTTGTGCGCGAGCGGCTGGCGAAGGAGAAACTGACGCCCGCCCCGGAGGCGGGGCCGGCCGCTTTGGTGCGGCGCGTGTCGCTCGATCTCACCGGCCTGCCCCCGACAGAGGAAGAGCTGGGGGCGTATCTTTCCGACCGCGCGCCGGGCGCTTACGAGCGCGCCGTCGACCGCCTGCTGGCTTCGCCGCGTTACGGGGAGCGGTGGGCGTGGGACTGGCTCGATGCGGCGCGTTACGCCGACACGAACGGGTTCCAGGGAGATCCCGAGCGCACGATGTGGCCCTGGCGCGACTGGGTGGTGAACGCGCTCAACGCGAACATGCCCTTCGACCGGTTCTCGATCGAGCAGCTCGCGGGCGATCTTCTGCCGGAGGCGACCAGCGAGCAGAAGATCGCGAGCGGTTTCCACCGGAACAACATGTTCAACGGGGAGGGCGGCCGCATCGCGGAGGAAACCCGCGTGGAGAACGTCTTCGACCGCGTCGAGACCACCGGCGCGATCTGGCTCGGCCTGACGCTGTCCTGCGCGCGGTGCCACGACCATAAGTACGACCCGGTTTCGCAGAAGGACTACTACGCGCTCTACGACATCTTCAACCAGATGTCGGAGACGGGGCGCAACAGCGGCGGCCAGATCGCTCCGCTGCTGGATCTTTCCACCGCGGAGGAGTTGGCGGCGGTCAAGCGCGCCAACGCGGCGTTTGAAGCCACCGCGAAACGCGTCGAACAATTCGAGCTCCGCAAGTTTCCGCGTCCGGACGGCAAGCCGCTGGTTGAGTCGGACGCGGCGAAGCTGCCGGGCAATCTGCCGAACTACATCGCGCGCACCGAGCCGAAGCGCCGCGGCGTGGACGCGTTGCTCGAGGCGGTTTCCTATTTCGAGGAACATGACAAGGAGTACGCCGCGCTGCTGAATGAACTGCTGGAGGGTGCCCGCGAGCGATCCGCGGCACAGGGGCGCATCACCAAGGTGATGATCATGGACCAGCTCCCGGAACCCCGGGAGACCACCATCCTCGCCCGGGGTAATTACGAGGCGAAGACCGACGTCCGGGCCTACGGCGCGGTTCCGGCGTTGTTCCGGAGGGAAAGCGCCGAGCCGGGGCCGGCCAACCGGATCAACCGCCTCGAGCTCGCGCGCTGGTTGGTGTCTCCGGGAAATCCGCTGGCCGCGCGCGTGACCGTCAACCGGGCCTGGCAGGCCTTCTTTGGCACGGGTTTCGTGAAAACCCCGGAAGATTTCGGCGTGCAGGGTGAACCGCCCTCGCACCCGGAACTGCTCGACTGGCTGGCGACCGAGTTCGTGGCCTCGGGCTGGGACCTGAAGCGCCTGCACCGCCTGATCGTCACGAGCGCCACTTACCGTCAATCCTCCCGCGCCGGAGCCGAGTTGCGGGAACGCGATCCCGACAACCGCCTGTTCGCGCGCGGCCCGCGTCACCGCCTGCCCTCGTGGATGATCCGAGACCAGGCGCTAGCCGCGGCGGGTCTGGTGAACCTCGCGATGGGCGGCCCCTCCGTGCGGCCCTACCAGCCCGCGGGCATCTGGGAGGAGGCCACGTTTGGGAAAAAGACGTATGTGCAGGACCATGGGGACGCCCTTCACCGCCGCAGCCTCTACGTGTTCTGGCGGCGTATCGTCGGCCCCACGACGTTCTTCGACTCCGGTTCTCGACAAGTCTGCACGGTCAAGGTGCCGATCACCAACACCCCGATGCACGCGTTGGTGACGCTCAACGACCCCGCCTACGTCGAGGCCGCGCGCGTGCTGGCGCAGCGGGTACTCTCCGGGCAGGGTGACGATGCAACGCGTCTGGCACGGGCTTTCCGGCTCGCCACGGCGCGGCCGCCGACGGCGGCGGAAGCGGGCATTCTGGCCGGTCGTCTGGCGGCGGTGCGCGCGCAGTTCGCGTCCGACCGTCCCGCGGCGGAGAAACTCGCGGCGGCTGGCGAGGCGGCGCGGTCATCCGGACTAGATTCCGTGGAGCATGCGGCGTGGACGGCGTTGTGCTCGCTCCTGCTCAACCTCGACGAAGTGCTTTCCAAGGAGTGAACGCCATGACGCCCATGAATCCCCTTGCGGAGGCCAGCGCGCATCACACCCGCCGGCAGTTCTTCGGCCGCTCGGCGCTCGGAATCGGCACCGCCGCGCTCGCGTCCTTGCTGGGGCGCGACGCGCTCGCGGCCACCGGCCGCCGGGGCGTGCCGGGTTTGCCGCAGTTGCCGCATCTTCCCGCCAAGGCGAAGCGCGTGATCTATCTGTTCCAGAACGGCGCGCCGTCCCACGTCGATCTGTTCGACTACAAGCCGGCCCTCCGCCAATGGCACGGCAAGCAGATCCCCGACGCGGTCGCCGGCGGAAAGCGCTTCTCCACGATGACCGGCAACCAGACCGCGCGGCCGGTGTTGGGCGAGATCACGAAGTTTGCCCAGCACGGCAGCAGCGGCGCGTGGGTGTCGGACTTCCTGCCCAAGACCGCGGCGATCGCCGATGATCTCTGTTTCATCAAGTCGATGCACACCGAGGCGGTGAACCACGCCCCGGCGATCACGTTCTTCATGACCGGCTCCGAGATGGCCGGTCGCCCGTCGATGGGCTCATGGCTCACTTACGGCCTCGGCAGCGAGACGGAGGATCTGCCGGCGTTTGTGGTGATGACCTCCCGCGACAAGGAGGCCAGCTGCGGGCAGATTTTCTACGACTTCTACTGGGGCAGCGGCTTTCTGCCCTCGAAGTACCAGGGCGTGGCGTTCCGCGGCAGCGGTGATCCTGTGTTGTACCTCTCGAACCCCGCGGGCCTCAGCCGCGAGGTGCGGCGCGGCGTGCTCGACGACCTCGCGCGGCTCAACGAGATCAAGCGTCAGGATTTCGGGGACCCCGAGATCGCGACGCGCATCGCGCAATACGAGATGGCCTACCGGATGCAGACCAGCGTGCCGGAGCTGACCGATTTTTCCAAAGAGTCGCCCGCCACGCTCGCGATGTACGGTCCGGATGTGCGCAAGCAGGGCACCTTCGCCTACAATTGCCTCATGGCGCGCCGCCTCGCCGAACGCGGCGTACGTTTCATCCAGGTGATGCACGCGGGCTGGGACCAGCACCGCAACCTGAACTCACAACTGAAGATCCAATGCGAGGACACTGACGCCCCGTCGGCCGCGCTCGTGCGCGACCTCAAGCAGCGCGGGCTGCTCGAGGACACGCTCGTGATCTGGGGCGGCGAGTTCGGGCGCACGCCGTTCCTGCAGGGTAAGATAGAGGAGACCAAGCAGTGGGGCCGCGACCACCACCCGTACGCGTTCTCGCTCTGGATGGCGGGTGCCGGCGTGAAACCTGGCATGAGTTACGGCGCCTCGGACGAGTTCGGCTTCAACGCCGTCGAGAATAAGGTCCACGTGCACGACTTCCAGGCCACGGTGCTGCACCTCCTGGGGGTCGATCACGAGCGGCTCACCTTCAAGTTTCAGGGCCGTAACTACCGCCTCACCGACGTGCACGGGCACGTGGTGAAAGGCGTCCTCGCCTAGTGCCGGAGGCGCAGATCAGCCCGGTGGCGATTCTCCGGACGCCGTTCGCGGGGAAGTTTGGTGTGCCGCGGCAGGGCGGTCTGGTGCCGGCCGCGGAGGGCAGGGTGGAGTTTCTGCCCGCCTTTGCGGCTCCGGAGTTCACCCGCGGGCTCGAGGCGTTTTCCCATGTCTGGCTCGTGACGGGATTCCACGGCAACCCGCCGTGGAGCGGCAGCGCGGTGGTGCGGCCGCCGCGGCTGGGCGGCAATGAACGGGTGGGGGTCTTCGCCTCCCGTTCACCCAACCGGCCCAACGGACTGGGGCTGTCCTTGGTCCGCCTGCTGGCCGTGGAGCCGGGTGCATTGCGCGTCGCGGGGATCGACGCGATCGACGGCACGCCCGTCTACGACGTGAAGCCCTACCTGCCGTGGTGCGAGGCGGTTCCGGAGGCACGGGCCGATTGGGCGCTGGCCGCGCCGGCGCCGCGGCCCGCGGACGCGGTGATCGTGCCGCAGGCGATTGCGGAGCAGCTCGGCGCCGGGACCACCGAACTCGTTCGGCAGGTGCTCTCCTTTGATCCGCGGCCGGCGTACCAGGACGAGGCGGGCCGGATTCACGGCATGACCCTTGCCGGTTGGAACGTGCGTTGGCGCACGGAGACTCACGGGACGGTCGCGGTTGTTTCCGCGGAGCGCGTCCCAAGCGACGCGTCCTCCGGCTCAGAAGGCGCCTAGGATCAGTCCGGGCGCGACCCCGAACACGATGATCGCGACCGCGGCGACACCGAGTGCCAGGCGGGCGGCGGGCGGGATGAAGATTTTCGCGGCGCCATTCTTCGGCGCCGCGACGAAGGCCTGTTTCAGGATCAGCAGGTAATAGTACAGCCCCACGGCGCCCATCGCGATCGCCAGAAAGGCAAGCCAGCCGGTCGGGCCTGTGAGTCCGCCGGCGCGCAGGGCGTCGGCAAAGACCGCGAATTTTCCAAGGAATCCGGCCAACGGCGGAATGCCGGCGAGGGACAGGATGTAGATCGCGAGGCAGCCCGCGAGGAACGGTGACCGTCGGTGGAGCCCCGCGAGATCCTCGATTCGCTGGGAAGGACCCGCCGCCTCGAGGGCGGCGATGACGCCAAACGCGCCTACGGTCGCCAGTCCGTAGGTGACGGCGTAGTAGACGACCGAGCCTGGGGATCGTCCGGCCACCATCACCCCGAGCAGGAGCGCGCCGGCGTGGGAGATCGCGGAATAGGCGAGCAGGCGGCGGACGTTGGACTGCGCGAGGGCGGCCACGTTGCCGAGCACCAGCGAGGCCGCAGCGAGGATCGCGAGCACCGGCAGCCACGTGGCCGCGACCGGCGCGCCGATTCCCGCCCAGAGCAAACGGGCGAAAAAAGCGACGCCGGCGAGCTTTGAGGCTGAGGCGATCAGCGCGGCGGATCCGACCGGCGCGCCTTCGTAGACGTCGGGCGCCCAGAGGTGAAACGGAGCGGCGGCCGCCTTGAAGCCGAACGCGACCAGGACCATCACGAGCGCGACCACGAGCAGCGCGGACGTCGGTTGCGCGGCCAGTTGGCGTGCGATCTCGGGGAAGGCGATCGAACCGGTCAGGCCGTAAAGCAGGCTGAAGCCGAAAAGCATGAAGGCGGCGGAAACCCCGCCGAAGAGGAAATACTTCAGTCCCGCCTCGGCGGACTCCGGCCGCGTTTTGTCAAAGCCGGCCAGCACGTAGAGCGAGAGGCTGGCGAGCTCGAGCGCCAGAAAAGCGAGCAGGAGCTGGTTCGAGGCCGCCATCAGGGTGAAGCCCGCGGTGGCGAAAAGGATGAGCGCGAGATATTCGGCCGCATTCGCGAGGCGGGAGAGATTTCCGGCCAGCGCCACCGTCAGTAGCGCGAGTCCGATCACTCCTAGGCGGGTGACCAGCGTCAGGCGGTCGAGGGCGAAAACCCCTCCGAACGCCGCTCCGTCCGTTCCGGCGCGCACCGTGGCCCACGCGGAGGCGGCGAGCGCCATGAGCGCCAAGGCGGTCGCGGCGCCCCGTCGCGCGGCGGCCGGCCGGCTGGCCGGGGCCGCGAGGTCGATCGCGAGCACGAGCAGGGCGCCGAGCGTGAGGCAGCCCTCCGGCAGGAGTGCTCGCCACAGCTCGACGTAGGAAACGCCGTTCACGGCTGACCGCCCTTCAGCGCGGCCTGCATCAGCGGGGATTGCAGCGCGGGGTTGATCCAGTCCAGCAGCAGGTCCGGCCGAAGTCCGATCAGCAGTGTCGACGCGAGCAGCAGCACGGCGCCGGCCTTTTCGGGCCAGGTAATGGGTGCAAACGGAAGACCATCGCCCGGAGCCGAGTCCGCGGCGGCCGTGGTGCGACCGAAGAACGAGATTTGCACGACCCGCAGGGTGAAGGCGGCCGCCACCAATATGCCGGCCGCGGCGAATAGCGCCCAGATCGGGGATGCTTTCCACGTGCCGATCAGGATCGCGAGCTCGGCGGGGAAACCGCTGAAGCCGGGCATGCCCATCGACGCCATGCCGGCGAGGACGAAGACCACGGCGCCGAAGGGCAGCAGGCGGTGCAGGGGCATGGCCTGCAGTGCTTCGAGACGGCGGGTGTGCGTCCGGTCGTAGACGATCCGGCCCGCCACGGCGAAGAGGAGGCCGGCGATCACACCGTGGGAGAACATCTGCAGCACGGCGCCGCTGACCGCCTGCGGGGTGGCGGCGGCCAGGCCGAGGAGCACGAAGCCCATGTGGCTCACGCTCGAGTAGCCGATGACGAACTTGAAGTCGTCCTGTACCAGCGCGACCAGTCCCGCGTACAGGATTCCGGCGATAGCGAGCCACGCGATGGCCGGTTGCCACCACGCCAGCGCCTCGGGGAAGAGCGGCATCGCGACGCGCAGGCAGCCGTAAGCCCCGAGTTTCATCACCACCCCGGCGAGCAGCATCGAGGCGGCGGTGGGCGCGGCCACGTGGCCGGTCGGCGCCCACGTGTGGAAGGGGAAAAGACCCGCCAGCACCGCGAATCCAAGGAACAGCAGCCCGAACATCGCCAGTTGGTCATTTTTCGGGAAACGAGCCGCGGCCGCCGCCAGATCGGCCAGCGCGAAGCTCTTGCCGCCCGCGGCCGCGAAGACCCACAGCATGCCGCCGAGCACAAGCGCGCTGCCGGCGAACGAGTAGAGCACCAGCTTCATCGCTCCGTACTCGCGGTTCGTGGAGCCCCAGATCGCGATCAGGAAATACTTCGGGACGATCGCGATCTCGTAGAAGACGAAGAGTAGGAACGCGTCCGCGCTCAGGAACACGCCGTACACGCCGCCGATCAGGGTCAGGTACAGCGCGAAAAATTCGCCCGTCCGTTCCTCGATGTTCCACGAGAAGAGCACGCCCGCCGTCGCCGCGATGCCGGTCAGCAACACGAGCGTCAGGCTGATGCCGTCGGCGGCGAGATGACATCGTGCGCCCAGCTGCGGGATCCACGGCAGGTCGAGAATCGTCTGCATCCCGGGCCCCGGCGTGAAGCGCGTCGCGGCGAGCAAAGCCGCGGCCAGACCGGCGAGCGTAGCCACCAGACCTACGCGCCGGGCGAGCGCCGCGGAGCGCGTTCCCGCGTCCAACGCGAGGATCGCGCCCGCGAACGAGAAGAGGATGGTCCACGGCAACGCGTTCATGGCGGGGTGAGCTGACCGGCCCAGGCCGTGACGAGCGGGTTGATCAACCCCGCGAGGAGCTGCGGGTAAACGCCCAGGATTACCATCAGCGCCGTCGCGGGTAGCAGCGGCACGGCCTCTGCGAGCGTCAGGTCCTTGAAGCCCGGAGTGGCGCCCACCACCGGCCCATGGAACACCCGCTGCCAGAAGGTCAGCAGGAAAATCGCCGTCGCCAGCAGCCCAAGTGCCGCGATCGCGGCCGCCCACGGGGCCAGCCCGAAAACGCCGCGGAAGATGAGAAATTCGCCGACGAAGCCGTTCAGACCCGGCAGGCCGAGCGAGGAGAACATCGCCACCCCGGTGAGCGCGGCGAATAAGGGCGCGACGGTACGGACGCCGCCGAAGTCATCGACTCCACGCCGGTTGCCGGAGCGTTCCTCGAGGACGCCCACGCAGAAGAAGAGCGCCGCGGCGGAGAGTCCGTGATTGAACATCTGCAGGAGCGTGCCGCTCAGCGCCGCCGTGGCGGCCTCGCTGACCGCGCCGGATTTTCCGCTCGCGTGCGCGACTGCAAACAGAGCGAGCAGGCAGTAGCTGAGGTGGTTGACCGACGAGTAGGCCACCATCCGCTTCAGGTCCGTCTGACGCATCGCCGCCCATGCGCCGAGCAAGACGCCACCGAGCGCGAGGACCATCAGCGAGGGAGCGGCCGCCTGCAGTTCCCGCGGGAAGATCGGCCAGAGGATACGCAGGAAACCGTAGACGCCCATCTTCGACATCACGGCGGTCAGGAACATCGATGCGCCGGTCGGGGCCTCCGCGTAGGCCGGGGGCAGCCACGTGTGGAATGGCCAGAGCGGAACCTTCACCGCGAGCCCGAGGAGCACGCCGAGGAAGACCGCCTGGAGCCACCACGAGCCGTCCCCGCCAAGCTTGCGGGCGAGGGAGCCGTCCGCGCCGAGTTGCGCGAGCTGCTGTAAATCGAAGGTGCCCGCCGCGCTGAAGAGCGAGGCGAAGCCGAGCAGCAGGAAGGCGCTGCCGCCGATGGTGTAGATGACAAACTGGTAGGCCGCGCGGGTCGCGCCCGGTCCGCCCCAGATTTTGATCAGGAAGTAGGCGGGGATGAGGCTGAGCTCCCAGAAGATGAACCAGTGGAAGAAATCGAGCGCCAGGAACACCCCGAGCGCGGCACCCTGCAGCGTAAGAAAAAAGGCCGCGAATCCGCGGAATTCTCCGGAGCGGAAGCTCGCGCCCAGTGCCGCGGGCGCCACCAGTCCCGTCAGGAGTACGAGAATCAGGCTCAGGCCGTCGAGTCCGAGGTGATAATTGACGTTGAGTGCACCGATCCACGCGTGCTTTTCCACGAATTGCGGCGCCGTGCGTGCAGGATCGAATCCGCGCAGCAGCGCCAGAGCCACCGCGAGCGTTGAGAGGCTGGCCGCGAGTGCGAAGCGGCGATGCGCGGCTTCCGACAGCCGGGGAAGCAGCGCGAGGGCCGCCGCGCCGAACCAGGGCAGGAACACCAGCAGGGAAAGCAGGGGCAGGCGGCTCATCGGCGTACTCCCAGCAGCACGGCGAGCGCGATCAGGGTGAAGCCGATCGCGATGTAGCGAAGGTAGCTGTGGGTGTCGCCGCTCTGCCCGCGCGAGTAGGCCCGACCGCCGGAGCGCAGGCCACCGCTTGCCGCGTCGAACCCGCCGTTGATCAGGTTCTCATCGGTCTCGCGGGTGACCTGCCCGGTGAACAGGCCGAGTCCCGCCAGCAGGCGCACAGTTCCATCCCAGACCCGGCGGTCGAGGGCGTCAGCGAAAGCGGCGGTCCATGCGTTGAGGCGCCCGACAGTCGCAGCGTAGAGCTCGTCAAATCCGAGCCGGTCGGCCAGCGCGGCGAAAAGTCGCGGGGCGCGGCGCTCCACCGGGTCCGCTTCACCGGCGCTGGAACGGGGAATTCGCGCGTAGAGTGCCCAGCCGGCGCCCAGTCCCGTTGCGACAAGGACGATGGAAACCGCCATCAGGCCAAAGCCGCCGGGTTCCGTCGCGAAGGTCGGGTCCAGCGTGCGCTGCAGCCAGGGCCACCACGGTGTGCCGATGAAACCTAGCAATGCCGCGCAAACGGCGAGCAGCACCAGAGGCACGGTCATCACTGCGGGGCTCTCTTGCGCGCGGGCGGCACCTTCACCGCGCGGAGTCCCGAGAAAAACCTCCGCGACGAGGCGGGTCGTGTAGAAGGCTGTGAGCACGACCGCGATGAGCCCCGCGGCGAACGGTAGCTGGGACACGCTCCAGCCGTGCGCCGCGTGCAGGATGGCCTCCTTGCTCCAGAAGCCGGAGAACAGGAACGGCACGCCGGCCAGCGCCATCATGCCGACGGCGAACGTCGCGAAGGTCACCCGCAGCGGCGCGCGCAAACCGCCGAGCCGGCGGATGTCCTGCTCGTGGTGCGCGGCGTGGATGACCGAACCGGCGCCGAGGAAGAGCAGGGCCTTGAAGAAGGCGTGCGTGAGCAGATGGAAGATCGCGGTGACCCACGAGCCGACGCCGAGCGCGAGCATCATGTAGCCGAGCTGCGAGACCGTGGAGAATGCCAGGATGCGTTTGATATCGTTCTGGCCGACGGCGATCACCGCGCCGAGGAGGGCGGTGATCGCGCCGATCGTGGCGACGACGCTCAACGCGTGGAGCGGGGCCGAAGGCAGCGTGAGATCCGCCGCCAGCAGCGGATAGACGCGCGCGATGAGGAAGACGCCGGCCGCGACCATCGTCGCGGCATGGATGAGCGCCGAAACCGGGGTGGGGCCCTCCATCGCGTCGGGCAGCCACACGTGCAGCGGGAACTGGCCCGACTTGCCCGCGGCGCCGCAGAAGATCAGCAGCCCGATCGCGGTGGACACGGCGAGACCGCCGACTGTGGTTTGGGCGGAGAGTGCCGCGAGCGGGCCCGCTTCGAGCACACCCTCGCCGCCGTCGAAGAACAGCAGCGAGCCGGTGGCATCGTAGAGCCAGAGCAGACCGACCAGCAGCCCGAGGTCGCCGATGCGCGTGGTGATGAAGGCCTTTTTTGCCGCGGCGGCCGCCGAGGGCTGGTGGAACCAGAAGCCGATCAGCAGGTAGGAGGCGAGACCGACCAGCTCCCAGCAGATGAAGAGCAGGAGCAGGCTGTTGGCGACGAGGAGGCCGAGCATCGCCGCGCCGAACAGACTGAGGAAGCAGAAGAACTGTTTGAAGTTGGCGTCCTCCGCCATGTAGCCGGCGCTGAAGATAAAGATCAGCAGCCCGACGAGGGTCACCATCACGCCCATCAGCGCAGTCAACGGGTCCAGCAGCCAGCCGAGGCGCAACGCCCCGTGCCCGAGGTCGAACCACGCGAAGTTGTGGACCGCGTGGACGGCAGGGTCGCGGAGCGCGGTGACGAGCGCGCCGCACGAAAGCAGGAACGAGATCGCCATCGCCGCGATCGCGGAGCCGGCGGTCGTGCGCCAAGCGGTGCGGGGGGCGAAGGCGCCGATGCCGGCCGCGAGCAGCGGCAGCGCCGGGATCAGCCAGAGAAGATGGGCGGGTACGCGCATGGCTTCAGCCGCGCAGATGGTTCGCCTCCTGCAGCCGGATGTTCCGCTGGTGCCGGTGGACGGCGATCACCAGTGCAAGGCCGACCGCCGCCTCAGCGGCGGCGATCGCGATCGCGAACAAGACAAACAGGACGCCGGTGCCCTCGGCGGGGGCCGGGCCGAAACGCCAGAAGGCGATCAGGTTGATGTTGCCCGCATTGAGCATCAGCTCGACGCCGAGCAGCACCAGGATCGAGTTGCCGCGGGATAGCGCGCCGATCAGCCCCACGCAGAAGAGGGCGCTGGAAAACAGCAGGCACAGATGGACCGGGGAAAGGTTCATCGTGGGTCCTCCCGGTCACCCGGCCGACCCGGCGCGGCGATGACGACCGCGCCCAGCAGGGCGACGGTGAGCAGCGCGCCGACGACGACGAGGGAGGCCGCGTGCGGTCCCATCAATTGAAGTCCGAGTTCCCGCACCGTGAACGCCAACGGCGGCTTGGCGGCCGTCCGCAATGGCGAGCCGACGATCGCTCCGACCAGCACGCCGAGAACGGAGCCGCCGGCGATGAGCGCGGGCAGGAGTCGGCCGGCGGAGGCCGGTGAAACCGCGCCCTCATCCCGCGACGGGCGCGTGAGCAGGACGGCGAAGAGCACCACCATCGAGATGGCGCCGACGTAGACGAGCACCTGGGCGAACGCCAGGAACTCGGCTCCGGCCCAGAGGTAGAACGCCGCGACACCGGCCCAGCTGGCGCCCAGCAAAAGCGCGCTGCGGACCAGGTTGCGCAGCGCCATCGCGACCGCCGCGGTGGCGACGGTGAGGAACGCAATGAGGAGGAAGGCGAGGCTCACAGGGGTTCAGGCGTAGCGGTACGTGCGTGGTCCGAGGCCGGCGCTGAGCCGCCGGCCGAGCACGAGGAATGGACCGAGGACCAGCGTGCCGGCGACGAGCCAGCGGGCGAAGGCGAGCGGGCCGGCCCAGCCCGAGGAGAGAACCCAGAACGCGGCCGTGAACAGGTTCACGAGCGCGAGCGGCACGAGGAATTTCCAGGCGAGGCGCGTGAGTTGGTCGATGCGCAGCCGCGGGAACGTCGCGCGGATCCACATGAACACGAACAGGAGCGCGAGGAGCTTGGCCGCGAACCAGCCGTAGGACGGGATGAACGCGAGGGCGGGAATCGGTGCCTGCCAGCCGCCGAGGAAAAGCGTCACGCCCATGCCGCTCAGCGCGCACATCCCGAAGTATTCGGCCATGAAGAACAGGGCGTACTTGAAACCGGAGTACTCGGTGAGGTGGCCGGCGATCAGCTCGCTTTCCGCCTCGGGGAGATCGAACGGCGAGCGGTTGGACTCGGCCAGCGCGGCGACGAAAAAGATGAGGAACCCCGCGAATCCCCACGGCGTGAACACGTGCCACTGCGGGAAGACGCCAAAGAGCCAGGTTCCCTGTTGCTCGACGATCTCGCTCGTGGAGAGCGAGCCGGCGACCAGCACCACCGGCACGACGGACAGCAGCAGCGGCAGCTCGTAGCTGATCAGTTGCGCGAGCGCGCGCATCGCGGCGAGGAGCGAGTATTTGTTCCGGCTCGCCCAACCCGCCATGAAGATGGCGAGCTCGGTCGCCGCACCGGCGGCGAAGAAGTACAGCACCGCCGCGTCGAGTTCCACCGGCAACAGCGCGCGGCCGTAAGGGATCACCGCGAAGGTCAGGATGGAAAACGCGAGCAGCGCCACCGGGGCGAGGAAGTGCAGCACGCGGTCGGCGCCGCGCGGGACGATGTCCTCCTTCGTGAGCATCTTGATGCCGTCGGCCAGCGGTTGCGCGAGGCCGTAGGTCCGGATGCCGAGAAACGGGAGCGGCGCGCGGTTGGGGCCGGGGCGGTTCTGCACGCGACCGAGGATTTTGCGCTCAGCCAGCGTGAGCAGCGCAAAGAGCGTCGCGAACACCACGAAGATCGCGACGATCGAAAGGAGGCTGTTGGCCAGCCAGCGCCACGACTCCGGCAACCAGCTGGTGCACGCGTCCCGCAGCGCGACGGGCAATCGCTCGAGCAACGGCAGCGCGTTCGCGGGGTGGGCGCTCATGCGTCGGGCGGTGGGTTTGCCGGAGCCGGATTGGCCGGAGTATCCGGAGCGGAGGCGGGTGGAGGAGCCGCGGGCGCAGGGGATATTGCGGAGTCCTGGGCAGTCGCGGCGGTTGCTGGAGTTGCGGTGGTGGCGGCGGCTTTCGGCGCCGGCGCGGCCTTGGCGGCCTTCGCTGCGGCCTGCTTCGCCTTCTGTTCCGCGAGTGCGGCGTCGACGCCCGCTGCCTCCGTCGGGTGGATCTGGTGGTAGTATGCGTTCGACTTCGAGAGGTCTTCCCGGTGCAGCAGCAATCCGCCGAAGCGGTTCCGCGTCGCTATCTCGTACTCCTGGTCCATCTTGATCGCATCGAACGGGCAGACCTCGACGCAGATCTGGCAGCTCATGCAGACGGAGATATCGAGGTCGAAGACCTTCGGTCGCCTGAGCGCCTTACCCTTCTCGTCGCGCTCCATCACGATGTAGATGCACTGCGGCGGGCACTCCTTCTCGCAGATCTGGCAGGCCACGCAGCGCAGCGTACCGTTGGGGTCGGCGGGGTCGTCGTGGACGAGGAACGGGAAGTTGCGGTAGTTCTCGGGCAGCTTGGTGCGCTGCTCGGGATACTCGGTCGTGACGTAGCGCGCCGGGTCGTGAAAGCTGCCGGCGAGGTTTTTCGCGGTGACCGCGAGGCCTTGGAGAAGTCCGGAGCCGAGCATGGGAAAAGGGTCAGCGGTCGACTTCTCCGAGCACGATGTCGACGCTGCCGAGGATGACGACGGCGTCGGCTACGGTCTGGCCGAGGCACATGTCCTCGAGCACGGTGAGGTTGATGAACGAGGGCGGGCGCACGCGGTAGCGGTACGGGTTGGGGCCGCCGTCGCTGATGAGGTAGAAACCGATCTCGCCTTTCGGGCCCTCGATGCGGCCGTAGGCCTCGCCCGCCTTCGGACGCAGGCCGCGGTTCTTGGCCTTCGCATCGATGATCGGTCCCGCGGGCAGGTCGCGCAGCGCCTGCTGCAGGATGCGGATCGATTCCCGCATCTCGAGGAACCGGATCATGTAGCGATCGTAGGTGTCGCCGTGGTCGCCGAGCGGCACGCGAAAGTCGAAGCGCGGGTAGAAGCCGTAGCCGTCGACCTTGCGGAGGTCGTAGTCGACACCGCAGGCGCGCAGCATCGGGCCGGTGGCACCGGCGTTCACCGCGAGAACGGGTTGCAACACGCCGACGCCCTGGGTGCGGGCCATCAGGATCTCGTTGCCGGTGATAAGCGCCTCATACTCGTCGAGAAAGCGGCCGTAGCCGTCGACGAGGCGCGCGGCTGCCGCGAGCCACCCCGGGGTGGGGTCGACGCGGCAGCCGCCGAAGCGTTGGTAATTGCACATCATCCGGGAGCCGCTGAGCGCCTCGAAGAGGTCGAGGATGTGCTCGCGCTCGCGGAAGGCGTACATCAGCGGTGTGCCCGAGCAGCCGGTGTCCTGGAGTAGAAATCCCGCGAGGCAGGTGTGGTTGAGCAGGCGGGTGAGCTCAGCGAGGACGATGCGGAGGTACTCGGCGCGCTCCGGAACCGGCTGGCCGGCAAGCTTCTCGACCGCGAGGGCGTAGGCCCAGTTGTTCGTCATCGAGTTCAGGTAATCGAGCCGGTCGGTGTACGGCATCGACCCGAGGTAGGTGGTGTTCTCGCCGAGCTTCTCGTGGTTGCGGTGCAGGTACCCGAAGACCGGCTTCAGCTTCACGACGGTCTCGCCGTCGAGCGTGACCATCATGCGGAACACCCCGTGGGTCGAGGGATGGTGCGGCCCCATCGAGACCTCGAGCAGGTCGCCGTGGAACGGATCGTTCACCGCGCGAACCGTCGTGCCCGGCGCGGCGGAGAGCCCCGCGAGTTCACCGGCGGCGCTCATGGGGTCGATTCCTCCTCCGGCGCCGCGGGCGGGGCCGGGTAATGGCGGCGGGCTTTGGTCAGCACCGCGTCGTGGGGCGTGGGTTCCCACTCGTAGTCGTCGGGCTCAACGTAGTCCTTCCGCATCGGGTGATGCTGGAACTCGTCCCACATGAGGATGCGCCGGAGGTCCGGATGGCCCGTGAATTTAACGCCGTAGAGATCGAAGACCTCCCGTTCCTGGAACTCGCACGCGCGCCACACCGGCGTGAGGGAGGGCAGGGTGACGTTGGCGGCGCGATCGGCGGTGCGCAGCCTCAAGATCACGGGGCCGTGCTTCAGGGCCACGGAGTACAAGTGATAAACCACCTCCAAAGAACCGGGCACCAGGCGCTTGATCTTCTCCTCGATGACCCCCGGCGGGGCGGCCGGATCGGCGTCTTCCTCGGGCGCGAGCGGCTGGCGGACGGTCTCCACGATCTCGCGGCCGGGCCAGTCGACGCCGGTGACGTTGGAGCAGGTGTCGAGCCGCAGCACGGGATCGTCGCGCAGAAACGTCGCGATGGCGGTCGCGTGCGCGGCCCCGACGAGGAGCGAATGCTGGGCGGCCGGCCCGGGATTTGTGACGACGGTCACCTCGGCCCCGGAGAACCGGGCCAGAATGCGGTCGCGGATCTGCCCCGGGGTTTCCATGCGTCACTCGGCGCGGACGATGGTCGGCGGCTCCCAGAGGTCCGGATTCCGCGGGGGCACCAGGTCGCTCCCGCCGAATTCCGGCACCGGGAATTCCCCGGAAGCCTCGGGCCGCAGGTGGCGCGGGGCTTCGGGACCGGAGATCTTCTGCGCTCGGATCTGTTCCTGCAGCTGCATCAACCCGTGGAGCAGAGCCTCGGGCCGCGGCGGGCAGCCGGGGATGTAGACATCCACCGGGATGAAACGGTCGATGCCCTTGAGGACGTTGTAGCCCTGTTTGAAAGGCCCACCGGAGATGGCGCAGGCGCCCATCGCGATGCAGTACTTGGGCTCCGGCATCTGGTTCCAGAGGCGCACGACCTGCGGGGCCATCTTCTTGGTGACGGTCCCGGAGACGATCAGGAGATCGGCCTGCCGCGGCGAAGGGCGGAAAACCTCGGAGCCGAAGCGCGCGATGTCGAAGCGGGCCATCGACGCGGCGATCATCTCGATCGCGCAGCAAGCGAGGCCGAATTGCAGCGGCCAGACGGAATTGCTGCGGCCCCAGTTGTAGAGCTCCTCGAGGCTGGTAAGCAGGATGCCGTGGCGGCGCAGCTCGTCGCGCTCCGCGGCGGTGATCTCGGGCGCGGCGGGGGCGGGGGGGGCCTCGCTCATGTCATTTCCACTCCAGGTGGCCGCAGGCCCAGGCCCAGACGAGCCCCTCGGCGAGCAGCAGGATGAACACCAGCATCGCGAACAGCGCGCCGGCCGGCAGTCCGCTGAACACCACCGCGAACGGCAGCAGGAACAATACTTCCACGTCGAAAACCAGGAAGAGGATCCCGTACAGGTAATAGTGGGCCTTGAACTGGATCCATGAGTCGCCCGTCGGCTTCACGCCGCATTCGTAGACGGCATTCTTCTCGGCGCCGGGCTTGGCGGGTTGGAAAACGTGGAACCACAGCCGCGCGACGCCGAGGAGCGCCAGCGGGATCGCCACCGCGACCAGCGCGAACAAGGCGAGGAAGGCGTAGGGTTGGTCGCGCATCGTTGGTCCGGGGGGAGGGTGCGATGCGGACGGGCGCGCTCAACGCGCTTCAGTGCACCAGACTTGGCGAACAGGCCGCATCTTTTGTCCTGGCGTGGGTGGACGCGCCGGGCACCGCGCGCCGGGTATCGGCGAGACGGGCGCGCGGGACGGACTCAAACGGAAACCGGAAACCGCCCGCGGATTGTCCTGCGCGAGCACGCTTGCGCCGCCGCCGGGCCCGGCCAGCCTTCGGGGCCCGCGTGCAATCCGCTCCCACCCTCCAACCTGACGGCGAAGCCATCTGGGATTCCCGTCGCTGGTTGCCGACCACCCGGGATGAACTCGACGCGCGGGGCTGGGGGCAGGTCGACGTCATCATCATCTCCGGGGATGCCTACGTCGACCACCCGGCCTTCGGCACCGCCGTCGTGGGCCGCATCATCGAGCGCGAGGGCCTGAAAGTCGCGATCGTGCCGCAGCCCAACTGGCGCGATGACCTGCGCGATTTCCGCAAGCTGGGCCCGCCGCGCCTGTTCTTCGGCGTCACGGCGGGCTGCATGGACTCGATGGTCAACCGCTACACCGCGGCCAAGAAACTCCGCAGCCAGGATGCCTACACCCCGGGCGGCGAGCATGGCTTCCGGCCCGACTACGCGGCCACCGTCTATTCCCGTATCCTCAAGCAGCTTTACCCCGACGTGCCGGTGCTGCTCGGCGGCATCGAGGCGAGCCTGCGGCGCGTCACGCATTACGATTACTGGTCCGATACCCTGAAACCCGGCATCCTGCTGGAGAGCGGCGCCGACATGCTGGTGTACGGCATGGGCGAGCTGCCGCTGCTGGAGATCATCCGCCTCATGGGGCGCGGGGTGCCGTTCTCCTCGTTGCGCACGATCCCGCAGACCGCGGTCCTGATGCCGCCGGGCGCGCCGCCGCCGAAGAATCAGAACTGGGAGGACCATATTTTGCACTCGCACGACGAGTGTGTCGCCGACCGCCAGCTCTACTCGTCCAACTTCCGGCAGATCGAGGTGGAGTCCAACCGGGTTAAGGCCCGGCGCCTGCTTCAACTCAACGGCGACCGGCTGCTCGTCATCAACCCGCCGTTCCCGACGATGACGGAGGAGCAGATCGACGGCAGTTTCGCGCTCCCGTACACGCGCCTGCCTCACCCGCGCTACCGCAAGCGCGGCCCGATCCCGGCCTACGAGATGATCAAGCACTCGGTGAACATGCACCGCGGATGCTTCGGCGGGTGCAGCTTCTGCACGATTTCCGCCCACCAGGGTAAGTTCGTCGCGAGCCGCAGCAAGGCGAGCATCCTGCGCGAGGTGGAGCAGATCAAACAGATGCCGGATTTCCGCGGCACGATCAGCGACCTCGGCGGCCCGTCGGCCAACATGTACAAGATGAAGGGCAAGGAGCAGTGGATCTGCGACGAGTGCGTCCGCCCCAGCTGCATCTGGCCCGATGTCTGCCGCAACCTCGACACCGACCACACGGCGCTGCTCGACATCTACAAATCCGTCCGCGAGACCCCCGGCGTGAAGCACGCGTTCGTGACGAGTGGCATCCGTTACGACCTGTTCCTGCACAAGCACGCGGAGGGCACGGAGAAGGCGAGCCACGAACGCTACGTCGACGAGCTGGTCGAGCATCATGTCTCGGGCCGGCTCAAGGTCGCGCCCGAGCACACGTCGGACGACGTGCTGCGCGTGATGCGCAAGCCTTCGTTCCGGTATTTCCACCGCTTCAAGGAGAAGTTCGACGCCGCCAAGAAGCGCATCGGCAAGGCGCAGCTGCAGATCGTCCCGTACTTCATCAGCTCGCACCCGGGATCGCAGGCCAAGGACATGGCCAACCTCGCGGTCGAGACCAAGCAGCTCGGTTTCAAGCTCGAACAGGTGCAGGATTTCACGCCGACGCCGATGACCGTGGCGACGGAGATCTACGCGACCGGCGTCCACCCGTACGACGGAAAACCCGTGTGCGTCGCGCGCAGCCCGGAGGAAAAGCAGGAGCAGCGGAGCTTCTTCTTCTGGTACAAGCCCGAGATGCGCGGCGCGCTCCGGTCGACCATGAAGCGTCTCGGCCTCGGTGACGCCGCGGCCAAGCTGCTCGGCGGCGGGTCGGCCAAGGATGCGATGCTGGCGGAGGACATGATGGACTGCGGCGGGCTGCCGCCGCCCCCGCCGCCGAAAAAGCCGTGGTTCCGCCGCGGAAGAAAACCTTGAGCGCCGCGGATCACCTCCGCGCCCGGCAGCTCCATGAGCGTTGGTTCACGCTCGATACCCACCTCGATACGCCGACGGCGCGTTTGATGCGGCCCGGCTGGGATTTCGGGGCGCGGCACGCGTTCGGGGATGACGGCAGCCAATGCGACCTGCCGCGCATGGTGGACGGCGGGTTGGCCGGGGCGGTTTTCGCGGTGTACGTCGGCCAGGCCGCGCGCACGCCGGAGGGGCTGGCCACGGCCCACGCCCGCGCGGTGGCCTGCCTCGAGCGGACGCACGAGGTGCTGCGGCTGAACGCGGCACAGGCCGGACTGGCTTTGACCGCGGACGACGGCCCGGCGCTGCAGCGCGCGGGACGTCGCGCAATCTACCTTAGTCTCGAGAACGCCTACTCGCTTGGCCGTGATCCGGCCAACGTCGCCAAGTTCCACGCGTTGGGCGTCCGCATGATCGGGCTCACCCACATGCTGAATAACGACGTCGCCGATTCATCGACGGATCCGCGCGGGGCGGAATGGGGCGGGCTGAGCCCGCTCGGCCGTGAGGTGGTCGCCGAGTGCAACCGGCTGGGCATCACGCTGGACGCCTCCCACGCGAGCGATCACGCGCTGGCCGAGCTGCTGGAGCGGTCGCGCGCGCCGGTGATCCTTTCCCACAGCGGCCCGCGCGCCGTCTGCGACCACCCGCGCAACGTCGGCGACGAACTCCTGCGGGAGCTCGCGGCCAGGGGCGGGGTGCTGCAGATCAATGCGCTGCCAATCTCCCTCGTCGACGATCCCGGCAACCGCCGCACCGAAGCCGTGGCCGAGTTGCTGCTGCGATTCCAGGCTTTGCCCCCGACGCTGGAGACGCGGGCCGCGGAGGATCAGGCGTTCGAGGAGGTTTGCGCGCGCTACCCGAACCCGCCGGTCTCGGTGGCCGACGTCGTGCGGCACATCGAGCACGCGGTGCACGTCATGGGACCGGACCACGTCGGGATCGGATTCGATCTCGACGGTGGCGGCGGGACCTTCGATGGACTCCGGGACGTCGCCGATTATCCCGTTGTGACCGCCGCGTTGCTCGCGCGTGGCTGGGATGAGACGCGCCTGGAAAAACTATGGGGCCGCAACTCGCTCCGGCTGATGCGCGCGGTGGAGGCGTCGGGCGGTTGAGGCGGGTTCAGGCGCGGCGTCGGGCCCGCCCGATCAAAGCGGCGCCGGCGACGACGAGGAAAAGGGAATAGAAAGTCCCGCGGGTGAGGCCGAGCAGCAGCGGGGCGTCGGGCTCGCGGAATTGCTCCCCGACCACCCGGACAATCGCGTAGCCGATGAGGAACTCGCCGCTCAGCGCGCCGGGCCTCGTGCGCGCGGTGTCGCTGCGCCAGAAGCGCCACTGGAGGTAGGAGAGGAGCAATAGCCCCTCGAGCGCAGCCTGATAAAGCTGCGACGGATGGCGGGGGAACGCGCTGCCGAGGTGCCGGTCGAACTCGTTGTGCGGGAAAATGACCGCCCAGGAAACCTGCGTCGCCCGGCCCACCAGCTCGCCGTTGATGAAGTTGGCGATGCGGCCGAAAAACAATCCGGCGGGGGCGACGGTGACGATCAGGTCGGCGACGGGCAGGAGCGGGAGGCCGCGGCGGCGTGACCACCACCAAAGGGCCACCAGCACGCCGACAAAGCCCCCGTGGCTCGCCATGCCGCCCTCCCACACCCGGAGAAAGGCGGCGGGGTCGGCGAGAAGCGCGCCCGGCTGGTAGAGCAGGAAGTAGCCCGCGCGCCCGCCGAGCAGGACGCCGAACACGATCACCGTGATGAGATCGGTGATGCCGTTGAAATTCAGCGCCGAGCGGCCGCGCCGGTGGTAGAGGAGAAGCAGCGCGGTGGCGGAGGCGAAGCCGAGCAGGTAGGCGACACCGTAGTAGCGGATGCCGAGGTTCTCGCCGAACCGGACGAGAAAGGGATCGAGGTTATGGACCCAGAAGGCGGGCGGCATCGGCTGGGAACCGCGCGGAGATCAGACCTGGCAGGCCTGCAGCGGCACGGGATCGATCACGCGGGACTTCGGCGCCTGCGCGGCGAGCTGCTCCGCGAACCATGCGCGCGCGGGCGGATCGCCGTGCGTCAACACGATGCTCCGGGCGCCCGTCTGCACGGCGAACTCGAGCAGCTCCTCGCGGTCGGCGTGGCCGCTCAGCTCGAAGCGCTCCACCCGCGCCTTCACCTTCGCCTTCACATGCGAGGCGGCGAACAGGAAGTCCTCTCCCGGCTTGGTCGCGAGTAGCTGGCCGCCCGGGGTGTCGGGGTCGCAGTAGCCCACGAAGCCGATGAGGTTGCGGGCGTCGCCCAACATTCCGGAGGCAAGGGTGTAGCTCGGGGTGCGCTCAACGAGCATGCCGGAGCTCACGATGTAGATGCCCGCCTGCGCCGGGGCCTGGCCGGCCTTCAATTGCCGCGGAGTGGGGCGCACCTTCAGGTCCTTCAGGATCGAGCGGCTGAACTGCACGTGCTTCGTCTTGCGTGAAATCTCGTCGAAATAGTCGGAGAGGTCCACGCCCAGCCCGCCGGTGAGGATCGGGCACTCTACCAGCCGGTCGAATTTCCGGGCGTCGTGCAGGATCGCGAAGACCTCCTGCATGCGGCCGAGCGCGAAGACCGGCAGCAGCACCGACCCTCCGCGGCGGATGGTGTCGTTGATGGCCGTGACGAGGCGGTTGACCTCGTTGAGGCGTTCCTTGCCGGCCGGGCGTTCCGTCGCGCCTCGCGTCGTCTCCATCACGATCGTGTCGAAGTGCCCGGCGGGGAACTTTGCGCCGGCCAGCGTGCGCTGGTTCTCGAAGAGCACGTCACCGGTGAAGAAAAGGGCCCGGTGCTTGTGATGGATCTCCACCGCCGCGGCGCCGGCCACGTGGCCGGCCGGGTGGAAGATGACCTCGATCTCGTCCTTCGCCCCGCGGAAGTGCTTCGCGTGGCCGAAGGGCAGCCCGGTCAGGCGCTTGGCGCAGCGGTCAACCTCCTCATGGGTGAAAAGCGGGTAGTCCGCGATGCCTTCGTCCTCGCGCTGCCGCATCATCACGCTGGCGGAGTTGTGCAGCATGCGCTCGATCAGCATGCGGCTCGACGTGGTCATGATCACCGGGGCGTCCGTCTGCGTGCGGAGGATCACCGGCAGGCTGCCGATGTGGTCGAGGTGGCAGTGCGTGATGATGATCAGGTCCAGCCGTACTCCCTGCAGCGGACGAAAATCCGGGGTGGCCGCGCGACCGGCCTTCTTCGGGTTGAGGCCGCAGTCGATCAGGATGTTGAGGCCTCCCAGCTGGATGAACAGCGAGTTGGCGCCGATGCCGCCATCGCGGTTCAGGTCGATTAACTTCATGTCCCGCCAGCGTGTTCATCCTCACCGAGGAAACCAGCCCGAATTCCCCGCGGGGCGTGAATACGCTGCGCCGCGGGGCCCGCCGCGGCTTCAGCGGAGCTGGATCGGATTCGCGTAAATCCACGGGGTCCAGTCCCCGAGGATCGAGAGCTCGACCTCGACGCGGTATTTGCCCGGCCCGTCGGCGATCCATTCCGCCGACCGGCCTTCCCGGGTGCTTAGGGCCGCGCCGTCCTTCACGAGCGTGAAGCGACCCGGGATCGGGGCCAGCGCGCGCAGCCGTGTGCCCGCGGCGAACGGCAGGGTCTCGCCCATCACCGCACGGCCTCCCGGGCCCTCCGCCGACCAGCGGAAGCCGGAGCTGTCCGCGATCAGGTCGAAGGCCACGAAGACCCGTGACTCGCGCAGCGACTCCATGACGGCCGGCTCGGTGAGCTCGCGCGCGAGCACGTGCGTGTTCACGTGCCGCGCGGAGCGTTCGTAGGGGTCGAATTGCACGTGGAACAACCGGCGCCCGGGTTCCAGCGGACCGAATCCAAGGCGCAGCGCCGCCCGCGTGAGGAATCCGGGGGGGAACTCCTTGATCACCCGCGGGCTGGTGTCCTCCACCCGCAGCGTGCCTTCCGGCGTCATGAACCCGCGGAACCCCACGTTCTGGTGGCAGTCGTTACCCGCGATGCCGGTGATGCGTCGCGTGCGGTTGAGCTCGTCCCAGCGGCGGAGAAACTCCGCGGGTCGTCTAAAGGGCAGGCGGTACAGGTGGTCGGGAAAGCGGCGGTGGCTCAGCACCAGGTCCGGGATCTGGCGGAGCAGTGCTCCGGTGACGCTTCCGCCCGCCCGTTTGAAGTCGGTGTGCAGATTGTAGATCTCCATCCCGGCGAGCTCGGGCAGTTCCCACGCGCGGGGATTTTCCGGATGGGCGAAGAAGAGCAGCCCGCCGTGCTCCGCGACTTGGCGCGCGAGCTCGGCGGGCGGCGCGCGGTTGCTCAGGGTGATGCCCGGGCGCACCCCGGCCGGCATCAGGCCGTCGCGCATCTCGAACCCGGGGATGAAGAGTCTTCCGCCGTGCAGGCCGCGCCATTGCACGTCAAAGCTGGCGCGGCCGTCGGGCAGCGGGTGGTCGCTCAGCACGATGAAATCAAGGCGCGCCGCCTCCATCGCCCGAAGGATGTCGGGGAACGGCACCTCGCAGTCGTGGGAAAGCTCCGAGTGGCTGTGCATCACGCCGCGGAACTCGCGCCATCCGGCATCCTCCGGTACTGGCTGCCGCTGTGCGCGCAATTCCGCCCACGCGGCCTCCGCGCGCGGGAATACCCAAAAGCGTCGATGAATCGCCGGCGCGCTCCACACCAGCAGGGCCAGAAGCGTGAGCGCCGCGGTGATCACCAGCATCACCCCCAGCGCGCGCAGCCAGCGGCGCCAAAGGGACGGGTGCGGAGCATCAGGCGGGGGCGGGGTTTCCATCGGCGGCTGATCTTGCTATTGCCGGGGCGCCGCCGGCCGCAAGTGTCGGCCCATGGTCGAGATCACCGGAAAATACCAGGGTAACCTCCACTGCGCCGCCCGTCACGGGCCCTCGGGCAGCGTGCTCAACACTGACGCGCCCAAGGACAACCAGGGGATGGGCGAGGCGTTCTCCCCGACCGATCTCGTCGCGACCGCGCTCGGCACCTGCATCGCCACCACGATGGCGATCGCCGCACGCAAGCACGGCGTCGAACTGCGCGGGCTGCATTTCAAGGTGACCAAGGAGATGTCGGCCGACACCCCGCGGCGCATCTCACGTCTCACCACGCACGTCTGGATGCCGATTCCCTCGACGCATCCGGCGGCCAAGCCGCTCGAGGGCGCCGCCCGCGGCTGCCCGGTGCATCACAGCCTCCATCCCGACACCGAGAAGGTGATCACGTTGCATTGGGCTGAGGCGTGAGCCGGAAGATAGTAGGACTTGGGAGGGTGGGAAATCGGGAGACGGGGCAGAGTGGAAGATCAGTGAGAGCGAAAGACGGCGAGTAGCGGCGCGACGCCCTCCGGAATATGCCGCCCGCTTGGCCTGTGGTGTGGCCGGGGCTCCTGCCCCGGACCATGACGTTCAAAATTTCAATTCCGACGGCTTCCTTCTGGGAAAGTCCGGTTTGATAGCTCCACGTCGCCGAGGCTGCAGCCTCAGCTACACCGAATGGGTTGCGACTAGGTTGGTCTGCCCCCCGGTGCCTGATGGCGTGTTTCAAGCCGGCAGGCGCACCGTGAGGCGGGCGCCGCCACTCGGTGCCTCCGCGGCTGACACCTCGCCGCCGTGCGCCTCGACGATCGCCTTCACGAGACTGAGACCCAGGCCGAGGCCTCGTTGCGAGCGGCTGGCGTCGCTCCGATACAGGCGCCGGAAAACCGCCTCCCGTTCCGCGGGCAGGATGCCAGGGCCGTTGTCGGTCACCGTCAGCACGGCGCGTCCCGCCTCCTCTCGTACGGCCAGCACAACCCCGCCGCCGGGCGGCGTGTACTTCAGCGCGTTATCGAGAAGATTGTTGACGACTTGGCCCATGCGCACGGGGTCGACGGAGCAGGTCACCGGTTGCGGCTGGTCGAGGGCGACGGTGATGCGCTTCTCCTCGGCGACCTCGCGGTACAGGTCGGCCGCGCGCGTGGTGAGCGCTCGCAGGTCGATCTTCTCCCGATTCAATTTAAGCGCCCCGGCCTCGGCGGCGGAAACATCGAGCAGGCGCTCCAGCAAGTGCAGCAGGCGGTCGGTTTCCTCCACGCAGCCGGCGAGGGCGGCGCGGGTTTCCGCGGGATCGCCACCGTCCGGGATGGCGAGTTCGGCGGTGCCGCGGAGTCGGGTGAGCGGGGTCCGCAGATCGTGCGCGAGATTGTCGAGGGTCTCGCGGAGCACGCGCACGTGCGCGGCGTTGCGGTCGAGGAGGGTGTTGAGCTGGCGCACGAGCGCGGCGAGTTCGCCCTTGCCCTCGGGGCCCGGTACGCGCGCGGCGAGGTCGCCGGTCGCGAGAATGCGGCGGGTGGTATCGGCCACGGCGCGCAGCGGCCGCGTGGCCCGCCACGCGAGGAAGACACCCACGGCGAATGAAAGCGCGAGGGCGCCGGCGCCGACAGTCGCGAAGGCTCGGCGAAGCGGCGCGAAGAGCACCGTCTGGCTCTCCACCAGCAGACCGACCTGCAGATTGTTGCCGTCGGGCAGCTCGCGGGACGCGATCGCGTAGTCCCGGAGCGCGCTTTGCGGGACGCGGACGGCGTAGGTGGGGCGGGTCAGCGTGAAGCCGGGAAAGGGGAGGCGCTCGATCTGAGTCTGGATCCAGTCGGGCGGCACCGACACGAGCACGAGCTCGTTGTCGGGCCGCAGCACGCGGACGAAGAACGAGCGCGCAGACGGGGAGGCCGAGTCGCGATCGAGCCGCGCGCGGAGCAACGCCGTGCCGCCGCGCTCGTAGAGGGAGGCCAGCTCCGTCGCGCGGGCCTGCACCGCGGTCTGTTCGCGGTTCTCCAGCGCGTCGGCTAGCGTCCAGTACAGCGCGCCGAAAAGCACGGCCGCGACGAACGCGAAGACCAACGCGTACTGCAGCGCGAGCCGGAGGGCGAGGGACTGGCGCAAGCGCTCAAGCATCGGGCCGGGTGCGGAAGGTGTAGCCCACGCCGCGTGTCGTCTCGATGCGCGAGTGGTCGGGGTCGATCCTGGCGCGGAGCCGGGACATGACGACGTCCACCACGTTGGTCTGGGGGTCGAAGCTGTAGTCCCACACATGCTCGAGGATCATGGTCTTGCTGACCGGCCGGCCCGCGTGTCGCAGCAGGAAGGCGAGGAGCGAGAACTCCCGCGGCTGCAGCTCCACGGGCCGGCCCGCGCAGGTCACCTCGCGCGAGACCAGGTCGAGCGTGACATCGCCGGCCGCGAGGCGCGTGGCCTCGGGCGCCGAGGTGGCGCGGCGGATCAGCGCCTGCACGCGAGCGAGCAGCTCCGAAAAGGCGAAGGGCTTGGTGAGGTAATCGTCGCCACCCGCCTGCAGGCCGCGCACGCGGTCATCGACGGAGCCCTTCGCGCTCAGGAACAGCACGGGTACACCGCGGCGGTCCGCGCGCAGGCGCTTAACGAGGCTGATGCCGTCGAGCGCCGGCAGCATCACATCGATGATGGCCGTGTCGTAATCCGTCGAGCGCCCCAGCGCCAGACCGGTTTCGCCGTCGGGCGCATGGTCGACCGCGTAGCCCGCCTGCTTCAGTCCGCGCACGACGAACGAGGCGATCTTGGCGTCAGCTTCGACTACGAGCACGCGCATGGGCGGGACGGTGGCAGTTGGGGCGATATTTGAAAAGGGGCGAGTGAGGAGGGCCGTTGGATCTCGAAGCCGTGGGGTTTCTCCGCGGCGCCGGAATCTTCACCGACACTCGAGCAGTAAGTTGGGCCGGTTGCCTGGGTGGCTTGCGTTTCTTGGCGGCCATCCCGGTTGGCCGCTAAAAGGCTCCAGTCGCGCCCGGTGAGCGACACGAGATCCAGCCGCAGTTTCTGCCGGCTTCGCCGGGAAAAAGCGGCCCCGGCTATCTCGCAACCGGGGCCGCCTCTGGCGTACCTGTCTGTTCCTGCCCCAAGTGTTCCTAGGGCGTCGTTATTGCGCGGAGTCCTTCGTGGTCTCGTCGACGACCACGAAGCGGGTGGTGCCGCGAGAGAAGAGACGCAGGAGGGTTTTCTTGCTGTCCGCCTTGGCGCTGAGCTCCACGGCCTCGCGGGCGGAGGTCACGGGTTGGCGGTTGATCTCGAGGATCACATCGCCGGGCCGCAGGCCGGCCTTGGCCGCGGCGCTCGCGGGATCAACTTCGGTGATGAGCGCGCCCTTCAGACGGGCGGGCAGGTTGAGCTGGTTGCGTACCGGCGGCTGCAGATCGTCCACCGTCACGCCGCTAAGCACGCCATCGTCGTTGCTCGCCAGTGCCTCGGGCCCGACCGACGAATCACCGCGCAGCGCGGCGGCGGTCCGCTCCGCCGTGGTCGCCGTGATGGTACGGCTTTCACCGTCGCGGATCGTTTCGAGCTCGACCGTTGAGCCGGGCGGGATGGCGCCCACCTGGAACGTCAGCCGGTTGGCATCCTCGACCGGCTCGCCATTCACCCGGGTGATGACGTCACCGTTGCGGAGGCCCGCCTTCGCGGCGGGGCTGCCCGGCTGCACGTCGGCGACGAGCGCGCCACGGCGGTCCTTCAAGCCCAGCGACTCCGCCAGCGTGGGCGTGACGTCCTGCGCGCCGACCCCGAGGAAACCGCGCACCACCTTACCGTCACGGACGAGGCCGTCGACGACCTGGCTGACGAGGTTCGACGGCACCGCGAGTCCCACCCCCTGGAAGCCGCCGCTGCGGCTGAGGATGGCGGTGTTGATGCCGATGAGGCGTCCTTCGACATCGACCAGCGCGCCGCCGGAGTTGCCCGGATTGATGGCGGCGTCGGTCTGCACGAAGTCCTCGTAGGCTAGACCGAGCCCGGCGCGGCGACCCTTGGCGCTGACGATCCCGGTGGTGACGGTCTCGCCGATGCCGAATGGGTTGCCGATCGCAAGGACGCGGTCGCCGACCTCGAGGCGCGAGCTGTCGGCGAACATCACGGCGGGCAGTTCCTTCGCGTCGACCTTCACCACGGCGATGTCGGTCTGCGGGTCGCGCCCGACCACCTTGGCGATGAGTTCGCGGCCGTCGTCGAGCGAGATCACGACCTCGTCGGCGCCTTGGATGACGTGGTTGTTGGTCACGATGTAGCCGTCGACGCTGATGATCACACCGGAGCCAAGGCCGTTCTGCGGCGGTGTCTGGATGGCGGGGCCGGGGTTGAAGAACTGCCGGAACATCGGGTGGTCGAAACCGGGCGGGATGGCCGGGTTGGTGCCGGCGACGCGCTTGGCCTTGGTGGAGGTGGTGATCTTCACAACGCTCGGCGCGACGCGTTTCACCACGGACGAGAAGCTGCCGGACTCTAGGGGGCCGCGGTTGACGTCGCGCGGGTCGCGGCGGAGGTCGACGGCGGCTTTATTGCCGGGCTTGGTGGATTGCGCGCCGGCGGCGAAGGCGCCCGCGAAGGCGACAACGCACGCGGCCAAGATGGCCGGCCGGCGGTTAAAGGAGCGAGTGGGCAGGTGAGTGGTGTTCATGACGTTCGTTGGAAGAACGCCCAGGATGCCACACGCCCTTTGCGGGTGGCTTTCGCGGGGATTACAAAATGGAAAGGTTAAGAGCGCAGGAAGTCCCTGCAGTCCGGGATTCGCCGCGGAAGTGATCCGTGTCGGTACGAACCACGAATGGACACGAAGGGACACGAATGATTCCGGGTGGTCTGGTGTCGCCGCGGCTGCAGCCGTGGACCTTGCCGGGGTAAAGATCGCCGTAAGCCTCTCCGGGAACCTCCGGATTTTTAACCACGGATGACTCGGATATCACGGCTGGGTTCAAGGTCGGTGTGTGCCGCGAAAGCGCTCGGCTCGGGAACAACCACGGACGGTGCGGACTTCGCCGATAGGATCGGAGGTCTCCGGCGCCTCCATTTGCTCCGTTCGGCCGGTATGAAGCGGGAGGCAGCCGCATTTGTTCCGTTGGCCTTTCGGTTCTTCGCGCCTGCCGGTCCGGATCGGCGTCGACTCGTCACGTGGGTTGCGGGATAAGCTGCGGGTCGTTTTCCCATGCGCCTGATTTGCCCCCTCCTTGCCGGTTTGACCTTTTCCGCCGCCCTCGCGGCCGCGCCGGTGCCGGTGGGGGTCGCCCGCATCGACATCACGCCTGAGCTGCCGATCCGGCTCACCGGTTACACGAACCGTCCAACGGAGGCGGATCGCGCGGAGTCGCGCCTCCATGCGCGGGCGCTGGCGATCGGCGGCGACGCGGAGGGGCCGGCGATCGTGATCGTCGCGGAGGTGCTGGCGGTCTCGGAACGTCTCACGGAGGCGGTGGTCGCGGGCATCCGGGCGCGACACCCGGTTCCGCGCGAGCGGATCGCGGTGGGTGTGACGCACCAGCACACGGGTCCCGTGATCGCCGGCACCGCTCCCTTCATGTTTTCGCGTGACCTGCCCGCTGACGAGCAGGCGCGCATCGACCGTTATGCGGCGACCCTGGAGCGGAAACTGGTCGAGGTTGCGCTCGAGGCACTCGCCAACCGGAATCCGGCGGACCTTTCCTGGGCGCAAGGCCGGGCGAGTTTCGCGGTGAACCGCCGGCGGATCGTCGACGGCAAGGCGGTGGGTTACACCGACCAGCCCGGCGGGCCGGTCGACCACGCGTTGCCCGTGATGCGCGCGGCCGACGCGGGCGGGTCCGTTCGAGCGGTGTTGCTGAACTACGCGTGCCACTGCACGACACTCAAGGGCGGGGACAACTACGTGCACCCCGACTGGGCCGGTGACGCCGCGCGCAGGCTTGAGACGAAACATCCCGGCGCGGTCGCGCTCGTGGCGATCGGCTGCGGGGCCGACTCCGATCCGCAGCCGCGGGGTTTGGCGGCTGTGGCCAAGCACGGGCAGACGATCGCCGAAGAGGTCACGCGGCTGTTCGCCGGCAAAATGCGTCCGATCGGCGGCGTGACCCGCGCGCATTTTCGCCGGCTGGAGATCCCTTTCGACCGCGAAGTGACGCGGGCGGAGTTGGAGTCACGGCTGAGCCTCCCGGTGATGACCTCGTACCCCGCGCGAAAGTTCCTCGCGGAACTGGATGCAGGCCGCGCGCTGCCGAAGGTCGTGCCTTACCCGGTGCAGACCTGGCGCTTCGACGGTGACCTCTCGATGGTGTTCCTCGGAGGCGAAGTGGTCGCCGATTACGCGCTGCGACTGCGTCGCGAGCTCGGTGCCGACCGCGTGTGGATCAACGCCTACGCTAACAGCGTTCCCTGCTACATCCCGTCGACGCGCGTGCTGGCCGAGGGAGGCTACGAGGCGGAACGCGCGATGGACTTCTACGGCCTGCCCACCCGGCTCATCGGCGACGTGGAGGAGCGCATCATCTCGACCGTGCACGAGCTCTTGCGCTGACGACCGCCTTCGGAGAGGGCGCGATGTGCCCCGGCCGTCACCGACCTCGCGCTGGTGGGGCGCTACTTTCGGCAGTCCGGACCGTCTTTCTTGTTGGTGCAGTTTCCTCTTGAGGTCATTTGCTAGTTTAACCGAAACGCTTCCTCCGAGGAGCGGTCGCCAATCTTCTTCATCTACCAAAGAAGCCTTCCCTATGCTCCGATTCCCAAGTCCCCTCCTGCGCGCCGCGCTGCTGCTTTTCGCCCTTGCGACCGCTCTCCGGGCGGCCGCTCCCGCCACCGGCGGCATTGCCGGGCGCGTGCTCAATGTCGGTACCGGCCAGTACTTGAACAACGCCCGCGTGTCCGTGCGCGGCACCACCACCGCGGCTTTCACCGACAAGGACGGCAGCTACCGCCTCGCGGGGCTGCCGAGCGGGGCGGTGACGCTCGAGGTGTTCTTCACTGATCTGGACGTCGCGACCGCGGAGGTCGTGGTTCCGGCGGGCGGCACCGTGCAGCAGGATTTCAACCTCACGTCGGTCGCCCGTTACGGCCTCAAGGGTGACGCAACGGTGAAGCTCGACGCCTTCGTCGTCGCCCAGCAGCGCGAGACCGACGCCCAGGCCATCGCCACCAACGAGCAGCGCTTCGCCCCGAACATCAAGAACGTGCTCTCGACCGACTCGCTGGGCGATGTGCTGGGAGGATCCGCGGGCGAATTCATGAAGTTCCTTCCCGGCGTCACGGTGGAAAGTGACCTGGCGGACGTGTCCGGCGTCTCCATCCGCGGCATCGGCGGCGGCATGACGTCGGTCACCAACGACGGCGCGCCCGCCTCCAACATCTGGACCACGGCGACCCGTTCGGTCGATGTGCGTTCGATGGCGCTGAATGACATCGCGCGCATGGAGGTTTCCAAGGTCCCCACGCCCGCTAACCCCGCCGACTCGCTCGCGGGCTCGATCAATCTGGTGAGCAAGAGCGCTTTCGAGCGCAGCGGCCGCCAGCTCCGTTACACCCTCAATCTCATCGGGAACCACGAGAACCTCGACCTCCGGAAGACGCCGCACTCCCACGGCGACAAGCTCGACTACAAGATCCACCCCGGCGCCAGCGTCGACTTCACCTGGCCGGTCACGAAGCGCTTCGGCGTCGTCATCGCCGCGAACCATTCGCGCTCGTTCAACGAGCAGCACCGCACCCAGCAGAACTGGACCTCGATCGTCGCGCCCGGCAGCCCGACCGGCACCCCCATCAATTACGCCAATCCGCTCCTCAGCTCCCTCGCACTGCTCGACGGACCGCGCGACCTCACCCGCAACACGCTCAGCGTGAAGGCTGATTGGAAGGTCGGCGACAACGGCGTCCTTTCCGTCGGTCATGTGGCCAGCCGCACCGACACCCGCATCGGCTCGCTCACCTACACGTGGAACACGAGCACCACCGCGACCTCCTCGGTCGCGGGCGGCCGCGCCCTCGCGTGGGACGGCACCCGCACCCTGGGGTCCACGGGCCGCGGCTCCCTGAATAACAACGGTACCAACCAGCTCATCAACCAGATCACCGACACCAGCAACGTTTCGTACCGCCACGACGACGGCCGCTGGCGCGTGGAGGCGGGAGTCAGCCGCTCCGGCTCCGCGACCAAACGGCGCTATTTCGATGCGGGGTTCTTCCTGCAGACCAGCGCAATCCAGCGTGTTCCCGTGCGGATCAACTTTGTGCAGCTCGCCCCGGGCGCCGCGCTCCCCGGCGGGATCGAGGTGTTCGACAACAACGACCAGCCCGTCGACTGGAACAACCCTGCGAACCTCCGGGGCAACACCGCGAACAACGCCAACCTCTACAACCGCTCCTACACAAATCAGGGTTTTGTGAATGTCCGCCGCGCGCTCGGCTTCCTGCCGGTGCCCGCCGCGGTGCAGGTCGGCCTGCTCGAGAAGCGCGTGATGCTCGATAACAACCTCCGCAACGAGACCTGGACCTTCACCGGCCCCGACGGCGCCTCCGGCGCCACCGCGCCCATCGAGCCCTACCTGATGCAGCGCTATCGCGGCGTCGATACCGGCTACGGCATGCCAAGCATCAACTGGATGTCCCCCAGCCGCACGTTCCGCGCCTACCAGCTGAACCCGCTGCTCTACCAGCAGACCGACGCCCAGCGCGTCTCCGACCGGAACTCGCACATCGATAATAACGAGAACATCAAGGAGCGGGTGCAGGCCGGCTACATCCAGGCCGACACGCGTCTGCTCGGTGGCCAACTCCGGGTCCTCGGCGGCGTGCGGTACGAGCGGACCATCGATCGCGGGATCGGCGGTCTGGTGGACACCGAGCGGATCTGGCAGCGCAACCCCGACGGTTCATTTGTGCGCAACTCCGCCGGCCAGCGGTTGCGGCGGACCGAGGCCGGAGCGGCCGGCTCGCTCGCCGAGAGTCTCCTCACTCGGGAGTACCGCGCGTCGTTCACGAAGAAGGAATATGACGGCGCCTACCCGAGCATCCACGCCACCTACAACGCTACGGAAAACATCCTCGTCCGTGCGGCCTGGGCGAAAACCTACGGCCGGCCTAATTTCACCGATATCATCCCGCGCACGGTGGCCAACACCAGCGCCACCGACCCTGACGAGGACGACGAGCTTAAGCCCGGCCAGTACCGCGGCACGCTGAACGTCCGCAATCCCGCCCTCATGCCGTGGACGGCGGATAACTTCGACCTGTCGGCGGAGCGTTACACCGACAGCGGTGGCCTGATCTCCGCCGGGGTGTTCGTCAAGGAGCTGAGGAATTTCTTCGGCGACGCCTCGCGCCGCGCGACACCGGAGGTGCTCGCCGAGCTCGGCCTGCCCGAGCGTTACCTCGATTGGAACATCAACACGAAGTTCAACTCCGGCGATGCCCGTATCACGGGCGCCGAGTTGAACTTCCGCCAGAGCCTGCGGGCTCTCGGGCGCTGGGGTGGTTATTTCACCCTCTTTGGCAACGCCACGAAGCTCCGGCTGAAGGGCAACCCCGGTGCCTCGTTCTCCAGCTTCATCCCCACCAGTGGCAACTGGGGTTTCACGTTCGCGGCCAAGCGCGTGACCTTCACCGCGCGCTGGAACCACCGCGGGCTCGACAAGCGCCTGCCCCAGGCGGCGTTCGGTCCCAACGGTTACGAGTACATCGAGGCACGCACCGTGCTCGACGTGAACGGCACTTACCAGCTTACGCGCGACCTGGCGTTCGTCGCCAGCGCCACGAACATCTTCAACGAGCCGTTCCGGTTCCTGCGTTACGGCGACCTCACGCCTTCGTACGCCCGCTTGTTCACCGAACAGGAGTACGGCATCCAGATGGCGATCGGCCTGCGCGGGAGTTTCTGAGCGGGCCGGTGCTTCTCGCCCCCGCGGGTGGGAGTCGGATGACGTCGCGGTCGGTCACGCCCGCGGGGGCGTCCGCTGGCTGGTAATACCGGCATGGGTATTACTGGCAGCTGGTCCGTCACCAGCAAGGGGCCGGTCACCAGTCCACAGCACATACGTAATCGCCACGGGATGAGGCCGGGCACCGCCGTGGAGGTTGTCGCAGGCGGGGACAAGGTCCTCCTTCGCCCGAAACGCCGCCGAGCGAACGCGACCGACGGCTGGTTGCTGGAGGCGCGGGGTGCCCTGAAGGGCAAGTCGACCGACCAGCGGATGAAGCTCACCCGCGGGGAGTACTGATGCCCTGCCTCCCCGATACCGACGTACTTCTGGATATCCTGACCGATGATCCGGAGTGGGGAGAGTGGTCCGCGCGGCAGTTCTCCCGGGCGCATGCCGCGGGACCTGACCCGGTACCGGACTGGTTCCCCGAAGTGAAATTGATCACCCCGGAAAACTGATCCCCGGCCCATCGCACCGCCGGAGGCGTCGACACCCCGCGCTGCGCGCGGGTTATCGTCCCGGCGTTTGCACGGGGACGCCGAGAACGTCGGAGATGCGCTGGAAGAGGACGTGGTACTGCGGCGTGTCGCGGAGCGCGGTGCGCGTGGCGAGACCGGGGCGGTTCGACGAGTCGTCTTCGATCACCTCTGTCAGGCTCACGCCCAAAATGGCACTTTTGCCGTCGAGGCCCGCCGTGACGCGGGCCTTCATCAGGATCTGTCGCGCGCTCCCGTGGCGTTCGCCGGGAGCGACCGCCGACTCCGCCTCGAACGCTCCCTGCGCCGGTCCGCCCCGGGTTTGACGGTAGCCCATCTGCATGGCCGCCGACTTGAGCGCGTCGTAGGTCGCGCGGGGCGCCGCCGCGTACGTGCGTTCACGCGTCTCCTCCCGCGCCGCGATCCGGTCGCGGACCGAGCCCGCGGCGTCCGATAACGACAGGCAGCCCGACAAGAGCAGCGAGGCGGCGAAAATCAGCAAACCGGCGGGGATCGTGTGACGTGACATGGGTGCAGTTTATCCGGATCCATCGATCGGAGTCACGGCGCTCCTGAATCGCTCCGCAGGTGAGCAACCACGGACGGCCACCGATGGACACGGATGAGGAGGCGATGGGTTGCTGTAGCCGCGGCTGGCAGCCGCGGACGATGTTGTGGGGCTTACAGCCGAAGGTCGTTCTGAAGGCAGCGGATTTGTACCACAGATTTCGCTGAATTCGCGGATGAGGGAGACAACCACGAAACGACACCAAAGGACCGGGGCGAACTCCGATGTGCTCCGAACCGCCTTCAGCAGTCTGGTCGCCGAAATAGGCTGGGCCGGCTACCCCAGGAACCCCAAGTCCGGAAGCGGCAGAATTCGTGCGCCTTCGTGTCCATTCGTGGTTGTTCCCCTCGTGGCGCGATTCGACGCGCCGCCTCCCAATCCTCGCGCCCTCCCGCTTCTTGCTCTGCGAATTGTCCTCCGAAGCCTCACGAAGGGGTAAGCCGCGGCAAAGCAGGGGCCCTCATCCTTCCCGGCGCGGCCTCACACGGGTTGTTGCTGCGTGAGGCAATGGATCGCGCCGAGGCCCCAGATCAGGTCGCGGCAGTCGACGGGGACGACCTCCCGACCCGGGAAACACGCGGCGAGCACGGCGCAGGCCTCCGCGTCGCGTTTCGGCTGTCGGAAGGTCGGGACCAGCACCGCGCCGTTGATCACGAGGAAATTCGCGTAGGTTGCCGGGACGCGCTGACCCTTGAAGCCGAAGGCCCGCGGCATCGGGAGCGGCACCAGCTCGAAGCGTTTTCCCGCTGTGGTGCGGAAGGATTGCAACCTTTCCCAGACCTCACGCAGCGGGCGGTGGTTGGCATCGCTCGGATTCGTCTCCTCGGCCGCCGCGATGGCGTCGGCGCGGAAGAAGCGGGCCACGTCGTCGACATGGCCGTCGGTGTCGTCGCCGACGATGCCCTCGCCCAGCCAGAGCACGCGGCGGACGCCGAGCATTTCGCGGAGCGCGCGCTCGATGTCGGCGCGGGAGAGTCCCGGGTTCCGGTTAGGGTTCAGCAGGCATTGCTCGCTGGTGAGCAGCAGCCCGCGGCCGTTGCCATCGATCGAGCCGCCCTCGAGCACCATGTCGCGGGAAAATCTACGGGCGCCGAGCGCGCGCGCGACGCACCCCGGAATCGCGTCGTCGCGGTCGTAAGGCCGGTACTTCCCGCCCCAGGCGTTGAAGCGCCAGTCGGTGAGCGCGACTTCGCCGGTGTGGCGGTGCTTCACGAAAATCGGGCCGTGGTCGCGGCACCACGCGTCGTTGGTCGGGTGATCGTGAAACGTGACACGCGCCAAATCGGCGCCGGCCTCGGCGCAGAGCCGGCGCGCCCGCGGCTGAAGACGAAGGGCGGCGTTGATATGGACGTCCTCGAAACGGCTGATGGCCGTGACGAGGCGGGCGAAGGCCGGCGGGATGGCGGCAAAACGGTCCGGCCACGTCGAGCGGCGGTGGGGCCACGATAGCCATACCGCGGCCTGCGGCTCCCATTCCGCCGGCAGGCGGAAGCCGAGGGCGGCGGGATTGGCTTTTCCACCCATCCTAGGAGTGGGCCTCGGAGGAGCCGTGGACGGCGGCGAGGTAGGCGGCGATCTCCTGGTAGCCGGAGACGAAATCGCGGCCGGTCGGCACATGGTGGCGGACCTTGAGACCGGCCGGCGCCGCTCCGCCGATCACCAGCACTGGGCAGCCCTGGTTCTCCGCGCCGACTAGCGCGACGATCTCCGCGCGGGGCCGGGGGAAATCCGCATAGGAAACCTCGAGACGGTCGCGCAGGTAAGGGAAGTAGCTGAGCAGGCCCTCGACCTGCGCGCATTCCGGGCAGTGGTAGCGGCCGGGACCGAGCTTGGCGTCCGGAAACAGCGGCGTGAGCAGGAACAGATGGTCGCGGGCGGGTTTCATGGCTGGTCGAGAAAGCGTTGCGTGAGGCCGCTGTAGGCGTCGATCCGGCGGTCGCGGAGGAACGGCCAGTGGGTGCGGGTGGCGTCGACCTTCGCGAAGTCGAGCGGGGTGAGGAGGATCTCCTCCTCTTCCCCGGAGGCCCTGGCCAGCACGCGGCCGTCGGGTCCGGCGACGAAGCTGCGGCCCCAGAATTCAAGCCCGTCGCCGCCCTCGGGCCGCTCGTGGCCGACGCGGTTCACAGCGGCGACGTAGCAGCCGTTCGCGATCGCGTGGGAGCGTTGGATGGTTTCCCAGGCATCGTGCTGCGCGACCCCGTGGGCGCGTTTCTCGCGCGGGTGCCAGCCGATCGCGGTGGGGTAGAGGAGCAGGTTCGCGCCCTGCATCGCCGTGAGCCGAGCGGCCTCGGGGTACCATTGGTCCCAGCAGATCAGCACGCCGATGCGCCCATGGCGCGTGTCCCATGAACGGAAACCGGTATCGCCCGGCGTGAAGTAGAATTTCTCGTGGTAGAGCGGGTCGTCCGGGATGTGCATCTTCCGGTAGCGCCCGAGCAGCCGGCCGTCGGCGTCGATCACGACGGCGGTGTTGTGGTACAGCCCGGCCGCGCGGCGCTCGAAGAGGGAGGCGATGATAACGACCCGGTGTTTTTTCGCGACGGCCTGGAAGGCGCGCGTGCTCGGACCGGGGATCACCTCGGCGAGGGAGAAATACTCGTGGCGCTCCGCCTGGCAAAAGTACTGCGAGCGGAAGAGCTCCTGCGTGCAGATGATGCGGGCGCCTTTCCGTGCGGCCTTTTCCGCGAGGGCGAGTGTGCGCCGCAGGTTGGCGGCCGGCGATTCCCCGCAGGCGTGCTGGAGCAGGCCGAGGGTGACTTCTGTCATGGCGGGGAGCGCCGCGGCGGCGCTCAATACACGACCTTGTTGAGCGGGTACTCGACGATGCCCTCGGCGCCGAGCGCCTTGAGCTGCGGGATGATCTCCCGCGCGACGCTTTCGTCGATGATGGTCTCGAGCGCGATCCAATCGGACGAGCTCAGCTGCGAGATCGTCGGGTTGCGCAGGGCGGGCAGGGCGCGCACGACGCCTTCGAGGGCGGACTTGGGCAGGTTCATCTTCAGGCCGACCTTGGACTCGGCCTCGAGGGCGCCGCGGAGGAGGAGGGCGATGGTCTCGATCTTACGGCGCTTCGCGGGGTCGGCCCAGCTGGACTTGTTGGCGATGAACTTGGTGCTGGTCTCGAGCAAGGTGTCGACAATCCGCAGCTTGTTCGCGCGGAGCGAACTGCCGGTCTCGGTGATGTCGACGATGGCGTCGACCAGATCGGGCACCTTCACCTCGGTGGCGCCCCAGGAAAACTCGACCTCGACGGGCACGCCTTTGTCGGCGAAATAGCGGCGCGTGGTCTCGACCAGCTCGGTGGCCACCCGCTTTCCGGCGAGGTCGGCGGCGGTGCGCACCGGCGAGGACTCGGGCACGCAGAGCACCCAGCGGGACTTCTGGGTCGAGGCACGGCTGTAGACGAGCTCGCAGACCTCGACGACGTCGGAGCCGTTCTCGCGCACCCAGTCGTGTCCGGTGAGCCCGCAGTCGAAGAACCCGTGCTCGACGTAGCGGCTGACCTCCTGCGCGCGGATGAAGCGGCCGTCGAGCTCCGCATCGTCGATGGACGGCCGGTAGCTGCGGGAGCTGGTCGTGATCTTCCAGCCCGCCTTGGCGAACAGGTTCTTGGTGGACTCCTCGAGGCTGCCTTTCGGTAGCCCGAGCATCAGCAGAGGACGTTTCTCGGACACGCGCGAAGGCTCGCCGCGCCCCGGGGTGCTTCAAGCAAATTTCCGGCCGGTCTCGGGGCGCGGTCGCCGCCGGGCTCGCGACTTGCCAGCGGCGGGCGGGTTCCGCTGACATCACGCGATGAAACGCCGCCAACTGCGGGGATTCGACCTCCGGCAGATCGCCGGGGTGGAGCACCTGATTGGGGTGGACGAAGCGGGCCGCGGGGCGTTCGCGGGCCCGGTGGTGGCGGGGGCGGTGATGGTGGGGCGAGATTTCCTCGAGGGCCGTTGGGCGGTCACGCACGGCGGGCGGGTGAACGACTCGAAGGCCCTGACGGCGGAGGCGCGCGAGGAGCTGTGGGGCGAGTTTGAGCGGCTCGCGGCGGCCGGCCAGATCCACGCGACGTTCGGCGTGGCCGGGGTGGAGGAAATCGCCGAGCACAACATCCTCGGGGCGACGAAACTCGCGATGCGCCGGGCCCTGGAGGGCATCCATCCTCCGGACGCCTTCGCGCCCCCGGCGCGGGAACCCGACCTTTTTTCCAGCCTGGAGGAGCGCAGCGCGTACCAACCGCGGGTCTCGGCGCGCATCCTGGTCGACGGTCTGCCCCTGCGGAGTTTCCCGTACCCGCACACGGCTCTGGTGAAGGGCGACGCGCGCTCGCTGTGCGTGGCGATGGCCTCGATCGTGGCGAAGGTCACCCGCGACCGGCGGATGACCGAGCTCGACGCTTGCCATTCCGGCTACGGGTTCGCGCGGCACAAGGGATACGGCACGGAGGACCACCGGGAGGCGGTGCTGCGCCTCGGGCGCTGTCCCGAGCACCGGGAAGCGTTCCTGCGGAAGCTCCTCGCGGCGCGCGCCGATCCGGCGCAGATGGATTTTCTCGCGACGGAGGACTAGCCCGGTTCACTGACGCCGCGCATGGCCGGAAAGAAACACTCCTCGCTGGATCGCGTGCTCGGGCGCCTTGACACGCTCGACTCGGTGAACCTGGCCAACCTCGTGCAGCGGCTGGCGCGCGAACGCGGGGTGTTCGAGGAGATCTTCAACACCCTGCAGGAAGGCGTGCTGGTCATCCGTGATGACGGCGCGATCGAGTACGCCAACCACGCCGCCGGCCGCCTCGTGGGTTTGGGCGAGGACGTGGCCGGCCAGACCCTCTGGCGCCTCGTGCCCGGGTTGCGGAACTCGCTCGGCGCGGCGCTGGACGGCGACGGCGCGGCCCCGGTGGTCGCGCGAGAGTTCGAGCTCACCTACCCGGAGCCCCGCGTCGTGCGGCTCTACATGGTGCCCTTCCGGGCGCAGGGAGCGGGGCAGGCCCGTCGCTTCGCGGTGATCCTCACCGACATCACCAAGGAACGCGCCACCACCGAGCGGCGCATCGAGAGCGAGCGCAATTCCTCGATCGTGCTTCTCGCCGCCGGCGTCGCCCACGAGCTGGGCAACCCGCTCAACTCCCTCACCATCCATCTGCAGCTGATCGAGCGCCGGTTGAAGCGGTTGAAGGACGCGCGGGAGGCCGCGGCGCTGGGCGAATCGCTGCGGATCTGCCGCGATGAGGTCGCGCGGCTCGACGGTATCATCAGCAACTTCCTCGGCGCGATCCGCCCCCAGCCGCCCGATCTCGCCGACACCGAGCTCGGCGCGCTGGTGGCCGAGGTTCTCCGCGTGCAGCACCGCGAGCTCGAGGACCGCGGGGTCGCGGTGGAGGTGGAGGCCGCGCCGGTGCCGGCCGTCCTGGCCGACCGCAACCAGATCAAGCAGGTTATCTTCAACCTCACCAAGAACGCCATGGAGGCCATGGAGCCCGGCGGCAGCCTGCGCATCCGTTCGCGGGCCGACGACGATTCCGTGTACCTCGTCTTCGCCGACACGGGCGCGGGGATCCGCGCGGAGGACCTCGGCCGTCTGTTTCAGCCCTACCACACCACCAAGCCGGGTGGAAACGGCCTGGGGTTGATGATCGCGCAGCGCATCATGCGCGAGCATGGCGGCCAGGTCGGGATCGAAAGCAAGGAGGGCGTCGGCACCGTGGTGACGCTCCAGTTCCCGCGCCGCGACCGCCGGGCGCGGATGCTCGAGGGCTGACGGCGCGCGGCGCCTCAGCGGGCCAACTTCTCGAACTCCTGGCGGAGCGAGCCGCCGAAGACGTTCCTGATCACGACCACCTGCAGTTCGCGCTTGCCGCCGCTGCGGAGCGCGAGCTTGAGCGGGATCTCGTCGCTGGTGACGCCCAGCTGGGAGATCATCGGGTCGAGGGAAGCGCTGGCACCGGCCGGGATGGTGAGGCGCGGCGGGCGCACGGCGAAGTTGCCGAGGTCGGAGTTCACGTCGAGCACCTCGATCTCCAGCGTTTCCTTGCCACGGTTTTCAAAGGCGACCTTGAGGGTGACGGGCGGCATGGGACTGCCGGCCGCGCGGCGGGCACGGGCCTGGCGGATGTAGTCCTGCATCGCCTCCTTCTGCTCCTCTTCCGAATCGCCGTAGCCGCCTATCTGGTAGACCTCGGTGAAGGCGCCCGCGTCGTCACGCCGCCGGCGGCTGGGATCGTCGAACGCGCCCTCGACGGGCCCGCCGCCCGGGCCCTTGGCGCGAGGCGCCCGGTTACCCCGGTCGAAGCCGCGGGTTACCGTCGCCACCGTCGCGAGGCCGCCGCCGAGGAAAGAGCCCTCGCCGCGCATGGCGACCGGGCGATCGACGGCGGCGGAGCGGCCGGCCTCCTCAAGCATGAGGTCGCGCGGGGCGGGACCGGAGCCGCAGCCGCCGGCGGCGAGCGAAAGGACGGCGAGCAGGGCGGCGGCGGCAGGAGAGAGGAGGGTGACCGTGGGCTTCATCGTGGACGGAGGACGAGCGCACGCGAGGACCGCCGCAAAGGCAAGGCCGACGCCGGGGTGTCGTATCTTTCCCCGGTCCGGGGCGTCTAGCCGGAAGGACGCCTCCAGCCGCATGGATGAAACCTCGACGACAGATCTGGTCGACCTGGTGCGCCGCGCGCAGCGCGGCGACGAGGAGGCTTTGCATGACCTCATCGTCACGTATCAGAATCGGGTGGCCGGCTTCGTCTTCGCCATCACCAACCGTCGCGACCAGGTGGAGGATCTCAGCCAGCAGGTCTTCATCAAGATGGTCCGCGCGATCGGCGGCCTGCAGGCCCCTTCGCAGTTCGAGTCGTGGCTGTTCCGTCTCGCCCGCAACACCTGCATCGACCAGCTGCGCCGGCAGAAGCTGCGGCGGATCTTCCTGCCTTTCGCCGCGGAGCACGAGAACATCCCCGAGCCGCCCGGCGCGGTCGACACCGAGGAGCTCGACGCCCTGCGGCACGCGCTCGAGCACCTGCGGCCGCAGGATCGCGCGCTCCTTGCCCTGGTGCAAGAAGGGCGCAGCCACGCCGAGATCGCCGCGGTCCTCTCCACCAGCGTGGCCGCGGTGAAGGCTCGCCTGCACCGCGCGCGGGAGCATCTTCGTGAGCACTATCAATCCCATCATGCACCCTGAGGAAAAGGCCTGGAACGACCTGCGCACCGCCGCTTCCTCCCGGCTGCGGCCGGGCTTCGCCGGCCGCGTCCTCGCCGCCGCCCGAGGGCCGGGGTCCGGTGCCTGGGCCGCCCTGCGGGAGGCTGCCGCGGCCTGCCTGCGGCCGGGTTTCGCCGCACGGGTCCTGCGCGAGGCGCGGGGCGCGGTCATGCCGTCCTACGCCAGCCAGTTCGCGCTCAGCGCCGCCACCGTCGTGCTGTGCCTCGCGGCCGTCCTCTTCCTTCAGCAGCGCAACCAGCGTCTCGCCGACGAGCGCAACCTCGCCGAGTGGCGCGCCATCGTCGCCTTCGCCCAGGAGATCGACGTGCCCGGCCGATGAATCCCCGCGTCTTTGTCGCCCTGCTGACCGTCGTGGTGTTCGCCGCCGGCTATCTCGCCCGGCTGCTCACCGAGCCGGCCCCGTCCGTACCCCCGGCCCCGGCCGCGCTCACGCGTGAGTTCGCGCCGCCCGCCGGAGGCGGCGAGCGCCGCCAGCGGCAGCTCGATCGCGCGCGGCTGGTCGCCGAGATCCAGAAGCTCCGTCCGCAGATCGAGGTCTACAGCGCCCAGATGCAGGAGATCGACGCCGAGTTCGACCGCGAGTTCCTGCGTCTCCTCCGGCCGGACCAGCGCGAGCGCTACGTCGCCACGCAGCGCAAGCTCGCCGAGCGCGACGCCAAGCGCGCCGGATCCCGCGAACCGCTCTCCGACGAGGAGATCTTCCGCGAGCAGGACCGCTCGATGACCTGGGTTTACTGGAAGATCACCGTCACCCCTCGCCTCGAGATGCTCACGCGCGCCCACCAGCTTGACGCCGCGCAGCAGAACGAGACGCGGGCCCTGCTGGTCCTGCGCCGGTCCAAGTTCATGGCGCTCTTCGATTCCACGCCGCACCTCGGGATCCGGCTCAGCGGACTGGCACCCCTCATCGAGCGGGTTGCCGCGACGGCCGCCGCCCGCTGACGAGCGGTTTTGGTTGGAGCCTCGCGCGGCCCACCGCACAGTCCCGGGCCATGCCGAAGTCGCCGCTCGCCGGTCTCAACGTTTTGCTGCTCGAGGATGACGCGTTGCTGCGCCGGCGCCTCGCCGGCTTCCTCGACGCCGAGAAGGCGGAGGTCACCGCGGTGAACACCGTGGCCGCCGCGCGGCGCGCCCTCGAGGACCTGCCCTTCGAGGCGGCGCTGATCGACGTGAACCTGCCCGACGGCCGCGGCACCGACCTGCTGCGCGACAAGGCCTTTCCCCCGACCACCACCGTGATCGTCATGACCGCCGAGGGCGGGGTCGCGGGCGCCGTGGAGGCCCTGCGCGCCGGCGCGGCCGATTATCTCGTCAAGCCGTTTGACCCGGAGGAGTTCGCCGTGCGTTTCGCGCAGGCGCGCCGGCAGCGGCAGGAGCGCCGGGCCGACGAGCACCGGCGCGGTCAGGAGAGCGAACTCGTTTTCGGACCCAGTCTCGCCGGGGTGCGGGAACAGCTGGTGCGGATCACCACCGCCGACCGGCGGCTCGGCGAAAATCTGCCGCCGGTGCTCATCGAGGGCGAGACGGGCACGGGCAAGACCGCGTTCGCGCGTTGGATCCACCGCAACGGTCCGCGCGCCGACCAGCCGCTGGTGGAGCTCAACTGTTCCGCTTTGCCCGAGTCGCTGGCCGAGGCCGAGTTGTTCGGCCACGAGCGCGGCGCCTTCACCGACGCCAAGGCGGGCCGGATCGGCCTGATGGAGGCGGCCGACGGCGGCACGCTGTTCCTCGACGAGTTGCCGAGTCTGGCCCCGTCGCTTCAAGCCAAGCTCCTCACCGCCATCGAGGACCGCCGGCTTCGTCGCGTGGGAGCCTCGCGTTCGCTCCCGGTCGACGTGCGTGTCATCGCCGCGACCAACGCCGATCTGGCCGCGCTTTCCGCCGAGGGTCGGTTCCGCGCGGACCTCATGCACCGGCTTGATCTTTTCCGTGTGCGACTGCCCCCGTTGCGCGAGCGCGGGGACGACGTCGTCACGCTCGCGGAGGAACTGCTGGTGCGTGTCTGCCGGCGCTACGGCCAGAAAACCCCGGCCATCCCCGCGGCCGGCCGCCGCCGCCTGCTCGCGCACCGGTGGCCGGGCAATGTCCGCGAGCTCGCCCACGAGATCGAGCGGGCGGTCGTGATGGGGGGCGAGGAGGCGTTTTCGTTTCCCCACCTCGCTGCGGCGCCCTCGCTTGCGGGGGGGGCGCGCGACGGAGGTGTCCTGCGGCCGGATTTTGTTTTCCCGGAATCCGGTTTCTCGATGGAAGCGGTGATCGATGAGATCGTGCTTCGCGCGGTGCGACAGGCGAAGGACAATGTTTCGGGCGCGGCCCGGTTGCTCGGAGTCTCGCGCGACGTGGTGCGGTACCGGCTCAAGGGAGTTAAGACGGATGAGTTATCCGGGGAAAATTCCCCGACGGATGCGGCCTGATGGGATGGGTTACCCTAAAGTCCCGCCGTTGGGCATAGCTGCAGCGATATCTTAAAAACCTGACAAAGAGAGATTTAAACTGACCTTGCGGAGTTGGCACGCAGGCTGCAAAGGGGATGTCGTGGTTCAGTTCATAAAGTTCTTTTTTCAGCCGGTTCGCTTCGCCTTGGTGACCGTTTTGTTGGCAGTCGGTAACCTCGCCGTGGCGGCCGAGGCCGGTCCCAAGGCTCCAACCAAGCCCGCGGCCCCGGTGGAGCTGCAGAAGCTCGTCGATCAGTCCAACCAGCAGCGCGACCGCATGATTTCCGAGCACGAGGCGCTCGCGCGCCAGCTAAAGGATGCGACCGAGGAGAAGCGTCGGGAGATTTACGAGAAGATGAGCGAACAGAAGAAGGCCTTCGAGGTCGCGCAAAGCGCGTTGCACAAGCGGATCCGCGAGGAGCAGCGCGCGCAGCGGGCCCTGCAGCGCTCGCGGTGATTTTTTTCAGTCCAGCGTAATATCAGTCACGGGGGCGGTCGCCGGCGCGACCGCCCCCATGTTTTTGCGCCGTGCCGCGCGAACATGACTTGTCGGGCGCGCGCCGCGGTCGCAACCTTCGCCCGAATCGCGTCTTGATTTTCCCTCCACGAGTCACCGCCTCCGTGCTCCTCGCGCTCGCGTTCGTCGCGGGGCGGGCGGCCCCGGCGCCGCCCGCGTTGCCGGCCCTGCCGGTCTGGAGCTCGTTCGTCGCGGCGGAGGGCGTTTTCGGATACAAGGACAACCTGCTGCTCAGCGCCGCGGACGAGGAGCGCAGCGCGTTGGCCCGCGGCACGGCGGAGGTGCTGCTGATGCGCGCGCCGACGGGGTCCTTCGAGTACTCGGCTTTCGCCCAGGCCGAGGGCACGCGTTTTCTCCAGGGTCGCACCGTGCGGAAAGAGTCGCGCTGGTGGTTGCGGCAGGAACTCGGCTGGAGGCCTGGTCCGCAGTGGGAGCTGCACCTCCCGGCCACCGCCTATTTCGACGACAAGGTATTCGACCAGTCCGACACCGAGGTCGAGCGGCTCACCGCGGTGCTGCGCGTGCTCGGGGCAACGGCGGGTCCCACGCTCCGGTGGGATTTCCACCGCAGCGCGTGGCTCGAGGTGAGCGCCGCGGCGCAACGCGACGTGTACGCCGATGGTAGCAACGACGGTTGGACCAAACATGCCGGGCTGCGGGTCAACGTGTCGCCGTGGTCCGGCTGGGAGCTTGGATTCGGCGGGAACTCCCGCTGGCGTGAGTTCGATGCGCGTGAGCAGTACTCCGCGTCCGGGCGCGTGCTCCCCGGCACAGCCCTGCGCACGCGGGAGGACGAGGGTGAGGTGCGCGCGGGCTTCAAGTGGGGCCGGGACCTTGTGTGGCGGGCCGGATGGCGATTCTCCCTGCTCGATTACCGCGACAACGGTTCCGGTTATTTCGACCGGCGCGAGTGGCAGGCGGAGCCGGAATTGGAGTGGGAGGCCGCGGGCTGGCGCGTGCGGTGGCGCGCCGCGGCTCGCCGGGTGGAGTTCGGGGTGCAGACCGTCGGGGTCGGGTTGAACCCGGCGCAGCGGATACGCGATGAGCATGAAGTCGAGCTGCGGGTGGAGAAGAAAGTCACCGCGCGCTGGAGCGCGATCGCCGGTTTTCGCTGGGAGCGCGCGCGCTCGAACGAGCGGGTCGCCTCGTATGCGGTGAACGAAGGCTTGCTAGGCGCGCGCTGGAGCTGGGAAAAATAAGGGGCTGAGCCGCCCCGATGACTGCACCCGATCATCCGCCGTCCACGCGCCTCCGGACCGCGGCGGCGGGGCTGAGCCTGACGGTACTTGTTTTCGCGGTCGTGGTGGGCGCGGCGTCTTGGCGCCTCCGCTCGGGGCTGCGGGAGCAAATCCTCAACCGGGAGGCGGCGACGCTGTCGGCGGTCGCCTCGATGCAGCTGGACCTCGGCGCCTCCGAGTACGGGGCGGCGGCGTTGGAGGAGGTTCCCGGCGCGCTGCTGGTGGCCGTGCTGAAGACGGCGCGTTTGCGCGGGGTCGCGGCGGTGCGCGTCTTTGACGCCCGCGGCGCGCTGAACTCCGCCGACGGCGTGCTCGGTGAATTGCCGCCCCCGGCCGCCGACGACTGGCGGCGGGTCACGCGGGG
>JACCDP010624140.1_pt1 | contig 79335 bp, 78 predicted proteins | sample 7445841 | NCBI WGS metagenome assembly JACCDP01 (sample SAMN15323441, study PRJNA562643) | freshwater metagenome | isolation source: river surface water | place: USA:Blue River Watershed | collected 2017-08-17 | reverse complement strand
TGCGTTGGGAGCGCATTTTGCAGGCGGCCCGCGACACCGGCGCCGAGGCCATTCACCCGGGCTATGGTTTTTTGAGCGAAAACGAGGCCTTCGCCCAGGCTTGTGCCGATGCGGGCATTGCCTTCATCGGCCCCAAGCCATCGAGCATTTTGGCCATGGGCCTGAAAGCCGAATCCAAACGCCTGATGGAGGCCGCCGGCGTGCCACTGGTGCCGGGCTACCACGGGGCCGATCAGGACCCGGCGCTGCTGCGCCGCGAGGCCGACCGCATCGGTTATCCGGTGCTGATCAAGGCCAGCGCAGGCGGCGGTGGCAAGGGCATGCGCATCGTGGAGGCGGGTGCTGATTTTGAAGCCGCCCTGGCCTCTTGCCAGCGCGAGGCCCGCAACAGCTTTGGCGACGACGCTGTCCTGATCGAAAAGTATGTCCAGCGACCGCGCCACATCGAAATTCAGGTGTTTGGCGACACGCATGGCCAGGTGGTGCACCTGTTCGAGCGCGACTGCTCGGTGCAGCGGCGTCATCAGAAAGTGCTCGAAGAATCACCAGCCCCCGGTCTGACCGAAGCCTTGCGCCAACGCATGGGGGCGGCTGCCGTGGCCGCCGCCAAGGCGGTGAACTATGTCGGCGCTGGCACAGTCGAATTCATCGTCGAGCAAACCGCGTACGACCAGCCCGAGGCGATGAAGTTTTATTTCATGGAAATGAACACCCGCTTGCAGGTCGAGCACCCAGTCACGGAAGCGATCACCGGGCTCGATTTGGTCGAGTGGCAGTTGCGCGTGGCCTGTGGGGAGCCATTGCCTTTGCGCCAGGAAGATATCCCGCGTCGCGGGCATGCCATCGAGGCGCGCATTTGCGCCGAGAACCCTGACAATCAGTTTTTGCCTTCCACCGGCACCTTGCAGGTGTATCGCAAGCCGCAGGCCGCAGCCTTCCAGGTGGCCGATGTCCGGTTTGACGACGGTGTGCGCGAAGGTGACGAAATCAGCCCCTACTACGACTCGATGATCGCCAAGCTGATTGTGCGCGGTGATGACCGCCAGCAGGCGCTGGCGCGACTCGATGCCGCGCTGGCCCAAACCCGCATCGTCGGGCTGGCCACCAATGTGCAGTTTTTGCGGCGCGTGCTGGCCACCGACTCCTTTGCCAAGGCCCGGCTCGATACGGCGCTGATCACGCGCGAGCAAGCGGTTTTGTTTGGCGATGCCGCGTTGTCGATCGAACGCGCCTTGGCGGCAGCAGTGGCTTGGGCCTATGCAGCCGATGACCAAGCCAGCGACCGCGCGAGCTGGGGCGATCCGTTCGCGCGCATCGATGGCTTTCAGCCCTTTGGCACGTCCCAGCGACGCTGGTTGTGGCGCGTCGGCGAGCAAAACGTGACCACCACGCTGACCGCGGGCCCGGCCGCGACGCTGGCGCTGGGCGAACAGCCGGCACGGTCCTGGTCGGCCACCCGCCATGGCGACGAGCTGGACATTGTTTGGGGCGAGCAACGCTGGCGAGCCCGGGTGCATGTTTGGGGCGATCAGGTCCATGTGTTTGCGCCCGAGGGGGCGCGCGTCATCGAACGGGTCGATGAACTGGCCCATGCCGGCGACGCTGGCGAGACAGCGGGTCAGCTCACCGCGCCCATGCCGGGCAAAGTCTTGTCGTTTGCCGTGAAAGTGGGCGAAGCGGTACAAGCCGGTCAAGCCGTGGCCGTGATGGAGGCCATGAAGATGGAGCACACCTTGCACGCCCCTGCAGACGGCGTCGTGGCCGAACTGCTGTACGCCCCCGGCGACCAGGTGACCGAAGGCGCCGAGTTGCTGCGCCTGACCACCGAAACCTGAGCGCTGCAGAAATTGGGGTCTGACCCCAATTTCTGCAACGTGGCGAAAAAGCAACCATTAATTGGGGTCAGACCCCAATTTCAAGGATTAACCCTGATGTCGTCCGGCGTCAGGCCACTTTTTAGAATGACGTCATGAACCTGCCCACCCGAGTTCAAATCACCGATGTCGGTCCGCGCGACGGATTGCAAAACGAGGCCGCGCCGGTGCCGGCGGCGGTCAAGGTCGAACTGGTGCATCGCTTGCAGGCGGCCGGTTTGAAACACATCGAGGTCACCAGTTTCGTCAGCCCCAAGTGGGTGCCGCAGATGGCCGACAACGCCGAGGTCATGGCCGGTTTGCAGCGCCAGCCCGGCGTGACCTATTCGGTACTGACGCCCAACCTGAAAGGGCTGGAAGCGGCACTGCTGACGCGACCCGACGCGGTGGTGGTGTTTGGTTCGGCCTCTGAGGCTTTCAGCCAAAAAAACATCAATTGCTCGATTGCCGAGAGCATCGAGCGCTTTGCACCGGTGGTCGAAGCCGCCCATGCGGCCGGTTTGGCGGTGCGCGGAGCCATGAGTTGTTGTCTGGGTTGCCCGTACGAGGGCGAGGTTGCGCCCGAACGGGTGGGTTATTTGGCCGGGCTGATGAAAGGCATCGGCATCGAACACGCCTATGTGGCCGACACCATTGGTGTGGGCACGCCGCGCCAAGTGCAAGCCGCATTCGAGGCCACCCTGAAACATTACGCGCTGGATCAGGTGGCCGGGCATTTCCATGACACCTATGGGCAGGCCCTGTCCAACACGCTGGCCGCATTGGAGATGGGGGTGTGGCAGTTCGACGCCTCGGTGGCGGGTCTGGGGGGTTGTCCCTATGCCAAGGGCGCCACCGGCAATGTGGCGACCGAAGACGTGGTCTACATGCTGCACGGCATGGGCATCGAGACCGGCATCGATTTGCTGGCGCTGGCCGATGCCGGACAATACATCAGCGATCATTTGGGGCGACCCAGTCACTCGCGGGTGGCGCGGGCATTGCTTGCGAAGCGGGGCTGAGTCGCATGTCCGTCCCCCTAACCGATTGGCAGACCAGAGCGACCGTGGCATTGCGCACCACGGGGCCGGTGCCCTCGCCGTGTCGTTCGGTTTGCATCATGGACACGCAAAGCGGCTGGTGCCAAGGCTGTCTGCGCAGCCTGACGGAAATTGCAGCTTGGGGCGGGATGTCGGACGCCCAAAAGCGGATGGTTTGGCAAAGCATCCCGGCCCGTGCCGGACAGGCCTAGGCGAAAAAAAACCGGGGTTCGCACCCCGGTTCAGTGATTCCAGATCGGACCCTTGCGGGCCCGACTGTCTCAAGTGGCTTTGGTATCGATGTCACCCACCAAGCTGGGGTAGCGCACATGCTCCACCAACTCCTGAATCTCACGGCGCGGGGCCGGGGTCAACAGGCTGACGATGATGATCAGGGCAAAGCCCAGCGGCACGCCAAACACACCGGCCGAGATCGGCTGAATGCCATACCACAGCTCAATGGGAGAGGTCACGCCGAAGATGCCGCGCAACCAGGGTTGGGTGGTCACCATGTAATAGAAGGTGACGCCCAAGCCGCCGATCATGCCCACCACGGCGCCCCATTTGGTCGCGCGCTTCCAGAAGATGCCCAAGACCAGAGCCGGGAAGAAAGCGGCAGCAGCGAACGAGAACGCGGCAGAAACCAGGAACAAAATGTCCGCCGGTTTTTGCGCCGCCACGTAAGCAGCGGCCAGCGCCACCACCAGCAACAAGGCTTTGGAGATGGTGACCCGGCGTGCGGTCGAGGCGTTCGGGTCGATCATCTTGAAGTACAGGTCGTGCGACAAGGCGTTGGCGATCGTCAGCAACAAACCGTCGGCGGTCGAGAGCGCTGCGGCCAGACCACCAGCGGCAACCATGCCGGAGATGACATAGGGCAGGCCTCCGATTTCCGGCGTGGCCAACACCACGATGTCGCCGCCGATGCGCATCTCGCCCAATTGCAAAATGCCGTCTTTGTTGACATCCGAAACCGACAACAGCGCCGGGTCAACCGCCGCCCATTGACTGACCCAGGCGGGCAGCTTGTCAAAGGGCGTCCCCACCAGCACGGTGAAGACCTCGTATTTCACCAACACGGCCAAAGCGGGTGCTGTGAAGTAGAGCAAGAAGATGAAGAACAGCGACCAGGTCACCGAACTGCGGGCTTGCTTGACCGAGGGGGTGGTGTAGTAACGCATCAGGATGTGCGGCAAGGCGGCCGTACCGACCATCAGACAGAACACCAACGCCAGGAAGTTGCGACGCGAGGTGTCGAAGGTTTCTTGTGCTTTGGCGTCACCATTTGGATCGCCGGCAAATTGTGTCGCATGGCGAGGCATGCCAGCCAGCGGTCTGGCGCGCGCATCAGCTGCGGCTTTGGCGGCGGTCCAGGCTTTCTTGGCCGCTTCTTCGTTGGCCGGCAATGCAGCCAGGGCTTTTTCCGCTGCCTTGACCTCTTCGACCGGAGCGTTGGCTGCCTTCAGGTCATCGAGCTTCTTGGTGGCAGCCGCTTTGTCAGCTTCCAGCGCGGCTTTCACATCCTTGAGCTTTTCAGCCATTTCGTCCGAGCGGGCCTTGAAGATGGCGATGACTTCCTTTTCTTTCGGGTCGTCGATCAACTCCTTCTCTTTGGCGGTCACTTTTTCCAGCTGGTAACCATAGATCGCTTGTGGCACCGGGACACCGGTTTGCTTCACCGAAAGCCAGACCACGGGGATCATGTAGGCCACGATCAGGATGATGTATTGGGCCACTTGGGTCCAGGTCACCGCACGCATGCCGCCCAGGAAGGAGCAGACCAGAATGCCGCCCAAGCCCAGGAAAATGCCCAGTTCAAAAGCCACGCCGGTCAGGCGGGTGGTGATCAGGCCCACGCCATAGATCTGCGCCACCACATAGGTGAATGAGCACAAAATGGCGGCCAGGATGCCCAACAGCCGGGGCAAGTTGCCGTCATAGCGAGCGCCCAGAAAGTCGGGGATCGTGAATTGCCCGAATTTGCGCAGGTAGGGGGCCAAAAACAGCGCCACCAGGCAGTAGCCGCCGGTCCACCCCATGATGAAGGCCAGGCCGCCATATCCGGTCAGGTACAACGTACCGGCCATGCCGATGAACGACGCCGCCGACATCCAGTCGGCACCGGTGGCCATGCCGTTGTAGATCGCCGGAACCCGACGACCAGCCACATAGTATTCGGCGGCATCGTTGGTTCGACTCATCACACCAATGCCACCATACAGCAGCACGGTGGCGGCCAGGAAGATGTAGCCGATCCAGTTGCGTGGCAATCCCATTTGTTCCAGGATGGCCAGTGCGATCACGAAAACCACAAAGCCGCCGGTATACCAACCATAGACCTTGTTCAATTGTTGTTTGAAAGCCGCGTTGCTCGAAGCCGAGAACACGCCGCCTCCAGATTCAGGTGCCATGCCAGCCATGTCAGTCCTCCTCGATTTCGGCGACGCCGTGTTCTTGGTCCAGCTGATTCATGTACCTGGCGTAAAACCAGATGATCAGCACGTAGATCACCAGCGAGCCTTGGGCGCCCATCCAGAAACTGAAGGGCCAGCCAAAGAAGGTGAAGTTAAGGTCTCGGGCAAAGTAACTGGCCGCGAAGGTCACCACAAACCAGATCGCCATCAAAACGGCGGTGATGTTGAGGTTCTTCTGCCAATACCGCCGATGGTTTTCGGTCATTTGCATCAAATGTCTCCTCGGAATCCCCCAAACTTTCAGGGGTACACAAAGTCGCCTGCGGGTGAGTGACCCTTGCAACGCAGGCGAGGCCGGGTGTCAGGCGGGTCGAACGCCGGTTTCGCGTGCCAGTTCGGCGGCGATTTTGGGTTCGAAGCCCTGCAAGTGGCGAATGATCTTCGCGACCTCTTCGGGCTCCTGACGTTCCATGTGCACACGGGCCAGTTGACACCAGCCGTGTGGGCTCATGGGTTGCAATTGGGTGTTGCGCTGAAAAGCTTGCAGCGCTTGTTCGTAACGGGCCTGGGCCATCAGGCTCAAGCCCAGGCCATACCAGGCGCGATCGATCGATTCATCCAGTGCCAGGCATTGCTGGAAACAGTGTTGGGCTTGCGCATGGCGTTGGGCCGATTGATGCAAAAAGCCCAGGTTGAACCAGTCGCCGGCACGCGCCAGCCCCAACTGGGTCAAGCGTTGGTAATCCAGCAAGGCGTCTTCAGTCCGATCGAGTTGACACCACAAAAAAGCACGACTGGAAAGCGCATGCGCATGATCCGGTTGCAGCTCAATCCAACGATTCAGGTGCTTCAGCGCGGCATCTTTCAGGCCCAGGGCCAACTGCAGCCAAAGCAGCGCTTTGTGACAGGTCAGTTCGATCGAGTTCATCGGCATCCTTGCATGGCCACGCTGATGCAATGCTCGATCTTGGCCAGCGTGACGGCCAAATAAAAGACGCCGAGCATGAAAAAAGCCACCCAGGGCACATGGTGCGGGGCGACCCACTTGGGGCTGACCACTCGCGCCAACCCGGTCCAGGGGCGGTTGAGCACTTGAAAGAGTTGATAGAACAGATTCGTGTCGCGTTTTTGCCCGGCCAGCACAAACAGCAAGCCCTGCCCCAGCATGGCCAGCAAACCGATGTACAAAATCAATTGCAAAACATTCAGGATTTGAAGCATGGTCTTTGACAGGGATCAAGATGTGGACAAGAAAATTCACGCAAAATTTACAATTGGGCTACTTTGTGAATCTCCGCTTACCTCCAACTTACTTTGTGGTCATTATTTGAGGGGGTTTCGGGATAACCCTTGGGCTTTTGCGGGTTGGAGGGCAACGATTTTTAAAAGGCCATGGTCATGAGTGAGAGTCTGCAACGGTTTCAGGTCAGGGAATTCAATCGGCATTGGCCGTTTTCCAGCATGCCTGTAGCAGATGTCGAGTGCCTGGCTCAGGGATGGCAGGAGACTTATCACCCCGCCGGAGAAGTTGTTTTGCAGGCGGGGCAGGCGGCTCCTGGCGCTTTGGGCTGGTTGCGTCGCGGGCGGATGCAGTCCGTGCCGACTTCCGACATTGTCGAACAAGCCGAGGTGTGGGAGGTAGGAGATTTTTTTCCGGTGGGTGCTTTTTGGACCGGTCAACCTTTGCGTCAGGATCATCGGGCCCAAACCGATTGCTTTGTCGTCTGGCTCGATGGCGAAGCCGTGCGCGAAGTGGCTAGCCGCTGCCCTCTGTGGGCTGACTTTTTGGGCAACCAGGTGCAAACCCAGCTGCGCGCCGTGTTGCAGCAACTGCATCAGGCCCAGGCACAGTGGTTGCAACAGCAACAGACCATGGAGTCCACCTTGGGGCAGTTGCCCGTTCGTTCGCCTCTGTGGGTGCACCCACAAGCGACGGTGCGAGAGGCACTGGAAGTCCTGCACCGGGCCCGGGTCGGTTCGGTGTTGGTGGCCACCGCTGCATTGGAAACCGAAGTGCTGGGCATCTTGACACGGGATGACGTGGTGGGCCGCATCACCCTGGCGGGCCTGGACCTGAATGAACCGGTGACGCAGGTGATGTCCCGGCCGGTTCGCATGCTGAGCGTGCGGCACACCCTGAATGATGCGGCTTGCCTGATGGGTCAGGCGCGCATCCGGCACATACCGATCACCGATCAGGGGCGTTTGCACAGCATCGTCTCCGAGCGCGATTTGTTCACCCTGCAACGTTACTCGACGCGACAAATCAGCCATCAGATCGCTCTGGCTCGCGATCTCCCCGATTTTCAACGAGCGGGTGGTGACATCCGCGATTTCGCCCGCATGCTGCTGGCGCAAGGGGTACAGGCTCAATCCCTGACGCGCCTGATCAGCCAACTCAATGACATGCTGACCCGTCAGCTGGTGCGACACCACGTCGAAGCCGCCGGCCTGGATCTGGGCAAAGCATGCTGGGTGGCGCTGGGTTCTGAGGGTCGACAAGAGCAGACCATCTCCACCGATCAGGACAATGCCTGGATCCTGGCTGATGACGTGACCGAAGGGGGTCGGCAGGCATTCATCGATGTCGCCCGTCGCATCAACGAAGACCTGGATGCGTGTGGCTACCCCCTGTGCCAAGGCGGCATCATGGCGTCGAATCCGGAATGTGCGTTGACCCGGTCCGAATGGCTGCAACGATTTCACCGGTGGACCCACCAGGGCAACCCGCAGGATTTGTTGCAGGCCAGCGTGTTTTTTGACATGCGTGCATTGGCGGGTGCGATGGAATGGCCCGAACAGATCTTGAAACAGGCGCAGGCCTGGGCGCGAGAAGAAAAAAGATTCCTGGCTTTGTTGGCTCAAAACCATGCGCAGTTCAAATTGCCTTTGGGTTGGCTGGGCGGTTTGCAAAGCCAAGCCGAAGCCGATGGTCATTACATCGATCTGAAAATGCAGGGCACTGCGCTGGCGGTCGACGCAGCCCGCATTTTGGCGCTGGGTTGCGGCGTGTCGGCTTTGGGCACGCGCGAGCGTTTGTTGCAAGCGGCTCCAGAGGTTGGCGTGCCCGAGTCCGAAGCCCGGTCCTGGGTCGGCGCTTTTGAACATTTGCAAATGTTGCGGCTGAGCCGACAACTGGCCGCACCTGAGCCGGCCCAAGCCGGCAACCGATGGAAGCTCGATGGGCTGGCCACTTTTGACCGCAACATCCTGCGTGAGTCCATGAAGGCCTTGCAAACTTTGCAGCAACGCATTGCGTTGACCTGGAGTTCCTGAGCATGTTGTGGTGGGACAAATCGTCGCCCAATGAGCAGCGCTGGGTGGTGCTCGATGTCGAAACCACCGGTCTGGATCCGCATCACGACCGGTTGCTGTCGGTGGCCGCAGTGGCTGTGCATCGTGCGGGCGAGCATTGGCGGTTGAACGCCCATGACGCTTTTGAGGCGGTGTTGCAACAGACTCCGCCCCGGCAGGTCGACAAGCGCAATATTCTGTTGCACGGCATCGGCTTGCAGGATCAGCAATCCGGCCTGTTGCCCGATCAGGCTTTGCAGGCTTTGAAGACCTATTTGGGCGACTCGCCCTGGATGGGTTTTCATGCGCCCTTTGACCATGCGTTCTTGGCGCGTGCAGCTCGTTCTGTGGGCGTTTCCTGGGGCGTGAAGCACTGGCTCGATTTGTACGATCTGCGTGCCGGCCTGGGGATTCAACCCGCACCCCAAAATTTGGACGATTGTTTGCGCCATGCCGGCATCGAGGTGGCGCAACGCCACCATGCCATGGCGGACGCTTGGGCAACGGCTGAGTTATGGCTTTATCTCTGGCCCCGCTTGCGGCGGCAAGGGGTCAATTCGTGGGTCGATGTGTCACGGCTGGCACGCCATGCGCGTTGGTTGCGGCATCTGGGATGATCTATCGATCAATGGTGTATTTTCTCAACCTCTTCTTTACATTGAGCGCGTCAAACTTTACAAAACAGTCAGCCTTCACCAAGTTTCGAGTCAGAGCAGGGTCAGCGTGCTTGTGCAAACTCCGTTCACTGCCCCGATTTGGGCAGTTTTTTCTGGAGACAAGACATGGCGACAACCGAAGCCGCACGCCCGATGACCGCGGAAGAGAAGAAGGTGATTTTTGCTTCTTCTCTGGGCACAGTATTTGAGTGGTACGACTTTTACCTGTATGGATCGCTGGCCGCGATCATCGCAAAGCAATTCTTCAGCGGTCTGGATGCCGGTTCGGCCTTCATCTTCGCGCTGTTGGCCTTTGCCGCCGGCTTCATCGTGCGCCCCTTTGGCGCGCTGGTGTTTGGCCGCCTGGGTGACATGATCGGTCGCAAGTACACCTTCCTGGTGACCATCCTGATCATGGGCTTGTCGACCTTCATCGTCGGCATTTTGCCCACTTACGCCAGCATCGGCGTGGCCGCTCCGGTGATTCTGATCATCTTGCGTCTGCTGCAGGGTCTGGCCTTGGGCGGCGAATACGGTGGTGCCGCCACGTATGTGGCCGAGCACGCGCCGCATGGCAAACGTGGTGCTTACACTGCGTGGATTCAGACCACCGCCACGCTGGGTCTGTTCTTGTCCCTCATGGTGATTTTGGGCACCCGCACCGCCATTGGCGAGGCCGCGTTTGCCGATTGGGGCTGGCGCGTGCCGTTCATCGTGTCCATCGCGCTGTTGGCCATTTCGGTCTACATCCGCTTGACCATGAACGAATCGCCCGCTTTCCAGAAAATGAAGGCTGAAGGCAAGACCTCGAAGGCCCCTCTGACCGAGTCTTTCGGTCAATGGAAAAACCTGAAGATCGTGATCTTGGCCTTGGTGGGTTTGACCGCCGGTCAGGCCGTGGTTTGGTACTCGGGCCAGTTCTATGCCCTGTTCTTCCTGACCCAGTCGCTCAAGGTCGATGGTGCCACCGCCAACATCCTGGTCGCCGTGTCGCTGATTGTCGGTACGCCTTTCTTCATCGTGTTTGGCTCTCTGTCGGACAAGATCGGTCGCAAGCCCATCATCATGCTGGGTTGTTTGCTGGCCGTGTTGACCTACTTCCCGGTCTTTGAAGCCCTGACCAAGGCCGCCAACCCCGACCTGTATGCCGCCCAGCAAAAGAGCAAGGTGGTGGTGTTTGCCGATCCGGCGGAGTGTTCGTTCCAGTTCAACCCGACCGGCACTGTGAAGTTCACCAGTTCTTGTGACATCGCCAAGCAGAAACTGGCCGCCAATTCGGTCAGCTACAGCAACGAAGCCACCCCTGGCCAGTCCGCCATCATCAAGATCGGTGAGAACAGCATCAAGGTCGTGCCCAGCGCCGAGGACATCGCCGCCGCCCGTGAAGCCGCCCAAAAGACGGTTGATGACCTGAAAGCCGCCAGCCCGGTCGATGAAGCCGCTGTCAAGGCCGCCGAAACCAAGCTGGCCACCCTGAAGGACGACGCCAAGGTCAAAGACGCCATGCTGAGTGCTTCCTTGGCCAAAGAGCTGAAAGAGCACGGCTACCCCACCAAGGCCGACCCGGCCAAGCTGGACAAGGTCATGGTCTCGATCATCCTGATCTACCTGGTGATTTTGGTCACCATGGTGTATGGCCCGATCGCCGCCATGCTGGTCGAGATGTTCCCGACCCGGATCCGCTACACCTCGATGTCGTTGCCCTACCACATCGGTAACGGCTGGTTCGGCGGCTTGCTGCCCACCACCTCGTTTGCCATCGTGGCCCAGACCGGCAACATGTACAACGGCTTGTGGTACCCCATCATCATCGCCGGCATGACCCTGGTCATCGGTACCTTGTTCGTCAAGGAAACCAAAGACGTGGACATCTACGCCAACGACTGATGTAAGCAAACTGCAGGACCTGTCCTGCTACATTCAAGCCCTCCCTCTGCGGAGGGCTTTTTTCATGCACCGGAGCTACTTCAATGATCAAGATCTTCATCGGTTTCATCGTCTTTGCCGCCTTGGCCCTGTATGTCATCATGAAGGGCGGCGACAGCCTGGACATGGGCGGTGAAAAGCACGGCGCCGAGGCCGTGCACAGCGAACCCGCCAAACCCGCCGAGGCACCGGCTGCGCCCGCCGCCGCGCCAGCCGATGCGGCCAAGCCTGCCGAGTCCAAGTGATGAACCGGGTGTTCCCGGTTCGGGCACCCAGTCACACCCGCTGATTTCACCCTCCAAGGGTCTATGCCACGGTGCTCTGCCGTGGTTTTTTTTCGTCTCTATTACGTTCGGCTTCACTTCAGAAAATGCGAACCGTGCATCGTTCGCGCGGGGGCGTTGTTTCCTAAACGGCGTCACAGTATGATCAAACCGGATTTCAATGTTGGAGAGCCGTCATGAAACCGTCTGTTGCACTGCAAGCCCATCGTGTCGCCATTCGCAATGTGGTGGAGCGCCATCGCGCCTGCAATGCCCGCGTGTTCGGCTCTGTGTTGCGGGGTGATGACCAGGAGGGCAGTGACCTGGACATCTTGATCGACCCGACCCCAGCAACGACTCTGATGGATGTCGCCAGGATTCAAGTCGAGCTGGAGCGTCTTTTGGGCGTGTCTGTTGATGTGCTGACCCCCAAAGCCTTGCCTGAACAATTCCGAGGTCAGGTCTTGGCCGAAGCGACGCCCGTATGAACAAAGCTTTGCGCGTGCCCGACTATTTGAGGCACATTTTGGAGGCCATCTTGCGCATTGAGGAGTATGTCGCTGACCTGGATGAAGTGGCTTTTTTGTCCAGCAATCTTGTGCAGGATGCCGTGATTCGCAACATTGAAATCATTGGAGAGGCCGCCAACAACGTCCAGCGCGTGGATCCGGTGTTTGCCGCGCAACACAGCGATATACCCTGGCAGGTCATGTACGCCATGCGCAACCGTGTTTCACATGGCTATGACAAGGTGGACTTTGAAATGGTTTGGAAGACCATTCACAACGACTTTCCAAGCTTGTACGCTCAGATCAGTGCTGTGGCGTGAATCAATCCATGATCACGTCCGGCTTCTTTTGAGCAGTCCATGCATGCGGACGTGCAAGCTTGCGTGCAAAGTCAGACAGGATCAAGTTGCCCGCAGTCGGTACAACATTTGTTCCCAGTTGCATAGAGGGGGCTCATGCCAGGCTCACTGTATTCAAAGCCTTTTATCAGTCTTGAATCCTGGTGAAATACGATGCAGTCAAGAGAATTCCCTTAACTCCCCCGAACCAATCAATATCCCTACAATGTTTCGCCTTGGCTCAAAAAGGTAAACATGTCACAGGGAAACATCCAAATCCGCGGCGCGCGGCAGCACAACCTCAAAAACCTGGACCTGGACATCCGAACGGGTGAATTGACGGTGGTGACCGGGCCCAGCGGATCGGGCAAGTCGAGTTTGGTGTTCGACACCCTGTATGCCGAGGGCCAGCGCCGGTATGTGGAGACTTTCAGCGCCTATGCGCGGCAGTTCCTGGACCGGATGGACCGCCCGCAAGTGGATCGTGTCGAGGGGGTTCCCCCTGCAATCGCCATCGACCAGACCAACCCGGTGCGCAGTTCGCGCTCGACCGTGGGCACCATGACCGAGCTGAATGACCACCTGAAGCTGTTGTTTGCCCGGGTGGCTCATTTGAGCGATCGCCAAACCGGCTTGCCGGTGCGGCACGACACTCCGGACACCATTTGGGCATCGATCCGGGAACGGGCCCAAAACGGTGACCCGCGACTGGTGTTGACCTTTGCGGTCGAGTTGCCGGCGGGCACCAGCGCTGAAGAGGTGCAGCAGTGGCTGAGTGCCAGCGGGTACACCCGCGTCCAGGCCGAACGCGAAGTGGCCACGCCGACCGGCCCGCGCAAGGTGTTGGATGTGGTCGCGGACCGGTTCAGGGCCAGCAGCGTCGAGCGGGAGCGGGCCATGGAAGCGATCGAGACCGCTTTGCGGCGCGGGGCCGGTCGCATGGCCGTGCATGCCCAGGACGAACAGGGGCAGACCGAGGTCTGGCGTTTTTCCACCGGCCTGCATTGCCCTGAGAGCGATTTGCAGTACACCGAGCCCACCCCGTCGATGTTTTCTTTCAATTCGCCGGTGGGGGCTTGCGAGGCCTGTCGGGGTTTTGGCCGGGTGATCGGGGTCGATTACGGGCTGGTGATCCCGAACGACAAGCTGACGCTGCGTGCGGGGGCGATCAAGCCCATCCAGACACCGGCCTGGTCCGAGTGTCAGGACGACCTGATGCGGCACGCCGAGAAGGCCGGAGTTCCGCGCGACACGCCCTGGAACAAGCTGACACCTGAACAAAAAAATTGGGTCATTGAAGGGTCGCCCACTTACAACGGCAAGTGGAACCAGCAGTGGTATGGCATCCGACGTTTTTTTGAGTACCTGGAGAGCAAGTCGTACAAGATGCACATCCGGGTGCTGCTGTCCAAATACCGCAGTTACACCCCTTGCACCACCTGCGGTGGCGCGCGCCTGAAGACCGAGAGCTTGTTGTGGCGCATCGGCACGCGCGAAGACGCCGATGACGTGATGACTGCCGAGCAACGCTTTTTGCCGGTCGGGGTGGGCTGGGATCGGGCTGTGCTGGGTCGTTTGCCGGGCTTGTGCCTGCACGACCTGATGCAGTTGTCCATCGAGCGCTTGCGGCGGTTTTTTGACCGTTTGCAAACCGGCTTGTCGGCCCAGGCCGAGAGTCCCGAACGGCAAGCGATGCAGTTGTTGCTGGACGAGATTCGCACCCGTTTGCGCTATTTGTGCGATGTGGGCTTGGGCTACCTGACCCTGGATCGGCAAAGCCGCACCCTGAGTGGTGGCGAAGTGCAGCGCATCAACCTGACCACGGCCCTGGGCACGTCGCTGGTCAACACGCTGTTTGTGCTGGACGAGCCCAGCATCGGCCTGCACCCGCGCGACATGCAGCGCATCACCGAAGCCATGCACCGCTTGCGCGATGCCGGCAACACCCTGGTGGTGGTCGAGCACGACCCGGCGGTGATGGTGGCGGCCGATCGCATTTTGGACATGGGGCCCGGGCCGGGTGAACGCGGTGGGCAAATCGTGTTCGATGGCACGGTGGATGAACTGCGTTCGGCCGATACCCTGACCGGGGCGTATTTGGGTGATCGCAAGCACATCGGCATGGGTTTTCGTCGGGCGGTCACCGACAACACGCCGCGCCTGATCCTGGAAGGTGCGCGCGAGCACAACCTGCGCGAGCTCTCGATCGAGTTTCCGTTGCAACGCATGGTGTGTGTGACGGGGGTCAGTGGTTCGGGCAAATCCACCCTGATCCAGGACATTTTGGCGCCGGCCCTGATGCGCCATTTTGGCCGCGCCACCGAAACCCCGGGACGGCACGACCGACTGTTGGGCGCCGATCACCTGAGCGATGTGGTGTTTGTGGACCAGTCGCCCATTGGCAAGACGGCGCGTTCCAACCCGGTCAGTTATGTCGGAGCCTGGGATGCGATCCGCGAGTTGTTTGCCACCAGTCCCCTGTCGCGCCAACGCGGTTACACGGCCGGCAAATTCAGCTTCAACAGTGGCGACGGGCGTTGCCCCACTTGCACCGGTTCGGGCTTTGAGCATGTGGAAATGCAGTTTTTGTCGGATGTTTACCTGCGTTGCCAGGATTGTCAGGGCCAACGCTATCGGCCCGAGATTCTGGAGGTTCAGATCGAGCGCCATGGCCGTTTGTTGAATGTGGCGCAAGTGCTGGATCTGACGGTGCACGAGGCGTCGCAGTTGTTCGATCAGGATCGCGAAGTCATCCGGGTGTTGCAGCCCATCGTCGATGTGGGCTTGGAATATGTGAAGCTGGGTCAGCCTGTGCCAACCCTGAGTGGGGGCGAGGCGCAACGCCTGAAGTTGGCCGGACACTTGGCCGAGTCGTCCAAATCGCAGTCGGCCACACGGCAAGCGCTGGCGCGCAAGGGCACCCTGTTTTTGTTTGATGAGCCGACCACCGGTTTGCACTTCGATGACATCGCCAAACTGATGCGCGCTTTGCGCAAATTGCTCGAAGCCGGGCATTCCTTGCTGATCATTGAGCACAACCTGGATGTGATCCGGGCCAGCGACTGGCTGATCGACTTGGGCCCGGAAGGTGGAGAGGGCGGCGGCTGTCTGGTCGCCCAAGGCGCCCCCGAACAGGTGCGCGAGCACCCCACATCCCACACCGGGCGGGCGTTGCGCGAATACGACCAGATGGTGACGCAGGTGACGGTCCGGGAAGCCTCCGCTCCCCGCGCGATGGTGGCAGCGCCCGATGCGATCCGCATCGTCAACGCCAAAGAGCACAACCTGAAGGATCTCAGCGTGGACATCCCGCGCGGCAAGTTCAATGTGATCACGGGCGTGAGCGGTTCGGGCAAGTCGACGCTGGCGTTTGATATTTTGTTCAACGAAGGGCAGCGGCGCTACCTGGAGAGTCTGAACGCCTATGCCCGCAGCATCGTGCAGCCTGCAGGCCGCCCCGAGGTGGATGCGGTCTATGGCATTCCGCCCACAGTCGCGATCGAACAGCGCCTGTCGCGTGGCGGACGCAAATCGACGGTGGGCACCACCACCGAGATCTGGCATTTTTTGCGCTTGTTGTATGTGAAGCTGGGCACCCAGCACTGCGTACACGACGATGCGGCGGTGCAGCCGCAGACGCCCGAGAGCATCGCGGCGCAGATCTTGCGGCAGTACCGGGGTCGACATGTGGGCCTGTTGGCGCCGTTGGTGGTCAATCGCAAGGGCGTCTACACCGAATTGGCCGACTGGGCGCGACCGCGCGGCCACACCCATTTGCGGGTCGACGGTGAGTTTTTGCCGACTCAGGGCTTCCCGCGCATCGACCGCTTCAAGGAGCACACGATCGAATTGCCGGTGGCCGATGTCTGGGTCACGCCCGAGAACGAGCCGGCCTTGCGCATGCACTTGGCCAAAGCATTGGAGTTGGGCAAAGGTGTGCTGCATCTGTTGGCGCCACTGGATGGCTTGAAACAGGCCATGGAGGCCGGTGCATCGACCCGCCACATTGGTCAGTTGCAGGTGTTTTCCACTTTGCGCGCCTGCCCGACGTGCGCCACCTCTTACAGCGAACTGGATCCACGGCTCTTTTCGTACAACAGCAAGCACGGCTGGTGCCCGGATTGCGTGGGCACCGGGGTGCGACTGAGCAAAGAGCAGCGCCGTTTGCTGGACGACACGCAGATGGCACAAGACAACAAGGGCCGTGAGCAGACCTTTGCCGAGCCCGAGTTGGAAGATGTGGCTGATGAGTCCTGCCCAACCTGTGCCGGTACCCGGCTCAACCCGACCGCCCGTGCGGTGCGTTTTCATGGCACTTCGATCACCGACATCGCCAACCTGTCGGTGACCGATGTGCGACGCTGGGTCGAAGGCCTGACCCTGGTGGGTCGAGAGGGCGACATCGCCCGCGATCTGGTGAGCGAAATTCGCAGCCGACTGGAGTTTTTGGAGCAGGTGGGTTTGGGCTATCTCACGCTGGATCGGGGCGCGCCGACCTTGAGCGGCGGCGAAGCCCAACGCATCCGGCTGGCGGCTCAATTGGGTAGCCATTTGCAAGGCGTGTGTTATGTGCTGGACGAGCCGACCATCGGCTTGCATGCGCGTGACAACCAGATGTTGCTGGGCGCCCTCCACACCCTGAGTGAAAAAGGCAACACCCTGGTGGTGGTCGAGCACGACGAAGACACCATCCGCCAGGCCGACCACATCATCGACATCGGGCCCAGCGCCGGACGGCGCGGCGGGCGTTTGATGGCGCAAGGTGACGTGAACTCGATCATGCGCGAGCAAGAGTCGCAGACCGGTCGCTATCTGTTGCACGCCATGCGCCACCCCTTGCAAGCGCGTCGCGATGTGCAACCGACCGAAGCCCCCATGCTGACCGTGCAAGGCGCCAGCTTGCACAACTTGCAGGGCATGGATGTGGCCGTGCCCTTGCACCGCCTGGTGGCCATCACCGGGGTCAGCGGATCGGGCAAGTCGACCTTGGCGCGTGAAGTCCTGCTGGCCAACGTGCAGGCGGCGGTGCAAGCGCGCAAGGCGCTGAATTGGCAAGGCTGTCAGGGACTGACGGGCTGGCAACAAGTGGATCGGGTGCTGGAAGTGGACCAGACCCCGATCGGCAAAACGCCGCGCTCGTGCCCGGCCACCTACATCGGCTTTTGGGACACCATCCGCAAGTTGTTTGCCGAGACGCTGGAGGCCAAGGCGCGGGGTTTCGGCCCGGGCCGTTTCAGTTTCAACACCGGCGAAGGCCGTTGCCCGGGCTGCGAAGGCCAGGGCATGCGCACCATCGAGATGAGCTTTTTGCCCGACGTGAAAGTGCCTTGCGAGGTCTGCCATGGTGCGAGATTCAATCCGCAGACGCTGGAGGTGAGTTGGCGCGGCAAGAGCATCGGCGAGGTGTTGCAGATGGAAGTCGATGAGGCGGTGGGCTTTTTTGCCAGCATGCCCTCCATCGCCCACCCTTTGCAATTGCTGCAAGACGTCGGTTTGGGTTACCTGACCTTGGGTCAGCCTTCGCCCACGCTCAGTGGGGGTGAGGCGCAGCGCATCAAACTGGTGACCGAGCTGACCAAGGTGCGCGATGACGTTGGCCGCCGTGGCCAAAAGGCGCCGCACACCCTGTATGTGCTGGACGAGCCCACGGTGGGTTTGCACATGGCCGATGTCGACAAGCTGATCAAGGTCTTGCACCGTTTGGTCGATGGCGGCCACAGCGTGGTGGTGATCGAACACGATCTGGATGTGATCGCCGAGGCCGACTGGGTCATCGATCTGGGGCCCGAGGGGGGCTCGGGCGGTGGTCGAGTGGTGGCGGCGGCGACGCCCGAAGACTTGGTGCGGGCGGGCACCCACACCGGGCAGGCCTTGAAGCCGGTGTTGGCGCGGGCGTGAGCGTTTTGGGCAGAGAAGGGCTCAGGCGCTTGAGCCCAACCGCCACAGACTCGTGACCTCTGCCGCCCGGGCGGCATGCAAGGGGTCGGTGGTGTCTTGGGTTTTGGGGTGATGCGGGCGGGTGTCCAGTCGCCCCAGCACGCGCAGACCCGCTTGGTCGATCCAGTCTTGCAATTGGCGGCGCGTGCGCAGCCCCAGGCGTTCGGCCAGATCGGACAGCACCAGCCAGCCTTCGCCACCGGGGCACAGGTGTGCGGCCAAACCGCTCAGGAAGCCGCGCAGCATGGTGCTGTCGGGGTCGTAGATGGCCTGATCCAGCGCCGAGCTGGGCTGACCCGGCAGCCAGGGCGGGTTGCACACCACCAAGGCCGCCTGTCTTTCGGGATAAAGATCGGTGAGCTGCAACTCAACCGCATCGCGCAGTCCCAAGCGGCGCAGGTTGTCGTCGGCGCAGGCGATGGCGCGAGGGGAGAGGTCGGTGGCGATCACGCGCGGCACACCCCGGCGCAGCAGCAGCGCGCTCAGCACGCCGGTGCCGACGCCCAGGTCCATGGCGATGGGGCAGTGGGTCAGGGCGGCGGGCAAGGGCGCTTGCACCACCAGATCCAGGTATTCGCCGCGCACCGGAGAGTACACGCCATGGTGCGGGTGTATGCGGTCCCCGCCCAGGGCGCTGATCGGCACCCCGGCTTTGCGCCACTCGTGAGCACCGATCAGGCCCAACAGGGCGCGCAAGGCGACCACGCGGGCTTGCCCATCGGGCTCGCCCCAAGCTTCGCTGCAGGCGGCGCGCACATCGGGGGCGCGGTGCAGGCCAATGCGATAGGTGCCGTCGATTTCGATCAGCAATTGCCCCAGCACCCGTGCGCGCAAGCCCTGCGCCTGACGGTAGGCTGCAAAAGCCGCACCGGCGTCCAGGGGTGTTTGAGGGACACGGCTGCGCTTGCGCTCAGTGGCGGCATCCAGTCGGGCCGACATGCCTTGCAACAGTTGTCGGGCCTGAGGGTAGGTGCCGCGCCACAGCAGGCCGGTGCCGGCGCTGGCCAGGCGGTGCGCCTGAGCCGGGTCGGCATCGGTGCAGACCTGAACCCGGGTGGGCAGCCGTGCGCCATTGTCGGCTTGCCAAATGGCCAGACGCGCTTGTCCGTTTTCTTCCCAGTTCAGAAAGGTCGTTGGGAGGCTCATGCGATCAGCCGGCGCTGCCCAGGCTCAGGCCTGCGTGTTCGCGCAAGGGGTGGAAATGAATTTTGGGGAAGCGTTCTTGGGCCAGCCGCACATCGTAGGGGGAGGTGCACAGATAGGCCAGGGTACCGGCTGCATCGAGTGCCATGCGCTGCGGGTAGGCGTGGGTGAATTCGCGCAACTCGGCAGGGGTGTCGGCGGTGATCCAGCGGGCCCCCGTGTACTGGCAACTTTCCAGTCGCACATCGCAGTCGTATTCGGTTTTCAGGCGATGTTGCACGACCTCGAATTGCAACTGACCGATGGCGCCCAACAGCATGGCGCCGCCGGCTTCGGGCTTGAAGACCTGAATCGCCCCTTCTTCTCCCAGTTGCTCCAAGCCCTGTTGCAACTGCTTGGTGCGCAGCGGGTTGTTGAGCAGCACGGTCATGAACAGTTCGGGCGCAAAGAAAGGCAAGCCGGTGTATTGCAACGAGGCGCCGTCGGTGATGGTATCGCCCAGTTGAACGCCGCCGTGGGTGGTAAAGCCGATGATGTCACCGGCATAGGCCTCGTCGACCGCTTCGCGGCGTTGCGACAAAAACGTGACCACCGAGGTCGGGCGCAATTCTTTGCCGGTGCGTTGCACCTTGAGTTTCATGCCGGGCTTGTATTGTCCGGAGGCGACGCGCACAAAAGCGATGCGGTCGCGGTGGTTGGCATCCATGTTGGCTTGCACTTTGAACACCACGCCCGAAAAACCGGGATCCTCGGGCTGCACGATTTTTTCAACGGTCTGGCGGTTGACCTCGAGCGTGCTTTTGCGCGGGCGCGGTGATGGGGCCAGATCGACCAGGGCATCGAGCACTTCCATCACGCCAAAGTTGTTGACGCCCGAGCCGAAGAAAACCGGGGTTTGCTTGGCGGCCAAAAAAGCCTGGTGGTCAAAGGCGGGGGACGCGCCGGTGGCCAATTCCATCGCCTCCAGGGCGTCGTCAAACTCTTGCCCGAAGCGCTCGCGCAGTCGAGCGGTTTCCGACAGGGGGATGTTTTCAAAGTCTTGGGGCAAGCGTTCGCTGCCGGCCTCAAAGACCGTCATGGTCTGGGTGCGCAGGTTGATGATGCCGCCAAAACGCTTGCCCTGGCCGACCGGCCAGGTCATGGGCACACAGGGCATGCCCAGTTCGCGTTCGACTTCGTCGAGGATGTCCAGCGGGTCGCGCACCTCGCGGTCCATTTTGTTGACGAAGGTGATGATGGGGGTGTCGCGCTGCCGGCAGACTTCGATCAGGCGTCGGGTCTGGGCTTCGACACCGTTGGCGGCGTCGATCACCATCAGCGCCGAGTCGACGGCGGTCAGCACGCGATAGGTGTCCTCGGAAAAATCCTTGTGGCCCGGGGTGTCGAGCAAGTTGACCACATGGTCGCGGTATTGCATTTGCATGACCGACGATGCGACCGAGATGCCACGCTGCTTTTCAATTTCCATCCAGTCGCTGGTGGCGTGGCGCGAGGCCTTGCGTGCCTTGACGGAACCGGCGATCTGGATCGCGCCCGAGAACAAGAGCAGCTTTTCGGTCAGCGTGGTTTTGCCGGCGTCGGGGTGGGAGATGATGGCAAAGGTGCGGCGGCGCCGGGTTTCGGGGGCGTGGGTCACAGCGGGGTCCTGGAGGAGCATAGGGGCAGCCATCGGCATCGACGGCGCGATGACGGATTTTAGGCGCTGGACGCCAACTCTGTGGCCGAGTGCCGCGCATGGGTCTGTATGGCGCGCAGCAAACCCTGGCGGTTGAAGGGCTTGGGCATGACCTCGGCCATGCCCACGGCCAGACATTGGCTCACGGCCTCTTGGGCCACGTTGGCGGTCAGGGCGATGAAGGGCACGTCGCGGCGCAAGGGGTCCTTGAAGTTGCGGGTCCGGCGCACCACTTCGATCCCGTCGAGGTCGGGCATCACCAAGTCGACCAGCACCAGGTCGCAGTCGTGGGTGTGCAAATATTCCAGGGCGCTGATGCCACCATCGGCCTGTGCCAACTGGGCGCGGGGCAGCATTTTTCGCAGAGTGGCGGCCAGCACCGCCCGGTTCACCGCCTGATCATCGACCAGCAAGATGCGATAGGGGTGCAGATCCAGTGCATCGGGCTGGTTGTCCGGGTCGGCTCGGCCGACCGCCGGGGCTTGAGCCAGGGTCAAAGGCATTCTGAGGGTGAAGCACGAACCTTCGCCGACGCGGCTGCGCACCTGCAACGAGCCGCCCATGGCATGCGCCAAGCCTTGTGAAATGGCCAGCCCCAGGCCATTGCCACGCAGGCTCTCATCATCGGGCCTGAGCGACTGATGATGCGCTTGGTAGAAAGGCTCAAAAATGCGACCGAGTTGCTCGGGCTCGATCCCGGTACCGCTGTCTTGCACGGCAAAGATCACCTCCGGACGAGTGGCTGGGCCACCTTCGACCGAAACGGTCAGGGTCACGCCGCCTTGCGGGGTGAACTTGATGGCATTGCCCAGGAGATTGATGAGGATTTGGGCCAGGCGATCCGGGTCCAGCTTGACCCAGGTGGGCACGTCCGGCTCGATGTGCATGCGATAGCTCAGGTCCAGCCCGTGGGCATGGCTGGCCAGGGTGCGGAAGATGTCGCGCACGGCGTCGGGCAACTGAATGACCTGCGGGCTGAGCGAGAAGCGCCCCTGGCTGATTTGTGACAGGTCGAGCAAGTCGTTGATCACCGTCAGCAGGTGCGAGGCGGCGTTTTGGGCCCCCGCCACTTCTTGCAGGGCTTCGGGTGTGAGGTCGTGGCGATCGCCCAGCAGGCCCAAATAGCCTTTGACGCCATTGAGCGGCGTGCGCATGGCATGGCTCACCATGGCCAAAAACTGATCTTTGTGTCGACTGGCCTCCATCAGTTTCGCATTGGCCCGACTGAGTTCCTGGGCGGTTTGCTCCATGGCCCGGATGTTGTCGGCGTCAGCCGTGTCCAGGGTGACCAGCAAAATGCCCTGGGTGAGGCACAGCAAACCGTACATGGTGGCGCTGACCAACAGGTCAACCAGGGAGTAGCCTTCCTTGATGGGCAGCCAACCCCAAAGGTGGAACCCCAGAAAGGCCCAAACGCTGACAAAGGCGATCATCAACCATGCGAATGTCCAGCCACGGCTCATGGTGAACCAGGGCAGCAAAGGCACGATGCCCAGCCACACCATGGCGGGCGAGGACAAGCCACCCATCTGCCATGTGCTGTAGAGCACCACGCTGATCAGGGTGGTTTGATAGAACTGGCTGGCGATGGGCAAAGCCAGGCCGCGCAAGCGTGACAGCCCGATCAGCGCACACACCACGGCTGCGATGCCGGTGGCCTGTGCAATGGCAGTCAGACCCAGCCAGGCCATCCAGGGGCAAAGCAGACTCAAAAAGAACGTGCTGCACGTGATGAAGCAGAAAAAATGGAAGTCACCCACCGTTTGCAGCCGTGGTGGTAACAGGCCACGGATGCGAGTTTGAAGGTTGGAATAAAAGGATGTGGGCATGAAATCAATGATGCCTGAGCGTTCAAAACCGCATTATATTGTTAACTTTGGTATATTTAAAGTTTTTTATCATTGACCTTTCTGTTAGGTCAGGGTCTGAACCCAGCGCACACGGTCATGTGCCGGTGTTCTACAATGTGTGCATCCGAGGAGCGTTGCAGCGCCCGCATGGCGTGAGGCTCGGACCCTATTTCGCAACGACGCTCATCCACTTGTGCAGTGCGATGAGCCTGATGTTTCATTGTGTTCACAAGTGGTTTGTCCATTGCAAGGAAACACCATGAACGCACCACTGAAAAATGTTTTACCCACCGACTGTGTGATCGCCGACATCGGCCTGGCCGATTGGGGGCGCAAAGAAATCCGCATCGCCGAAACCGAAATGCCCGGCCTGATGGCCATTCGCGAAGAGTATGCGGCACGCCAACCCCTGAAGGGCGCGCGCATCACCGGCTCTTTGCACATGACCATCCAGACCGCCGTGCTGATCGAAACACTGCAAGCGCTGGGTGCCGATGTGCGCTGGGCCTCTTGCAACATCTATTCCACGCAAGATCATGCCGCAGCGGCCATTGCCGCGCGTGGCACGCCGGTGTTCGCCATCAAGGGCGAGAACCTGGAGCAATACTGGGACTACACCCATCGAATCTTTGACTTTGGACCCAAGGGTGCCGAGGGCGAAGGTCCCAACATGATCCTGGACGACGGCGGCGACGCCACTTTGCTGATGCATTTGGGCAAGCGCGCCGAGCGCGATGCTTCGGTGCTGGCCAACCCCGGCAGCGAAGAAGAAGTTTGTTTGTTCAACGCCATCAAGGCCAAGTTGGCCCAAGACCCCACCTGGTACAGCCGCAAGAGCGCCCAGATCATCGGCGTGACCGAAGAGACCACCACCGGCGTGCACCGCCTGAAGGAAATGTCGGCCAAAGGCACCCTGATGTTCCGTGCCATCAACGTCAATGACTCGGTGACCAAGAGCAAGTTCGACAACTTGTATGGCTGTCGCGAATCGTTGGTCGACGGCATCAAGCGCGCTACCGATGTGATGATCGCCGGCAAGATCGCCGTGGTCTGCGGTTACGGCGACGTGGGCAAGGGCAGTGCCCAAGCCCTGCGCGCCCTGTCGGCGCAAGTGTGGGTGACCGAGATCGATCCCATCAACGCCCTGCAAGCCGCCATGGAAGGCTATCGCGTGGTGACGATGGACGATGCCTGCGACAAGGCCGACATTTTTGTCACCGCCACCGGCAACAAACACGTCATCACCCACGAGCACATGGCCAAGATGAAAGATCAGTCCATCGTGTGCAACATCGGTCATTTTGACAACGAAATCGACATCGCTTCGGTGGAAAAGTACACCTGGGAAGAAATCAAGCCCCAGGTCGATCACATCATCTTCCCCGATGGCAAGCGCATCATCATGTTGGCCAAAGGCCGATTGGTGAATCTGGGCTGCGCCACCGGCCACCCCAGTTTTGTGATGAGCTCCAGTTTCGCCAACCAGACCATCGCCCAGATCGAACTGTTCAGCCACCCGGACAGCTACGACGTGGGCAAGGTGTATGTGCTGCCCAAGCACCTGGACGAGAAGGTGGCTCGCCTGCACCTGAAGAAAGTGGGCGCCAAGTTGACCGAGCTGAGCGACGCACAGGCCGAGTACATCGGCGTGCCCAAGCAAGGCCCGTACAAGCCCGACACCTACCGCTATTGATGCCATCATGCGTGCCGATCAATTGCTGGTGGAACGGGGCCTGGCGGCCAGTCGTTCGCAAGCCCAGCGATTGATCGCATCCGGGGTTCGTTGGCGTTTGGGTTCGACACCCTTTCGGGTGGTGAAGAAAAACGGCGACGAGCTGCCGGTGCAGGCCGAACTGGCATTGACCGATGACGCCGAAGTCCGATATGTGTCGCGCGGCGGTCTGAAGCTTGAAGGCGCCTTGCGCGAGTCCGGTCTGGATGTGACCGGTTGTCGCTGTCTGGATGTGGGGCAAAGCACAGGCGGTTTCACCGATGCCTTGCTCAAAGCCGGTGCGCTTCAGGTGGTGGGCATCGATGTCGGTCACGATCAACTGCACCAGAGTTTGCGCGCTCATCCGCAGGTGATCAGTCTGGAGGGTATCAATGCCCGAGAGCTGCAACCGCTGGATGCCCGGCTGGAGGCGGTTGACGGCTTTGATTTGGTGGTGGGCGATGTGTCGTTCATTTCGCTGACCCTGGTGTTGCCCGCTGTGGTGAGCCAACTCAAACCGGGTGGACAGTTGCTGATGCTGGTCAAGCCCCAGTTTGAATTGCAGCCGGGGCAGTTGGGCAAAGGGGGCATCGTCAAGGATGCCGATTTGCATGAGCAGGTGCGGCAACGCATCTGGGCGGCGTGTCAGGCTTTGGGGCTGACCGCGCTGAATTGGTTGTGCAGTGCCATTGATGGGGGCGACGGCAATCGCGAGTTTTTCATCCACGCGATGCGGCCTGACGCTAAACGAGACCACACATGAATACGAAACTGAGCTTTGAATTTTTTCCGCCCAAAACGCCCGAGGGTGCCGTCAAATTGCGTCAGGTGCGCGCGCAGTTGTACGAATTGAAGCCCGAATTTTGTTCGGTGACTTATGGTGCCGGCGGCTCCACCCAAGAGGGGACATTTTCGACCGTGGGTCAGATCCTGGCCGAGGGGTGTGAGGCCGCCAGCCATTTTTCTTGCATTGGTGCGACGCGCGACAAGGTGCGCGAGCAACTGGAGCAACTGCGTCAAATGGGCGTGAAGCGCCTGGTGGCTTTGCGCGGCGATTTGCCCAGCGGCTATGGTGCCGGTGGCGAGTTTCAGTACGCCAGCGATCTGGTGGCGTTCATCCGTCAGGAGACCGGTGACCATTTCCACGTCGAAGTGGCCGCATATCCCGAAGTGCACCCGCAAGCCAAATCGCCACAAGCCGACTTGCAGGCTTTGGTTGCGAAAGTCAAAGCCGGTGCCGACTCGGCCATCACCCAGTATTTTTACAACAGCGACGCTTACTTTCGCTTTGTCGAGGAAGCCGATCGCTTGGGCGTGCACGTGCCCATCGTCCCCGGCATCATGCCCATCACCAGTTCTTCGCAGTTGTTGCGGTTTTCAGACGCCTGTGGTGCAGAGATCCCGCGCTGGATCCGCCAGCGTCTGGTGGCTTTTGGCGACGACGTCGAATCGATCAAGGCGTTTGGCCTGGAGGTCGTCACCGATTTGTGCGATCAGCTGATCTGCGCGGGCGTGCCTGCCCTGCATTTCTACACCATGAACCAAAGTGCGGCGACGCAGGCCATCGTGGATCAATTGCGCGACGATCGCGGCCTGGACCTCTGATGTCGTGACAAAGATCGCAGTTGGCAAACTCAGCGTTCGTCAAAGCTCACCACCACTTCGGGGGTGGTGGGCACAGCCTGGCAGCTGAGCACAAAGCCTTGCTTCATTTCACCCTCTTCGAGGGTGAAGTTTTTTTCCATCGTCACTTGACCGCTCATCACTTTGGCGCGACAGGTGCAACACACCCCCGCCTTGCACGAATAAGGCAGATCCAGTCCCGCTTGCAGGGCCACATCCAGGATGCGTTGCGTGCTCTGCATGTGCATGTCATGGCGTTTGCCGTCCACGATGACGCTCAGTTTCACGTCACCCGTCTCGGCAGGGGCCTTGGATTTTGACCTTGGGACAGGCGCGGCTGAGCCGGCGCTGGCAAAACGCTCGGTGTGGATGCGTTCGCGCTTGACGCCCGCGCTCAGCAAAGCGCTTTCAGTGGCTTCGATCATCGGTTCGGGGCCGCACACAAAGACCTCGTCCATGCTGTTGACGGGCAAGAACACCCGCATCAGGTCGAGCACTTTGGCCTGGTCGATGCGTCCTTCGAGCAAAGGCACTTCCTGCGCTTGGCGTGACAGGATGTGGATCAGGGTCAGCCGGTCGGCGAACCGGTCTTTGAGGTCTTGCAGGGCTTCATTGAACATCACGCTGTCCATGCGCCGGTTGCCATAGACCAGGGTGAATTTCGCCTTGGAGCTGCTTTCCAGCGTGTGCGTCAGGATCGACAAGATGGGCGTGATGCCGGAACCGGCGGCGAAACCCACCCGGTGCAGGGCGCGCGGTCGCTTGATCACGAAGCGCCCTTCGGGTGGCGCGATGGCCAGTTGGTGACCGATCTCAACCCCGTCGACCAGCCAGTTGGACATGAGGCCGCCTTCGACAGCGCGCACGCCGATTTGAATTTGCCCCTTGTCATTCAGCAGCGTTGGGGTGGCGCACAGCGAGTAGTTGCGTCGGACATCCTGGCCGTTGATGCGCGCGCGCACGGTGATGAACTGCCCCGGCTCGAACGCAAATCGGTCGCGGTGCTCGGGCGGCACGCTCAGGGTAATGGCCGCCGAATGGGCGGCTTCGGCTTCGATGGCCACCACAGTCAGGTCAAAAAAGGCGGGTGCACTCATGGTGGGTCCTAATGCGGCTTGAAGTGGTCAAAGGGCTCCAGACAGCTCAGGCACTTGTACAGGGCCTTGCAAGCGGTGGAGCCGAAATAAGAGGTCTGGGTGGTGTCTGCCGACCCGCAGCGCGGACAGGCCACAGCGGGCATGGGGTGCAACCGAGCCACGCGCACGGTCGAAGCGCCCGACACCGGGGCCATGCCGGTCGGTGGGGCGATGCCGTACTCGCGCAATTTGCGGTGGGTGACGGCGTCCATCCAGTCGGTGCTCCAGGCCGGTGACAGCTGGGTGATGACCCGGCCTTTGTGGCCGTGTCGGGCCAGCAGGGCCACGATGTCGGCTTCGATTTGCGACATCGCCGGGCAGCCGCTGTAGGTGGGGGTGATGGTCACGGCGATGTGGTCGTCTTGCACCTGCACATCGCGCAAGATGCCCATTTCTTGAAGGGTCACGACCGGGATCTCGGGGTCGGTCAAAGCGGACAGCCACACCCAGACCTCGTCTGCCGACGGGTGTTGTGTGGCCGTCGCAAGCCGCGTCATGTCACCACGTTGCGCCGGGGTGGGCGCGGGCCAGCGATTGCATGTCGGCCAACAAATAACTGAGGTGTTCGGAGTGCAAGCCCTGCTTGCCACCGGACACATGACCGCCATCGGCCGGTCGACGCAAGGTGGCTTGGGCCAGGCTGTCGTCCAGCTGGGCACTCCATTCGGCCCGGATCGGTGTCAGGTCGGGCGCCACACCGGTTTGGCGGGCTTGCGATTGGTAGGCGGCCTCGACCCAAAACTCTTGCGTGAAGGTGTAGAGGTAGTCGAGCGCGTGTTGCACCCGCCGATGCGATTCATCGGTGCCGTCGCCCATGCGCACCAGCCAGTCGTGCGAGTGGCGCAAGTGGTAATGGGTTTCTTTGGCCGACTTGGCGGCGATGGCGGCCAGGGGCGCGTCGCTGCTGTGGCTCAGCGCATCCCAGAGCGGGGCCATGTAGGCGCTGTACAAAAAATTGCGCACGATGGTCACCGCATAGTCGCGTTCGCCCACGCCGCCGGGCACCAGGCCGGGGCTGTGCGGCAGCTCCAGCAGCGTGAAGTTGCGAAACTCGGGCGCATCGCGGAAGTAAGCCAGGCGGTCCTCGTCCGCACCGCCGCCGATGCGGCTGGCGGCGTGCTGATACAGCAACCGCGCTTGTCCGATCAGGTCCAGGCTGATGTTCGCCATGGCGATGTCTTCTTCGAGCACCGGGCCGTGGCCACACCACTCGGCGTTGCGCTGGCCCAGCACCAGGGCGCTGTCGGCCAGGTGCAGCAGGTATTCGGTGTGCGCGTCCATCACATGTGGCCGACTTCGTCGGGGATGCTGTAGAAGGTCGGGTGGCGATAGATTTTGTCGGCCGCCGGGTCAAACAGCACGCCTTTGTCTTGCGGGGCGCTGGCGACGATCGAAGCCGAGGGCACCACCCAAATGCTCACGCCCTCTTGTCGGCGGGTGTAGACGTCGCGTGCCATTTGCAAGGCATGCTGGGCGTCGCTGGCGTGCAGGCTGCCACAGTGCTTGTGCTCCAGGCCCTGTTTGCTGCGCACGAACACCTCCCACAGGGGCCACTCGCTCAGGGCCTGGGCAGAAGGGGATGGGGTCTGGCTCATGCGGCCTCCTTGAGTGCGCGTTGACGTTGCTTGCGGGCATGGGCTTGGGCGGCTTCGCGCACCCAGGCGCCTTGTTCCCAGGCTTTGACCCGGGTGGCCAGGCGTTCGCGGTTGCACGGGCCGTTGCCGTTGACGGTGGCCCAGAATTCATCCCAGTCGATGGTGCCGTAATCGTAGTGGCCCCGCGCTTCGTTCCATTTCAGATCGGGGTCGGGCAGCGTCACGCCCAGCACCTCGGCTTGCGGCACGGTGGCGTCGACGAATTTTTGGCGCAGCTCGTCGTTGCTGATGCGCTTGATGCCCCAGCGCATGCCCTGGGCGCTGTTGGGGCTGTCGGCGTCGGGTGGCCCGAACATGGCCAGGCATTTCCACCACCAGCGGTTGACGGCGTCTTGCACCATGGCGCGTTGCTCGGGCGTGCCCTGCATCAGGGGCAGCAAGGACTCATAGCCCTGGCGCTGATGGAACGATTCTTCCTTGCACACCCGCACCATGGCGCGGGCGTAGGGGCCGTATGAGCACCGGCACAGCGGGATCTGGTTCATGATGGCGGCGCCGTCGACCAGCCAGCCAATGACGCCGACATCGGCCCAATTCAGCGTGGGGTAATTGAAGATCGAGCTGTACTTGGCTTTGCCGCTGTGCAGGGCGGCGATCATCTCGTCGCGGCTGGTGCCCAGGGTCTCGGCGGCGCTGTACAGGTACAGGCCGTGCCCGCCTTCGTCTTGCACCTTGGCGATCAAAATTGCTTTGCGTTTCAGACTGGGCGCGCGGCTGATCCAGTTGCCCTCGGGCAGCATGCCCACGATTTCGCTGTGCGCGTGCTGACTGATTTGGCGCACCAGCGTCTTGCGGTAGTTGTCGGGCATCCAGTCTTGCGGCTCGATGCGACCATCGGCATCGATGGTGGCTTCAAAGCGCGCGCTCAGCGCCGCTTCATCTCGGCTGTTTTTGGCCTGGCCCTCGGGCTGGCCGGGCATGTCCATGGCTTGGGTGTACATGATGTCTCCTCCATGCGGATGTCGACATCATACCAATTAGCCGACCGATTGGTTGGTTAATTGCTGCCTTCCAGCGTAAACCCTGATAGCTTGTCTTGACCGAGGCAAGCGACCAGTTGCGGCAAGGCTTCTTTGAGGGCCGGTTTCAGGGTGTAGGGCGGGTTGATGATGAACACGCCGCTGGCGACCAGACCAGGGCGGGCCCGCGCCTGACCGGGCACGGTGGCGGCGTCGGCCACTTTGCCCGATTTGATGCGCAGGCTGGCCGAGAGCCAGTCTTTGCCGGACTGCATGGCCAATGACTTCAGCTTGCGCGGCAGGTCTTGCGATTCGGGCCGGGCGATGATGGGGTACCAGACCATGTAGGTGCCGGTGGCAAAGCGTTTCAGGTGGTCTTTGAGGGTGTCGACCACCTTGGCGTAATCGGTTTTCAGTTCGTAGCTGGGGTCCATCAGCACCAGGCCCCGGCGGCTGGGTGGCGGCAGGAATTTTTTGCTGTGCTCAAAGCCGTCCTCGCGCAGCACGGCCACCTGCCGTTGGGCATTCAGTTGTTCGACGTGTTTTTCCAGCAGACGGGCATCGGTGGGGTGCAGTTCAAACAACTTGAGCTTGTCTTCAGGTCTAAGCAAGTGCTTGCTGATGAACGGAGAGCCGGGGTATGCGGATGCGCCGGCCGCCGACTGAAAATGGTCGAGCACCTCCAGGTATTGCGCGACCAGCTCGGTGGGCGGTGTGCCGCTGGCCGCCAGTTGCTCGCGCAGGCGTTGCACGCCCTCGATCATCTCGCCACTGGTGTGGGCGGCATCGCTGTCGAGCCGATACAGACCGGCACCGGCATGGGTGTCGACCACGGTGATGGGCACGGGTTTGTCGGTCAGGTGGCGCAGCACGGCAATGAGCGTGGCGTGCTTGAGCACGTCGGCATGGTTGCCGGCGTGGAAGGCGTGTCGGTAACTGAACATGGGCCCATGATAGGGCACAAGGGTTCAGCGACATGAGTGATAAAGTATTGATGCAATCTGCCAACAAGGATCGCGCCATGGATCAACCCTGTGGGTGTGGCAGGCGGATGAATGATCTGGTCATGGGCAGGTGCAAGACCTTTCCGGCAAAGCCATGAATCCTTACTTTCGGAACCATCCCATGCTCGCCAAAATCACCGCCCAAAACCAGCTCTCCCTGCCCAACAGCCTGACGCAGGCCGTGGGGACTGCCGAATACTTTGATGTGGAGGCCCGAGATGGGCAGCTCATCCTGACGCCGGTGCGCATTCAGGGTGGCGAGGCGGTGCGTGTCAACTTGGCCGAATTGGATTTGACCGCCGAAGACATGGCCGCAGCGGTGGGCTGGGCCAGAGCGCCTGCAGCTGCCGCAAGCAAGGTCAACGAGACGGATGCCGCTGACGACCTGAATGCGAGCATGTTCAAAAATCAAGTGGATTCAGAAGCGGGTTTGAATGAATTGCTGGGCACTACCAGCGCAGGGGCGTGGCGCAAAGAGGTCGATCACATCCATCCGATTTATCGGCAGTGGATCGAGTCATCGCCATTTGCGGTGGTGGCCACCGCCGGGCCGCAAGGGCTGGATGCCTCCACACGCGGCGATCCGGCGCCGTTGGTGCGCGTGCTCGACCCGCGCACCTTGTTGTTGCCCGAGCGCAAGGGCAACAACCGTGCCGATGGACTGCGCAACCTGTTGATCGATCCGCGCATTTCGCTGATGTTTTTCGTGCCCCAGGTGCAAGAGACCTTGCGGGTCAATGGCCGGGCGACCATTTGGTCCGACCCGGATTTGTTGGCGTCGTTCGCGATCAACGGCCAACCGCCGGTGTGCGTGGTGCGTATCGATGTGGAGTCGGTGTATTTTCAGTGCGCCAAAGCCATCATGCGATCGAAGTTGTGGACGACGCAGCAACGGCCGGATGCCGTCCCTACCCCGGGACAAATGTTGGCAGCACTGACGGATAACGAATTGGGTGGTGTGGCCTATGACCAGGCTTTACCGGAAAGGCTTCGATCAGGGCTTTATTGATGGCTTGCTTGCAGCTTTTTCGCTTGAGATGACGAAGGGACGCTGTGTGCCCAATGTAAGACTTGGTGTGACCGGTACGAGTCAGCGATACACCTCGTCGTGACTGCCCACATTGACCAGCACCACCTCCTGGTCGCGAATCAGCAGCTCCAAAGTGATGCGCTGGGCCAAGTTGATGGAAATGCTGTGCAGCCCGGCCAGTCGCCCACTCAGGGCGTGCAAGCGCAATGAAGGATGGTGGGGGTTGGCTTGGAGCAGCAACAGGGTTTTGAGGTAATTGGCCTCCAGATCCGGATGCTTGCTGAGCCACTTGGCCGCGCGGCGGTTGTAGGATTCTGTAAAGATCAGCCTGTAGCTCATCGGGCCTGGCTGCGGATGCGTTGTACGTGGGCTTCGGGGCTCTCTTGAATTGTGCGGCCAGACGCCAAGTCGCTTTGGACCTCGGCCAGCGCGGCGGTCAGCTCGCATTCGCGCAGGTATTGATACTGCGCCAACTCCATGACCACATAACGCGTCGCGCCGCGCACAGAGATGGATACCTCGGGCGAGGTTTGTAAGGCGCTTTCGATGATCGAGACCCCCTTGGTTTTGAGGTCGTTGGCACTGATGGTGGACATGGCAATCCTGCTTTTAATCGTGTGGTTAATCGTGCGATTCGAGGTGCGAATCATAGTGGGGTTGAGGCCCGCTGTCTAGCCATATTGGACCCGCGCTTAAAAATGGAGCAAAAAGCCCAAAAAGCGTTAGAATGGAAGGCTTCGCAGCGATTTCATGGCCCCGCGGCGAAGCACGAAACACCGCCTAAGAGGTTCCCGATCAGAGGAACACCGACCGCGGAAAAGGGCCGCAACAACCCACTACAGGAAATATCCATGTCCACGTTCAGCGCAAAACCCGCTGATGTGAAGCATGAGTGGTTTGTGATTGACGCCACCGACAAGGTGCTCGGACGTGTTGCCAGCGAAGCAGCACTCCGTTTGCGCGGCAAACACAAGGCCATTTACACGCCTCACGTCGATACCGGCGACTTCATTGTCGTCATCAACGCCTCCAAGATCCGCGTCACCGGCAACAAAGCCCTCGACAAGGTCTACTATCGCCACTCCGGTTTCCCCGGTGGCATTTATGGCACCAACTTCCGCGACATGCAGGCCAAGCATCCCGGCCGCGCGCTGGAAAAGGCGGTCAAAGGCATGTTGCCCAAGGGTCCCCTGGGTTACGCCATGATCAAAAAGCTGAAGGTCTACGGCGGTGCCGAGCACCCGCACAGCGCCCAACAGCCCAAAGTGCTGGACATCTAAGGAGCCGCCATGATTGGAGATTGGAACAATGGCACTGGCCGTCGCAAATCCAGCGTCGCCCGTGTATTCATCAAAAAAGGTTCTGGCAAGATCACGGTCAACGGCCATGACATTGCCGAGTACTTCGGTCGTCAGACCTCGATCATGATCGCCAAGCAGCCTCTGGTGCTGACCCAGCATGTCGAAACTTTCGACATCCAGGTCAACGTCAATGGCGGTGGCGAATCCGGCCAGGCCGGTGCGGTGCGCCACGGCATCACCCGCGCGCTGATCGATTACGACGCCAACCTCAAACCCGCCCTGTCGGCCGCCGGTTATGTGACCCGCGATGCCCGTGAGGTCGAGCGTAAAAAGGTCGGTTTGCACTCTGCTCGCCGTCGCAAGCAGTTCAGCAAGCGCTGATCGACACTTGTCCGCAAAGCCGCAAGGTGCAAGCCTTGCGGCTTTTTTCATGGGCGATGCCATGTGATCCGGCGCTTGACGGCACAGGCCGATTTGATTTGAAATGACGGGATGCCCATCGACTTTCGCCGACCCTGGATGACGCCTGATCTGGAAACTTTCCGGGACAGCGTGGTGCGTTTTCTGGAGGAGGAGATGCAACCTCAGGACGCTGCCGCGCGACAACGCGGCCATGTCGGCCACGAGATCTGGCGCCGCGCCGGCGAGTTGGGTTTGTTGTGCACCGACATTCCCGAGGCTTGGGGCGGCGGTGGCGGCGACTTCCGTCATGAGGCGGTGTTGTGCGAGGAAATGGCGTGTCGCGGCCTGACGGGGATGAGCATGTCGGTGCACTCGATCGTGGCGCATTACATCCTGAATCACGGCACCGAAGCGCAAAAACAACGCTATCTGCCGCGCATGGCGGCCGGCGAGTTGGTGGGGGCGATCGCCATGACCGAACCCGGCACCGGTTCGGACTTGCAAGGCATCCGCACGCGCGCGCAGCGCCATGAAGGGGCCTATGTGCTCCATGGCTCCAAGACCTTCATCAGCAACGGATTTTTGGCCGGCCTGGTGTTGGTGGTGGCCAAGACCGATCCGGCCCTGGGGGCCAAGGGCATGTCCATCCTGATCGTGGAAACCGAAAACTGTCCGGGTTATCGGGTGGGGCGGGTGCTCGACAAGATCGGGTTGAAGGCGCAAGACACCTCTGAATTGTTTTTTGATCAGGTGCGGGTGAGCGAGGATGGCCTGCTGGGAGGTCGTGAAGGCCTGGGCTTTGCGCAATTGATGTCGGACCTGCCCTACGAGCGCCTGATCATTGGCGTGGCGGCATTGGCGGCCATGGAAGGGGCGTACAAGGTGACGCTGGAGCATGTGCGTCAGCGCCAAGCCTTCGGTCAGACGGTGGCCGATTTTCAGAACACCAAATTCAAATTGGCCGAGGTGGCGACCGAGATCCAGGTGGGTCGTGCTTTCATCGACCGTTGTGTGGAAGACCTGTTGGCCGGGCGTTTGGACACGGTCACCACGTCCATGGCCAAGTTGTGGGGCTCAGAGGCTCAGGGTCGGGCGATCGACACTTGCTTGCAGTTGTTCGGGGGCTATGGGTACATGAACGAGTACCTGATCGGGCGCATGTACACCGATGCGCGCATCCAGCGGATTTACGGCGGCACCAGCGAGATCATGAAAGAGGTCATCGCACGGGGCATGTAGGGCGATTGCCCCTACCCTTGGCAAAGTTGAGTCATTTACGCTAGTATTGGCATGTATGAAATCAGGAGAGAGCCATGAGTGCCTTAGCCGAAACCGTTGATACCGAAATGCCCGAACCGATCCTGTTCACCGACAGCGCCGCTGCCAAGGTGGCCGATCTGATCGCCGAGGAAGGCAACCCGGATCTGAAATTGCGCGTTTTCGTGCAAGGGGGCGGCTGCTCGGGGTTCCAGTATGGTTTCACCTTCGATGAAGTCGTGAACGAGGACGACACCACCATGACCAAGAACGGCGTGTCTTTGCTGATTGACGCCATGAGTTACCAGTACCTGGTGGGTGCCGAGATCGACTACAAGGAAGACTTGCAAGGGGCTCAATTCGTGATCAAAAATCCGAACGCCACCACCACCTGTGGTTGCGGCTCCTCGTTTTCGGCCTGATTCCCGCTCAAGATCCCCGCTTTCCTCTGAACCAGAGGTAGGCATCCGGCGACCCCTGCCTCATGCAGGGGTTTTTTCATGCCGGATGGATGGCACCCAGCACCCTGGCACCTTTGGCCCCGGTGACGCTGGGCTCGTTGCCGGGCAAGCCATCGATGGCGCGTTGTGCCAGCCAGGCAAAGGCGGCTGCTTCGACCTGACAGGGGTGCAGCCCCCGTTGGGCCGAAGAGAGCACGGGGCATGGGCAGAGCCGGGCCAAGCGCTGCATCAGTGCGTCATTCAGGGCGCCGCCGCCGCAGGTGATCAGTTGTCGGGGGTTGGGCATGTGCCGCAGCAGCGCTTCGACGCAGCTGCGGGCAGTGAGTTCGAGCAAAGTGGCTTGCACATCAGCGGCGGACAAGTCGGCAAAAGACGACAGGTGCGCATCCAGCCAACCCAAATGAAACAAGTCGCGACCGGTGCTTTTCGGTGCCGACAGGCTGAAATAGGGCTCGCTCAGCAAGGTTTGTAACAAGCCGTCATGGCAGGTTCCGCTGCGTGCCCAGGCCCCTTGGGCATCGTAGGCCTGCCCCTGGTGACGTTGAGTCCAGGCGTCCATGAGCATGTTGCCGGGACCACAATCGAAACCCAGCAGGGGCTGGTCGGGGGCGATCAGGCTGAGGTTGGCAATGCCGCCCAGATTCAGAGCGGCCACAGGATGTTGCGGATCGCCCCACAAAGCCCGGTGAAAGGCCGGAACCAGTGGCGCACCTTGGCCCCCGGCGGCGATGTCTCGGCTGCGAAAGTCGGCCACCACGCATATGTCGGTCAACTCGGCCACCAGGGCCGGCTGGTTGAGTTGCAGGGTATAGCCGGGGCCGCCGTCGATCACAGGGAGGTGCCGGATGGTCTGGCCATGGACCCCGATGGCGACGACATCTTGTGGCCTCAGTCTGCATGCACTGAGCAGGTCATGAACCACAGCCGCATACAGGCGAGCCAGATCCAGGCTGAGCAACTGGGCGCGGTGCAACTCATTGGGGCCGCTGTGGTGCAAGTCCAGCAGGGTTTGCCGAAGGGTGTCAGCGTAGGGGCGGTGGGCATGACCCAGCCATTGGGGCTGGCCGGGCTTGGAGAGGTCGGCCAGGACGGCATCCACGCCATCGAGCGAGGTGCCCGACATCAGGCCGATGAACAGCCGGGCCATGGGGTGTTACTGGAGCGCCAAGCCTTGAACCGATGCCGCCGCTGCCAGGTCGATGCGGGCTTGCTGCACGCGCTGTTCGAATGCGCTGCGAGCAGCAGCCGAAATCGGGCGGGATTCGCTTTGACGGGCCAGGGTCAGGGGGTCGCGGTGAACCCCGTTGACGCGGAATTCAAAGTGCAGGTGCGGACCGGTTGCAGTGCCTGTGGCTCCCACGGCGCCGACTTCCTGGCCTTGGGACACGGTTTGACCTTTGCGCACATGGATCTTGCTGAGGTGAGCGTACAGGGTGCTGTGACCGTTGCGATGACGCACCACCACGGTATTGCCATAGCCGCCTTGCCAGCCAGCGGCTTCAATCACGCCGTCACCGACACTGCGCACCGGCGTTCCGGTGGGCGCACCGTAATCCACGCCGGTGTGGGCCTTCCAGGTGTTGTGGATGGGGTGAAAGCGCATGCCCATGACGGAGGTGATGCGCGAGAAAGCCAGCGGCGAAGTGAGGTAGGCGCGACGCAGACTTTGGCCCGTCATGCTGTAGTACTCGCCTTTGGGTGCGCCAGGTTCCTTGAACCAGACGGCGCTGTGGGTCTTGCCGTTGTTGACAAACTCGGCGGACAGCACTCGACCGGCACGCATCGGCTCACCATCGGCTTCCATCGTTTCGTAGACCACCGAGAATCGGTCGCCCTTGCGCAGTTGGCGGTGGAAATCGATGTCGCCTGAAAAAATGTCAGCCAATTGCACGGCGACCGAGTCGGGCACGCGCGACTGGTCGGTGGCAGCGAACAAAGATGTTTGGATGAAGCCGCCGGCCAATTGGGTGCTGGCGCTCAAGGTGCCGGTTTGGACCTCTGCCGTCCAGTCGGCGCCCTGACGGCGAATGACCAGGCGTTGAAATTGTTCGCTGCGCTCGTCGGTAATCCAGCGAGCGGTGAGTTCGGTCAGGCGATTGTCGGCATCGGTCTCGGCACGCACCTGTCGCCCCGACTTGCTGAGCAACTGGGTGCGAGACAGGGGGTTCTTGCGGATGAACTCAGCTGCCGCCGGGTCGGAAATGCCCAGTCGCTGAAACAGGGACTCGGCGGTGTCATTGCCGCGAGTGGTATCGCTGCGATAAAGCCGCAGATCGGCGACAGATTGACCCAAGGACTCTTCGAGTTGTGGCAGGGCAAGCGACTGCACCCACTCGCGGGTGGGCATCCGTGCCGCATCGGGCCCCAGAGTCGCTACGGCGTAAGAAGCCGTGCCACCTACCAAAAGCACAGCACCGATCGCCGCCATGACCCGGTGCGGGTGACGACGCTGAACCTCGGCCCATCGGGTGGGCCAAAGTGAAATGCGGCGAAGGGTGGACACCAAGAGCTTGGGCAAAATGGGCTCCGTTGCGCTTGCGACAGCAAACAACACGACTCAGACCGATAGAATCGACCTTAGAAAACCTCAAGTATAACCTGCGACAGCCGGTCTGCCAAACACCAAAAAATCATTATGAATCAACAGGTTAAAAACGATTTTCCGGTCACGGACCAAGTCCGGCATGCGATGCAGGTGTCGCTGCGCGGGTGTGAAGAACTCATTCCTGAGGATGAGTGGCAACAAAAATTGGCGCGCGCCGAAGCCACCGGCGTGCCTTTGCGCATCAAATTGGGCCTGGATCCGACGGCTCCCGACATCCACATCGGCCACACCGTGGTGTTGAACAAAATGCGCCAGTTGCAGGATTTGGGTCATCAGGTGATCTTCCTGATTGGTGACTTCACCAGCCTGATCGGCGACCCGTCGGGGCGAAACAGCACCCGCCCGCCCCTGACCCCGGAGCAGATCAAGGCCAACGCCGAAACCTATTACCGCCAGGCCAGCCTGGTGCTGGACCCCGAGCGCACCGAGATTCGCTACAACTCAGAGTGGAGTTTGCCTTTGGGCGCCATGGGCATGATCCAGCTGGCGGCCAAGTACACGGTGGCCCGAATGATGGAGCGCAACGACTTCCATCAGCGTTTCAGCGCCGGCACCCCGATTTCGGTGCACGAGTTCCTGTACCCCCTGATGCAAGGCTATGACTCCGTGGCCCTGAAAGCCGACCTGGAGCTGGGTGGCACCGATCAGAAATTCAATCTGCTCATGGGGCGTCATTTGCAGATGGAATATGGCCAGGAGCCGCAATGCATCCTGACCATGCCCTTGCTCGAAGGCCTGGATGGGGTGGACAAAATGTCCAAGAGCAAGAACAACTACATCGGCATCACCGAAGACCCCAACACCATGTTTGCCAAGGTGCTGTCCATCAGCGACGATCTGATGTGGCGCTGGTACACGTTGCTCTCGTTCAAGAGTCTGCCGGAGATCGAGGCATTCAAGCGCGAGGTCGAGGGGGGGCGCAATCCGAAAGAGGTGAAGGTGTTGCTGGCGCGCGAAATCACCGCCCGGTTTCACAGTGCGGCGGCGGCCGATGCGGCAGAGCAGGACTTTGTGTTGCGCAGCCGTGGCGGCATCCCCGACGACATCCCCGAGCAAAGCCTGGCCGGTGCGCCCATGGGGGTCGCAGCCTTGCTCAAGGCCGTGGGCATGGCCCCGTCGAGCAGCGAGGCCAATCGGCTGATCGATGGCGGTGGTGTGCGCATTGACGGGTCGGTGATCAGCGACAAAGGTTTGAAACTTCAGGCGGGCTCTTTTGTTTTGCAAGTGGGTAAGCGAAAATTCATGCGTGTGCATTTGAACTGAACGCATCATGGCGAACTGGATCCGGCGCTGGACACCGAAACGGCTCATGCTGGCCTCGGTGGCGGTGGCCCTGCTGACCATCGCCCTCAAAACCGTGGCCTGGTGGCTCACCGATTCAGTCAGCCTCTTGTCCGACGCGCTTGAATCGCTTGTTAATCTGGCTGGCGCCATGTTTGGTCTGGCGATGGTGGTGGTGGCGGCCCAACCCGCTGATGATGCGCACCCTTATGGCCATCACAAGGCCGAGTATTTTTCGTCCGGATTCGAAGGCATTCTGATCGTCGGGGCGGCGCTGGGCATCATTTGGGCTGCCGCGCACCGCTTGCTGGATCCTCAACCTCTGGAGCAAATGGGATGGGGTGTGGGCTTGTCTTTGCTCAGCTCGGCCCTGAACGGTTTGTTGGCCTGGGTCATGTTCAAGGCTGCCGATGCGCACCGTTCGATCGCATTGCGCGGAGATGCGCGACACCTGATCACCGATGTATGGACTTCGGGCGGCGTGGTATTGGGTTTGGTGGCGGTGCATGTCACCGGTTGGTTGTGGCTGGACCCCTTGGTGGCCATGGGCGTGGCGCTGAACATCCTGCGCGAAGGCTGGCATCTGGTGTATTCGTCCTCGCAGGCCCTGCTCGACGAAGCGGTCGAGCCGGAAGTGCTGGCCCAGATTGACGAAGTCTTGCGTGGTTTTGAGCACAAGCGCGGCAGCAGCGCCATCATCCGGTTCGACCACGTGAGCACCCGCAAAGCCGGTCAGCGCTGTTTTGTCGATGTGCACATGCACATGCCGGCGTCTTGGTCGCTGGGCCGTGCCGCCGCCTTGCGCACCAATGTCGAGTTGGCGCTGATGAATGCGGTGCCCGGTTTGCGTGCCACCATTCAGTTGCTGCCCAGCGATGTCGAGGCGCATTTCGACGACCCGGGTCCCGGTCACCACCCTCACTTGTAAGGGTTGGGCTGTCCGAGGCCGGCCAGGATTTCTATTTCTCGCGCTTCCATGGCATGGGCGTCTTTCAGGCTGGTTTCGTGGTCCCAGCCTTGGGCATGCAGTGTCCCATGCACCAGCAAGTGGGCATAGTGCTGTGCCAGTGTCTTGCCCAGTTCATGCGCTTCACGCGCGACCACGGGGGCGCACAACACCAGGTCGGCTGTCACCACCGGTTGACGGGTGTAGTCGAAGGTCAGGACATTGGTGGCGTAATCGCGCTGGCGAAAGCCCTGATTCAATGCCCGGCCTTCGTCTTCGTCGACGATGCGCACCGTGAGTTCGGCATCGCGCTCCAGGGCGTGGCGGATGCAGCGGCTGACGAAGTGGCGTGGCAGGGCCAGGCGATGGCGGTGGGCGTTTTTTTCCAGCACGAATTGCAACGAGAGTTGCAGGTTGGGCATGGCCATGTCAGGCCTCGGGGGCGCTGGTGCGCTTTTTCTGGGCGTCGTACGCGTCGACGATGCGCGCGACCAGGGGGTGGCGCACCACATCGGCGCTGGTGAATCGGGTCATGGCGATGCCGGGCACGCGTTTCAAGACCCGTTCGGCATCGAGCAGGCCACTGAGTTGTCCCCTGGGCAAGTCGATCTGGCTGACATCTCCGGTGATCACGGCCTTGGCCCCGAAGCCAATCCGGGTCAGGAACATTTTCATCTGTTCGGGGGTGGTGTTTTGCGCTTCATCCAGGATCACGAAAGCATGGTTGAGGGTGCGCCCGCGCATGAAAGCCAGCGGCGCAATCTCCAGCGCGTTGCGCTCAAAGGCCTTTTGCACCCGTTCGTAGCCCATGAGGTCGTACAAAGCGTCGTACAAGGGGCGCAAGTAGGGGTCGACTTTTTGGGCCAGATCGCCCGGTAAAAAGCCCAGGCGCTCGCCAGCCTCCACCGCCGGACGGGTGAGCACGATGCGCTGGACGGCGCTGCGCTCGAGCGCATCGACGGCGCAGGCCACCGCCAAATAGGTTTTGCCGGTGCCAGCCGGACCGATGCCAAAGGTGATGTCGTGTGCCGCGATGTTGTCCAGGTACACGCTTTGGCCCGGGGTGCGGGCGCGCAGGTCGGTGCGTCGGGTTTGCAAGGTGGCGGCACCATCGGTGTCGGTTTGCACGCCGACTTCGCCGGTGAGCATCAGTTGCAGTTGTTCGGCCGAAATCGGACGGGCGGCCATTTCGTACAGGGCCTGGAGCACTTCCAGGGCCCGCTCGGCCTGGGCTTTGGGGCCATCGATGCGAAAGTGCTCGTGGCGATGCCCGATTTTGACCCGCAAGGACATTTCGATGTGGCGCAAGTGCGCGTCCATGGGGCCGCAAAGGTGGGACAGCCGGGTGTTGTGGGCCGGGGTGAAGATGTGTTTGAGAATCAAGTCGATAATCCGCTAAAAGGTGTTGCAATGATAGGCAAATTAAGCGGTGTCTTGCTGGAAAAAAATCCGCCCCAGATTTTGATCGATTGCCATGGGGTGGGCTACGAGGTCGATGTGCCCATGAGCACATTCTTCAACTTGCCCGCCGTGGGGGCGCAGGTGGCTTTGCTCACCCATTTTGTCGTGCGCGAAGACGCCCAGGTCTTGTTTGGTTTTGGCACCGCCCCGGAGCGCGATGCCTTTCGGCAATTGATCCGCATATCGGGTGTGGGGCCCCGCACCGCCTTGGGTGTGCTCAGTGGCTTGAGTGTGGCCGACCTGGCGGCTGCAGTGAGCACGCAGGATGCCTCCAGGTTGGTGAAGGTGCCCGGTATCGGCAAGAAAACCGCCGAGCGGCTGTTGCTGGAACTCAAAGGCAAGCTCGGGGCCGATGTCACAGCCAGTCAATCGGCTGGAGTGGCCCCTGCCCACACCGACATCACCCAGGCCTTGCTGGCATTGGGTTACAACGAAAAAGAGGCGTCGGCGGCGCTCAAGGGCCTGCCGGCGGATTTGGGCGTGAGCGAAGGCATCAAATGGGCCTTGCGTCAATTGGCGCGCTGAAATCGCCAGCCCCTAAAATCAAACCAGCATGAGCATACAAACCGACGATTTCGCGCCGACGCCCCGCATGGTGTCGGCGGCGCCAGTTTCCAACCAGGAAGAGGCGCTCGAGCGCGCCTTGCGGCCCAAAATGCTCGAAGAGTATGTGGGCCAGGAAAAAGTCCGTGAGCAACTCGACATTTTCATCGGCGCCGCGCGCAAGCGTGGCGAGGCGCTGGACCATGTGCTCCTGTTTGGCCCACCGGGTCTGGGCAAAACCACACTGAGCCACATCATTGCCCATGAATTGGGGGTGAATTTGCGCCAGACCAGCGGCCCGGTGCTCGAAAAACCGAAGGACTTGGCGGCCCTGCTCACCGGTCTGGAAAAGAACGATGTGCTCTTCATCGACGAAATCCATCGCTTGTCGCCGGTGGTGGAAGAAATTTTGTATCCCGCGCTGGAAGACTACCAGATCGACATCATGATTGGCGAGGGCCCGGCAGCGCGCAGCATCAAATTGGACCTCCAACCTTTCACCCTGGTGGGTGCCACCACCCGCGCCGGCATGCTCACCAACCCCTTGCGCGATCGTTTTGGCATCGTCTCGCGGCTGGAGTTTTATACGCCGGCCGAGTTGCGCCGCATCGTGGTGCGCAGCGCCGGATTGTTGCAAGTGCCCATCGAAGAAGACGGTGCGCTGGAGATCGCCCGCCGCTCGCGCGGCACGCCCCGCATCGCCAACCGCTTGCTGCGTCGCGTGCGCGATTATGCGGATGTCAAAGGCGATGGCCGCATCACCCGGGCGCTGGCGCAAGCGGCCCTCCAGATGCTCGACGTGGACCCCGAAGGCTTTGACCTGATGGATCGCAAATTGCTTGAGGCGGTGGTGCACCGCTTTGATGGCGGCCCCGTGGGCCTGGACAACATCGCCGCCAGCATCGGCGAAGAACGCGACACGATCGAGGACGTGATCGAGCCTTATCTGATCCAGCAGGGCTATTTGCAACGAACCCCTCGCGGTCGCGTGGCCACCCTGGCCGCTTATCGGCATTTGGGTGTGGCGCCGCCCGCCAGCCATGGCGGTCTTTTTGGCGCTGATCCCAACTGAACCGATTTGAACCGGGGTGGTCGGTTGGGCAGACTCAGGCGGCGGTTTCGTCGCGACTGACCGATTGCAAATGTCGGTCATCTCCCCAGCCCACCAGGCTCAGGCCTTGCGGGGTCCAGAGCAGGCGGTTGATCATGGCGTTGCCCAATGACCAGGTGCGCGGCGCCTGAATGTCTTGCCCGGTGGCCAGGCGATACAGCACATCCATGATGCCGCCATGGGCCACCAGCACGATGTGCTCGCCGACATGGCGTGCTGCCAGTTCGTCCACGATGCGACCGACGCGCTCACGAAGTTCCAGCAAACTTTCGCCGCCGTCGGGAGCCCAGCCAGGGGCCCGGGTGCGCCACAACAGAGCATCTTGCGGCCAGTTTTGCTCGATTTCAGCCCAGGTGCGGGTTTGGAAGTGGCCAAAGTGTCGCTCACGCAATTCGGGGGTGGGCACGGCAGGCAAACCGACCGCGGCGCCGATGGCTTGGGCGGTCTGAAATGCACGCGACAGGTCGCTGGCATAAATGGCCGCTATTTCTTCGTCGCGCAAGGCGAGCGCGACTTGTTGGGCCTGCCAGCGGCCGGTTGCGTTGAGTTCGATGTCGAGTTGCCCCTGGATGCGGGTGTCCACATTCCAGGCAGTTTCTCCGTGGCGGATGGCGATGAGGCGGGTGGTTTGCATGGCTCAGGGCACAAATGAAAGGATTTTCGTTCAAAATAGCACGGTCGTGCGAAAATCAGCCATGCCTCTTGCCTCCCCACTTCCTCGCAGTTCCGCCAAAGGTCAGCAGACCAAGGCAGCCATCATTGAAGCCGCCCTGGGTTTGGCCACGCAACTGGGGCTGGAGGGCTTGAGCATCGGCGCCTTGGCCGACATCATGCGCATGAGCAAGTCGGGCGTGTTTGCCCATTTCGGCTCGCGCGAGGAGTTGCAGATTTCGGTGGTGCGTGAATACCACCACCGGTTCGAACAAGAAGTGTTCTACCCCGCTTTGCGCGCTCCGCGCGGACTGCCCCGCTTGCGCCAGTTGTTTGAAAACTGGGTGCGGCGCACCAGTGTCGAGATCGATTCGGGCTGCATTTACATCTCGGGCGCGGTCGAGTTTGACGACCGTCCCGGCCCGGTGCGCGATGCGTTGGCCGGTTCGGTCGAGGTCTGGATGCAGGCCCTGCGCCGGGCCGTGGCCCAGGCCCGCGATGAGGGTCATTTGCACGCCGATGTCGATGCCGCGCAACTGGCGTTTGAAATCCATGGCTTGATCCTGGCCTTGCATTACGAAGCACGCTTTTTGCACTCTGAACAGGCCCTGCCGCGCGCGCGCATGGGCTTTGAACGCCTGATGCAAGCGCACCGGGCGATTAACCCCGTTTCCACTCCCTGAACCGAAGCGAAAGAACCCATGAGCGAGATCCTGAACCACATTGAAGAAGGCGTGTTGACGCTGACCCTGAACCGGGTCAACAAAAAGAACTCGCTGACCGCAGCGATGTATGCCGAGTTGGCCGATCACCTGGTGGCCGCTGTGGGTGACGCGGCGGTTCGGGTGGTGCTGATTCAGGGTCATGAAACGGTGTTTTCAGCCGGCAACGACCTGGCCGATTTTGTCAACGCACCTCCGGCAGGAGCCGACTCACCCGTGTTTCGTTTTTTGCACGCCATCTCGACCTGCCCGAAGCCTGTTTTGGCGGCGGTGTGTGGCCCGGCCGTGGGCATCGGTTCGACCATGCTTTTGCATTGCGACCTGGTCGTGGCGGGGGACAACGCCGCTTTTTCCATGCCCTTTGTCAACCTGGGCCTGTGCCCCGAGGCGGCCTCCAGCCTGCTGGTGCCGCAATTGATGGGCTACCACCGTGCCGCTGAGGCGCTGCTGTTGGGCGAGCCCTTCATGGCCGAGGCGGCGCTGGAGTCGGGTTGGGTCAACCGGGTGGTGCCGCCCACCGAAGCCAATGCGGTGGCCCAGCAGTGGGCGCGCAAGTTGGCGGCCAAGCCGCTCAGTGCAGTTCTTGAGACCAAGCGACTGCTCAAAGCGGGGCAGGCTCAGAGCGTGGCCGATCGCATGGCCGCCGAGGGCGAGATGTTCCGCCGCATGCTGCACGAACCCGCTGCCAAAGAGGCCTTTGCCGCTTTCTTTGAAAAGCGTCGCCCTGACTTTGCCAAAGTGAACGCTTGAAAATGGACCACACGATGATCAAGTCAGCCGATTTTGTGGGCGAGTGCGAGCCCGAGTTCATTGAGGGCGTGCGTTCGATTTTTGAGGACAAGATCGTTTTCAATCGGGTGCTGGGGCTGCGACTGACCGAGATGCGCCCGACACTGGTCAAGGCGCGGCTCGAGATGCGCCCCGAGCTCATCGGGCACTTCGGTCACAACCGCATCCACGGCGGCGTGATCAGCGCATGCCTGGATACCATGGGCGGGCTGGCCTGCATGGTGGCCATCGGCGCACGCCACATGGATGAGCCGCCCATGAAACGCCTGGAGCGATTCTCCAAATTGGGCACCATCGACTTGAGGATCGACTATTTGCGACCCGGCGTTGGGGCCTGGTTCGAGATGACTGCTGAAGTGATGCGGCTGGGCTCGCGCGTGGGCTCCACCCGAATGGAATTCAGGGGTGCAGATGGCAAACTGCTCTCCACCGGAGCGGGTGCTTACATCGTTTCCTGAAAAGGCTTGGGGCGACCCTGCTCGTCGATGGCGACATAGGTCAGTTGGGCTTCGGTGACCTTGACGAATTGACCCTGACTGCGGATGCGCTCGGCATAGACCTCGACCGCCACCGTCACCGAGGTGCGGCCGATGCGGGTGACTTTGGAGAAAAAACTCAGGATGTCGCCGACCTTGACGGGTTGCTTGAAGATGAACTCGTTGACCGCCACCGTGGCCATGCGACCGCGCATGAGGCGCGCCGGCAAGACGGCGCCGGCCAGGTCGACCTGGGCCATGACCCAGCCGCCGAAGATGTCGCCGTTGGCGTTGCAGTCGGCCGGCATGGGGATGACTTTCATGACCAATTCCTGGTCGGTGGGCAGACTGGCGGTTGGTTGGGCGTTCGGGGCTGTGCTCATGGGACAATGACTCCTGGATCTGCCCGCAGTTGGGCGGGCCAGACCCCATTTTCACCCATGAGACCCGCCATCACCGCCGGCGCCCACGGCGCCCCAGGCCCGCAAGCGCCACGCACCCGCAAAGACACCGAAATACTGGCGCGTTTGCTCCCGTATTTGTGGGCGTACAAATGGCGCGTCGCCATCGCCCTGGGGTTCATGGTGGCGGCCAAGTTGGCCAACGTGGGTGTGCCCATGGTGCTCAAAGAGTTGGTCGACGCCATGACGCCCCAAGTCCAGACCCCGGTGGCGGTGTTGTTGGTGCCGGTGGCTTTGCTGGTGGGGTATGGCCTGTTGCGTTTTGCGGTCTCCTTGTTCACCGAGTTGCGTGAACTGGTTTTTGCCGAGGCCACCCAAGGCGCATCGCGTCGCATCGCCTTGCAAACCTTCGAGCACCTGCATGGCCTGAGCTTGCGTTTTCATCTCGATCGTCAAACCGGCGGCATGACGCGCGACATCGAGCGCGGCGTGCGCGGGCTGGAATCGCTGATTTCTTATTCTCTGTACAGCGTGGTGCCTACCCTGATCGAGATGGCCCTGGTGCTGGTGATTTTGTCGGTCAAATTCGATTTGGGTTTTGCCGCCATCACGGGGGTGGCGCTGGTGCTTTATATCGTTTTCACGGTCACGGTGACCGAGTGGCGCACCCACTTTCGCCGCCAAGCCAATGAATTCGATTCGGCGGCGCACACCCGGGCCATCGACTCGCTGCTGAATTATGAGACGGTGAAGTATTTCAACAACGAGGCCTTTGAGTCCAAGCGCTATGACGAAAGCTTGCAACGCCTGCGGCGGGCGCGGCTGAAGTCGCAAACCTCGCTGAGCCTGCTCAACGGCGGTCAGCAACTCATCATCAGTGTGGCGCTGGTGGCCATGTTGTGGCGCGCCACCCAGGGCGTGATCGATGGCCGCATGACGCTGGGTGATCTGGTCATGATCAATGCCTTCATGATCCAGTTGTACATTCCGCTGAATTTTTTGGGGGTGCTCTATCGCGAGATCAAGCAAAGCCTGACCGATCTGGATCGCATGTTCACCCTGCTCGAGAAAGAGCGCGAAGTGGCCGATGCGCCTCAGGCCCCGGCCTTGCGCCTGAGCGGTCCCCCCTCGGTGGAATTCCGCGATGTGTGGTTTGGCTACGACCCCGAGCGGCCGATTCTGAAGGGCTTGAGTTTTCAGATTCCGGCCGGCCGCACGCTGGCGGTGGTGGGGCCATCGGGGGCTGGCAAATCGACCCTGGCGCGTTTGCTCTACCGTTTTTATGATGTGCAGCAAGGCGCGGTCTGCATCGCAGGCCAGGACATCCGCCATGTGCAGCAAGACAGCGTGCGCCGCTCGATCGGCATCGTGCCGCAAGACACGGTGCTGTTCAACGACACCCTGGCTTACAACATCGCCTATGGACAGCCCGGTGCTGCGCAGGCCGACATCGAAGCGGTGGTGCGGGCGTCGCGGCTGGATGCGTTTGTGGCGCAGACCCCCAAAGGTTTGCAGACCCCGGTCGGAGAGCGAGGCCTGAAACTTTCCGGCGGCGAGAAACAAAGGGTGGCCATTGCACGCACCTTGCTCAAGAACCCGCCGATCCTGATCCTGGACGAGGCCACCTCGGCGCTGGACACGGCCAACGAGCGCGCGATACAAGCCGAGTTGGAAGAGGTGGCCCGCGATCGGACCACCCTGGTGATCGCCCACCGCCTGTCCACGGTGGTGCATGCCGACGAGATCCTGGTGCTGGATCAGGGCGTGGTGGTCGAACGGGGTCGCCACGACGAACTCTTGCGCCTGGGCGGTCGTTATGCCCAGATGTGGTCACTGCAAGAGTGACCCTGGCGTTCAGGCCAAGCCCTGCTCCAGGGTGCGGATCACTTCTTCAGCGAAATCGGCATAGCTCAGCGGCCCGTCGGGGTGCAGCCAGGTGAAGGTCCAGTTGATCATGCCAAAGACCATCATGGTCATGGCCGTGGGGTTGCTGGTTCGCAAGCGTTCGGGGTAGGCCCGGGTTAAAAAGCGGGTGAAAGCCGCCACCAGGTCGCGCTCGCGGGCCAGGATGATGTCGCGCTGCTGAGCCCCCAAAAAAGGCACGTCGTGCAGCAGCGCGGCATGCCGGGTGGCCGAGGTTTGGTATTCGGCCAAAAAGCGCCGAATCAATTCATGCAGGGCGGCGCGTTCGTCCAGCCGCTGGCGCTGAGCGGCCGCCTCGGTTTCGCCCACGATGGCCAGCAGGCGTTGCGTGTGGCGGTCCAGCAGGTCAAACAGGATGGCCTCTTTGCTCTCGTAATAATGGTAGAGCCGGGCCTTGGAGGTGCCGCCCGCCAGTGCGATGTCGTTCATGCTGGCCGCAGCGTAAGAGCGCTGGGCGAAGCAACGCGCCGCCAGGTCCAGGATGGCGTCGCGTTTCAGGTCGTGGCTGGCGGATTTGGGTCGGGCCATGCTCAGACCGGCCAGACGATGCCGTATTCATTGAGGATGGCATCCAGCGGCACGTCGTGCGGCTCGGGCTCGAAGTCCGGCACAAAGCCCATGCCAAAGCCCAGGCCCACGGTAAAAGGCTTGGGCTGCAAACTGGCCAGGGTGCGGTCGTAAAAGCCGCCGCCGTAGCCCAAACGATAACCCCCCGGTCCGTACCCCAGACAGGGCACAAACAACAAAGTCGGCACGACCAGGTCGGTGTCTTTGGGCTTGGGGATGTTGTAAGCGTCCTCTTCCATCGGGCAACCGGGGTACCAGGTGTGGAAGGTCAGCGTTTTGTGCTGGCGGTTGACCACCGGCAGGCCAATGCGGCGGCGCTGCGACTCCTCCAGCAGTTCGCCGTCTTCCTTCCAGCGGTGCAGGGCGGGCAAGGGATCGAATTCGCCCTTGATCGGCCAGTAGGCGCCGATGATGATGTCGGTGCGACCGAACAACCAGATGCGCATGACTTGTTGCAAGCGGTCAGCCCGCTCCAATCGGTCCGGCATGGACAGGCGTTCCTGGATCAGTCTTTGTCGATCGATGGATTTGGTCATGGCGTGCTTCGAGTGCCGCCATGCGGCACAGGGTTGTCGTTTCCCACATGATAATCGGGGCATCGACATTTGATGTGACTTGTAATATCGTGACCCACGCATTGCTGAGCCGAGGAGCATCCGCCTTGATTTTGTCAGGGGCGCTTTTGGCCTGTGCCCATTCTCCGGCGGCGAACCCCCAGGGCGAGGCCAGTTCGCCCACTGTTGTTGCGGCCCCTGAGGCTGCAACGCCCGCTCCGAGCCCACTGCCCTCGCAAAACCCGTCGGGCAGCTGGACCATGGCCAAGGCCCCGCCAGCCGCCGTTTCATCCCCGGCACCCGGAACCACCGCACCCAGCAAGGCCGCCAAAACCGAGCACAGCACGACGGCAAGTGCCGAAGGTGATGCGGTTTTGCTGGACATGGCCGCCGCCTTCAAGCGCGGCGACAGCAAAAAACTGACCCAGCTGTTGCCCAAGGCGCGTGGCCATGTGCTCGAGCCCTGGGCCGCTTATTGGGAGTTGCGGGCCAGACTGGACAAAGCCCCCGAAGCCGAGGTGCGCGATTTTCTCAAGCGCTATGCCCACAGCTACCAGGAAGACCGATTGCGCAACGACTGGCTGTTGCTGTTGGGCAGTCGGCGCGACTGGACCACGTTGGCCGACGAGCACATTCACTATCGCATGCGCGATGACCGCGAGGTCCAGTGTTATGTGGCTTTGGTGGACTTCTTGCGCCAGGGGGCGCAGGCACCAGCGTCATTGCCCGAGGAGGTTCATCGACTTTGGATGCAGCAGCGAGACGGGGATGAGGGTTGCAATTTGGCGGTCGATCGCTTGCTCGAAGCCCGCAAGCTCAATCCCTCCCAAATTTGGCGCAAAGCCCGTCTGTCTGCAGAGTTGGGGCGGCAAAGGGCGGCTCGCCAAGCCCTGGACATGGTGCAAAGCAAAGGGGTCGGCGTTTGGGCCGACCTTTGGAGCCGTCCCGACAAGTGGTTGAGCCCCTATGCCGCCAACCCGCGCAAAGCGCCGGCCGAACTCGCGGTGTTGGCCCTGGTGCGCATGGCCGTGACGGATCCCGAGGCTGCACAAAAGCGGATGAACACCACCTGGCATGCCGCACTGGCGCCCGAGCAACGCAACTGGGTCTGGGGGGTCTTGGGCCGACAGGCCGCGATGCGGCTGGACGACGATGCGCTGGCCCTGTTCCAGAAAGTCACCCGTGTGGGAGACTTGAGCGATGACATGCTGGCCTGGAAGGCCCGTGCCGCCTTGCGTGCCGACACCACGCCCAAATGGACGGTGGTCGAGGCTGCCATCCGGGACATGTCGCCTCAGGCCCGTCAGGATCCCGCCTGGGTGTATTGGCTGGCGCGAGCCGAGATGGCGCAACACCCCGCCAACCACCCTGCGCACCAGGCGGCGCTGAAGTCGCTGGAATCGATCGCGGGCGTGCGCGGGTTTTATGAGCAGTTGGCCCTCGAAGCCCTGGGCCGAAAGATCACGGCGCCCGCTCGCCCCGAGCCGCCAACGGCGCAAGAAATGGCTTTGGCCCGTCAAAATCCCAGCCTGAAGCGGGCGCTGTACGCCATCTCCATGGGTTTGCGTGCGGAGGGTGTGCGCGAATGGAACTATGGTGCTCACTTGGTCAATGCCCAGGGTTTGCTGGGCCGGATGAGCGATCGTGAACTGCTGGCGGTGGCCGCCCTGGCGTGCGAGCAGCAGGTCTGGGACCGCTGCATCAACACCAGCGACCGCATGCGTGAAATCCAGGACGTGGGCCAATCTTTTCCCATGCCCTTCAAAGATGCGGTGATTCAGCGAAGCCGCTCCATCCAGCTGGATCCGGCCTATGTTTATGGCTTGATCCGGCAAGAAAGCCGCTTCATCATGGATGCCCGCTCGCACGTGGGGGCATCGGGCCTGATGCAGGTCATGCCGGCCACGGCCAAATGGACGGCGAGCAAGCTGGGGATGGCCGACTTCAAGCCCGAGCACATCAATTTGCGCGACACCAACATCGCCATCGGGACCGGTTATTTGAAAATCGTGCTCGACAACTTCGACGGCTCGATGCCGTTGGCGGCAGCGGCCTACAACGCCGGCCCGAGTCGAGCCCGAAAATGGCGGCAGGGACGCGATCTGGAAGGTGCCATTTGGGCCGAAAACGTGCCCTTCAACGAGACCCGCGACTACGTCAAAAAGGTGCTGAGCAATGCCACCTTGTACGCAGCCATCATCACCGAGCAACCGCAGTCGCTCAAAGCCCGTTTGGCGACGGTGGGGCCCAAGGCGGCTTTGATTGCCGATAACACCGACATCCCCTGAGTAGAATGAATCTGAAACCCTCGATGGAGACAAACCATGTCCAAAGCATTTGCCAGCAAGGCTGACCTGGCCGCCAAAAAAATCACCTTTGAACAACTCAGCGCCCATTGCTGGGCCTACACCGCCGAGGGAGACCCCAACTCGGGGGTGATCATCGGCGAGCAAGCGATTTTGGTCAGCGATGCCACTGCCACGCCAGCGCTGGCGCGTGACCTGATCGCCCGCATTCGCACCATCAGCGACAAGCCCATCAAATACGTGTTGTTGACCCACTACCACGCCGTGCGGGTGTTGGGGGCCAGCGCCTTCAAGGCCGAAGGCGCGACCGAGGTGATTGCCAGCCACGGCACGCTGGAGATGATCCGCGAGCGCGGTGCCCAAGACATGAAAAGCGAGATGGAGCGTTTCCCTCGCCTGTTCCAGGGGGCCGAAGAAGTGCCGGGTCTGACCTGGCCCACCCTGGTGGTGGGCGACGGCAAACCGGGCCGACAGGGCAGCATCCGCCTTGATTTGGGCGGTGTGTGGGTGGAAATCTGGCATCCGGGCTCCGGGCACACCAAGGGCGACACCATCGCCTGGGTGGAGAGCGAAAAAGTGCTGTTCAGCGGTGACCTGGTGGAGTACGAAGCCGGCGTTTACACCGGTGACGCCCAACTGGCCGAATGGCCCGCCACTCTGGACGCGCTGCGTGCCTTGGGTGCGCAGGCCATCGTCCCCGGTCGTGGCGAGGCCATGAAAGGCAATGCGCAGGTCAACCTGTCGCTCGACTACACCCGCCGCTGGGTGCAGATGCTGTACCAGTGCGCCCAAGAAGCGGTGGCCCAAAAGATGGACCTGAAGGCCGCCATGGCGCACACACGCCAAAAGATGGATCCGGTGTTCGGCCATGTGTTCATCTATGAGCACTGCCTGCCTTTTGACGTCAGTCGGGCGGTCGACGAAGCGGCGGGCATCAAGCACCCGCGCATCTGGACCGCCGAGCGCGACATGGAGATGTGGGCTGCTTTGCAGGGCTGAAACTGCGGCGGGGGTCACCCCCCTTTGAGCAGGCGGGCCAGTGCTTGTTGCTGTTGCCCCAACTTGTTCACGGCTTTTTGTCGCTGCTCGGCCTGCATGCTGTTGTGAACCCGGCTGGTGGCGGCGCACAGGTAAGCAGCGTTTTGCTCCAGGTGCTGACGGTGCGCGGCGACCGGCGGATTCAGCGCCCGGATGCTCAAATCCAGCAAGCGCCTTTGGACTTCCGGCTGGGGTGGCTGCTCCAGCCGAATGCGATCCAGCGTATCGACCACATCGGCCTGTCGGCGCAAGCGCTCTTGCCAGGCGGTTTGGGGGTTGTAAGGCGAGCGGCGCAGCACTTCGAGCAACATCTTTTGTTGTGACGCATCCAGATGGCCGTAATAGTCTTCCACCCGGTCCAGGGCGCGTTTGAAGCGACGTTGAAGTCGGTCTTCCTCGCTCCCGTCCAGCCATTCTTCGCGCCACTTCAGGTTTTCTTCATCAAAGTGCTTGCGCAGGTGGGTGATTTGCTCGGTTTTGAGCATCAGCGCCAACGGGGCCAGGCGGGAGGTGGCTTGTTGGGCCAAAACCATCAAGCTCGACCAGACTTCGTTTTGAAAACCGCAGGTCTGGTCAACCGAAATGTCTTGCCGGGCCAGAGCGATCAGCCCCAGCACCGACTGGTTGACTTGGGGCAACTGCTGTTGGCGGTGCCAGGCTTGCAAGCCACGCAATTCGGCTTTCAGGGCGTGTTTTTGTTCGCTGTTCAGATCGAACTGACGATTCAGCCACCACTGCAACAAAAAGGGGCTTTGGTTGTATGTGGTTTCGATCAGGCTGCAACCCGCCAGCCCCAATGCCATCCCTGCCAGAAGCAGGCGGGTCAGCCAGCGGCGCCAGAGCGCCGGGCGGGGCTGTCGGATAATGAGGTCACAGCAAGGAACAGAAACCATGACGGCAATCGATGTGGTGGTGATGGCGGCGGGCAAAGGCACCCGCATGAAGAGCAGTATGCCCAAAGTGCTTCATCCTTTGGCGGGCAGGGCTTTGGTGCAACATGTGGCGCAGACCGCCGCCACGTTGGGCGCCCGACACCGGGTGTTTGTCACCGGGCATGGGGCCGAGCAGGTCGAGGCCTTTTTGCGCCGGGCCAACCCGGGTCAGGATTTGGGTTTTGTCCGTCAGGAGCCGCAGTTGGGGACTGGCCATGCGGTGATGCAGGCCATGCCCTTGCTGCCCGATGATGGCATGGTGGTGGTGCTGTCGGGCGATGTGCCTTTGATCGCCGCCGACACCCTGCGGGCGTTGGCACAAGCCTGCGATGGCCGCCATTTGGCCTTGCTCACGGTTTGCCCGCCCGACCCCACCGGCTACGGCCGCGTGGTGCGCGATGATCGGGGTCAGGTGCGCGCCATCGTGGAACAAAAAGACGCCACCGACGCGCAAAAGGCCATCGCCGAGGTCTACAGCGGCATCATGGCCGCGCCGGCCCACCGGTTGCGCGACTGGCTGAGCCGGCTGGACAACCGCAATGCCCAAGCCGAGTACTACCTGACCGATGTGGTCGCCAAGGCGGTGGCCGACGGGGTGTCGGTGGTCGCCCTGACTTCTGCGGATCTGGCCGAGGTGGCCGGTGTCAACAGCCCGGCGCAGCTCGCAGAGTTGGAGCGCATTTATCAGCGCCGCCAAGCTGAGCGGTTGATGGAGCAGGGCGTCAGGCTGCTCGACCCGGCCCGGTTTGACTTGCGCGGTGAGTTGGTGTGTGGCCGTGATGTTCAGATCGACATCAATTGCATTTTCTCGGGTCGTGTCGAATTGGCCGATGGCGTGAGTGTGGGCCCCCATTGTGTGCTGTCAGACTGCCGCATCGAGGCAGGGGTGCAGATCTTGCCCTTTACCCACATCGAGGGCGAAGCCCTGGGCGTGACGGTGGGGGCCGGTGCCCGCATCGGCCCTTACGCACGGCTGCGACCCGGCACCGAACTGGGCGCCGAGGTGCACATCGGCAATTTCGTCGAAGTCAAAAACAGCCGCATGGGTGCAGGATCCAAAGCCAATCACCTGGCCTATGTGGGTGACACCGAAATGGGCAGCCAGGTCAACTACGGTGCCGGCAGCATCACCGCCAACTACGATGGCGCCAACAAGCACACCACGGTCATCGAAGATCGCGTGCATGTGGGCAGCAATTGCGTGCTGGTCGCGCCGGTGCGCATCGGTGCGGGTGGCACCGTTGGGGGCGGATCGACCATCACCAAAGACACCTCGCCCGAAGCCCTGACCGTGGCGCGTGGCAAACAAGTCAGCGTCGCCAATTGGAAGCGGCCGGTGAAGAAAAAGCCCTGACTTGCGTCAACAGCGGCTGCCGCGGGATTCGGGCCGCTTCACGCGGCACCGCTTTCCAGCGGAAAAAATGTGGCTTCCGAGACCCCCACATGAATGGGCTGAACTGCAAGTAGAACGCCCGCATGAATCCTGGGGAGACATGTCACTGGCCATGTTCAAACCCGGGGTGTTTCAACTGGAAATCTCTGCTTTTAATTTGTAGCCTTGACAGGCAAGTCTGCGATTTGAGCGGCATCGGTGTACTTCATTCAAAGTAAAAAAATTAAGATTGACTTGGCGTGAATTTTTTATACGGGTATGGCACGGATGACATATTGCAGTGGCAGTAAATCTTTGGCGGTCTGCTTGTCATTCGCGCCGGTCAATTTCGCCAATTCGGCGAGCAGTGGAATGAATTTATTTTGAGTTGCATCTTCGAAGATGCGTGGCATCCCTGCAACTATTTTGAATCCCTGGCTTTGAAACAGATCGATCATGGTCTTGCGTGTAAACCATCGAAGATGAGTTTTGTCTAGCAACCCACTGGGTTCATACTTAAAATTTCCCGTTGTAAGCCGCAAAATTATTGACCAATGTTGTGCATTGGGTATGCAGGCAGCTATTGAGCCATTTTCGGGAATAACCTTTCTGATATTGGCAAGAACGGACCATGGATCTTTCATGTGCTCAAGAGTGTCCCCGAAAACCCAGCAGTCACGATGGTTGTGCGCATGAAAAAACTCTGGACCACACTCCTCTATATCGGCTACCTGAGTTCCGTCGCAGAAACGCTGGGCCATGGCGGCATATTCTGGATTTAATTCAACGCCAAACCAGTTTGATGAGGGGGAAATCTTTTTAAATTCGCGCGCAAGTGCTCCGGAGCTGCAGCCGACTTCAATGATATTTTTCGCACTCTGTGGAATTATTTTTAAAAGATCCGGATTGTGCTTGTCGTGGATGGGCGTCTGTTCCATTTTTCACTCCGTCATTTCAATATATTTTATTTTTCGGGGCAAGCCACTTTTATTCTCATGCTTGCCTTGCAGAAGTCTTCAGATTTCCCGCTACGAATTTAATCGACTGACAGTGGCTTGCGTTGGTTGAAGGAGAAAGGACCCCTAAGCTGCACGCAACCTTAGGTGCTGCTTTCCTGAGCACCCCAAAGACGAGCTGCGGGTAGAGCCGTTTGCCGCGCCAATAGGTCACTCCGAGCTCATTGAGGTAGTCCGCAATCTGGCGGCTTTTCAGACCATCCTGATTCAGCGTCAGGATTTGGCCAATGAGAGCTTGATCGGCAGGATTCAACTGAACCAAGGAAGCCATCTTGGTCTCGACCCTGAGTTGAACACACAGGGTTGCCGTAACTTGATTGATGACCCCAAGAAAGGTCAAAAGAAAATTACTCCACCGTCACGCTCTTGGCGAGATTGCGAGGTTTGTCGACATCGGTGCCGCGTGCGCAAGCCGTGTGATACGCCAGCAGTTGCAGGGGGATGACGTGCAACATGGGTGAGAGCAGGCCATAGTGCTCGGGCATGCGGATCACTTGCACGCCTTCGCTGGCGCTGATGCGGCTGTCGGCATCGGCCAGCACATACAGCATGCCCCCGCGGGCGCGAACTTCCTGCATGTTGCTCTTGAGCTTTTCCAGCAGGGTGTCGTTGGGGGCAACGGTCACCACCGGCATGGCGCTGGTGACCAGGGCCAAGGGACCGTGCTTGAGTTCACCGGCGGCATAGGCCTCGGCGTGGATGTAGGTGATTTCTTTCAGCTTCAAGGCCCCTTCCAGGGCGATGGGGTAGTGGGTGCCACGTCCCAGAAAGAGGGCGTTTTCCTTGCTGGCGAAGTCTTGCGCCCAGGCGATGACCTGGGGTTCGAGCGCCAACACCGACTGCATGGCGGCGGGCAGGTGGCGCATGTCGCGCAAGTGTTGCGCCTCTTGCTCGTTGGACAGCCGACCGCGCAGTTTCATCAGGGTGAGCGTGAGCAAAAACAGGCCAGCCAATTGGGTGGTGAAGGCTTTGGTCGAGGCCACGCCGATCTCGACCCCGGCGCGGGTCACATAGGCCATTTCGCATTCGCGCACCATGGCGCTGGTGCTGACGTTGCAGATCGTCAGGCTGTGCGGCATGCCCAGGCGTTGTGCATGGCGCAAAGCGGCCAGCGTGTCGGCGGTTTCGCCCGATTGGCTGATGGTGACCACCAGGGTGTTGGGGTGCGGCACCGAGTCGCGGTAGCGGTATTCGCTGGCGACTTCGACCCGGCAGGGGATCTGAGCCAAGGCTTCCAGCCAGTACTGGGCCACGCAGCCGCTGTAATAACTGGTGCCGCAGGCCAGGATCAGCACCCGGTCGATGGCTGGTAACACTTCACCGGCTTTGGGGCCAAACAGGTCCGGGCCGATGGCTTCGATGCCGCTCAGGGTGTCGGCCACGGCACTGGGCTGCTCGAAGATCTCTTTTTGCATGTAGTGCCGGTAGGGCCCCAGATCGGCCGCGCCGCTGTGGGCTTGGACGGTGCGCGTGGGGCGCGTGACCGGTTGGCCCTGCCGGTCAAAGACCTGATGCATGTCCGGGCCGAGGTCGGCCAGGTCGCCTTCTTCAAGATAGATGATTTGGTCGGTGACGCCAGCCAGTGCCATGGCGTCGCTGGCCAAAAAGCGTTGGGCCGTGCCCACGCCCAGGATCAGGGGTGAGCCCGCACGGGCGCCCACCACCCGGTGGGGTTCGTCTTGGTGGATGACGGCAATGGCAAACGCACCATGCAAGCGTGCGGTGGCTTGCGCAACCGCTGAGCGCAAGTCACCCCGGTAGAGGTGATCGATCAAATGTGCGATGACCTCGGTGTCGGTCTGGCTTTGAAAGACATAGCCCAGGGCTTGCAGTTCGGTGCGCAGTTCGTCGTGGTTTTCGATGATGCCGTTGTGCACCAGAGCCACGCGCCCCGGGGCGTCCCCGTCGGCCAGTCCGGGTCCCGGGCTGAAATGGGGGTGGGCGTTGTGGACCGCCGGGGCACCATGGGTGGCCCAGCGGGTGTGCGCGATCCCGGTGGCGCTGGCGATGTGTTCGGTCTGGACCTGGCTCAGCAGTTCAGCGACGCGGGCGGTGCTGCGGGCGCGTCGCAAGCCGTGGCCTTGCCCGGCCAGGCTGTCGTTGTGCACGGCAATGCCGCAGGAGTCATAGCCCCGGTACTCCAGGCGTTGCAAGCCTTGAACCAGCACGGCCACGATGTTTTGGCGCGAAGCGGCTGCCACGATCCCGCACATGGGCGATCCTTTTCAAATTCAGAGGCTTGTATCTTAACCTCGGACAGCGTGGACATCGGCCCTGAACGAACCGTGCCAAGTGCCTAAAATGCATAAATGGGTTCTGGACACAACGACGGGCACAATCACTGGCAAAACTGGCGGCACCGCTTGTGGACCGGGCAGAGCCTGGCGGTTCAAGGCCTGATGTGGGCAGTGGCATCGGGCTTGTTGCTGTGCCTGCTCAACACTGTGGTGCGCAGCATCACCTTGGACCTGAATGTTTACCAGTCGCTGTTTTTGCGTTATTTGTGCGGGCTGATCGTGATGCTGCCCTTGTTGCGTCACGGTTGGGCCGATCTCATTCCGCGCAATGTGCAGGGCCAGTTCTGGCGCGGGGGGGTGCACACCATCGGCCTGATGCTGTGGTTCACCGCCTTGCCGCACATTGGCTTGGCCGATATGACGGCTTTGGGTTTCACGGGTCCGATCTTTATCATGCTGGGCGCGGCCTGGTTTTTGGGCGAGCGCATGCGCGCCGACCGCTGGGTGGCGGCATTGCTCGGTTTTGGCGGGGTGCTCATCATCGTGGCGCCCAAACTCGGCGGCAGCGATGGCGTGTATGCCCTGATCATGCTGGCGTCGTCGCCCATGTTTGCAGCCTCTTTTTTGATCACCAAGGCGCTGACCCAAACCGAGAAACCGACCGTCATCGTGCTTTGGCAGGCCTTGACCGTGAGCCTGTTCGCTTTGCCTCTGGCAATTTGCTTTTGGCAAGCGCCCACGCTGTGGCAATGGGCCGGTTTTGGACTGGCCGGGGTGTTTGGCTCCTTGGGGCACTATTGCATGACGCAGGCCTTCAAGGCCACCGACATCTCGGCCACTCAATCGCTGCGGTTTCTGGACCTGATTTGGTCTTCTTTGCTGGGCTGGCTGGTGTTTGCCGACCTGCCCAGTGCCTATACCGTGGTGGGCGCTTGCGTGATTGCTGCTTCCACCGTGTGGATTGCACGCCGCGAAAGCCGCCGCGCCCGAATTCCCAAGGAGTGACATGACCGCCATCCATCAAAGCGCCCTGGTGCTGTTTTCCGGCGGGCAAGACTCGACCACTTGCCTGGCTTATGCCTTGCAGCGCTACCCGCGCGTCGAAACACTGGGTTTCAATTACGGTCAGCGCCACCATGTCGAGATGCAGGCTCGCATTCAGGTTTTGCAGCGCATCACCGAGGCCTTGCCCCAGGCGCGTGACCGACTGGGGCAAGATCACGTGCTGGATCTGGCCGTGTTGGGCCAAGTGAGTGAGACTTCGCTGACGCGCGACATGGCGTTTCGGGTCAGCGAGTCGGGTTTGCCCAATACCTTTGTGCCCGGGCGCAACCTGCTGTTTTTGACGCTGGCGGCGGCGTTGGCGTACCGACGTGACTTGCAGGTGCTGGTCACCGGGGTGTGCGAAACCGATTTTTCAGGTTACCCCGACTGTCGCGACGACACCATGAAAGCCATGCAACTGGCCCTGTCGCTGGGGATGGATCGCCGCATCCTGATCGAGACCCCGTTGATGTGGATCGACAAAGCCGAGACCTGGGCCATGGCCCACCGATTGGGGGGCGAGGCTTTGGTGCAACTGATTGTCGAGCACAGCCACACCTGCTACACCGGTGACCGCGAGCACCGGCACGACTGGGGCTATGGCTGTGGCGCTTGCCCGGCTTGCGAATTGCGCGCCGCCGGTTGGCAGCGTTGGCAAAAGGCGACTTGATCAGCGGTTGGTGACACCGCTGGCGACGTGGCCGGCGGGCACGTGGCGGGCGGCGGACTCGATGTGGCCGGTCTGGTCATCGAAGAAAAAGTCGGGTTCGAATTCGCGCAGGAATTCCCCTTTGTCCAGTCCGCCCAAAAACATGGCCTCGTCGACCTGCACATTCCAGTCCATCAGGGTGCGGATGGCGCGCTCGTGCGCCGGCGCGCTGCGCGCCGTCACCAGAGCGGTCCGAATGCGCATGGCGTCGGTGCCTTCGCTTTGCAGGCGATGCAAAGACTCGAGCAGCGGCTTGAATGGCCCGGCCGAGAGCGGCCTGCGCGCATGGGTGCGCTCGTGCTCCTGAAAGGCGTTGAGACCTTGCGATTGGAACACCTGTTCGGCTTCGTCGGAGAACAACACCGCGTCGCCGTCAAAGGCGATCCGCACTTCGTGCGGGTGCTGGTCCGAGGCGTGAGCGGCTTGCGGATAGACCTGGGCGGCCGGCACACCCGAGTCCAGCGCGTCGCGCACATCGGGCAAGTGGGTCGATAAAAACAGGTTGGCGTGCAGGGGTTTGAGGTATTGCCAGGGCGAGCGCCCCCGGGTGAAGCTGCCGCGCACGATCGGCAAGCCGTAGTGCGCCGCCGAACGAAAGACGCGCATGCCGCTGACCGGATCGTTGCGCGACAAAATCACCACCTCGATGCGCTGGGCGTCGGGGCGATTGAAGGCCAGCAATTTTTTGACCAGGGAAAACGCCACCCCGGGCTTGGCGGGCACTTCCAGGCGCTGGAGTTGCAATTGCATGTAGGCGTGGTCGTCGGCGCTCTCGAACACCCGGTTTTCTTCTTCGAAGTCAAACAAGGCTCGCGAAGAGATGGCAACCACCAGTTTGTCGGCCAGAGTCACTCCCATGGGTCACCTCACCATTTGATTGAGTTGCAAAATCGGCAGCATGACCGACAGCACGATCAGCATGACCATGCCGCCCATGACCAGGATCAGCAGCGGCTCGAGCAGGGTGGCCCATTGCAGGCTGCGACGCTGCACTTGCTCGCGCAGTTGTTGTCCGACCTGGGCCAGCATCTGGGGCAATTGTCCACTTTGTTCACCCAGCCGGATGAACATGGCCAACAATCGGGGCCACTGCCCCTGGTGGGTCAGGGCCACCGCCAGCGGCGCACCTTCGCGCACCAAATCGGCGGCCTGTCGCAAGTCCTGGCGCAGGGCATGGTTGGGCACGGTTTCGGCAGCCGATGACAATGCTTTGAGGATCGGCACGCCAGCCCCGGTGAGCGTTGACAAGGTCAGCGCCAGGCGGGCCGCATGGTAGTTGCGCAACCAGCCGCCCAGACCGGGGGTTTTCAGCCACAAGCGATCCCAGCGCAAGCGCAAGGGGGCTTGCTTGAGGGCTTGACGCGCCAGCAGCGCCATCAGCACGCCGCCGATCAAGGCCGGCACACCCAGGGTTTGGACCAGTCCCGACAGGCCGAGCATGGCGCGCGTGAGCAACGGCAGAGCCTGCTGGTTTTGCACCAGCACCTGGGCGATTTGGGGCACCACGGCTGCCAACAAAAACAGCACGATCAGCAAGGCCACGCCCGACACGATGGCCGGGTAGAGCAAAGCCGCCAGCACCTTGTGGCGCAACTGGTGGTCGGCTTCGAGGTCGGTTGCCAATTGCTGCAAGATGGTGCCGAATTGACCGCTTTGCTCGCTGGCGGCGATCACCGCCCTGTAGACAGCCGGAAATTCCTGCCCCTGCATGGCCATGGCTTGGGCCAGACTGTGGCCGGCATTGACCTCGGCGCGCAATTGCGCCACCACGGCCGACTGTCGAGGGGGCACGTCTTCCATCAAGGCCCCAAGGGCTCGCTCCAGCGTCAAGCCGGCTTGCACCAGCCCGGCCAGCTGGCGGGTCAAGGTGACCAGCGCCTCGCCATGCAAGGCGCTGCGCAAATGGATGGGGCGCTGCCACCATGGCAGTGTGGCCGTGGCCCCCACAGCCCACACCGACAGGGGGATCAGGCCCTGTTGGCGCAAAGTCTGCCGAACCTGTCGCTCGCTGTCGGATTCCAGCAGGCCCTGTGCGGTTCTGCCTTTGGCATCAAGAGCCTGGTATTGAAAGGCTGGCATGGCGTCAGTCGCGGGTGGCGCGCACCAGTTCGGCTTCGCTGATCAGACCCAGTGCCACCAGTCGCTCGCCATCGCCGCGCATGGGCACCATGCCGGCGGCCTGCGCGGCGTCTCTCAGCGCCGATTCGGGCGCGTTTTGGTGGATCAGTTCGCGCAAATCGCCGTCGGCGAGCATCAACTCGAAGACACCCATGCGGCCCTGATGACCGGTTTGGTGGCAGGCTTCGCAGCCCTTGCCATGACAGACCGGGCACAGTTTGCGCACCAGCCTCTGGGCGAGCACCCCCAGCAAGGAAGAGCTGAGCAAAAAGGGTTCGACCCCCATGTCGATCAGGCGAGTGACCGCGCTGGGCGCATCGTTCGTGTGCAAGGTGGCCAACACCAGGTGGCCGGTCAGCGAGGCCTGAATGGCGATCTGTGCAGTCTCGTGATCGCGGATTTCACCGATCATGATCACGTCGGGGTCCTGGCGCAAGATGGCTCGCAGGGCGCGTGCGAAATCGAGGTCGATGCGCGGATTCACCTGGGTCTGCCCGACGCCTGGCAGTTCGTATTCGATCGGGTCTTCGACCGTCAGGATATTGACTTCGGCGGCATTGAGGGTCTGCAAAGCGGCATACAGGGTGGTGGTTTTGCCCGAACCGGTCGGTCCGGTGACCAGCAACAGGCCGTGCGGTTGGCGCAGCTGAGCCAGCCAGCGTTGCAGGGTGTCACCGGTCATGCCGAGATCGCTCAGGCTGAGTCGGGTCGATGATTTGTCGAGCAAACGCAAGACCGCACGCTCTCCATGAGCGCCCGGCAAGGTGGAGACCCGGATGTCGATGGCGCGTTGGCCCAGGCGCAAGGAGATGCGTCCGTCCTGGGGCAGGCGTTTTTCGGCGATATCGAGTTCGGCCATGATTTTCAGGCGCGAGATCAGGGCCGCATGCAGGGCTCGGTGTGGCTGTGCGACTTCACGCAACACCCCGTCGACCCGAAAGCGCACGCAAGAGTGGCGCTCGTAGGCTTCGATGTGGATGTCGCTGGCACCCTCGCGCGCGGCTTGGCTGAGCAAGGCGTTGAGCAAGCGGATGATGGGCGCGTCGTCAGACGCTTCCAGCAAGTCTTCGACCGCGGGCAATTCCTGGAGCAAACGGCCCAGGTCGGCATCGTTTTCAACCTCGCTGGCCACGCGGGCCGCCGTGGTGTCGCTGTGGGCGTAGGCCTGGCTGATGCTGTGCGCCAATTGAGTGGCATCGATTTGCCGTGCCAGCGGGTTCAGCCCTTGACCCTGGGCCCAGCGCATGACCTCGCTCCAGGCCCCGGGATCGGGTTGACCGGCAAACAGCAGGGTGCACTCAGGGCCGTCGCAAGCCAGCAGAAGTTGCTGGCTGCGTGCAAAGCCGTAGGGCAGGGGGTGACGCTGGCTCAAGGCTTGCGCTCCACAGGCGGCAGGGTCATGCTGTTTTCGACTGTCATCGGGCCCTTGGCCGGGACATGGGTCTGGCGTTGCAGATCGATCATGTTCTGGTAGCGGCTGTTCGAGAGGTTGTCACTGCTGAGGGCGTCGCGCAAGACGACCGGGCGCAGAAAGACCATCAGGTTGGTTTTGCGGCGCTCGCGCGATTCACTGCGAAAGAGATTGCCCAAAATGGGGATGTCGCCCAAACCCGGTACCTGATCCTGGTTGGCGCTGTACTCGTCGGACAGCAGACCTCCCAGCACGACAACCTGTCCGTCGTCGACCAGCACATTGGATTCGATCGAGCGCTTGTTGGTGATCAATCCGGTGGCGCTGCCCACCGAGTTGGCGACCACGCTGGAGACTTCCTGATAGATGGTCAACTTGACGGTGCCGGTTTCGCTGATTTGCGGCTTGACCCGCAGCGTCAGGCCCACGTCTTTGCGCTCAATGGTCTGAAACGGGTTGACTGCGCCGGCATTGGTGTTGTTGGCGGTGTACTGGCCGGTGACGAAAGGCACGTTTTGACCGACCACGATCTTGGCTTCTTCGTTGTCCAGGGTCAGCAAACTGGGTGTCGACAAAATATTGCTGCCGCCGTTTTGTTGCAGGAAGTTGGCCAGGCTGGTGAGCACGCTGTTGCCGTCAATTTGACGTCCGGTCCCGATGTTCAGGCCAGCGCCGGGCAGTTGGCTGCCACTGGCCACGCCAATGATGTTGCCGCTGGTGCCAAAGTTGGTGCCGATCACGCCCACGCTGCCGGCACGGTTGCCAAACGCGTTTTGCCACTGCACCCCGAATTGCGAAGCCTTGCGGGCGTCGACCTCGGCGATCATGCTCTCGACCAAGACCTGGGCTCGGCGGCCATCGAGTTGGTCGATGACGGCCCGCAATTGGCGGTACAGGGGTTCGGGGGCGCTGATGATGAGCGAGTTGGTGGCCGTGTCGGCCTGAATCTGTCCACCGGTGGTGGCCCCAGCTCCCAGCCCCGTGCCAGAGGCGCCGGGTGCGCCGGGGGCATTCGGGGTGGTGGTCAGGGCGGTGGGTGTCAAGCCTGGCGTGCTTGCGGTGCCGCTGGCACCGAGGTTGCTCAGTCCACGGCCATCGGCACTCATGGCAGCCCGCAAGGTGGCGGCCAGTTTGGTGGCGTCGGCGTTCTTGAGGTAGACCACCCGGATGTTGCCGCTGGCGCTGCTGCCCCCGGGGCGATCGAGTTTTTCGATCAGTTGCCGCGCCAGGGTCAGTCGTGCCGGGTTGGCCGCGCGCAAAATCAGGCTGTTGCTGCGAGCTTCGGCCAACACGGTGGTGCGCAGCCCCGCATCGGGTGCGCCGGGGGTGCCGGTTGGCGGGTTGGGGTTGCCGACCGGGGGTGTTGCGCTGGAGCTGTCGAGCAGACGCTGAATCAGAGGCGCCAGATCGATGGCCAGCGCATGCTGCAGGGGGAACACTTCGATGTCGGTGCTTTGCGCAATGTCCAGGCTGGCGATGATGCGGCCCAGGCGTTGCAAATTGTCGGCATAGTCCGTGATCACCAGGGCATTGCTGCCGGGGGTGACGTTGATGGTGTTGTTGGGGCTGATCAGGGGGCGCAACACCGGCAGCAATTGGTTGGCGTTTTCGTGCTGCAATTGAAAAATCTGGGTCACGATTTGACCGCTGGGGCCGCTGCGTTCCGCGCCCAACACCACCCCGCCCTGGGTTTTGGCTTCCGCTTCGGGCACCACTTTGTACAGGCCATTGACCTCGACCACCGCAAACGATTGCAAACGCAAGGCCGATAAAAATTGGGCCCAGGCTTGCTCGGGCGACAGCGGGCGCTCGGTGCTGAGCGTCATGCTGCCTTTGACGCGCGGATCGAGCACCAGATTGCGACCGGTCATGTTGGCCAGGGCCCGAGCCACGGTGTCGATCTCGGCGTTGACAAAATTCAGGCTGATGGGGTCTTTGGGGCGATTTTGCGCCGCCAGAGGCAAGGTCGCGATGCCCAGGCCCAGAGCCAGCGCACTGGCGAGCAGGTTCAATCTGAGGTGTTGGATCCGCATGCTATTCCTTATCCCACTTTGAGCAAGGCGCGTGTGCCCCGGCGGGGCCCCAGCACACCCAGTAAATTTGACAACACCACCTCATCGTCAGCCTGATTGGCCCAGGCTTCCCCCTGGAAGTCAAGCCGACCCCGATGCCACAAGCCTTTGCCATTCATTTGCAAAGACCCCTGCAAGGTGCTCAGTTCGACGCTGGGGGTGGTGCCGCCCATGATCTTGATTTGATAGTCGCCCAGGGGGCGCAAAGAAGAGAGCCGGGTGGACAGGTTGTGCAAGGTCAGGGTCACCTGCCCGCCCATGGTCAGTTGTTCGCGATCGAGTTGCCAGCGCCATTGCCGGCTTTGCAAACGCAATTGTCCCTCGGGGGCGATGGTGTTCCAGGGGGAGCCCAGGGCGCTGAGCCAATCGGACGGCAATTGCCAGTCGATGTCGTCGAATTCGACGCGCCAGCCCGAGGGCTGCCAGCGCAACGCCCCGACCCAGGGTCGGGCGCCGGGGTCCGGGCTGCTGCGCAAGCCCAGACTGAGTTGGTTCAGGCTGGCGGGCCGAAGCTGCCAGTGGATGCGTTGCGGCCAGGCGATGGCCGCGCCTGCGCTGCCCGATCCGAGTGCGAGCAGGGCGGAGCCATCCCACAAGGTGCCCCGGACCTCTTGCAACAGGACTCGGCCTTGTGTGATGCGTTCGAGCCAAGGGGCAACCCAGGCTGCCGGGTATTGATGCAACAACACGATCCAGGCTGCCAGCACCGAAATCAGCCCAGCCACCCGGAGGCTGGGTGAGGTGGATGGTTGGGTGGACAAGCGGCGCCTCATGGTTGTTTGGCCAATTGCAGCACCAGCGTCCCGGTCCAGCCTTGGGGGCCCAGGGTCAGATCGGCCCGGATCACGCTGGCCGCGGTTTGCTGGCGGATGTCGGTCCAAGCCTGGGTCAGGGCCCCGGCATCTGCGTCTTTGAGGGTCAGGCTCAGCCCGGGACCGGGGCTGAGCTTGGCCTGTGTACCCAAGTGCTGTTGGGCGATGGTGGCGATCCGGCTTTGGGCAGTGGCGGCGGCCATCGGGGCTTTGCCTTGCAAAGCCAGGACTTCCTGGCGGGCGGTTTGCAGGCTCAGGCGTTGTTGCGCCAGGGCTTGCAGTTGGGCCTCGTGCGATTGCCACAACTGCCAAGCCGGTATCACCCCCCACAGGCACAAACCCATGGCCACAAGGCCCAGGGTCCAGCGCATCCATGGGGTGCGTTTCATGGTTTTTGTCCCCAGCGCATCGACACCCCTTCAGGGGTGGCCTGCAACACATAACCCAGCTGCTGCAAGCGGCTCAATTCACTGGCTGGCCAGCGCGAAAAAGCCGGACCTTTGAGCACCAGGGTCTGGCCGTCAAACTGGATGCCACGCACATCGCCTGCGGCGGACAAACTGGCGGCCAGTTGCGACAGCATGACTTCAGGCTGACCCGGGTGGGGTTCGCCCATGCCCATGCGCAGTCTGTGCAGGTTTTGCTGCATTTGCGCCGGAGCGTCGACCACCAGTTGGGTTTGGGGAAAGGTCTGCATCAGCAAAGCCTGCAATTCGGCGCGCTGAGCCCGGATTTCCTGGGACATCAGCCAGGCCCAGGACATCAGGCCCAAGCCCTGAATCAGCACCAAGGCCGCCATGGCCCGGCGTGCGCCACGCCAATCGGGGTGTCGCCACAGGTTGAGAGCGGCTTCCATGAGTTGGCGTTTGCGCCGTTGCCAGGGCGTTTGCGACCACTCGCCTTGCGCCAGGTCGTAATCTCTTGCGGCAGCGGCCAGCCAGCGTTCGGCCTGGGTTTGGGTCTGCAGCGTGTCAATGTCGCCCCAAAACGCACGGGCTGCATCGAGCGCAACCGGTTCGGCACGGGCATTCAGGGGGGTGGACAAAACCAGGGGCCAGGGCGGTGGGGCAGGGGCCGCCAAAACGCCTGTGGCGCGGCACCAGACGGTTTGCGCTTGAGCGCCACTGCCCAACCAATGCAAAGACTCGGACTCACCCGATGGTGCGGGTGCGAATTCGGGGATCAGGCGTTGTGGCGCACGCCCCGCTTCAAGCCAGGGGCGCAGGACCTGACGCAGCCAGTTGGCATCGCAGGCGCAAACCCACCAATTGGGTCCATCGGGTTCGGCGTCGGCGATGGGAAACAGGCTGATGTGGAGTTCGGACGGGGCTTGCAACCAGAGGTCTTCGAGCAGCCCCGTGACGGCGGCCATGCGTTGAGCGCGCGCCACCGGGGGTACACGCACCGCGTGCCAGGACAAGCGGGTGTGCGGAAGCACAGCCACCAGCACCTGACCGGACTCGGCGCTGCCCGGCGCAGCCGTGCGGCTGGACTGCACACGCAAGCCGTCATCGCTGAGGACCTGGAAACAGGTGTCGTTCAGCGGGTCATGGGGCAATCCGATCAGGAGCATGGCGCAACCATTTTAGGGGGCGTTGGTGACACCTGATGTGGACACCCAAACATAGACCACGCTGCCCCCTTCGCGTTTGACCAGCGAGGTTTGGGTCAGAGTCAGTTCGCCCATGCGCAGCACACCCTGAATCAGGAAGTGGTTGCTGCTGATGCCGTGGCGACCGTCGTCGTAGCCATTGCCCAGGGCTTGGCGGGCCGCCTGGACCTCGGTCCAGGGGGTTCGCAGTCGATCTTGCACCAGCCTCTGGGCGCGCCCCAAATCCAGCCCTTCGATGCTGGCAGCCAACACTTCGGCGCTGGCGGTGTTGACGTTCAAGGGGGTGCGATCGGGCAAAACAGTGACGTGGGCTCGCAAACGCGCCAGCACGGCGGCATCGAAACCCCACCCGGCCAGGTCTTCGAGTTGGCGGGGCGCAAACACCGATGCGCGCGCCTGTCGCGCCTGCAACATGCGTTGCGCCAAGGTCTGGGCCTGCGGGGTCGGCAAATCCAGCAGGCTGAACAGCCGAGTGAGCTGGGCGCTCGCCTGGGGATCCGGCTTGTCTCCCTGGATCAGGTTGGACAGGTTGAACTTGCCCTGGGCATCTTCGATCCCACCCGATAGCAAGACCCGGTCGGCCCAGGCGGCGTCGGGGTCGGTGCCGGCCAGGCCCGGCTGGTTGGACAAAAAGCTCGACAAGCGACTTTCTTTCAGGGGTACGGCCCAGGGCTCGGATGCGTGGTCGGACTGACCGGTGCGGGCGTCCTCGCGCAGGATGAGTCGGGCCCAGTCGCTCGCCCCTTGCAACAACCATTGACCTTGTTGGCGTTGGCGTTGCGCGGTCTCGATCTGGATCTGTGCCGAATGGCGCCATGCGGTCGTGGCGACCAGGCTGGCCACCAGGGCCACCATCAGCAGGGTCAAGAGCAACACGGCGCCGCGTTGCGAAGTGGGCTGCGGGTTCATGAGCGGTTGACGCTCCAGTTGGGGCGCAGCCAATCCCATTGCACACGCCCCTGCCATTCACCCTGGGGCTGCAATTCGAGCTGCAATCGGATGGCGTCGGGCAAGGCCCCGGCGGACTCGGCACTGGACCAGGGGTTGCTCCATCCGTCGTTGCGGTAGTAGTAGAGTTGCCAGCCGCTGATGGGGATCCAGTCGGGGTTGGCCACCGGTTGCTCCAGCGCCCTGGCTGCGGTTTGCCAGGCCAGCAGCAACTCGGCCGGCTGGCTCGTGGCTTCGGATTGCCAGCGAACCCAGCGCCCGTCTTGCAGGCCCCAGGCCACCACCCTGCGCTGACCTGGCAGCCCTGCGGCGCTGTGCCGCACCCAGCGCAACACCCGGCCATCCCAGTCGAGTGGCACAAACCCGCTGTAAGTCGAGTCCATCTGGTCCAGGTCGGCACGCCACTGACTCAGGCTGGCCTGCAAGCGGGCTTGGTGGTCGTTGCGCTGCAACTGATGTTGCTGACCCCGCAGCAAAAGGTCGAGGCCCTGGGTCATCAGGGCCGTCATCAGCCCCCACAAGGCCAGGGCGACCAGCACTTCGATCAGGGTCAGGCCCCAGGGGCGTCGTCTTTGCATGCTCAGTACCTGCCCAGGATCGAGGTCACGCGCAAAACCGATTGCTGGGCCGAATAGACCTGCACATCGACCCTGAAAAACGCCGGGTTGGGCGTGGGGTTGATGTCAAGTCGAACTTGCATGACTTGCCCGGCCTGGGCGCATTCCTGGGTGCTGACGCCCGTGCCCGGCATCTGGCGCGCCAGTCGCAACGCCGTCAAGGCGTTGTCGGCGCACCATTCGGCGCGCAAACTGGCGCCTTGCCGCTGACTGCTGCGCAACCAGGCCGACACGGCCTGGCTGGCCATGGCCAGCGTCAGCGCCAGGATGAGCAGGGCCACCAGCACTTCGATCAGGCTCAGGCCCCTGTGGGCATGCGCGTGGGGGTGTTTCATGGCGATTTCCAGGGGCCGATGCCACTGGTCCAGACCCTGGCCTGCGCCTGGGCTGTGCCGGCGTGGATCAACTCAAGGGTTTGCGCGGGCAACACCGCCTCGGGGCCGAGCCAGACCGTTTGCTCGTTTCGGGGGCGCGTGCCGGGGTAAAGCCAGTTCAGCCGTGCCTGAGGGCTGTCGGGGCGAGCCACCCCGATCAGGACGGCACCCTGGGTGCTGATGCGAGCCTGTACTGGCCGCTGCTCGACCCGCGCCTGCTGACGCGCGGTTTCCAACCACAGGGCCAATCGCTGTGACTCTTGGGCCAGTTGCTCTTGCGCTCCGGGTTGCAGGCGCCATGACACGATGCCGGTCAGCAAGGCGATCAGGGCCAGAACCACCATGAGTTCGATCAGGGTGAAACCATGCGAGTCCCGATGGCTGAACAGACCCGGGCACGCTGGTGCACGCATGGGTCTGCACCGGTTTTATTGCCAACTGCCGATGTCGGCGTTGCGCCCTTCGCCCCCGGTTTGGCCGTCGGCGCCGAAGGACAGCACATCGACTTCCGACCTCAGGCCCGGGTTGAGGTACTGATAGGGGCGACCCCATGGGTCGTTGGGCAGCTTGTCCAGATAAGGGCGCCAATTCATGGGCACCGGATCGGTGCCGGGTTTTTGCACCAGGGCTTGCAGACCCTGGGCGGCGCTGGGATACACCTGGTTGTCGAGTCGATAAAGCTTGAGGGCCTGCACCAGGTTATTGATGTCGGCGCGTGCGGCGGTCACGCGGGCGTCGTCGGCACGCCCCAGGACGTTGGGCACGATCAAGGCGGCCAGCACGCCCAGGATGGCCAGCACCACCATCAGTTCGATCAGGGTAAAACCGCGTTGGTGCGCTGGCGTGGCGCGTTGGGGTAGAGCTAGAGGGGCTTGGGTGTTTTCCATTCAAGCATGATAATACTTGGCCATGACAAATTTCACTTTAATTGCCGACCGGCCCGCGCGGCTTGCGCGAGTCTGGACGCTGGGCCTGCTGGCTTTGGCTGTGGGCAGTCTGGTCTTTTGGGGCTTGCGACTGGGCTCGATGCCGCAGTCGGTGCCCCAACTGCGCTTTGTGGCCACAGCGCCACCGGCAGGATTGAGCCCCGACGGCTTGGGGCGCGCCCTTGGGGTGGTCAGCGTGACCGACTCGGTTCAGGCCAGCGCACCTGCCGCCCGCTCATCCCTTGGCCTGGCCGGTGTCATGGCGCGGGGTCAAGGCCGGGGTGCGGCGCTGATTTCGATCGACGGTCAAAAGGCTCAGGCTTTTGAAACCGGCCAAGAGGTGCAAGCCGGTTTGTATGTGCTGGCGGTCGAGCCCAGGGAGGTGCGTCTGGGGTCCAGCCCGCAGGGTCCGGTGACCGACACACTGACCTTGTTACCGCCTGCCCTTCCGCAAAATTAGCGGCTGCTTACTTCCGCAAAAACAGCCGATAAACGGGGTTGTTGGTCTCTTCCACGCTGGGGTAGCCCAGCTCACCCAGGAACTTTTTGAAGGCGGCGTTGTCTTTGGGCGGCACTTGCAAACCCACCAAAATGCGCCCGTAATCGGCGCCCTGGTTGCGGTAGTGGAACAAGCTGATGTTCCAGCCCGGGCGCATGGTGGATAAAAACTTCAGCAAGGCACCGGGTCGCTCGGGGAAGACAAAGCGCATCAAGCGCTCATCCTGAGCCAGTTCGCTGGCACCGCCCACCATGTGGCGGATGTGCTCTTTGGCCAGTTCGTCGTGGGTGAGGTCGATGGCGTCAAACCCGTGTTTGCACAGGTGGGCCGCGATTTTGGCGCTTTCTCCCTTGGCCGTGGTGGTCAGGCCCACAAACACATGGGCCTTTTGGGCGTCGCTCATGCGGTAATTGAACTCGGTCACCTGGCGCGGGGTCTTGGGCCCGCCAAAGGCGGGCAATTCGCCGATCAGTTCGCAAAAGCGCCGGAAACTGCCGCGCTCTTCGGGAATGGTGACGGCAAACAGGGCTTCGCGCTCTTCACCCACTTCGGCGCGTTCGGCGACAAAGCGCAAGCGGTCAAAGTTCATGTTGGCCCCGCACAAGATGGCGGCGTAGGTTTGGCCTTTGGTTTTGTGCTCGGCCACATAGGCTTTGATTGCCGCCACCGCCAGGGCGCCGGCCGGTTCGACGATGCTGCGGGTGTCCACGAACACATCCTTGATGGCGGCGCAGACCGCATCGGTGTCGACGGTGATGAATTCATCGACCAGGTCGCGGGCGATGCGAAAGGTTTCTTCGCCCACGAGTTTGACGGCCGTTCCATCAGAAAACAGGCCCACATCGGGCAGTTGGACGCGCTTGCCGTTGGCCACCGATTGCATCATGGCGTCGGAGTCGTTCATTTGCACGCCGATGACTTTGATCTCGGGGCGCACCGCCTTGATGTAGTTGGCCACACCCGAGATCAGACCGCCGCCGCCGATGGCGACGAACACGGCATCCAGCGGGCCCTGGTGCTGACGCAACAACTCCATGGCGATCGTGCCCTGGCCGGCGATGACGTCGGGGTCGTCGAATGGATGGACGAAGGTCAGTCCGGATTTTTTTTCCAGCGCGGCCGCATGTTGGTAAGCGTCAGAGTAACTGTCGCCGTGCAACACCACCTCGCCGCCCAGCGCCTTGACGGCTTCGATCTTGACCACCGGCGTCGTCACGGGCATGACGATCACGGCCCGGGTGCCCAGTTTGGCCGCACCCAGGGCCACGCCCTGGGCATGGTTGCCCGCCGAAGCGCAAATGACGCCGCGACGCAGTTGCTCGGGCGTGAGGTGGGCCATTTTGTTGTACGCCCCGCGCAGCTTGAAACTGAAGACCGGTTGCTGGTCTTCGCGTTTGAGCAAGACCTTGTTGTGCAAGCGCCGACTCAGGTTTTTGGCGGGCTCCAGCGCAGTTTCTTGCGCCACATCGTAGACGCGGGCGGTCAGGATGCGTTTGAGGTAATCGGCGGGCTGGAGGTTGGGGGCGGTGCGGCGGCTGGGCATGGATGCATTTTAGGTCACCTGCCCGGCCAGAGCGCTCAACTGCCGGGGATGATGCCCGGTGGCATCGATAGGCAATGGTCGGCGATGTCGCAGGGGCGTGTCCACCAGACGCGCTCTTGTTGCGGGTGTTGCAAGCAATGGCGCAAGGCCTGGCGCAGCATGCGCAAGCGAAAGGGCTGGCCAAAGACATAGGGGTGGATCGAGACATTCATGACCAGCGGATGGCGCTGCGACTGTTCGATCATTTCGTCAAATTGCTGCACGATCATGTCGCAGAAGTCGATCGCATCGCCTTTGCGGTGGATCACATGCTGTGAATCGTTCAATTCAATCGGATAGGGCACGCTGAGCAAAGGACCATTTTGGGTGCGCAACCAGACCGGCTGATCGTCCATCGGCCAGTCCATCAGGTAGGTGTATCCCAGCGCCTTGAGCAGGTCGGGCGTGTGCGGGGTTTCGTAGGCGCCAGAGCCCATCCAGCCCTTGGGGGCCTGACCTTCGTGCTGTCGGATGGTGTCGGTGATTTCGCGCAACACCCGGAGTTCGTCGGCCAGCCACATGCCTCGCAGGTTCTCTGCGTTGGTGCGCCCGTGAGCCACCACTTCGTCGCCACGCTTGCGGATGGCGTCGGTGATTTGTGGCGCGTAGCGGTAGATCAGGCTGTTGGTGTTGTGGCCGGCGGGCAGCTGCAACTCATCGAGCAGGTCGAACAAGCGCCAGATGCCCACCCGGTTGCCGTAGTCGCGCCACGAGTAGTTGCGGTGCGTTTGAGGTTCGCCGGTTTTGGCGGGGTCATGGCCCAGTCCGGCACCGAAAGCGAACCACTCGATGTTGGTGGTCAGCGTGAACGCCAGTCGTTTGCCTTGTGGCCAGTGGTAATCCACCCGCTCGGTGAGCGGGATGTAGTCGTAGCGGTTGTGCTGCGGCAGCAGTTGGGTCTCGTCCATGCGCGGGGCCGTTTCTGTGCTCAGTCCACTTTGGCGCCACTGGCACGCACCAGCGGAGCCAGCTTGGTGATTTCCTTGCTCACCAGATCGGCCATGGCCTGCGGGGTGCCCAACAAGGCGTCGGCTCCAAGGTTTTCATAAACTTTGCGGATTTCGTCGCTGTTGACCGCTTTGGTGAACTCGGCGTTGAGTTTGCGAACGATGGCCGGGTCCATGCCTTTGGGGCCCAAAATGCCGCTGTAGAGCACGATTTCAAAGCCGTCGATGCCCGCTTCGATCATGGTCGGCACATCCGGAGCCGCGCCAACGCGCTTGGGGGTGGTCACGGCCAGGGCGCGCAGTTTGCCGGCACGCGAGTTGGCCACCGCCGGCGGCATGGTGGAAAACACAAAGGATACTTCGTTGCTCAAAATGGCCTGGGTGGCGGGAGAGCTGCCTTTGTAGGGGATGTGTTGCACATCCAGTGCGCCATTGGTTTTGAGCAATTCGCCCGACAGGTGCAAGATGGTGCCGTTGCCGGACGAGCCATAAGAGTGCTTGCCAGGTTGCGACTTCATCAGCGCCACCAGTTCTTTCACGGTTTTGGCGGGCGAGCTGGGGTGAACCACCAGCATCAGCGGGGTCGATGCCACGGTGCCGATCATGGAGAAATCCTTGATCGAGTCGTAAGGCAACTTGGCGTACAACGAGGCGTTGATCGCGTGGGTGGTGATGTCCTGAAAGAAGATGGTGTAACCGTCGGGTGCAGCACGAGCCACGGTGTCGGCGGCGATGGTGGTGCCGGCACCCGGCTTGTTCTCGACCACCACCTGCTGGCCCAAATTCACCGACATTTTGGCGGCAATCGCACGAGCCAGCACATCCGAGATCCCGCCGGAGGCAAAACCCACCACCATGCGGATGGGTTGACGGGGGTAGTCGGCTTGGGCCCAAGCGGTGGATGCGCAAGCCAGCAAGAGGGCGGAAAAGTACTTCAAAACACGCATGACGGCCTCGATTGTTGATCAAGCGCTAACCATACCGCAAAAAAAATCCCGACACAATCGCTCTTTTGTCAGTGTCGATGGGGCGGGTGAGGTCAGGCGGCGGGGCCGGGTTAGGGTGGACCGACATGAAAAAACCCCGTCCGGTTGCCCGGGCGGGGGTTCGGGGGCTTATCAAGCCATGCTGGCGAGGAGCCAGTTCAAGATTTAGAAATTGTGCAAAATACCGATAGCGGTGGATTTCTGATCTGCACCATTGCCAATTTTCCCACTCGACGAATAACCGCCGCCAGACATGTTGACGTAAGCATTGGATTCGTTTTTGACAACGTTGTAGCTGATGTAGGCATGGGTTCTCTTGCTCAGGTTGTGGCGCAAACCAATCGCTGTCGAAGTAGAGCCAGTGTTAGCTTGCTCGCCCAAGGTTGCGTGCTGGAATTTTCCAAGTTTGGCGTGCTGGAAGTACAGGCTTTGAGAGCCCATGCCGTGCGTCACAGAAAAGCCCGTGAATGACTGCGATCCGCCTCCAATGTTGGTGTTTAGAGCACCGCTGTTGCTGGTAGCCAATGTATATTCACGCTCCATCTTGCCCCAATGCACTGACAGCTTGGTGGTGCCCATGGTATATGCCAAACCGAGTTTATTGCCCGTGTTGGTTCTGTTGGCTGGGTCTTCAGCTGAGTTCATGCTGTTTTTGCTGGTGGCATTGTCAAACTGGAACAGCCATGGCCCCTGAGCCCAACGAATCATCGCACCTTGTGCCTTGGCCGTGGGTGCGGCGTTGTTATTGGGGTTTGTCGTTGCGGTTCCAGACCCGCCAAGGCGCTCTGCTGAATTGGGGTAGGAAATCCAAACGGACGAACCGGCAAATGCGCCGGCCAAATCTGAGTTGGCTATGAATTGAATGGTATTGTCTTGACGTGCTACGGGCGCTGTCACATAGCCCGACGAAGCTGCCGAATAAACCCCAACGCCAGCAAATGTCATGTGGTTAGGGGCAACATCTTCAACCAAACCATTGCCCCAATAGACGTTTTGACGGCCAAGGCGCACCTCGCCCATGCGATTGCCAATGCCCAAGTGGGCTTCACGAGTGCCAAAACCGCCAGTACCCGTGTTTGGAAGTCCAGACTGACCCCTGTCAAATTCGGCCGGGTTGTCGATGTTGATGCCGCCCTCGATCAAGGCAAAAGCGCGCAAACCGCCACCCAAGTCCTCATTGATCCGAAAGCCGATGCGCGAGGCGTTGTCAACCACCCGCATGCGGCCGGCCATGTTTTCCGCGGCGGCGGTGGCGCCTGTTGCGCTCCATTTATCCACCACCAAGTGTGCTCTTCCGTAAATTTCAACTTGGGCCATGGCGCCGGTGGCGGCCAGTGTAGCCAGTGCATCTACAAATCCCTCTTGGTGGGTGATTTAAAAATAATTAATATGTAACCATATAAACAGTAAAATAATTCAATATGACGAAAATGACAATTTCAATCAGTCTAGGGTTCGATCTGGTCAGGTCGCCAAATGCCTGAAAATTCTAGACTGTCGCGTTTCGGTGAGCCTTCGCAACCCCCTCATGGGGCTTGCGAAGTGTCATGGACGCGGTTGACCGAGTTGTTGCCGACCCTGGTCGGCCTGATCGAGCGCGAACCCTTGGTGGTCAAGGGCCCTGGGGGGGAGCGGTTCTTTTTGGTCGCCGAGCATGCATTGGGCAGCTTGCCGATTGCGCGCGAAACGGATCCGCCACCCAAACAGGCGGGGGCAAGCGCAACGAGCCCAACCATGGCCGATTGCGCCGACCGGCTCATGGAGGCCGAGCATCAGCGCGTTCGCATGAGCCAATTCTCCGAGGGCTCATGGCACATCATGCGCAACCGCCTAGACCGGCACATCTTGCCGGCGTTGGGGCACTTGCCCATGACGGCCATTGACCGCAAGTCGATCGGCCTCTTGTTGCAACGCTTGCTGGCCGAGCAGGCATCCCCGACCACGCAGTCTCAATACCTGGTCATCGTGCGCAAAATGCTCAAACTGGCGTACCAGGAAAAATGGATCACCGAGGTCCCCGACCTGCCTTCCATCCGGGTCGATAGCAAGCCCCGATCGGCCCTGACGGTGGCTCAATACGGCTTGCTGCTCAGGCACGCCAAACGCTTGCACCGACAACAGGCCACTGCGCCGACCCTGAAAACCGGTACAGGCCAGCGCAGCCGTTTCTGGATCACCAACCGCTACCGCACTTTGCCGTGGGACATGTACGCGCTCATCATTTTCATGGTCAATGCCTTTGTCAGACCCAGCGACATCAAAAATCTGCAGCACCAGCACATCGAGGTGGTGCGCGGCTCCCATGCTTACCTGCGCATGAGCCTGCCCGAATCAAAAAGGCACGACAAACCCATGGTCAGCCTGCAACCGGCGGTGCGGGTTTACGAAGCCCTGCGCGAGCGCTGGGCCGCGCAGGGCATGGCCAGCCCCACCGATCATGTTTTTTTGCCGCAAGAAAAGGACCGAGAGCACGCTCTGGGCTTGTTCAACTTCTGGCTGAAATGGATCTTGCGTGAAGCCGGTTTGCCCCTGAGTGATCCCAACGGTCAGGCGCGCACCCTGTATTGCTTGCGTCACACGGCCATCACGTTCAGGCTGCTCTATGGCGAAGGCATCGACATGCTGACCTTGGCCAGAAATGCCAGAACATCGGTCGACATGATCGAAAAATTTTATGCCTCGACCCTGACGGGTGAAATGAACATTGGCATGTTGCAAAGTCGACGCGGGGCAAAAAAAACCCCGGGGCTGGCCCGGGGTTGAATCCACCTGCATAGAGGGTGGAGGAGACAACTGATCCGCTCGTTATTGAGCGATTGATCATCATTGTAGGCAAATTGTCAGGATTCGCCAAGGCTGAAGCATAATTCCCCCTTGTCTTTCAAGGAATCTGAGCCATGGAATGTACTGTCAGTTGGACCGGTGCCACAGGCGCCCGTTCTGGCATGGGCTTTGTCGCCGAGACCGGCAGCGGCCATGTTTTGATGATGGACGGCGCCCCCGACCCCGATCGCCCCGAAAACGGCGGCCTCAATTTGGCACCCCGGCCCATGGAAACCGTGCTGGCCGGCACCGGCGGATGCACCGCTTACGATGTGGTGCTCATTCTCAAGCGCGGTCGTCAGCAAGTCAGGGGATGCAGCGTCAAGCTCAGCAGCGAGCGCGCCGGTACCGATCCCAAAGTTTTTACGCGCATCCACATGCACTTCATCGTCACCGGCACCGGCCTCAACCCCCAGGTGGTCGAGCGTGCCATTGCACTCAGTCACGACAAGTATTGTTCGGCCAGCTTCATGCTGGGCAAAACCGCCGAAATCACCACCAGTTTTGAAGTGGTGGAGGTGTGACAGTTGCTCAGACCCGGTGTGCGACCGTGGTCATGACCCGCGCTGCGGCACGCATCAGGCCCTGAATCGGGGACGGCAACGGGCTCGCCCCGGCTTTTTCCGCATCCACGGCATGTCGCGCTTCATCCCTTTGCATCTGGGCCACGATCGCCCGCGAGACTGTGTCGTTGGGGGGGAGTTGTTGCAAATGCCCTTCCAAATGGGCTTCCACCTGGCGTTCGGTCTCGACCACAAAACCCAGGCTCACCCGATCCCCGCCGGCCTTGCCGGCCAACCAGCCGATGGCAAAGGCACCCGCATACCAAACCGGGTTGAGCAAGCTGGGGCGGCCACCCAACTCTTTCAGGCGTTGCTCGGTCCAGGCCAAATGATCGGTTTCCTCCGCACTGGCGTGCAAAAAATGCTGCCGCAAAGCGCTGGACTGCGTGGCCATGGCTTGCGCCGTGTAAAGGGCTTGGGCGCAAACCTCGCCGACATGATTGACCCGCATCAGGGCGGCAGACTCCCGCCGCTCGATGGTCGACAACTCGGGGGAAGCCGCTTGAGTTGCAGGATAGGGGCGACTGGCCCGATGGGGGGCGAACACGGTGCGCAAGGCCGAATCGGCCAAAACGAGCACCCGATCGACCGGGTTGGACCAGGCCGCTTGAGTGGGGCCGGATTTCATGATGCCATTATATGAATGCGGGTTTGGCCCAGTCTGGCAACCCCTTGGAAGCCGCACAAACCTTCCGGACTGGCTGAAATGATGTCTTTGCGCCACAACCTGTTGCTTTCAGACAACGAGCCCGAGTTTTTTTGGGGATAAAACTGGCTAGCCGGTCCGGCTTCTGGTGCAATATCGATAACTTCCATCAAAGGAGGTTGGCCCGGGGACCCGGAAGGGTGCAAATCCTCACGAACCGGAGCCCTTTGTTTAACCTTGGAGAAACTTCACATGAAAAAATCCCTAGTTGCACTGGC
>JACCDP010008582.1_pt1 | contig 79430 bp, 68 predicted proteins | sample 7445841 | NCBI WGS metagenome assembly JACCDP01 (sample SAMN15323441, study PRJNA562643) | freshwater metagenome | isolation source: river surface water | place: USA:Blue River Watershed | collected 2017-08-17 | reverse complement strand
CTCGCCTGCCTGCCGCTGTCTGCCGCCGAGCCCGCGGTCACGTTGCGCGTCGGCGTCGCCGCCTCGGACATCACCCCGGGGACCGACGTGCGCAACTGGGTCACCGGCCGGGCGTACGGCGAGGTGCTCGACCCGTTGGTGGTGCAGGTGCTGACGCTGGACGACGGGCAGACGAAGGCCGCGCTCGTGCGGTGGGACCTGACGGACGTCTCCGAGTCCTCCCGAGACGAGGTGCGCCGCGCCATCGAGGCGGCGACGGGCATCCCCGGCGCGAACGTCATGATCAACGCGAGCCACACCCACTCCGGACCGTGGTCGCCGGTTTATCGGGACGGCTACCGCGGCAAGGAACGCGACAATTGGTGGGCGGTGAGGTACATGCCCCCGCAGAATGATTTCCCGCCTTTTCGCGCGTGGATGGGGAAGCTGCTCGACTCAACCGTCGACGCGACGAAGCGGGCGCTGGCCGGGGCCCGGCCGGCCGCGATGAGCATCGGACGCGTCTCCGTGGCGGAATACCTGTACAACCGCCGTCCGCGCGCGCCGGGCTGGGGGCTCGCGGATCCGAAGTCCGTGCGCACGGTGGCGGCGAGTTCACCCGACTGGAACGCTGCGGTGCTGCAGGGAGGTGCAACCTTCGGGCCAATGGACCGTACGCTGGCGCTGCTGTGGTTGCGCGCGGAGGGCGGCGGCAACCTCGCGACCGTGTTCCACGCCTCCTGCCACTCCGTCTCGATCTATCCTTCCAACCCCGGCATCTCCGCCGACTGGCCGGGGCCGGCGTCGCGGGCGATGAGCGCGGCGTTCGGGGGCGAGGGGTTCTTCCTGCAGGGCGCCAGCGGCGACATCACGCCGTGGCGGCGCGGGCCGCAGGCGGTGGCGGAGATGGCGGAGGCGTTCGCGCGCAAGGCCCGCGAGGCGGAGAAGCTGGCGGTGGGGTTGCGTCCGATGCCGATCCGCGTGGCGAGAGCGGACGTCGACCTGCCGCTGACGCCGGACGCGATCAAGCGCACCGGAACGCCGAAGGTCACCGCCGAGGTGCAGGTGCTGGTGTGCGGCCCGCTCGCGTTCGTCGCGCTGCCCGGGGAGCCGCTCACCGACCTCGGTACGCATATCCGGGAGGACTCGCCCTTCCCGCAGACGCTGGTGCTCGGTTACAGCAACGGCATGGGCGTGCACTATGTGGGCATGCCCGGTGAGAAGGCGCGCGGTGGCTACGAGGCCGGGGTGGCGGGTGCGGGCACGGATGAGTGCGGACGACTGCTCGTCGACGCGGCGGTGCGTCTCCTGCGCGAGATTTACGCGTCGCCGGGTTATCCGGGGAAACGATGAGCGTCCTGACGCGTCGCGACCTCCTGGCCGGGGCCGCCGCCGGCTCCGCGTTGGCGGCCGCGCGCGGGTTCGCCGCCACCGCCGCGGGGGGAAGTGTCCACGTTGGAACCTTCCGCTTCGATGTGACGCCGCCTTTGGGCCACGCGTGCTGCGGCGGTTGGATCAAGCCGGTGGCGGCGGTCGACGATCCGCTGGAGGCGATCGGTTTCGTGCTCTTGGGCGCCGGCGCGCCGATCGTGGTGTGCGCGGTGGACTGGACGGGACTGCTCAACGAAGCGCATGCCGCCTGGCGTGGCGCGCTGGCGGAGGCGGCGGGGACGACTCCGGATCGCGTCGCGGTCCAGTGCGTGCACCAGCACAACGCGCCGCTGGTCTGTCTCGAGGCCGACCGCTTGGCCGCGGCGCAGCCCGACTTGCCCCGCATCCTCGACCGGGACTTCCACCGCCGCTGCCTGGAGGCGGCGCGGGAGGCGGTGGGCCGGGCGCTACGCGAGACGCGGGAGGTGACGCATGTCGCGCACGGTGCGGGTCCCGTGGAAAAGGTGGCGGCCAACCGCCGGATCGAGCGCGGGCCCGACGGCCGCGTGCTGCGCATGCGCGGCAGTTCCTGCCGCAATCCCCAGCAGATCGCCCTGGAAGAGGGTCTCATCGATCCGTGGCTGCGGACGATCGCCCTTTACGAGCGCGGTCGCCGGGTGCTCGCCTGCCACTACTACGCGACGCATCCGATGAGCTTCTACGGCGACGGCCGGGTGAGCAGCGATTTCCCCGGGCTGGCCCGCAAGGCGCGGCAGAAGGAGGACCCGGGCTGCACGCACCTCTACTTCACCGGCTGCGCGGGAGATCTCGCGGCGGGCAAGTACAACGACGGCAGCCCAGCCGCGAGGGTCGCGCTCACGGAGCGGATGATCCGCGGCATCGCGGCCGCTGAAGCTACGCTCCGGCCCGAGCCCTTGGCGGAAGCGACCTGGCGCAGCCGCGAGTTGCGTCCGGTCGCCAATCCCGACCTTGGCCCGGCGGCGCTGCGCGAGCTGATGGAGAAGCCGCGCGACTCGCTGGTCACGCGCCTGCGTCCGGCCTTCAAGCTGGCGTGCCTGCGGCGGGTGGAACGCGGTGATCCCTTCGTGCTGTCGGCGCTGCGCCTCAACGGCATCACCGCGCTGCACCTCCCGGCGGAACCCTTCATCGAGTACCAGCTGGCGGCGCAGGCGATGCGTCCCGGTCAGCCGGTGGCGGTGGCGGCCTATGGTGACGCGGGACCTTGGTACATTCCGCCCCGGCAGGAATTTCCCGCGGGCGGTTATGAGATCGATCACGCCTTCCTTGCGCCCGGGACCGACGACCAGATCCGCGACGCGCTCCGCGGGCTTTTGGCCTGAGCCCAGCGGGAGGCGATCAATCCGTTTGCCAGGCGGCGAGCCCCGGACGGAGAAAGGGTGATGCCGTTACCCCGTCTGCTCCGTCGCTTGATGCCCGCCTTGGTGGGACTGCTTCCCCTGGGCGCCGAGGATCGGCCGCAATGGGGCGAGCGATTCACGCGGAACATGGTTTCGCCGGAGCGTGGACTACCCGAATCGTTCGACCCGAAGGCCGGTACGAACGTCCGCTGGACCGCGCGGCTGGGCAGCGACACCCACTCGACGCCGGTGATCGCCGACGGACGGGTCTACCTCGGCACCAACAACCGCGTCCCGCGCGATCCGCGCCATGACGGTGACCGCGGCGTGCTGCTTTGCCTCGATGAACGCACCGGCGCGCTGCGGTGGCAGTTGGTCGTCCCCAAGATCACCACGAGCAAGTTCTGGGACTGGCCCTTCATGGGCATCTGCTCACCGGCGACGGTCGTCGATGGTCTCGTCTATATCGTCACCAACCGCGGCGAGGTCGCCTGCCTCGATCCCGAGGGTATGGCCAACGGCAACCAAGGGCCGTTCTTCGACGAGGCCCGCCACCAGACTCCGCCCGGCGAGACGCCTGTGCCGGTCGGGCCCGGCGACGCCGACATTCTCTGGCTCTTTGACATGGTGGGCACGCTGAAGGTGCGGCAGCACGACTCCGCGCATGCCTCCATCCTCGCGCACGGCCCGTTCCTCTATGTGAACACGTCGAACGGCGTCGGCGACACGCACCGCGAGATCGAATCGCCCGACGCCCCGAGCCTGATCGTGCTGGAGCGCGCCACCGGCCGGTTGGTCGCGACCGACGCCGAGCGCATCGGGCCGCGCATCTTCCATTGCACCTGGTCCTCGCCGTCGGTGCTGCGTGAAGGTGGGCGTGATACGATCGTCTTCGGCGGCGGCGACGGTGTCGTGTACGGCTTCGAGCCGCTCAACGCGGAGCCGCCCTCGGGGGAAGTGCGGAAGCTGCGGAAACTCTGGCACTACGACGGCGACCCCGGCGCGCCGAAGGCCGAGGTGCACCGCTTCACCACCAACCGGCGCGAAAGCCCGAGCAACATCAAGGGCCTGCCGGTGATCCACGGCGGCCGGGTGCATGTCGCGCTGGGGGGCGACCTCTGGTGGGGCAAAAACCTCGCGTGGCTCAAGTGCTTCGAGCCGCCGTCTTCCCCCGGCGGGGCGCCGCGCGAGGTCTGGTCCTATCCGCTCGTGCAGCACGTGATGAGCAGCCCCGTGGTCCACGACGGGCTCGCGTTCATCGCCGACACCGGCCGGCGGCTGCATTGCCTCGACGCCGCCACGGGCGCCGGCATCTGGACGCATGACGTGAAGGGCGAGTCGTGGGCGACGCCGCTGGTCGCCGACGGCAAGGTCTACTTCGCCACGCGTCGCGGGGAGTTCCTCACCTTCGCCGCCTCGCGAGAGAAGCGTCTCCTGGCCGAGATCAACCTCGGCGCGGGCGTCAGCGCGACGCCCGTTGCGGCGAACGGCACCCTTTACGTCGCCACGATGACGCACCTGTACGCGATTGCCGCGCCCTGAACATTTTCTCCCCTTATCTTTTCCGCCATGAATCGCCGTCACTTCCTTTCCCATTCCCCGGTCGCCGCGGCGGCCGTGCTCGCGGCCTCCCGCGCTGGTGCCGCCGAGAAGGCGGCCGCGGCCGGCCCCGGTCCCTACGCGCCTGAGCCCAAGCCGCGCCCGGTGGTGAAGCCGGGTGAGTTTGTGTTCGCGGCGGCGCACTTCGACCACGGGCACATTTCGGGCCAATGCTCGGCGTTGGCCGAGGCCGGCGGCACGCTGCGCTGGATCTTCGAACCCGACGCGTCGAAGCATGCGCCCTTCCTCGCGAAGTACCCGGGCGTGAAGGTCGCGCGTTCGCTGGATGAGATCCTGGCTGATCCGGAGGTGAAGCTCGTTACCGCCGCCGCGGTCCCGGCCGACCGGGCCGCGATCGGCCTGCGGGTGATGGAGGCGGGCAAGGACTACTTCACCGACAAGACCCCCTTCACGACGCTCGCGCAGCTTGAGCAGGCGCGCGCTGCGGTGCGCCGCACGGGGCGCAAGTACTTCACGTATTACAGCGAGCGGCTGCACTCCGAGTCGGGCATGTTCGCCACGCAGCTCGTGCGCGAGGGAGTCGTCGGGCGTGTCGTGCAGGTGGTCGGCCTCGGGCCCCACCGGCTCAACCGGCCCACGCGCCCCGCGTGGTTTTTCCAGAAGGCCCGCTACGGCGGCATCCTGTGCGACATCGGCAGCCACCAATGCGAACAGTTCCTCACCTACGCGGGGGCGCGCGACGCTCGCGTGACCCACGCGGCGGTCGGCAACTTCGCCAACCCCGAGACGCCCGAGCTGGAGGATTTCGGCGAGGCGTCTTTGGTGGCCGACAACGGCTCCACCAATCAGATCCGCGTGGATTGGTTCACGCCCAACGGCCTGAGCAACTGGGGTGACGGCCGCACGTTCATCCTCGGCACGAAGGGCTTCATCGAGCTGCGCAAGTACGTTGACCTCACGCGTGACCGCACTGGGAACCAGGTCTTCATCGTCGATGGCAAGGGCGAGTATCAGGTGAACGTCGCCGGCCGCGTGGGCTACCGGTTCTTCGGCGAGTTCATCCTCGACTGCCTGAACCGCACCGAGAAGGCCATGACGCAGGAGCACGCCTTCAAGGCCGCCGAGCTTTGCCTGAAGGCCCAGGCAGCCGCGGTGCGGCTCACCTGACCGCGCAGGGTGGCGGCCCGCCTCGGGCGCCGTTCACAGCAGGTTCAGCTGGGAGTCGTCCGGCGGAGTGACCGTGATCTTTTTCCGCGGGCGGGCCTGTGGGGCGGCGACCGTCACGGAGACGTCGTCCCCCTCGAGCTTCGCCAGCAGGGTCTTCGCCCGGTCGATCACGCCGAGGGGAAGTCCGGCCAGGCGGGCCACCTGGATGCCGTAGCTGCGGTCGGCCGCGCCCGGCACCACGCGGCGCACGAACACGATCTCGTCATTCCATTCCTTCACGGCCACGGAGAAGTTGCGCAGGCGGGGCAGGTGGCGCTCCAGCTGCGTCAGCTCCTGGTAATGGGTCGCGAAGAGTGTCCGCGGTCCGCGGGTGGCGTCGCGGTGGAGGTGCTCGACGACCGCCCAGGCGATTGCGAGTCCGTCATACGTCGAGGTGCCGCGGCCGATCTCGTCGAGGATGATGAGTGAGCGCGCGGTGGCGTTGTTGAGGATGTTCGCGGTCTCGTTCATCTCGACCATGAAGGTCGAGTTGCCGCGCGCGAGGTCGTCGCTCGCGCCCACGCGGGAGAAGATGCGGTCGACGAGGCCGACGCGGCACGACTTGGCCGGAACCCAGCTTCCGACCTGCGCCATGAGCGTGATGAGGGCCACCTGCCGGATGTAGGTCGATTTGCCCGCCATGTTCGGGCCGGTGATCAGCATCAGCTGCGCGTCGTCACAGGAGAGGGTGGTGTCGTTCGGTACGAAGCCGCCGGCGGTGCCGCGCGTCATCGGCGCATCGGGCGAACGCAGCACCTGCTCCACCACGGGATGCCGCCCCTCGGCGATCCCGAGCGCTTCTCCCTCGTCGAGCTCGGGCCGCACGTAGTCCCACTCCCGCGCGAGCAGCGCCCAGCCGGCCAGGACGTCCAGCTCGGCCAGCGCCTCCGCCGTGCGGCTCAGCGCCGTCGCCTCGGCCACGACGGCCGCGACCAGACCGTTGAACAGTTCCAGTTCGCGTGCCTGCGCGTTCTCCTCGGCGTGGAAGATTTCCTTCTCCTTCTGCCGGAGCGCCTCGGTGACGTAACGCTCGCCGCCCACGGTCGTCTGCCGGCGGATGTAATCCGCGGGCACCAGGTGCAAGTTGGCCTTGGTCACCTCGATGTAGTACCCGAAATTGCCGGTGTAACGGACCTTCAGGCTGCGGATGCCGGTGCGCTCCTGTTCGGAGCGCTCGAGGTCCGCGAGCCAGGCCTTGTTGCCCGAGGTCAGCGACCGCAGGCGGTCGAGTTCGGCGTCGTGGCCGGCGCGGATGTAGCCGCCGTCGGCGAGGTCGTTGGGTAACTCGTCGGCGAGCGCGCGGGCCAGCAGGTCGCGCAGGGCAGGGAGGTCCTGCAGGCGGCTTCCCAGGGCGGCGATTCCGGTGCCGTCGCCCGCGGCCGCGCAGGCCGCGGCGACCGCCGGGAGTCGCGCCAGGGTGTCGCGCACGCCACCGAGTTCGCGCGGATTGCGCAGTCGGTTCTGGAGTCGGCCCAGGATGCGCGGGATGTCGCGCACGGAGCCGAGTTGCTCGTGCAGTTCCGCCAGCCGCATCGGGTCCGCGACGAGTTCGCCCACGATCCCCTGCCGCCGGCTCAGCTCGGTCAGGTCGAGGGTCGGGGCGGCGAGCCAGCGTTCCAGCAGGCGCGCGCCCGCCGCGGAGGCGGTGCGGTTCATGGCCTGCAGCAGCGAACCGTCGCGGCCGCCGCGCGCGGAGGTGAAGATCTCGAGGTTGCGCAGCGTCGAGGGGTCGAGCAGGAGGGCGCCGGCGCTGCGGTATTCCTGCAGGCCGCGGAGGTTCTCGGGTTTCGCGCAGAGGTTTTCCGTCGCGTAGTGCACGAGAGCGCCGGCCGGCCCGAGCCCCGGATGGTCGTGCGCCAGCCCGAAGCCCTGGAGGTTCAACACGCCGACCGCGTCCATCACCGTCCGCGCCCCGCCCGACGTCTCGAAGTGGTAGCCGGGGAGCTCGGAGACGAGGCGCTCGGACGCGAACGCGTGCAGCGCGCGAGGGCCCGTCTCCTCATGCGTCGCCGCCTCCCAGCGTTCGCGTTCGCCCTCGATGAGCAGCAGCTCCGCCGGGTTGAGCGCGGTGAGGACCGGGAGCAGGTTCGCCACCTGCGGATCGGTCGCGACGCGGAACTCACCGGTCGAAAGGTCGAGCCAGGCCGCGTGCAGGCCGGCGCGGTCGAGGGTGAGGGCCGCGAGGTAATGGTTGCGTGCGGCGTCGAGCTGGTTGGCCGCGAGCGTCGTGCCTGGTGAGAGGATGCGCGTGAGCTGGCGCCGGACGAGCTTGCCGGCTTTCGCGGGCTCGGCCTGGTCGCAGATGGCCACCTTCTTGCCGGCCGCCAGCAGCTTTGAGACGTAGCCGTCGAGCGCGTGGGCGGGCAGGCCGGCCATTGGATGATCGAGCCGGCGCGTGAGCGTGAGGCCCAGCAGCTTCGACGCCGTGACGGCATCCTCGAAGAACAATTCGAAGAAGTCCCCAAGCCGGAAGAGCAGCAGGGTGTCGCGCGGCAGCCCGCGCTTCACCTCGAAGTACTGCTGCATCATGGGGGTCTGCGGCTTCATGGGTCCGTTCGCGTCGGCTTGGTAAATCGCCGCCTAGCACGCGCACCCGCGCGGGGTTGTCGAGAAAGACCTGCCGGCATGCTTGACGACGGCCGGAGCGGGTCGAGTTTCCCGTCCATGCGCCTGCTTCCGACGATCCTTCTGGCCTCCGTGGTCGCTGCCGCGGCCGCTCCCGCGGTGCCCGCGGATGTCGCCGCCGCGCGGGCCGAACGCCTCGCGAAACTCACCGCTCCCGATGGCTGGCTGACGCTCATCGGGTTGCATTTTGTGCCCGACGGCGAGAGCACGGTCGGTCGCGACCGAGGCAACCGCATCGTGCTGGCTGCCGGGCCCGCGCGGATCGGGCGAATCATTCCAAACGGCGCGCGTAAAATCGCGCTGGTGATCGAATCCGGGGTGGAGGCGAGGGTGGGGGACAAGCCGGTACGGACCGTGGAACTGGCCCCGGCGGAGGGCAGTGAGCGGCCGGTGACGGTGGTCGTCGGGACCGTGAGTTTCTTCGTGGTGGAGCGCGGGGGGCGTCTCGCCTTGCGGGTGAAGGACAGCGCCGCGCCGCTGAGAACTTCATTCCCGGGGATTGAACATCACGCTTATGATCCTGCGCTGCGGATCGAGGCGCGCTGGGTGGAGTTTTCGCCACCGCGGCAGGTGCCGGTCACGAGCGTGCTGGGCCATGTGAGCCCCGAGCCGGTGCCCGGGAAGGCGGTCTTTGAGCATGCCGGTCGCACGTGGGAGCTGCTCCCCTTCGACGAAGGGCGGGAGAATCCGCTGTTCTTCGTCTTCGCGGATGCGACGACGGGCCGGAGCACCTACGGCGGAGGTCGTTTCCTTTACACGGCGTGGCCGGTGAACGGCCGGGTAACGCTCGATTTCAACCTCGCGGAGAACCCGCCCTGCGCGTTCACGCCTCATTCGACGTGTCCATTGCCGTCGAAGGAGAACAAACTGCCGTTCGCCATCGAGGCCGGGGAAAAGGCCTTCGTCGGCAAGTAGCCCGGCGGCGAAAGTTCCTGTTGCCGCCGGCGGAGCGGCGGGCCACATCCCCTTCACTTCCCATGCTCGTCCACACCGTCTACTTCTGGCTGAAACCCGAATTGACTGCCGCGCAGCTCGCCGACTTCCGCAAGGGCGTCGAGTCCCTTGGTGGCATCAAGGCCGTGAAGGCCATCTACGTCGGTACGCCGGCGAAGACCGCGAAGCGGCCGATCATCGATGACTCCTACTCGTTCGCGCTCACGGTGGTGTGCGCCGACGTCGCCGGGCACGACGCCTACCAGGTGGATCCGCTGCACCTCGCCTTCGTGGAGCGCTTCAAGACCTTCTGGAACCGCGTTCAGATCTACGACGCGGAGTGATTGGCCCGCGGCGTACGCTGCCGGGCCGCTTCTGAGCAGGCGACGGTACCCGGCCGCCGGCCGCTCATCTTCCTTTCGCCACAGTCCTGCGGCGGGGCTTTCGGGCTATCTTAGCTTTCGCGGGTTGCACCAGGCTTCCGGCGGCTGTTTCAAGGGCGTGCGTTCCACCCCCACATGCCCAAGCACCTGCCGTTCCTCCTCGCCGCCCTTGCTTTGCTCCGCGTCTCCGCGCCGTCCGTCGTCGCGCAGTCCGGTCCTAATCCGACGAATGCGGCCGCGCCGGCGACGGGCACCATCGCCGGGCGCGTGCTCAACGTCGGCACCGGGCAGTACCTGACCAACGCCCGCGTCACGGTGAAGGGCACGGCCGCCGCGGCGTTCACCGATAAGGACGGCAGTTTCCGCCTCGCTGGGGTCCCGAGTGGGCCGGCGACCCTGGAGGTCTTCTTCACCGAACTCGACCTAACATCGGTGCGGGTGGTGGTTCCCCCCGGCGGCACGGTGCAGCAGGATGTCAGCCTCACCTCGCGGTCACGTTACGGGGATTCGGCCGACGGCACGGTCAAGTTGGACGCGTTCGTGGTCGCGCAGGAGCGGGAGACCGACGCGCAGGCGATCGCGACCAACGAGCAGCGCTTTGCCCCCAACATCAAGAACGTGCTCTCGACCGACTCTCTCGGCGATGTGCTGGGCGGCTCGGTCGGCGAATTCATGAAGTTCCTGCCTGGCGTCACCGTCGAGAGCGACCTGGCCGACGTCTCCGGCGTGTCGATCCGGGGAATTGGCGGCGGCATGACGGCCGTCACCAACGACGGTGCGCCCGCCTCCAACATCTGGACCACGGCGACGCGCTCGGTGGACGTGCGCTCCATGGCGCTGAACGACATCGCGCGCATGGAAGTGGCCAAGGTCCCGACCCCCTCCAGTCCCGCGGATTCGCTCGCCGGCTCGATCAACCTCGTGAGCAAGAGCGCGTTCGAGCGGAGCGGCCGGCAGCTCCGCTACTCGCTCAACCTGATCGGCAACCACGAGAACCTGGATCTCCGGAAGACACCCCACTCCCACGGGGACAAGTTGAACCACAAGCTGTATCCCGGGGCCAACCTCGACTTCACCTGGCCCGTGACGAAGCGCTTCGGCGTCGTCATCGCCGCCAATCACTCACGCTCCTTCAACGAGCAGCACCGCACGCTCCAGACCTGGACCTCGATCGTGCCTCCGGGCAGCGCCGCCGGCACGCCGATCAACTACGCCAATCCGGTGCTCAACTCGCTCGCGCTCCTCGACGGCCCCCGCGACCTCACGCGCAACACGCTCAGCGTGAAGGCCGATTGGAAGGTCGGCGACAATGGCGTGCTGTCCGTCGGCCACGTCGCGAGCCGGACCGACACCCGGATCGGCTCCCTGACCTACACGTGGAACACCAGCACCACCGCCACTTCCTCCATCGCCGGAGGCCGCACCCTCGCGTGGGACGGCAATCAGACTCTAGGGGCCACCGGTCGCGGCTCGCTGAACAACAACGGCACCAACCAACTCATCAACCAGATCACCGATAGCAGCAACGTGGGCTACCGGTACGACAACGGCCGCTGGCGGGTGGAGGCCGGCGTCAGCCGCTCCGCGTCGCAGACGAAGCGCCGCTACTTCGACGCCGGGTTCTTTCTTCAGGCCAGCGCGATCCAGCGCTTCCCCGTGCGCATCAGTTTCCTCGACCTCGCGCCCGGCGCGGCGCTGCCGGGTCGCATCGAGGTCTTCGACAACGCCAACCAGCCCGTGGACTGGAACAACCCCGCCAACCTCCGGGGCAACACCGCGAACAACGCGAACCTGAACAACCGCAGTTACACCAACCAGGGTTTCCTGAACGTTCGTCGGACCGTCGATTTCCTTCCGGTACCCGCCGCCCTGCAGGCCGGCGTGCTGGAAAAGCGGGTGATGCTCGACAACAACCTGCGCAACGAGACGTGGACCTTCCTAGGCCCTGATGGTGCCTCGGCCGCCACCGCGCCGATTGAACCCTACCTGATGCAGCGCTACCGGGGCGTCGATACCGGCTACGGCATGCCGAGCATCAACTGGATGTCGCCGAGCCGGGCCTACCGCGCCTTCCAGATCAACCCGCTGCTCTACCAGCAGACGGAGGCGCAGCGCGTTTCCGACCGGAACTCCCACATCGATAACAACGAGAACATCAAGGAGACGGTCCAGGCGGGTTACGTGCAGGCCGACACGCGCCTGCTCAACGGCCAGCTCCGCGTCCTCGGCGGCGTCCGCTATGAGCGGACGATCGACCGGGGAATCGGCGGGCTCGTCGATTCGGAGCGCGTCTGGCAGCGCAATCCGGACGGCTCGTTCGTCCGCAACGCCGCCGGGCAGCGGGTGCGCCGGCCGGAGGCGGGCGCCGCGGGATCCCTCGCGGAGAGCCTGTTCATCCGCGAGTACCGCGCCTCCTTCTCGCGGAAGGAATACGACGGGGCCTACCCGAGCATCCACCTTACGTACAACGCCACGGAGAACCTGCTCCTTCGCGCGGCTTGGGCCAAGACCTACGGGCGTCCGAACTTCACCGACATCATCCCGCGCACGGTCGCCAACACGAGCGCGACCGATCCCGACGAGGATGATGACCTGCAGCCCGGCCAGTACCGCGGCACCCTGAACATCCGGAATCCCTCCCTGATGCCGTGGACGGCCGACAACTACGACCTGTCGGCCGAGTATTACACCGACAACGGCGGGCTGATCTCCGCCGGCGTCTTCCTGAAGGAGCTGCGGAACTTCTTCGGTGATGCTTCGAGGCGCGCGACGCCCGAGCTCCTGGCGGAACTTGGGCTGCCGGAGCGTTACCTGGACTGGAACATCAATTCGAAGTTCAACTCGGGCAACGCGCGCATCACGGGTGGTGAGATCAACGTGCGGCAGAACCTGCGCCGGCTCGGCCGCTGGGGCGGCTATTTCACGCTCTTCGGCAACGCGACGCGCCTGAAGCTCGAGGGCAATCCCGGCGCCTCCTTCTCCAGCTTCATCCCCAAGAGCGGCAACTGGGGCTTCACCTTCGCGCGGCAGCGGGTCACCTTCACCGCGCGCTGGAATCACCGCGGGCTCGACAAGCGGCTGCCGCAGGCGGCCTTCGGCCCCAACGGCTACGAGTACATCGAGGCGCGGACCGTGCTCGACATCAACGGCTCCTACCAGCTCTCGCGCACGCTGTCCTTCGTCGCCAGCGCCAACAACATCTTCAACGAGCCCTACCGCTTCCTCCGTTACGGCGACCTCACCCCGGCCTACGCGCGGCTCTACGCCGAGCAGGAGTACGGGATCCAGATGGCCATCGGTCTGCGCGGAAGCTTCTGAGCGGCCAGTTCCAGTGGCCCTTGCCGCCCCTCACTTCACCACGAAGGGCGCGAAGAAAGCGGCTTGGGCGGCGGGATAGCGGCCGATGAGGCGCACGGCCTCGTCGAGCTGTTCCTCGCTCTGCACGTGGCCGACCGCGTGCAGGCGGGCGATGACATCGTAGCGGGCGTGCGGCACGAGAAGCTCGGTCGACTGGTGCGCCTCGGCGATGAGTTCCAGGCACCGGTCCTCGAGATGATCGAGCCCCTCGCGGCTGAGCGCCGAGACGAAGAGGGCGTCGGGGGCGAGCCGGCGCGCACGCGTGAGCATCGCGGGCGTGGCGGCGTCGACCTTGTTGAAGACCGTGAGCATGGTCTTGCCGGCCGCCCCGAGCTCGCCGAGCACGGCCAGCGTGGTGGCGTGGTGGTGCTCGACGTTCGGGTTCGTCACGTCGAGCACATGGACGAGGAAATCGGCGACGACGACCTCCTCCAGGGTGGCCTTGAACGCGTCGACGAGGCCGTGCGGCAGGCGGCGGATGAAGCCGACGGTGTCGGTGACGAGCACCTTCTGGTTCCCGCGGAGCTCGAGCTGCCGGGTGGTGGGATCAAGCGTCGCGAAGAGCTTGTCGGCCGCGAGGACGCGCGCGCCGGTGAGCGTGTTGAGGAGCGTGGACTTGCCGGCGTTGGTGTAGCCGACGATGGCGCAGGTCGGCACGGGCACCCGCTGGCGCTTGCGGCGCTGCACGTCGCGCTGCCGCACCACGGCGGCGAGCTCCTCCTTCAGGTGCGCGATGCGGTCGCGCACGATGCGGCGATCCTGCTCCAGCTGGGTCTCGCCTTCGCCACCCATCGCGCCCTTGCCGCGTTGGCGCGAGAGGTGCGTCCACGCGCGGGTGAGGCGGGGGAGGGAATACTCCATCCGCGCCAGCGCGACCTGCAGGATCGCCTCCCGCGTGTGCGCGCGGTCGGCGAAGATCTCGAGGATCACTTCCTGCCGGTCGATCACGGCCATCCCGGAGAGTTCCTCCCAGTTGCGCTGCTGCGCCGGCGAAAGCGCCTCGTCGAACACGATCACGTCGGCCTCCTCCGCCTTCGCGAGCGCGACGAGCTCCTCGGACTTGCCGCTGCCCAGGAGCAGGGCGGGATTGGGCCGGCGCAGCGTGACGAGCTCCGCCCGCGCCACATTGATCCGCAGGTTCTCCACCAGCTCCCGCAGCTCCGCGAGCAGTTCGGCGCCTTCGCCGGCGGACATCTCCGCGGTCTGGACGCCGATGAGGAAGGCGCGCTCGAGCTTCGCGGGCTTGTCGGTCAGGAAGTCTGCCATGAGGTCGCGCGACCGTGCCGCGACCACCGGGCGGCGTCAACCGGTGCCCATCGCCGCCGCGCCGGTCATCCGGCCGCTTGACGGAGCCGCCCGCGGTTTCATGCTCGCGCCGTGACCCCCCGCACCTTCCTCGCCCTGGCCTGCGCGCTGCCCGCGTGCCTTCAGGCCCACGTTGATTTCACGCTGCCCCTCGGGCAGGTGACCGCCGCGCCGCTGCCGGCCGCGCCGCTGGGCTCGGGCGCCTGGCGCTTCGAGGTACAGGCGGGCTGGGCCAAGCTGCCGAAGGAGGTCTCGCTCGGGCCCACGCACGGCGGGGTCGTGGTCGACAAGGCGGGCAACATCTACGTTTCCACCGACGCGGACAAGACGGGCCTCCTGGTGTTCGACGCCACGGGCCGCTATCTGCGTTCCATCGCCCCTGACTTCAGCGGCATCCACGGCATGATGATCCGCGAGGAAGGCGGGAAGGAGTTCATCTACGCCGCCCACGTGAAGGGCCCGCAGATCGTGAAGCTCGGGCTTGATGGCAAGGCCGAGTGGACCCTCGGCGTGCCCAAGGAGAGCGGTTTCTACAACCAGCCCGCGGACCCGAAGGCCAAGCCCACCGCCTTCCGGCCCACCGCCGTCACCGTCGCGCCCGACGGACGCATCTACGTGGCCGACGGCTACGGCGCGAGCGTGGTGCATGTCTACAGCCCCGATCGCCGTTATCTGAAGACGATCGGCACGCGCGGCGAGGGCGACAACCAGTTCAAGACCTGCCACGGCATCGCGCTCGACACCCGCTTCGGCGCGCCCCGCCTGCTGATCTGCGACCGCGAGAACCGCCGCCTCGTCCACACCGATCTCGACGGCAAGTGGCTCGGCGTCGTGACGACCGGCCTGCGCCGGCCGTGCGCCGCCTCGATCCGAGGAGACTTCGTCGCGGTGGCCGAGCTCGAGGGCCGCGTGGCCATCGTCGACAAGTCCGGCAAGGTCGTCGCCGCGCTGGGCGACAATCCCGACCAGAAGCAGTGGGCGCAGTTCAAGCTCGCTCCGGAATTCTGGCGCGACGGCATCTTCATCGCGCCCCACGGGGTCTCGTTCGACGCGAAGGGTAACCTGATCGTGCAGGACTGGAATTTCGCCGGCCGCGTCACGATGCTGCGCCACGCCCCGAAGGGCTGAGTCACGGCGGCGGGCGGGGGCGTTTTCTTCCGCCCCGGCGTTTTGGTTCGTCAGGGCCTCCGGCGGTCGTTTTCTCCCGAACGAGCGTTCGCCTCGCGCCGCATCCCGCGGTGACGGGTCGGGCGCCCGTACCACCCCGCCATGATACCCCATGCCTCGTGCGGAGCTTCCGGGCTCCGCCGTCTTCTTGTCTTCCTTGCCTGCGCCGCGCTGGCGTTTTCCGTCGCGCGGGCGGCCGCCGCTGCCGGCGGAATCGAGGGCCGCGTCTTCAGTCCCGCCAGCGGTGAATACCTCGCGCAGGCGCGGGTGACCGTCGATGGGACTTCCTTGGAGGCCTTCACCGACGCCGATGGGCGTTTCCGCCTGACGGGGGTGCCGGCGGGCGCGGCGAAAATCAGGATCGCCTACTCGGGCTTCACCACGCTCGCGGAGGTCGTGACGGTGACGGCCGGGGAAGTGACCCGGCGGGAGTTCTCGCTGGCGCTCGGCGACCGCGGGGTCGTGAAGCTCGATGAATTCGTGATCTCGTCGTCCCGGGAGATGAGCGGATCGGCGATCGCGATCAACGAGCAGCGCCACGCCCCCAACCTGCGTTCGGTCGTGGCGACCGACGAGCTGGGCTTTGTGCCCGAGGGCAACGTCGGCGAGTTCATCAAGTTCCTGCCGGGCGTTTCGATGGACAACATCGGAGGCTTCGCGCGCAACGTCTCGATCAATGGCGCACCGGCGGACTACGTCCCGGTGACGATCGACGGCTTCAGTGTCGCCTCGGCCAACCCGGGCGGCGGCACGGCGCGCTCGGTGTCGCTCGACATGCTCTCGATCAACAACCTCGCACGGGTGGAGGTGGTGTTCTCGCCCACGCCGGACAATCCCGGATCCGCCCTGGCCGGCGCGGTGAACATGATTCCCCGCGGGGCCTTTGAGCGCGCCCGGCCGGTCCTGAACTGGAACGCCTACCTGCTGATGCGCGACAACGCGCGGGCCTTTCACAAGACCCCGGGCCCGCAGCGGGCCGACACCCGCAAGGTGCATCCCGGCTTTGACTTCACCTACATCCGGCCGGTCAACGCGCGCTTCGGTTTCACGCTCTCGGCGGGCACGTCGACCAATTACCTGAACCAGGACTTCATGCAGAACACCTGGCGCGGAGCCGGGGCTGTCACCAACGGAACGACGTTTCCGCACACCACGCCCGACCGGCCGTACCTCTCTAGCTATCTATTCCGCGACAACACCAAGCAGAGCACCCGCAATTCCTTCAGCGCCACGCTCGATTTCCGCCCGACTCCCCGGGATCGGCTCACGGTGTCGCTGCAGTTCAGTTCGACGGCGTTCGCCAACATGAGTCGCAACCTTACCTTCAACGTGAACGCGGTCGACCCGGGGGCGTTCACGACGACCTCGACCCGCGGCCGGAACGGCGCGGGTTCACTCGTGCTCGCGAACACCGGCCAGACCCGCGACAACCGCACGTTGATGCCGACGGTCGTCTGGCGTCACTCCGGGCCGGTCTGGCAGGCCGAGGCCGGATTCGGCCACTCGAAGGCCAGCCACACGCTGCGCAACATGGACCGCGGCTTGTTCAACAACACCAACGCCCAGCGCTCGGGCGTCACGGTCTCCTTCGACGACATCTTCTACCTCCGTCCGCGGGTCATCACCGTCGCCGACGGCGCCACGGGGGCGCCGGTCGATCCCTTCCGGCTCGAAAACTACGCGCTGGTCTCGACCGGCGGCAGCGAGCAGCACAACTCCGACACGCAGCGCACGGCCTACGCCAACCTGCGGCGCGACCTCGCGTGGCGCATCCCGGTCTCGCTCAAGGGCGGCCTCGACCACCGCTACCACACGCGCGACCTCACCGGCACGAGCTCCAGCTACACGTTCGTCGGCCGTGACGGCCGCCCGAGCACGACGGTCGGGGCCAACGATGACAACGCCGCCCCCTTCCTGGATCCGCGGGCCTCGCTGCGCGTGGCGCCCTTCGGCTTCCCGCGCGTGCAGTGGATCAGCAACGAGGCGGTGCTCGACCTCTATCGCTCCAATCCCGCCTTTTTCACGCCCAACGCCAATTCCGAGTATCGCGCGCAGGTGGGCGCCTCGAAGATCTCCCGTGAGGCGGTCTCCTCCGCCTACCTGCGGGCCGACGTCGCGATGGCCGACCGGCGGCTGCGGCTCACGGGCGGAGTGAGGGCCGAGCAGACAAACGTCGAGGCGGCCGGGCCGCGGACCGACCCGACGCTCAATTACCAGCGCGACGCACGCGGCAACTTGATCCTTGGCGCCAATGGTCGCCCCGTCGCGATCGCGACGGATGCGCTCGCCGTCTCCCAGCTCACGTACCTCGAGCGGGCCTCGCGCTCCGAGAAGGAATACCTGCGCTGGTTCCCCAGTCTCAACGCCAGCTACCACTTCCGGGAAAACCTCATCGCGCGGGCCGCCGCCTACCAGTCGATCGGCCGTCCCAACCTGAACCAGTACGCCGGAGGCATCACGTTGCCCGACACCGAGAGCGCTCCCGGTCCGACGAACCGCATCACGGTCAACAACGCCGGCCTGAAGGCCTGGACGGCGCGGACGGTCAACGCCCGGCTGGAGTATTACTTCGAAGGGGTGGGGCAGGTGTCGGTCGGCGGCTTCCGCCGGGACTACGAGAATTTCTCGGCTTCGACGGTGATTCGGCCGCCGGGGGATTTCTTCGAGCTCTACGGGATCGATGCCGGTACCTACGGGATGTACGAGGTCTCCACCCAGCAGAACATCGCAGGTGTGGTGCGTACGACCGGCTTTGACGCGAGCTACCGGCAGTCGCTGACCTTCCTGCCCGCATGGGCGCGTGGAGTGCAGGCCTTTGCGAACGCGAGCGTCCAGCGTGCGACCGGCGAGGGAGCGCAGAATTTCGCCGGCTACGTCCCGCGGACCTTCAACTGGGGAGTGAGCCTGACCCGGCCCAAGTACAACGTGCGGGCCAACTGGAATTACCGCGGCCGCCAGCGCGGCTCGGTGGTCTCGGGGGTCGGCATCGAGCCGGGTACCTACAACTGGGGAAATAAGAAGCTCTCCTTGGACCTGCAGGGCGAATACCAGCTGCGGCGCTGGATTTCGGTCTTCGCCAATTTCCGCAACATCAACGACGCCACGGAGGACAACGAGATCGCCGGCCCCAGCACGCCGGCGCACGCCCAATTCCGCCAGCGCGAGGACTTCGGCTCGCTTTGGACGATCGGCTTCAAGGGCTCATTCTGATTTCCTCACTCCTCGCCGCCATGATCCTCCCTCTCCGGACCCTGCTCCTGCCGACCCTGTTCCTGGTGATCGGCGCTTCGACCGCGAATGCCTCCGCGCGGCCTAACATCGTGTACATCCTTGCCGACGACCTCGGCTACGGCGATGTGCAGATCCTCAATCCCGGACGCGGAAAGATCCGCACGCCCCACCTCGATCGATTGGCGGGGGAGGGAATGATCTTCACCGATGCCCATAGTGGCTCGTCGGTTTGCACTCCCACCCGGTACGGCCTGCTCACCGGCCGCTACGCCTGGCGCACGCGGCTCCAGCGGGGCGTGCTCGACGGCGCCGATGACGATCCGCTGATCGCGGAAGGCAGGCTCACCGTGCCCGCCTTCCTGCGGCGCCACGGTTACTCCACGGCGGTGATCGGTAAGTGGCACCTCGGGTTCCGCTCCGAGCTTCCCGCCGGGACCAAACCGGCGGAGGCGAACCACAAGGCTCGGCGCCGCATGGGGGAGAACGGCCTGCCCGTAGGCGCGCGGATCATCGGCGGACCGATCACCCGGGGCTTCGACTATTTCTGGGGATGCTCGAACGCGCGCACGATGTCGGGTCTGATAGAGAACGACCGCGTCATCGAGAACCTGCCGCCGGTCGAGATGCTCCCGCGGCTTGCGCGCCGGGCCACCGCCTACGTGGCCGAGCAGGCCGCGACGGCGCGGGCCGGCCGGCCTTTTTTCCTCTATTTGCCCCTGACGTCGCCGCACACGCCGATCCTGCCGACGCCGGAATGGAAGGGCCGGAGCGGGCTCGGCGACTACGCCGACTTCGTGATGCAGACCGACGCGGTGGTCGGCGAAGTCCTCGCCGCGCTCGCCCAGCACGGCATCGCCGACAACACGCTGGTGATCTTCACGGCGGACAACGGCTGCTCGCCGCAGGCGGGAACGGAGGAGCTGGAGAAGAAGGGGCACTTCGCCAGTGCGAAGTTGCGCGGCTACAAGGCCGATATCTGGGAAGGCGGCCACCGCGTTCCCTTCCTCGTGCGCTGGCCGGGTAAGGTCGCCACGGGCCGGACCAGTGCGCAGCTGATCTGCCACACCGACCTTCTGGCCACGGTGGCGGACATGCTGGGCGAGAAACTTCCCGACAATGCGGCGGAGGACAGTGTCAGCATGCTGCCCGCGCTGCTCGGCCGGGCCGCGGCGCCGCTGCGGGAGGCGGTCGTGCATCACTCGATCAACGGGATCTTCGCGATCCGTCAGGGGGCGTGGAAGCTGGCCTTCGGCCCGGGCTCCGGGGGGTGGGCTAAACCCGGTGACGCGGCGGCGCGTAAAGCTGGTTCGCCGGAGCTTCAATTGTATGACCTGGCTGCTGACCTGGGGGAGACGGTCAACCGGCAGGCGGAGAAACCCGAGGAAGTGGCGCGGCTGACCGCGCTGCTCGAGCGTTATGTGGCGTCCGGCCGTAGCACGCCGGGTGAGCCTCAGGCGAATGACGTGGCGGTCGATTGGGCTCCGAATCGTGCGCGCCGCTGAAGGGCCCGGTGTTCGGGGCGTGCCGCAGGGCTAGCTGGGGAAAACGCTGCCGCTGCGCTGATGCGGCAGCTTGCGTGGAGAGTCACCACGAAACACGCGAAAGACACAAAAGGATAGGGGCGCGGATATCGGGAATAAAGGCACGGGGGATGGACCAAGCTGCCTAATCCCCGCTAACGGCCGGCCTGCCGCGTGGCCGCGGTCGGCCGCTTTGATCTTACCTGCTTCGATCCTCCCCCGATTCGCGTCATTCGTAAGATCGGTGGTGAAACGGGCTCGGAAACATCAGCCGTCAACTTGGGATAACTGGAGTTTTCGGCCACGGCTGAACCGGACCGAAACGGATGAGGGGATGGCCGCGAAGAGGCGCAGGTGGCGCAATCGGGCGGACGGGTATGGGAAATTTCACATCGGAGTCGAAGGGCTACGGCACCTTGTTCGGCCCATGGGCCCGCTCGGGCGAATGGACGCTTATACCGAATTCGTACTGAAGCTGGTCGGCCCTTCTCCCCTCCGCGTCATCCGTGAAATCCGTGGTGGAACCGGATTGGGACGGGCGCGATGGTCGATCCAGGAAGATGTCATTCCGTGGTTACGGTCACTCATCTGGCTTTTTCCTTGGCGGTGAATTTCCTGCCTCTTGAATCGCGACGCCCCATGACCGACTTTCCTCGTTCGTCTGCCCTGTTCGCTTCGCTGCTGTTCGCCATTGTCTCGACCGCCGGAGCCTCGGCCCCGAAGGCAAAGGTGGGCTACAATGAGTTGGTTCAGCCGATCCTCGCGGAAAACTGCTTCAATTGCCACGGCCCCGACTCCGCGTCCCGCAAGGGTAAACTCCGTCTCGATCGCTTCGAGTTCGCGACCAAGGCCCGCGGCGACGGCGACCTTCCGCCCGCGATCGTGCCGGGCGATCCTGCCCGCAGCCCTTTGATCGAGCGGATCAAGTCCCGCGACGCCGAGGAGATGATGCCGCCGCCGGAGACGCACAAGCGCCTGCGGCCCGATGAGGTCGCCTTGCTCGAGCGTTGGATCACGGAGGGCGCCGCGTACGAGGAGCACTGGTCGCTGATCGCGCCCAAGGCGCCGGCGATACCCGAGGCGCCCCTGGCCCGGGGTTGGGCGCGCAACCCGATCGACGCGTTTGTCGCCCAGCGTCTGGGAGCCGAGGGTCTCAAGCCCTCCCCGGAGGAGAAGGCCTCGCGCCTTCTTAGGAGGGCGGCTTTGGACATCACGGGGCTGCCGCCTTCGCCGGCGGAGATCGCCGCCTTCGAGGCCGACCGGGCCCCCGGAGCCTACGAGCGCGCCGTCGATCGTCTGCTCGCGGGCGATGCCGCGGCCGAACACTCCGCGCGGCTCTGGCTCGACGCGGTGCGTTACGCCGACACCCACGGCATCCACATCGACAATTACCGCACGATCTGGCCCTACCGCGATTGGGTGGTGGACGCCTTCCGCCGCAACCAGCCTTTCGACCAGTTCACCGTCGAGCAGGTGGCAGGAGATCTCCTGCCAGGAGCCACGCTCGAGCAGCGTGTCGCCTCCGGCTTCAACCGCTGCCTCTCCACGACCAGCGAGGGCGGGGCGATCGCCGAGGAGTACGAGGCCATCTACGCGAAGGACCGCGTCGAGACCTTGTCCACGGTCTGGCTCGGCCTGACGACGGGTTGCGCCTCCTGTCACGACCACAAGTTCGACCCGGTCTCGCAGCGTGACTTCTACTCCCTCGCGGCGTTCTTCCGGAACAACACCATGCCGGCGATGGACGGCAACCGCTTCGATACGCCGCCCACGTTGTTCGTGCCGTCACCGGCAGACCGCAGCTCTTGGCAGGACGTGCAGGCCCGTATCGGCGGGATCCGCTCGCGGATGGAGGCTCGGTCCAAGGAAGCTGACGCCGATTTTGACGCGTGGTTGGCCGCTGGGCCGGCCCTGGCTTCGCCGCCGATCAACCGCACGGTCATCCGTTACGACGCGCTGATCGGCGGGGGCGGGGAGACGGACTCGCCGGCCGGCGACGGCCCCTATGGGTCGCCGGTGCGCCTCGATGGCCGCGACCGCGTGGTCGGCGATGCCGTGCCGTGGCTGCGGGGTGAAAGCAGCAGCGCGGGGATGTTCGTGTTCGCCGACGGGAAGGCCAACGGGCCCCTGATCTCCTGTCGGGCGGAAGGTGAAAATGGCGTCGGTTGGGAGGTGTTCCTTGAGGAGGGGAAGATCGGTCTCCACATCGCCGACGGCACCGGTCGTGTGAAGGTCCGCAACGTCGGGCTTGCGCTGCCGACCGGGCAGTGGAGCCACGTGCTAGTCGCCTTCGACACCGCTTCGGTCCGCAGCCGCACCGTCGAAGTCTTCGTGGGCGGCAAGATGGCGGTGAACTCCACGGTTTCGGCGTTTCTGCCGACGGACATCCGTCCGCAGGTGCCGTTGCGCCTCGGATCGCGGGCGGCCGCGGCGGGTGCCGCCCCGGTGTTCCTCTCCGGTGCCGGAGTGTGGGCGCAGGACTTCCGGGTTTACACCCGCGGTTTCCAGGCCGACGACCTCAAGCCCTTCAGCGCGGAGCTCGAGGCGATGGCCGCCCTGAAGCTCCCGCCGGATAAGCGCACCGCCGCCCAGAAACGCGCCTTGCGGGCTCATTTTCTCTCTGCCGCCGACCTGCCTTCGCTGGCCCTTGCCCGGGAACTCGACCCGTTCCTCGCGCGGGAGGATGCGCTTCGCGCACGGGGCGGGCTGACGCTCGTGATGGAGGAGAAGAAGGACAGTGAGCCGTTCGCGCACGTCCTGAACCGCGGGGAATACAACCAACCCGGGGAAAAGGTGCCCGCCGCCGTGCCGGGCGTCTTGCCGCCGCTCCCGGCCGATGCCCCGCGCAACCGCCTCGGCCTGGCCCGCTGGCTGGTGGCGCCGGAGAACCCGCTGACCGCGCGGGTCACGGTGAACCGCCTCTGGCAGCAATTCTTCGGAGCCGGGCTCGTCGAGTCCACCGGTGACTTCGGGGTCACGGGCACGCGGCCTTCCCATCCCGAGCTGCTTGACTGGCTCGCTCTGCGTTTCCGGGATTCGGGCTGGGATCAGCGCGCGATGGCGCGCCTCATGGTGACGAGTGCGACCTACCGGCAATCGGCCGCCGCCACGCCGGCCCTGTTGGAAAAAGACCCGGCTAACCGGCTGCTCGCCCGCGGTCCGCGGCATCGGCTCGATGCGGAGCAATTGCGCGATCAGGCGCTCGCGGCTTCCGGTCTCCTCGTGCGCCGTCTCGGTGGGCGCCCGGTGCGGCCTTACCAGCCCGAGGGCATCTGGGAGGACGTCGCCATGAAGGAGTCGACGACCCGCTTCTACCAACCCGACCATGGCGAGAACCTTTACCGGAGATCGCTGTACACCCTGTGGAAGCGGACGGCCCCGCCGCCGGCGATGGACATCCTCAATGCGCCGAGCCGCGAGGTCTCGTGCGTGCGGCGCGACCGCACCAACACGCCCCTGCAGGCGCTCGTGACGCTCAACGACCCGATCTTCGTGGAGTCTTCGCGCCAGCTGGCCGCGCAGGCGCTGGCCGGAGCGCGTTCGACGGAGGCGCGGATCGACTTCATCACCCTGCGCCTGCTAGGCCGCCGATTCTCGGCCGACGAGCGCGCGGTGGCGCGCCGGACTCTGGATGCCGCGCTCGCCGTCTATGGGCGCGACACCGCGGCGGCCGCCAAGCTCCTTGCCGTGGGCGAGTCGCCCGTCCCAGGCGGTTCACCCGCGCCCGAGGTCGCCGCTTGGACGCTGGTGGCCAGCAAGATTCTCAACCTCGACGAGTCCCTCACCAAGTGACGCGGTTCCCGCCATGACGATCCTTCCTCCCGACTGGCACGACACGTTCAGCAATTACAACGCGGCGCTGACCCGCCGGCAGTTCTTCCGCCGCTCCGGCACGGGTCTTGGGGTCGCCGCGCTGGCGTCCCTCCTCGGTCCCCGCGCGCACGGGGCCGCGGGACTCGCGGCCGAGCCCTGGCGCATCGCGCCGAAGGCGAAGCGGGCGATCTACATCTCGCTGATCGGAGCGCCCTCGCAGCTGGAACTGTTCGATCACAAGCCGCACCTTGAGACGCGCTTCAAGGAGGACCTGAAGGATTGGTTGAAGGACCAAGGCGAGCGCCTCACGGGAATGACCGCCCGCCAGGCGAACTTCCCCCTGGCGCCCAGCCGCTTCAAGTTCTCCCAGCACGGCAAGAGCGGAATGTGGATCAGCGAACTGCTGCCGAACATCGCGCGGATGGCGGATGACATCTGCGTCATCCGGTCGATGCAGACCGACGCGATCAACCATGAGCCCGCCAACCAGCTGGTTTACACGGGCTCGATGCAGAATGGGAAGGCCTCGCTCGGATCCTGGCTCGCCTACGGGTTGGGCTCGATGAACGAAGACCTGCCGTCCTTCGTGGTGCTGCACGCGAAGCATTCCAGCCCCTTCTCCAACGTGCAGGCGATCTCGGCGCGGCTATGGGGTTCGGGGTTCCTGCCGGGCAAGCACGCCGGCGTCTCATTCCGCCCCTCGGGTGATCCAGTGCTGTACCTCAACGACGCGCCCGGAATCCCCCGCGAACTGCGCCGCCAGATGCTCGACGGCCTCGACCAGCTCAACCGCCGGAGTTACGAGACCCTCGGCGACCCGGAGATCCAGACCCGCACCCAGCAGTACGAGATGGCCTTCCGCATGCAGGCGAGCATCCCGGAAGTGGCTGATCTCTCGCGGGAGCCCGACTCGACCTACGAACTCTACGGCGAGGACGCGCGGGTGCGCGGAACCTTCGCCAGCTCGGCGCTGATGGCGCGCCGCCTCGTGGAGCGCGGCGTGCGCTTCGTGCAGATCTTCCACCGCGGCTGGGACCAGCACGCCAGCCTGCCGCGCGACCTGGCCGCGCAGTGCAAGGACGTCGACCGTGCCTGCTACGGCCTCCTGCAGGACCTGAAGCAGCGCGGCATGCTCGACGATACGCTGGTGATCTGGGGCGGGGAATTCGGCCGCACCGTGTACTGCCAAGGAGCGCTCACCGAGACCAACTACGGCCGCGACCACCATCCGCGCTGCTTCTCAATCTGGCTGGCGGGAGCGGGCATCAAGGGGGGCACGGTTCACGGCGAGACCGACGAGATGTCGTACAACGTCGTGCGCGACCCGGTGCACATCCGGGACCTGCACGCCACGATCCTCCAACTGATGGGCCTGCATCACGAGAAACTGGCGTTCAAGTTCCAGGGGCTCGACCAGCGGCTCACGGGCGTCCTGCCCGCGAAGGTGGTGCAGGGCATCCTTGCGTAGCCCTGCTCGCTCAGCCGTGACGCGGTTCCGATTCCCCGTGCATGCGGCGGTGCTGGCATTCGCCTGCCGGGTGGGTGCGGCCGCCGCTGACCCCGCGATCCCCGAGCAGATAGAATACAACCGCGACGTCCGGCCCATTCTCTCGGACAAGTGCTTCCTTTGCCATGGGCCCGACGCCGGTACGCGAAAGGGAAAACTGAGGCTCGACCGCCGGGAGGATGCGCTGGCGCGCGACGCCTTCATTCCCGGTAATCCTGTCGGAAGCGAGTTGGTGCTGCGCCTGCGATCAAAGGAGCCGGATGAGGTCATGCCGCCGCCCGAGACCCACAAAGCGGTCGATGCGCGTGAGCGGGCGATCCTGGAGCGCTGGATCGCGCAGGGCGCCGTTTACCAACGGCATTGGGCATATGAACCGCCGGTGAAGGCGCAGATTCCCGCCGGCAGCAACGGAGTCGATTTCCTGGTCGGCCGTAGGCTCAAGGAGGTTGGACTGAGACCGTCGCCCGAGGCTGACCGTCGCACGCTGATCCGGCGGCTGCATTCCGATCTCACCGGTCTGCCCCCGACGCGGGCGGAGGTCGCGGCCTTCGAGGCGGATCGGGCTCCCAACGCCTACGCGCGGGTCGTGGAGCGACTGCTGGCAAGTCCCCACCACGGCGAGCGGATGGCGCTCGGCTGGCTCGATGTCGTGCGCTACGCCGACACGATCGGTTACCACAGCGATAACCCCCGGAACGTCTGGCCCTACCGCGATTGGGTCATCCGCAGCTTCAATGAGAACAAACGCTTCGACCGGTTCACACTGGAGCAGATCGCGGGCGATCTGCTGCCGGACGCGGACCGCGAGACGCGGGTCGGATCGGCGTTCAACCGTCTCCTGCTTTCCACCGAGGAGGGCGGTGCCCAGCCGAAGGACTACGAGTCGCGAATGCTGACCGACCGCGTGCGCGCGATCGGGGCGGCTTGGCTGGGCCAGACGACGGGTTGCGCCCAGTGCCACGACCACAAGTTCGATCCGTTCACAGCGAAGGATTTCTATGCGCTTGGCGCTTTCTTCGCCGATGTGAAGGAGGCGGCGGTCGGTCGCCGGGAGGACGGCATGCTTGTCACCGACGCCGCGCAGGAGGCCCGCTTGGCCGAGTTGGACGCGGCCGTGGAACGTTCCCGGCAGGCGTTGAAGGCCGTAACTCCCGCGATGGAGGCGGCGCAGGTGGAGTGGGAGAGGGCAGTCGCGGCGGGCGAAGCGACGCTGACCGAGCTTCGGCCCGGCACGAAGGCTCCGGCCGCGGCCGCCCGCACGGCTCGCTCGGTGGCCGCGATCCTCGCCAAGCCGGCGACGGAGCGCGGACCGAAGGAACGCCAGGTGGTGCGTGATTATTTCCTGGCGAAGGTGGAGGCCCAACACCGTTCCGAGCGGGACGCGGTCGCCGCGGCGGAAAAGGCCCGGAAGGACTATTACGAGGAACTGCCCAAGTGCCTGGTCACCGAGTCCAGCGCCCAGCGCCGGGTGGTCCGCATCCTGCCGCGCGGAAACTGGATGGACGAGACCGGCGAGGTGGTGCGCGCGGCCCTGCCGCATTACCTGCCGGGTCCCGACTTTGGCGAGCGCGAGCCCGATCGCCTCGACCTCGCGCGTTGGCTCGTATCCCGCGAAAACCCGCTCACCGCGCGCACGGTGGTTAATCGCCTGTGGAAGCAGTTCTTCGGCACGGCCCTCAGCCGAGTCCCCGACGATCTCGGCGCCCAGGGCGAGACCCCGCCGAATCCGGCGCTGCTGGATTGGCTGGCCTGCGAGTTCATGGACAGCGGCTGGGACCTGCGTCACATCGGGCGCACGATCGTGATGAGCGCGACCTACCGGCAGACCTCGGAGGCGACACCGGAGCAGTTGGTGGCTGATCCCTACAATCGGGAGCACGGGAGGCAGAGCCGCTTTCGCGTCGAGGCGGAATTGGTGCGGGACGCGGCGCTGGCGGTTTCCGGTTTGCTCGTGCCGCGGATCGGCGGTCCTAGCGTGAAGCCCTACCAGCCGGACCATTACTGGGAGAACCTCAACTTCCCGAAGCGGGAGTACGAGACCGATACCGGCGAGGCGCAGCAGCGGCGCGGAATTTACGTCTGGTGGCAGCGTACGTTCCTGCATCCGAGCCTGCTGGCGTTCGACGCCCCGAGCCGCGAGGAATGCACGGCGGAACGCAATCGCTCGAACCTTCCGCAGCAGGCGCTGGTGCTGCTCAACGATCCGACCTACGTGGAGGCCGCGCGGGTGTTCGCCGCGCAGGTCATCGCGCGCGGCGGTTCCGGCACGACGGACCGTCTGCGCTGGGCGTGGCATCGCGCGCTGCAGCGCGACCCGCGGGTAGAGGAGTTGCGCGTCGCGGAGGAGTTGCTGGCCGCCCAGTTGGCGGCGTACCGGGAGGATCCGAAGGCGGCCGCGGCCTTGATCGCGACGGGGCAGTCGGCGCCCGCCGTCGGGGTGGCGCCCGAGGAGCTCGCCGCCTGGACGCATGTGGCGCGGGTGTTGCTGAACCTTCACGAGTTGATAACCCGCTCCTGACGTCGCGATGCCGCCGGAACCCTTTTCCCCGCTCACCCGCCGGACCTTCCTCGGCCGTTCGACCCAGGGCGTGGGCACCGTCGCGCTGGCCTCCTTGCTGGGTCGGGAGGCCGCGGTCGCCGCTCCCGCGCGCGGCGTCGTGCACCCCCTGCCGCTTCCGCCGCGGGCGAAGCGGGTCATCTGGCTGACGATGGCGGGCGGACCTTCACAACTGGAGACCTTTGACCCGAAGCCGAAGTTGGCCGCCATGCATGGTCAGCCCATGCCGGAGAGTTTCACCAAGGGCCAGCAGCTTGCGCAGCTGCAGGGGCAGGAGCTCTTCTGTCACGCCCCGCAGTTCAAGTTCCAGCGCTTCGGCCGGGATCAGGTGGAGATCAGCGAGCTGTTCCCACACATCGGATCGATCGTCGATGACATCTGCCTGATTCGGTCGATGACGACGGACGCCATCAACCACGACCCGGCGCACATGTTCATGAACACCGGTTCGCAGATCGCGGGTCGGCCGAGCATGGGCGCGTGGGTAAACTACGGCCTCGGCAGCGAGGCGGAGGAGCTGCCTGGCTTCGTCGTGATGATCTCAACCGGCCCCGGGCGATCCCCGCAGCCGGTGGCGGCGCGGCAGTGGAGCAGCGGGTTCCTGCCCAGCCGGTTCCAGGGCGTGCAGCTGCACGGTCGTGGAGATGCTGTGCATTACCTCGGGAATCCCGCCGGGGTGACCCGCGGCCGGCAGGAGGCCGACATCCGGGCGATCAACGCCCTCAATCGGCAGCACGACGCGCTGGTGCGCGATCCCGAGATCGCAACCCGCATTGCCCAGTACGAGATGGCCTTCCGCATGCAGGCGAGCGTGCCGGAGCTGACGGACCTGCGCGCCGAGAGTGCGGCGACCCTTGAGATGTACGGGTGCACGCCGGGTGACGGCTCATTTGCGGCGAATTGCCTGTTGGCGCGCAGACTGGCGGAGCGCGGGGTGCGGTTCATCCAGCTTTACCACCGCGACTGGGATCATCACAGCCTGCTCGTCGAGGAGTTGCCGTTGCGCGCCCGCGAGACCGACCGGGCGTCGGCTGCCCTGATCCGCGATCTCAATCAGCGCGGGATGCTCGACGACACCCTGGTGGTGTGGACGGGGGAGTTCGGCCGCACGCCGATGGCGCAAGGTAACAAGGGATCCACCGGGCGCGACCACCACAACAAGGCCATGTCAATGTGGCTGGCCGGCGCCGGCATCAGGCGCGGGATGGTCTACGGGTCCACCGACGAACTCGGATACGCGGCGGTGGAGAACGTCTGTACGGTACACGACCTGCATGCGACCATGCTTCACCAGCTGGGCATCCGGCACGATGCCTTCTCCGTCAAGTTTCAGGGCCTCGACGCCCGTCTGACGGGCGTCGAGGGTGCCCGGGTGATCGACGGCATCCTCGCCTGAGGGCGAGGCGGCCGTTCACAGGCTCACTTCTTCTTCGGGGCTTCGCCCTTCTTGGCCGCTTCGACCTTGGCGGCTGCCTCGATCTTGGCGGCTTCCTCGTCGGTCACGAACATGTAAACGTGGGCGGTCTCGATCACGACGGTGTAGTTGCGGTCGATGGAGAAGCCGTAGGTCTTACGCATCCCGTCGTTGTTCTCGTTCAGTTTCGCGATCACCGCGTCGAGCCGGGCCTTCAGCTCCTTCTTCTTCGCGGGATCGGTTTCCTTCTTGTGCGCGGCGTCGATCTCGATCGCGGCCTGACGTTGCGCCTGCAGCAGCTGGACGTTGGCCTGGAACTCGCGGTTGGCCTCGATGGTGTTCAGCGTGGAGACGCGAACGAGTTTCTGCTGCGTGCCGGCGGGGGCCGCGGCGGCGGGTTGCTTCGCATCAGCCGCGCCGAGGTGGCAGGAGGCCAGGGCAAGGCAGGTTCCGATCAGGCGGAGGGAATGTAGGTGGGTCATGGTGAAATGCTGGGAAGGTGGTTTCAGAAGGACACCCGCTCCAGGAAGCGCAGGCTTTGCGGGATCTGCTCCGGTGCCGTCGGCGACTCGTCCTCGATGAAGTAGTACTTCACCCCGGCCTTCTTCGCGGTCGCGAGGATGGCGGGCCAGTTCATCTGGCCGGTGCCGAGGACGACGTCATTCGTCACGTCCGTCTTCCCGACGAGGCTGCCGGTGGGCACGCCCTTCTTCAGGTCCTTCAGGTGCATCAGCGCCCAGCGACCCGGATACTTCGCCAGCAGAGCCACGGGGTCCTGTCCGGGGAAAACGGTCCACAGCACATCCATCTGGAAGCTGACCAGCTTCGGGTCGGTCTCGCGGATGATGAGGTCCATCAGCGTCTCGTTGCCCAGTCGGTGGAACTCGAACCCGTGGTTATGATAGAAGAACTTCAGGCCGTGCTTGGCCAGGACCGCGCCCGCGCGGTTGAAGACGGCGATGATGTCGCGGGCCTGCTTCTCATCGAGCGGCGCCTTGTGATCGGCCCAGGCGCATCCGGCATATTCCAGCCCGAGGGCCTTGGCCTCCGCGGCGACCGCCTCCGGGTCCTCCTTGAAGCGCTTGTAGGGGAAGTGGCCGCTGACGGCCTTGATACCACGGTCGGCCAACAGCTTCGTGAGCTGCTCGGGCTTCAGGTTGTAGGTGCCGGCGAGCTCCGCGTAGCGGATGCCGTAGCCCTTCACCGTGTCCAGGGTCTTGGGTACGCCGTTGGCCGCAAATTGCGCGCGGAGACTGTAAAGCTGGAGCCCGACGGGTCCTTGGAACGACTTTCCGATGCCGGCATCTGCCGCGGAAGCGGTCGCGGCGGCCAGCGCGGCTGCCAGCGTGGAGACAAGAAGGCGGATGGGGTTTTTCATGAAGCGGTGAAGGCTTGAGTTCGGGAAGAAACCGCGGACAGGGCCGAGCCTTGTCAAGGTGCGGCTCGGGGCGGGGCCTGCAGCAGTCCCCGGCGGGCCAGCCACTCCGCCGCTCGTGCGGGCCACGTCGTGACGGGCAACTCGGGCACGTGGCGCAGTCCATAGCCGTGTCCGCCGGTATCGTAGACGTGAACTTCAGCGGAGCCTCCCTGCTTCCGGACTTCGGCGGCGAGGAGCAGCGAGTTCTGCACGGGGACGCCGTCGTCGAAGGCATGCACGAGGAAAAACGGAGGTGTTCCCGCGGGAACAGGCACGTCGGAGCGCATCGTCGTCTGGCCGCGCTCCACGAATCCGCCGGTGTAGATCAACAGGGCGAAGTCGGGCCGGCAGGCCGCGGTATCGGCGGCATCGACGGAATCGTAGTGGCGCTTCTCGCCCGCGAGAGCGGCGTAGGCGGCGGTGACACCGCCGGCGCTGAAGCCGAGGATGCCGATCCGCTTGGGATCAAGGCCCCACTCGCCGGCGCGGCTGCGCACGAGGCTCATCGCGCGTTGGGCGTCCTGCACGGCGGCAAACCATCGGCGCTCCGGATCGCGGGCGGGCACGCGGTATTTCAGGACTATGCCGGTGACGCCGAGTGAATTCAGCCACTCGGCGACCTCGATCCCCTCGAGATCATAAGCGAGGATGTTGAAACCGCCTCCGGGGCAGATCACGACCGCGGCGCCGGTGTCCTTTTCCCGCGAAGGTCGAAACACGGCGATCTGCGGCCGGCTCACGTTGCCGAGCTTGATGATGCGGCGTCCGGCGATGAGCTTGTCGCTGTCCTTTGTCTGGTCCGCCTCCGGCGGGAGCGTCCTGGTTTCGCCCGGCGGCGTGCCGGGCCAGACGTCGAGCGTGACCGCGGGGGTGGCCGCCAGCGCGGGGGCCAGCAGTGAAAAGAGGGCGGCGATTCGATGCACGGTGGCTGAGTGCCTGGGTCAGTCCTTCGCGACCGAATCACGGTCCCGCGCGGAAACTGTGGTGAGGCGCGCGAGGAGGTCGCGCAGGCGGTCGGACCGGGTGGCGGCGAGGTTGTCCTTTTCCGCCGGGTCGGTGGCCAGGTTGTAGAGCTCGTGGACGGTCTTTTCCCCTTGGCCCGAGACGATCAGCTTCCAGTCGCCGACGCGCAGTGCGCGCGAACGCCAGCCGGGAGCGACGGTGTAAATCGGGCGTTCCGCCGGGGGTTCGTGGCGTGTGATGAGGGAAAGCAGGTCGGTGCCGTCCCACTTGGGGTCTCCGGCCGGTTTGAAACCGGTGACTGCGGCGAAGGTCGGCAACCAATCCGTGATCTGCACGGGCGCCTCGGAGCGGCCCGCCTTCGCGCGGTCGGGCCAGGAAAGGACGGTCGGAACACGAATGCCGCCCTCGTGGGTGTCGCCCTTCTTGCCGCGCCAAGGGAAGTTTCGTCCGGGCAGGGGGCCGTTCGGACACCCGTCGTCGGGGTAGGAGGTATCGTTGTTCTGCGCGGTGCTGCCGCCGTTGTCGCTGGTGAAGACCACGATCGTGTTGCCGCGGCGCCCGGTGCGCTCGAGGGCCGCCAGGATGCGTCCGACGCCGTCGTCGAGGTGCATGATGGACGCTGCGTAATGCCGGGCGACATCTCCGGTGATGGCCGCGGGTACCCGGGCGAGCCATTCGTCGGGCTCGCGCACGGGCAAGTGAACGGCGGTGTAGGGGACGTAGAGGAAGAAAGGCCGGGCGCCGCGCGACTCGATCCAGCCCACCGCCTCGCGGGTGATGAGGTCGGTGACGTGTCCCTCCTCGGTGATCAAGGTGCCATTGCGGTGCCAGGTGTCGGTGAACGGACCCTTCTTGTATTTGTGGCTGTAGGGCGAGACGCCGCCGGCGAGGGAACCGTAGGAGTGGTCGAATCCGAAGCGGTTCGGGCCGTGTTCCGGCTTCGAGCCGAGGTGCCATTTGCCAGTCAGGGCGGTGTCGTACCCGGCGGCCTTGAGCACGCGGGGCAGGGTGAGCGTGTCCCAGGGAAGGGCGCGCTCATTCTGCGGGTTGGTGACGCCGAAGCGGCTCCAGCAGCGGCCGGTCATCAATCCGGTGCGCGTGGGGCTGCACACCGGGGCGACATAATGGGCGGCCAACTCAAGACCCTCGCGGGCGAGACGGTCGAGGTTCGGCGTGGGCGCGTTCCCGCCATGGAAGCCCACGTCGCCCCAGCCGAGGTCGTCGGCCATGATGAAGACGATGTTGGGCAAATTCCGGGAGGCGGCTGGAAGCGCAACCGCGCTGACGAGGCCGGCGATCGCGGTGAGGAGGCGGGGTAGTCCGGGGCGCATGGGGAGATCAATCGGCCTTCTTTTTAGCCTTCGCCTTGGCCGGCGGCGGGTTGCCGCCGAACTTTGCGGCTCGGTCGCGCTCGTGGAGTTCCGTTGAGGTGAATGTCCCCTCCACGACGGGCGTGTGGGCAGCCTTGGCGTAGCCCTGCAGGCGGGAGAGCACGTCGGGGTGGCGCGTGGCGAGGTCGTTGCGCTCGCTGACGTCGGTCGCGAGGTCATAGAGTTCCCAGCGGGCATCGGCCTTGGGCTGGATCGCCTTCCAGTTGCCGGCGCGCACCGCGACCTGCCCCACGAATTCCCAGTAGAGGTACTCGTGTTTCCCCTGTTGGCGGCCGGCGGCGGCCTCGCCGAGGAGCTCGGGAACGAGGCTGATGCCGTCGACGTCGGCTGGCACCTTGGCTCCGCAGAGCTCGGCGATCGTCGGTAGGATGTCGGGGAAGTACCACAGGTGGTGACTCACCCGGCCCGGGGCGATGCGACCCGGCCAGCGGGCGGCGACGGGGACGCGGAGCCCGCCTTCGTAGAGTTGGCCCTTCTTGCCGCGGAACTCGACGCCGGTGCGAGGGTCCTTGTTCGCGCCGTGCACGCCGCGGGGAAACTCCTGGGTGACGAAATAATCCGCGCCGCCGTTGTCGCCGCTGAACATCACCAGGGTGCGTTCCTCGAGGCCGAGCTCCCGGAGCAAGGCGAGGATTTGTCCGACCTGCCGGTCGAGGAGGTTGACCATCGCGGCGTAGCGGCGGGCGGGCTCGGGCCAAGGCTTGTCGCGGAACAGCGCCCACGACGGGTCGGAGTCGGGAATGTCGAAGTTCCCGTGGGGCGGAGTGAAGGGGAGGTAGGCGAGGAAAGGCCGGTCGCGATTCGCGCGGATGAACTTCACCGCCTCGTCGAAGATCACGTACTGCGCGTAGGTGTCCCCGCTGCTGTTGCCGCGGTTGCCGGGGAGGGCGACCTCGGCGCTGTTCCGGATGAGATAGGGCGGGTAGTAGGTGTGCGCGTGGACCTGGTCGTAGTAGCCGAAGAACACGTCGAAGCCCTGCCGCTCGGGAACGCCGGTGGAGCCCCGGCCGCCGTTGCCCCATTTGCCGAAACCTCCGGTGGCGTAGCCGAGGGGTTTCAGGATCGAGGCCACCGTGGCCTCGCCGGCGCGGAGCGGCGTGCCGCCCCCGTTGAGCCGCACGGACGTGTGGCCGCTGTGCTTGCCGGTGAGGAAACAGCAGCGGGTCGGTGCGCAGACGGCGGAACCCGCGAGCCCCTGCGTGAAGCGGATGCCCTCGGCCGCGATCCGATCGATGTTCGGCGTAAGGAGGTGCGGGTTGCCCGCGTAGCCGGGCTCAAAGTAGCCGAGCTCATCCGCCATGATGTACACGACGTTCGGGCGAGACGGTTGGGCGGCGCCGAAGGCGGCGGAAGCCGCCGCCGCCAAGAGGCCGAGCAGCCGGGGGAGTTTGGGGTATGGCATGGGGAATTTTTTGGGAAATAGGGGGCGAAAGAGACGATTGAAATGGCCGCATACTCCGCGCTTCGGCAGGATCCTTCACGTGGAAGTGTCAGGAAATCTCGATGAGCGGCTCCCCGCCCTGCAGGAGGGCCTTGGCTGAAGGGAAATGCTTCTGGAGCAACGCGCGCAGGTTGCGGTTGGAAGTATTTCCACAGGTGAGCCAGATGATCTGCGGGGGAGGACCCAGCCGCTCCAGAAGCAGGATGAAATCGATATCCTTTGTCAGTATCACGGACGACTCGGCGCGCGCCCGGTAAAAATGAGCTCATCCTCGGCGTCGCGCAGGCCGAGGTCGCGAACAGCAGATGCTTCCACATCGAACTGGGCCGTGAGCCAGTCGGCCAGCGCGGGCGAAAGCTGGGCATCAACCCAAACCTTCATCCCGCCAGAACGGGATGATCGATGCGCTGACGAGCGTAGGCGAGGGCAGCCTGCACGTCCTCCAGTTCCAGGTCGGGCAACTCTTCGACGACCTGCGCAGGGCTTAATCCGCTCTGGAGCAGGTCCAGGACATCGGAAACGCGAATCCTCATGCCACGGATGCAGGGGCGACCCCCGCATTGGCGAGGATTGACCGTGATGCGCGTCAGCAGGCTCATGCGGTCAAGGTAGGGTAGATGGCACGGTCTGCCAAGGGCCCTCTTCGGGATTAACCTTGCGCGCTGGATCCTCGCGAGTCGCCGCGCAGACGTCGCTCCGCCTCGGCCTTTCCCTTCAAAGCTCCTTCAGTCGCAGGTTGCGCCAGCGGATCTCCTCGCCCGGCGGGTTCTTCTTTCCGTCGCCGATGCCGTGCACCTGCAGCGCGATCACGCCGCGGAGGGTCATGCCGTCCTTCAGGTCCACCGCCTTCACGCCGTTGATCCAGGTCTGGATGCGGTCGCCGCGGCACTCGATGCGGGCCTTGTTCCAGTCGCCCTGCTTGAACGCCTTCTGGGCGGCGGCGTTGTCCTTAAGATCGGCGAGCCAGCCGCGGCGCGCCTCATCGTAGACGCCGCCCGTGTAGGCGCGCGGCGACGGGTCGATCTCGTACTGGTAACCGAAGACGCGGTCGGCGGGGAATTTCTTCTTCTTCCCGTTGATCTCCTTCTCGGTCTCGGAGGTGTAGAACTCGCTCCGGAACTGCACTCCGGAATTCATGTTCGCGGCCACCTTGAATTCGAACTCGAGGATGAAGTCTCCGTAGGTCCGCTTGGTGCACAGGAAGGTGTTGCCGGTCTTGAGGACTGTGGTGCCCACGATCGCGCCGTCCTCGACGCGGTACTTCGCCGTGCCGCTGTGCTGCTCCCAGCCGTCAAGGTTCTTGCCGTTGAAGAGGTCGATCCAGCCGTCGGCGGCGCGGGCGGCACCGGCGAGGACGAGGGCCGCGGGGAGAGCGGCGATGCTAAGGAGGCGGCGGAGGCCGCGGGGGGAGGTTTTCATGGTTGGGGAAAGGGGTGGAAACGTTGGGTGATGTGACGTTCGCCGGGCGGTGTTGGTCGCGTTCAGCCGCGCAGAATCGTCGCCAGGGCCGCCAGCACGAGGTCGACGTTGCGCACCGCGGCGCCGTGTCCCATCAGGCCGATGCGCCAGGCTTTGCCGGCCATCGGCCCGAGTCCGGCGCCGATCTCGATCCCGTACTCCTCAAGCAGGCGCCGGCGCACGGCGGCGTCGTCGGCCCCGGCCGGCACGTGGATGCAGTTCAATGAGTGCAGCGACCGCTTAGGTATGTAGCCCAGCCCAAGCTTTTCGAGGCCGGCGCGCAGGCGCTGGTGCATCGTGGCGTGCCGCGCGATCCGGGCATCGAGGCCTTCCTCCAGCACGATCGTCAGGGCCTCGTGCAGCGCGTAGGTCATGTTGATCGGTGCGGTGTGGTGGTAGACCCGCCCGCCGCCTCCGCCGCCGGTGTAGTACTTGCGGAGCATCGACACGTCGAGGTACCACGACTGCACCTTGGTTTTCCTCGCGTCCATCTTCGCCAGCGCGCGCGGGCCAAAGCTCACCGGCGACAATCCCGGCGGGCAGCTCAGGCACTTCTGCGTGCCGCTGTAGATCGCGTCGATCCCCCAGTCGTCCACGCGCAGTTCGTGTCCGCCGAGGCTGGTCACGGCATCAACCACGAGGAGGGCATTGTGGGCGCGCGTGATCGCGGAAAGGCCCTCGATCGGCTGGTGGGCGCCGGTGCTGGTCTCGGCCTGCACGATTCCGAGCAGCTTCGCGCGCGGGTGCGCCGCGAACGCCTCGGCGATCCGCGCGGGATCAAAGGTCTCGCCCCACGGGCATTCCAGCGCGTGCACGACGGCGCCGCAGCGCTCCATCACGTCCTTCATGCGCGTGCCGAAGACGCCGTTCACGCCGACGATCACTTCGTCGCCCGGCTCCACGAGGTTCACCGCGATGCACTCCATGCCGGCCATGCCGGTGCCGCTGACGGGGAACGTGAGCGGGTTGGCCGTGCGGAAGACCTGCCGCAGCATCTCGCACACCTCGTCCATGATCTTCAGGTACTGCGGGTCGAGGTGGCCGAGCGTCGGCGCGCCGAGAGCGCGGAGCACGCGTTGCGGGACGGGGCTGGGGCCGGGTCCCATCAGGAGGCGTTCAGCGGGATGCATCGGTGAGCAGAGAAAGTGACCTCGGCCGCGGCGACGAGCGCGAAGATTGGTGGTGATCCGGTGCGGGCTTGCGCGCTGGCGCGACCGCCCGACACATTCGCTCCATGCGTTCCCTGCTGCTCATCGCCCTTGGTTCGGCGCTCGGCGGCGTTGCCCGCAACGGCATGTCGGCTTGGCTGAGCGAAAGGGCCGGTGAGGCTTTTCCTTGGGGGACTTTGGCGGTCAATGTGCTCGGCTCGTTGGTCGTCGGTGCCCTCGCGGCCGTGGGTGACTCCGCGCGGCTGGGGCTCTCGGTCGAAGCGCGGCAGTTTCTCATGATCGGCGTCCTGGGCGGCTTCACGACCTTCTCGGCGTTCAGCCTGCAGACACTCCGCCTCATTCAGGACGGCGATTGGGTGCGCGCCTCTGCCAACGTCGCGCTCAGCGTCGGGTTGGGTCTCGCTGCGGCCGCGGCCGGATATCGGTTGATGCGCGCAATGGCCGGCTGAGGTTGGTCAGCGAGTCGTGCCGCCGAAGTACGCGGTGAAAACAGGCAGCAAGCCGCGGCCGAAGTCTTCCCAATCGGTGCCAAGCGGGGCCTTGGATCGGCCCGCGATCCAGTGGGCGTTCAACTCGAGGATCGCAGCCGGCACGCCGAACCGTTCCAGCCAGCCTTCTCCGAGGGTGCCGGGGATGCGGAAGCTGCCGCCGGTGCTGCCCTCGGTGAACCACGTGTGGCGCCGCAGGAGTTCCTCGAGCCTGCGCATCGACGCGAGGTAGCCCTCGAGTGACGGCACGTCGGGGCGGCTCACGTGCAGTTTGCCGCTGGCGTCGTTGTGGAGGTCGAGGCCGAGGTGGGGCGTGAGTCCGCGTTCGGCCATGCGCCCTAGCCACGCCTCGAGCGCATGGTTTTCCGGCGCAAGGTCAGCCGGCGCCGGCCGATCCCATTTCCGGTTGAGGTCCCAGCCGCGGACGTTGAACCGCGTGAGGCCGCGCGCGACGCCGTCGGGATTCGCGATCGGCAGCGTGTGGAGGGAAAATGTCTCCAAGGCGCGGCGGCTTTCCAGCGTGTCCGCAAGCAGCGCGCGGATCATACCCTGCAGGACCCAGTTGCCGCCGGGTTCCCACGGGTGCGCACGGGCCCGGATGAAGAGACGGAAGGGTGCGTCGGGTCGGCCCACCCGCACGACCTCGAGCGGCCTGCCTTCCGCCGAGCGGCCTATTTCTTCCAGTGCGACGAGCGGGTGCGGACGGATTTCCTCGAGCAGGCGCCGCAGGTCGCTCAGGCGGTAGGGCTCCAGCCTGGCAAGGAAAAGCGACCCCGACGGTGGGACCTCGACCGTGACCTTCACCCGTTCACCCACGAGTTCCATTGGCGTGGTGCGCCAGGTGCGGCCGTCCTCGGAGATCGAACACGCCGTACGGGCGTCGACGGGAAGTCCGACGCGACCGTTCCAGACGTTGAGGAAGTTCTGGAAGACGAGCGTGAGCCGGGCGCCGGGCCGGCCCTCGAGGCGGAAGTGCCAATGTCCGGCGGCGCGATTGGGCGAGTCGCGCTTGTGGTCGTAGTGGAGTGAAATGAGTACGCTGCCGTCGGGCTGTGGGTCCCAATGCAGCGGAGAACCGTTCTCGATCGCGGTGTCGATGAAGCGAAAATCAGGATTCGGCGCGGCGGGTGCCGGAAGGGTAGGCGAGGCGGCGATGACCCGGCAGAGGAACAGGATGAAAAGCGCGGGAAGCAGGCGGCACATGGGGCGCGTCTTTGAACCGCGGGCGTCGTTGGGTGGCAAGAGGCGCGGTGGGGGATAACGTGAGGCGGATGCGGGTCCGTTTCGCTGCGGCCGTGGCTGGGGAAAGTTCGACGCGCGCCATGCGCGCCGCGCTCCCCGCAGTCGGCGCTTGGCGGGCGTCGGCCGGCGCTCAAGCGTGCTCGCGATGCCCGCGGTGAATCCTCCCAATCTGATGACCGAGGCGATGCGCTGGTTCGGGCTGGCGGACTCCGTTTCGCTGGCGGAAATCCGCCAAACGGGGGCGACCGCGGTGTTCTCAGCGCTGCACGACATTCCGTACGGCGAGGCATGGCCGGCGGAGGCGATCCGGCGGCGCAAGTCGGAGATCGAGGCGGCGGGACTGCGCTGGGAGGTGGTTGAATCGGTGCCGGTCTCGGAGGCGATCAAGACCCGCTCCGGCCAGTGGGAGCGTCATTGCGAGAACTACCGCCTGACGCTCGCGCGGCTGGGTGCGGCCGGAGTGCGCGTCGTGGTCTACAACTTCATGCCCGTGATCGACTGGGTGCGGACGGACCTCGCCTACCGGCTGCCGGATGGACGGGAGGCCCTGCGCTACGATCCCGTGCAATTCGCGGCCTTCGATCTCTTCGCGTTGGGCCGCCCCGGGGCAGCCGAAGATTGGGGCCCTGATAAAGTCGCCGCAGCCGCGCGGCTTTGGGAGGCGCATTCTTCCGAGGCGCGGGCGGCGTTCGTGCGCCAGACGCTGGACTTGTTCCCGGGCGTGCGCCTGGGCCTGACTCTGGAAGACTTCCGCGCGATGCTCGCGCGCTACGGCGCGATCACTTCTGATGGATTGCGGGAGAATCTGCGGGCCTTCCTGGAGGCGGTGCTGCCAGCGGCCGAGGAGGCGGGCGTGCGTCTGGCGATCCATCCCGACGATCCGCCGTTCCCGGTGCTGGGTTTGCCACGGATCGTCTCGACGGCGTCGGACCTGGCGGCGATCGCCGGATTCAGTCCCTTGGCGGCGAACGGATTCTGCTTCTGTACCGGGTCACTCGGCGCTCGCGCCGACAACGACCTCGTCGGCATGGTGCGCGCGCTGGGTCCGCGGATCCACGCGGTCCATCTGCGGAGCGTCGAACGCGGCGCCGACGGCAGCATCTGTGAAAGCGGACATCTGGAAGGCGACGTCGACATGGTCGGGGTTGTGCGTGCCCTCCTTGCCGAGCAAGGAGCGCGCCTCCGCGCGGGCCGTACGGATTGGCAACTCTGCCTGCGGCCGGACCACGGCCACCGGATGCTGGATGACTTCCGGCGCGCTCCGCCGGCGTGTCCGGGTTACCCGCTGATCGGGCGAATGCGTGGGCTGTCTGAACTGCGCGGGGTGCAGCGGGCGCTGTCCGCCGTGGATGGCTGAGACGTCAGACTGAACAGAGTTTCACGGCGGCGCGGAGGGAAGTCAGCGGATCGCGCTTGGGCAGGAATTCCTGGCCGACGAAGCCGCGGTAGCCGGTGGCCTTGATGGCGCGCATGATCGCCGGGTAATTGAGCTCCTGCTCGTCCTGGGGCTCGAACTCGTTGCGGCCCGGGTTTCCGCCGGTGTGGTAGTGGGCGATGAAGGGTGCGCTCTCGCGGAGGGTGCGGATCACGTCGCCCTCCATGATCTGCATGTGGTAGATGTCGTAGAGCAGCTTGAAATTCGGTGAGCCCACGAGCTTGCAGAGCTCCACGCCCCATGCGGTGTGGTCGCACATGTAGTCCTTGTGGTTCACCTTGGAGTTGAGGAGCTCCATCACGAGGGTCACCCCGCGGCGCTCGGCGAGGCCGACGATCCGCTTCAGGCCCTTGGCGCAATTCTCCAGGCCCTGCTGGTCGTCCATCTTCTCGCGGTTGCCGGAGAAGCAGATCAGGTTCTGGAAACCACCGTCCGCGACCTTAGGAATCTGGCCCTCGTAGAGGGCGACGAGCGTGTCGTGGTGCTCGATGCGGTTCCAACCCTTGTTGATCCCGCCGACGGTGACACCCTGCGGGGTCTTTCCCGTGGGATTACCCACCATGGCGTTGTGCAGGCCGTGTTTCCGCAGCACCGGGAAATCATCCGGCCCGAGGAGCTCCACGGATTCGATGCCCATCTCCTTCGCCGCGGTGCAGAACGTCTCGAGCGGGATGTCCTTGTAGCACCACTTGCAGACGGAATGACGGATGCGGCCGGCGGGCGCGGAGGCTTCGGCACCGGCGGCGGGGCGCGCGATCGCGGCCAGTGCGGCGGTGCTGGCGATACCTTGCAGGGCGGAGCGACGAGTGAGGGTGGGGAACTTCATGGTATGACTCTCCCAGCGCCGCGGCTGGAAGCAAGCGCGGCGGCCTGAGATGGCGGCGCTTGCGGACCGGAGGATCCGTCCTACGCTCGGCGCATGCTCCCCGACACCCCCGTATCCCGCCGTACCGCCGTCATCGCCCTCAGCGCCGGTGCCGCGATCACCCTCACCGGCACCGCGGGGGCCGCGACGCCCGCGCCGGCGGCCCCGCCTTCAGGGCCGCTCTCCCTCCCGAAGCTCGCCTACGCGTACGACGCCCTCGAGCCGCACGTCGACGCGCGCACGATGGAGATCCACCACACGCGTCACCATCAGGCCTACATCACCAATGCCAACGTGGCGCTCGCCAAGCTGCCTGAACTGGCCCGGCTTTCCCCCGAAGAGATCGTGCGTTCGCTGGACCGGGCTCCGGAGGCCGTGCGTGCCACTTTGCGCAACAACGTGGGCGGTCACCTTAATCATGCCCTTTTCTGGGAGGTGATCGGGCCGAAGGGTGGCGGGGTGCCGGCGGGGGAGTTGGCCGCGGCCATCTCGGCCTCGTTCGGCTCGCTCGACGGGTTCAAGGCGCAGTTTGCCGATGCCGCGATGAAGACCTTCGGCAGTGGTTGGGCCTGGCTGGTCTGGCGTGAGGGAAGGCTCGCGGTGAAATCGCTGCCCAATCAGGACTCGCCGCTGATGGAGGGCGCCCGGCCCATCCTGGGCCTGGACGTCTGGGAGCACGCCTATTACCTGAAGTACCAGAATCGCCGCGCCGATTACGTCACCGCGTTCTGGAACATCGTGCGCTGGGACCAGGTGGCCCGCCTCTTCGCGGTCGCCGGAAAAAAGTAAGTCCCGGCTTGCGCCGGGACTCGCGGGGGACGGGGCGGTTCAGGACCGCGTTCCGAAGAATTCCACGATGTGGCCCACGTCGGTGTAGCCCTGCTCGCGGAGACTCTTCTCGATCTGCTGCACGACGCCCTTGATCTTGGCCGAAGCCTGCGCGTCGAGCGGCTCCACGTGGTTCGAGGACTTGCATAGCACGTGATAGGAGTACCGGTCGGTGTCGCCGCGAACCAGGCGGAACAGCGTGGTGCCGTCGTGGAAATAGGAACGCGCCACCACCCCGTGCCGCTCGAAGGTGCCCATGCAGCGGTAGACGGTCACGAGGTCGCACGCCTCTTTGCCGACGGCCACGTGCAGTTGCTCGATGCTCATCGGGCCGCCGGCGGCGGCGAGGGCATCCAGGAGGGCCAGGCGCGGCTTCGTCACCCTGAGCCCGGCTTTGCGGATCAAGGCTGGCATGTCGGGCGTGGAGGACGAGGCGGGGCGCTTGGCGGCGGTGGGCATTCGGTTTCGGTGTTGTAAGGCTTTGTAAGGTTCGAACCGACTGACGCATGCGCCAACCAAATGGTCTGATAATTTTTATCAGGTAGATAAGCTCTTCCCTTAGCCCGCCTCGTCGCGCCGTCGTCCGCGATAGGGTCCGCGTGGGAGTTGCGCCGCACCTGCCTCCCCCTCAAGTTCGCCGTCCACAATGGAGAATCCGGAGTTCGGAGAAGTCGTTTCCCTCATCTGCAAGGAAGATTCCCGCTTTGACCGGCGCGCCTACGAATTCGTGCGGCTCGGGCTGAACCGCACGGTGGAGGAGATGGCGAAGCGAGATGGCTCCCGGGCGGAGCGGTCGCATCACGTCTCGGGGCCGGAGTTGCTGGAGGGACTGCGCCTCCATGCCCTTGACCAGTTCGGCCCGTTGGCGAAGACGGTCCTGAACGCGTGGGGGATCACCCGCTGCTCGCAGTTCGGCGACATCGTCTTCAACCTCATCGATTATAACGTCTTCTCGAAGACCGAGAATGACCGGCGCGAGGACTTCGCCGACGTCTACGACTTCGAGGAGGCCTTCGTGAAGCCCTTCCTTCCTATGGGCCCGCGGCGCGGGCGCAGCTCCGCGGAGACTTATGGCAAATCCTGAACGTCACGCCGCCCGATCCCGCGCCCGCCGGCGCGCCAAGTCGCGGGAGGCCGGGGGCGACCGTTCGCTGCTGGAGGCCTTCTGGCGCGAGCCCGTGAGCCGTTCCGTGCTGCCGAACGGACTCACGCTCATCGTGAAGCGGGACGACTCCGCCGCGCTCGCCTCGGTCCAGGTTTGGGTGAAGACCGGCAGCATCCACGAGGGTGACCAGCTTGGCGCGGGATTGTCGCACTTTCTCGAGCACATGCTCTTCAAGGGCACGTCCCGGCGTTCCGGCCGCGAGATCAGCTCCTCGGTGCAGGCGGCCGGCGGGTACATCAACGCCTACACGACCTTCGACCGCACGGTCTACTACATCGACGTGCCCAGTGAGAACACCGCGCTCGCGATCGACGTCTTGGCGGACGCCGTGCTCCACTCCACCCTCCCGGCCGAAGAGGTCGAGCGGGAGAGGGACGTCATCCTGCGTGAGATCGCGATGACGAAGGACGATTCGGACAATCGTCTCTGGGACAGTCTCTTCTCGGTGGCCTTCCGCGAGCACCCTTACCGGCAGCCCATCATCGGTCACCGCGATGTGTTCGCGGCGGTGAAGCGGGAGGACCTGCTGGACTATTACCGGTCCCGGTATGTCCCCAATAACCTTGTGGTGGTGATCGTCGGGGACGTGGACGACGGCGAGGTGCGGAAGGCCGTGGAGCAGCATTTCGGGGCCGCACCCCGCGCGCGACTGGCTCCCGTACTGGTGCCTGCCGAACCCGTTCAACTCGCGCCCCGCACCGAGCATCGCCGCGAGGAGGTGGAGGTGACGCGCTGCGTGATGGCGTGGCCGATTCCCGGTCTCGTCCATGAGGATTCGCCGGCGCTCGATCTCCTCGCCACACTGCTGGGCCACGGTGACAGCTCGCTTTTGTGGCGGGAGGTCCGCGACCGGTTGGGACTCGTCCACGCGATCGATGCCTCGGCCTGGAATCCGGGGAGCTCGGGACTTTTCTGCGTCTCGTTCACGTGCGAGCCGGCCAAGCGGACTGCGGCCCAGGCCGCGGTGGAGAAAATCGTGGCCGGCCTTATCCGGAGACGCGTTTCCACGGCGGAGCGGCGGAAAGCCGTGCGCCAACTGGTCGTGGGCGAGATCAACACCCGCAAGACGATGAGCGGCCAGGCCTCGCGGCTCGGGGTCGCCGAAGTCGTGGTCGGCGATCTCGACCACGGCCGCGGTTACTTCGAGCGGTTGGCGGCGCTGACGCCGGCGGATGTCAGCGCGGCGGCATGCCGCTACCTGCAGGCCGAGCGGCTCACGGTGGTCTCGAGCAATCCACCCCTGAGCGCACCGGCGGTGGCGTCGGTTGCCGCCCCGGCGCCTTCCCGGACGGACTTCGGCGAGGTCAGGCTCGCGAACGGCGTGAGGATCCTCCTGCAGCCGGATCGGCGCCTGCCTAACCTTCACCTCCGGCTGTTGATGCAAGGAGGACCGCTTCATGAGGAACCCGGCCGGCGCGGGGCGACGGCTCTGCTGGGCACTTTGTTGACGAAGGACACCCGTCGCCGTTCGGCGGCGGCGGTGGCTCGGCATGTGGAGGAGGTCGGTGGGGCGATCTTCCCGTTCTCCGGTAACAACAGCGTAGGGTTCGGCTTGGAGGTGCTGCCTCCGGACGTCGGCCGGGCGATCGATCTGCTCGGGCAGGGCTTGCTGGAGCCGGCGTTCCGCCCGGGGACGTTAACGGTGGAGCGCGATGCCCAGGTGGCCGGCCTGCAGCAGGACGAGGACGACGTGGTGACCTTTGCCCGGAAAAGAATGCGGGAGCGGTTTTTCGGCGGGCATCCGCTGGCCCTCGATGCCGCGGGTGACATCGCCGGCACCAAGGCGCTCGACGCGGCGGATCTTGCGCGTTTGCACCGGCGGCTGGCGGTGGGTTCAAATGTCGTCGTGGCCGTGGCGGGTGACTTCGATCCGGATCGCCTCACGCGCGACCTTTCCCGGGTGTTGTCGCGGGTCCCCGCCGGTGAGGCTCCGCCGTGGAGATTACCGGAAGGCGGTGTTCCGGTCCCTGTGGCCGCCGTTGACGCCACGCTGCACCAGCCGCGGGAACAGGCCGTCGTGCTGCAGGGGTTCCCCGGGCCTTCGGTGAAGGCGGACGACTTCCACGTGGGAGAGGTGGCCGATGAACTGTTCAGCGGCATGGCCGCGCGCCTGTTTGAGCGCGTGCGTGAGGAAAAAGGCCTGGCTTACTTTGTACGTTCGGGACGCGTGACCGGGCTGGAGTCGGGAATGTTCTATTTTATCTCCGGCACCCAACCCGGCCGGGAACGCGAGGTGCTGGCCGAGATTGATGCCGAGATCGCGCGGGTGGGGTCGGGCGGCGTGGAGCCCGCGGAGCTCGCGCGCTGCGTGGCGCGACTGAAGGCCGCCCGCCGGCAGTCAATGCAGACGAATTCCGCTCGGGCGATGCAGGCCGGACTCAACGCGCTGCAGGGACAGCCCATCAACGACTGGCGGAACTACGATGCCCGCGTCGAGGCGGTGACGATCGCCGCGTTGGCGGAGTTCGCCCGCCGTCGGCTGGCGTCGGAGCGCCGGGTGCAGCTGGTGGTGCGTCCGCCGTGAGCGAGCTGAACCGGCTGTTTCCGGACGAGGATTTCCGGCTGCATCTCACGCTGCGCCGAGGGCAGCCGCGGGAATTTCTGGCTCCACGCGAGACTGCCGGGGAACTTCTACCGGAGCGCCGGCGTTGGCTTGGCTCGCATCCGGATCGGCATGCGGCGCTGCAGCCCGAGGGGGCGCCGGCGTGGCGGGAAGCTTGCGAGCTGCTTGCGGCCTGCGGCCTGTTATCCCCGTTGGCGGAAGGTACGCCCTCTCCGAGGGAAGTCGGGGGGCTGGTCGAGCCTGACCTGTTGGTGATGGTGAAGGACGAAGCGGGCGGGTGGCGGCTGCGGGGCGGGGTCCTTTGCTTCCCCACGAGTTGGTCGCTCGAGGAGAAACTGGGGCACGGCCTGGAGGAGATCCATGGTCCGGTGCCCGGGCTGAACGCGGGCATCGGTCCGTCCATCCATCAAGTGCTGGGTCGGCTGCCGGCCGGTGTATCGATCGAGCGCGATAATTGGGGACTGGCGGCGATCGATGAGCTGAATCTGCACCCCACGCGCGGCCTGCCCGCACCCGCGTTGCCGGCACGCCTCGATTCGCTCTGGCTCCGGGTGGAGCATCAGGCGCTGATCGCCCTGCCGCGTTCGGAAGCGGTACTGTTCGGGATCCGTATCTCGTTGCACCGCCTAGACCGGATCGCCGGCACCGCGGCCGGCCGCGGCTTGGCGCGGGCGTTGCGGTCGATGCCGCGGGAGATGGCCGACTACAAGCGGGTGGACGCGGTTCGCGGGACGCTCGCCAGCGCCCTCGAATAAGGGCGGGGGAATTTGGAAATAAAAAAGGCGACCCTCGCGGGTCGCCTTTTTTCAAAGCGGGAAGAACTCAGTTCTTCTTCTTCTGGCCGGCCTCGAACTCTTCCTTCGAGAGCTTGCCATTGCCATCCTTGTCGAGGCTCTTGAAGCGGCTCTCGGCCTTGCCGGTGTCCTTCTGGGCGGCGGGGGAGGCCATGTACTCGGCCTTGTCGACGGAACCGTCGTTGTTCTTGTCGAGGGAAGCGAAGCCGCCACCCTTCTTCTTCTCACCCTCGGCGGCGTTAACCGCGAGAGCCATGCTGAAAGCGGCGATAACCGCTGTGGAGATGATCTTGGTTTTCATTGGTTGTTTTGGAGTAACTCCGACAGGAGAACAGGAAGACGAAAGAGGGCAGTCAAGGTTACACCTGCCCCGACTGCCCGGTGTCCCTACCGGCGGGATCAGCGCTTCGTCGAGAAACCTCCGCTCCACATCAACTTCTTACGAACAATCGAGAAGTGGGAATAGCCGGGCTGCTGCGCGAGCGGCACTGACCTTTTCGCCAGTGAAATTTGTATCGGTATGTCATTCACGGGCAGCAATTTATGGCGCCCGTCGGCCAGAACGAAAAGCCGGGCTCCAGGAGAGCGGTTGATCACCGTGAGTTTCACGGAATCGCGGAAGATGATCGCCCGGTTGCTCAGGGTGTGGGGGCAGATCGGGGTCATCGCGATCACGCCAGCAGTGGGGTGGACGATCGGGCCTCCGGCGGAGAGGTTGTAGGCGGTCGAACCCGTAGGCGTGGAGAAGATCAGTCCGTCGCAGAGATAATCCGTGACGAGATCGCCGTCGGCGCGCACTTCGAGGCGGACGAGTCGCGAGTTCTTCTCGTCCTTTATGAGGATGTCGTTGAGCGCCAGCTCCGGCCGGCTGCCGCGGGCCGAGCATTGCAGCATGCCCCGGCGGTCGATGCGAAAGTCCCCGGCCAACAGTTCTCCGAAGCGCGTCCTTGCTTCCTCGGCGGAAAACGTCGTCAGGAATCCTAGGCTTCCGCGGTTCACGCCGATGATCGGAACCTGCGCGAGCGCCGCCTCGCGCGCCACGCCGAGCAGGGTGCCGTCGCCGCCGATCACGCAGCAGGCGTCTACTCCGCGCAGGAAACCTCGCGGCAGGGGCGAGCGTGAGGTCCGCTTGTAGCCCACGCCGGCCGCGTCCGCGATCGCCGCCAGCTCGCGGGCGAGGTCGTTCGCTCCTTCCTTCTGCGCGTTCACGACAAAGGCCAGCCGGCGGATCGGTTTCATCGGGGTCGGGAGGCTACTGGGCGCGCTTTTCCAAGCCTAGCAAGAACTCGCGGTTGCCGTCGGCGCCCTCGATCGGCGAATTCATTTCCCCTGCGATCCGGCACGAGGCGAGTTCCGTGCGCGCGAACTCGCGCACCTTGGCCAACGCGGCGGCGCGCACCGCGTCGTCACGGATCACCCCGCGGCCCTTGTCGACCTCTGCCTTGCCCGCCTCGAACTGCGGCTTTACCAGCGCGACGAGCCGGCCGCCGTCCTTCAGGAGCGGCCAGACTGCGGGCAACACGGCCGTGAGGGAAATGAACGAGAGGTCCATGACCACGAGGTCGAAGTCGCTGCGGGGCAGGTCGGACGCGCGGAGGTGGCGCGCGTTCACCTTCTCGAGGTTGGTCACGCGCGGATCCGAACGCAGCCGCGCGTGGAGCTGCGCGCGGCCGACGTCGACGCATACCACATCCGCCGCCCCGGCCTGCAGCACGCAGTCGGTGAATCCGCCGGTCGACGCGCCGACGTCGAGCACGTGGGCGCCGCGCACCTCCAGCGCGAAATGGGTAAGCGCGGCTGCCAGTTTCTCGCCGCCGCGGCTCACGAATCGCGGGGGCTGATCAAGTTCCAGCGGCGTGTCGGGGGGCAGCTCCTTGCCGGGCTTGTCGAGCCGCTCCGTGCCGCGGCGCACGCGGCCGCTCATGATCAGCGCCTTGGCCTGGCTGCGCGACTCCGCCAGCCCGCGGATCACCAGGAGTTCGTCGAGGCGCGTTCCCTTCATGGCAGGCGTTGACGCGCGGGTGACCAGCAGGTCGTGCGGCCTCCGATCGTGGCGCGGTGCAGGGCGGCGCCCGTGCGCGGACAGCGTCCGCCGTCGGCCCAGCGATGGAGGAAAAGCCACGAGCGGGGGATGCCCACATTGAGGTCGGCCGGCAGGTGGTCGCCCTTGCCGGCGATCGCGGTGAGCGCCTGGCGGGCGACTTCGCGGCAACTGCGCCACAGCCGGGTGGTCTCAGAGGCCGAAAGCGAACCCGCGCGGCGGGCTGGATGGATCGCGGCGCGCCAGAGGATCTCGTCGGCCATCCAGTTGCCGATCCCGGGGAAGCGCTCCTGCATGAGCAGCACGGCCTTGATCGGCGAACGCGCCCGTCGCTGGAGGAAAGCCGCCACGGCTTCCCGGGTGAACACCGGCGAGAGAACGGCCGGTGCGATCCGGGTCCACCAAGGCGGTGTTTCTGACCCGGGGTGGAACTCGATCCGCCCGAACATCCGCGGGTCGCGGAACACGAGAGCGCGGACGCGCGTGAAAAGCACGAGATGGTCGTGCCGGCCGGGGGAAAAATCCGGCCCGGCCACGAACAGTTCCCCCGTCATGCCGAGGTGGATTCCGAGGGCCGCTGCGCGTCCGAAGCGGAAGAGCATCTGCTTCGCGGCGGTCTCGGATGAGACTAACAGCTCCCCGGTCAGCGCACGGCGCAGGGCGGCGGCATCGAGGTGGCGCAACGGACGCTTCGCGTCGTGGGTCGCCACGCGGACCACGCGTTCGCCGGTCGCGGCCAGCGCCCAGCGCTTCCGGTAGAACTCGACCTCCGCGAGCTCAGGCATGACCAGCCGCCGCGGGCAGCGCCGCCACCAACTCCGCGAGACCGGGATAGACGGGGACCTCGGCCGGCAGGACCTTCGCCCAGCCCGCGGCGTCAAGTTTGCCGGTGCAAACCGCGGCGGCGCGGATGCCGGCGGCGAGCCCCGCGCGGATGTCGCTCTCGCGATCCCCGATCATCCAGCAGCGCGCAGGATCAAGGTGGTAGCGGGCGACAGTCTCCTTCGCGAAGCGCGGGGAAGGTTTGCGGTAGACGACCGGGTCGGCGGAGCCCTCGGGCGAGATGCAGATGGCGTCGAAGATGGGGCGGGGCAGGGCGAGCAACTCGTCCATGCGCTCGTTGCAGCGGATCACGGCGTCCATCGCGTACATCCCGCGGGCGATGCCGCTCTGGTTGGTGTGGATGAAGAGCCGGTATCCCATGCGACGGGCGGCGGCGAGGGCGGCGGCGACACCGGGGATGAGTTCCACGCCGGCCGGATCCGACAGGTAGTCGCGGTCGAAGATGATCGTGCCGTCGCGGTCGAGGAAGAGCGCCGCGCCGCGCGGTGCCCCGGGGGCGGGAGGCGGGATGAATTCCTGGATCACCGGCGGTTGACGTGCGCGATGATCTCCTCGGGTGACACCGTGGCCGTGCCGAGCTTGCCGACCACCACGCCGGCGGCGGCGTTGGCGAAGTGCGCCGCGTTCTCGAGCGGGGCCCCCGCGCAGAGGGCGACGACCAGACCCGCCAGGGCGGTGTCGCCGGCGCCTGAAACGTCGAAGACCTCCCGCGCCGCGGTGGGGATGATCTTCCGGACGCGGCCGCCGTCGCTGAGCAGCATGCCCTCCTCGCCGAGGGTCACGACGAGGTGGCGAGTGGCGTAGAGCTCGTGCAGCCGGGCGCAGACGTCGGCGGCCGGGAAGCGCGTGTGCGGTGGGGTCTCCATGCCCGCGAGCTCAAGCGATTCGCGCTTGTTGGGCGTGATGAGGTCTAGGCCGTGGAAGGCGAGGCGTCGCTTCGGCTTCGGGTCGAGCGCGATGAACTTGCCCGCCTTGCGGGCGAGCTGGGTGACGCGCGCGACCACGGCGTCGTTGAGGATACCCTTGGCGTAGTCGGACAGGATGACGGCATCGGCCCCGTCGATCGCGCGCTTCAGGAGCGCGTCGACGCGCCCCGTCGGAATCTCGTAAGCGGACGGCGCAGACTCGCGGTCGAGACGGCACAGCTGCTGGTGGCGCACGAGGACGCGGGTCTTCACGATCGTCGGCGCCGAGCCGGGCGTCGCGATGGTGTCGATGTGTCGGCCGTGCAGGATCGTGTTCAGCCTTTGGCCGGCCTCGTCGTCACCGATGAATCCGGCGACCGTGCAGCGCGCGCCCAGGGAGGCTAGGTTGAGGGCGACGTTGGCTGCGCCGCCGGCCGTCCAGGAATCGCGCGCGATGTCGATCACCGGGACCGGGGCCTCCGGGGAGATTCGCGTGGCATCGCCCCAGATGTAGTGGTCCAGCATCACGTCGCCGACCACGAGGATTCGCAGCTTGGCGATGCGACGGAGGAGGGGCTTGAGCTCCTTCATGAGGATCAGAACTCCCAGCGGTAGTGGTAGCGCGACAGCATCAGCGGTGCGCCCGCCGTCACCTGCACGACGTCCTCGACGCGGCAGCCGCCGAGGCCCGGGTAATAAAGGCCCGGCTCGACGGTCACGACCGTTCCCCGGCGCAGCGGACAGTCGACGGAAGGGCTCATTCGCGGCGCCTCGTGCACGGCAAGGCCCAGTCCGTGGCCGGTTCCGTGGAAGAAGCCGACCGATCCCTTGGATCGGTGCTCCGTACGGAAGCCGCGCGCGTCGAAGACCTCGACGCAGCGGCGGTGGACGTCGCGGCCGTTGACTCCGGCCCGGATGCCGCGGATCGCGGCGAGCTGCGCGGCGCGCACGGCGGCGACGAGGGAACGCTGCGCGTCGCTTGCTTTTCCGCGCAGGAAGGTGCGGGTCATGTCACCGTAGAAGCCGGTGGCGGTGACGCGTGGGAAGATGTCGACGATGATGAGCTCGTGGGGCCGCAGCGGGCCCGACCCGCGGTCATGCGGGTCGCATGCCTGGTCGCCGCCGGCGACGATCGTGTTGGCGGAAACGGCGCCAGCTTGGAGGCAGGCGGACTCGATGGCGAACTTCAGCATCTCGCTGGTGACCGTCCGCCCCCGATGGACCAGGCGTCGGCCGCGGATCTTGGAGGAACGCAGGATCTTCTCCGCCGCCGCGAAGCCGAGTGCGCTGCAGCGGTTGCCCTCGCGGATCGCCTCGGCCTCGCGCTTGGCCTTGATCTCGCGCTCGGGAAGGAGCGGGCCGTCGGAAATCGTGAGCTTCAGTCCAAGGTCGCGCAGGCGGGCGTACACCCCGGCCGGGAAGTCCTCGGGAACCGTGAACTCGCGCCGCCCAAGGTCGCCGGCCGCGAGGAAGATGACCTCGGCCGGACCGGGCCGGCGGTCCTCCCAGCGGTCGCGGGCCCGCTGCATGAAGGGTTCCAAGGGTAGCACCACGTCGAAGCCGGAGGTGCGCCGAACGCGGCCGAACTCGAGGGCGCTGACGATCGCGTACTTCCGGCCCCCGTGGCCGAAGGCGACGAACGGGTCCGGCACGTCGACCTGCCCAAAATAGAGCGCGTCGGCGCTGCGTTCAGTGTCGGCGTAAAGGAGGGGAGGAGGCAGGGCGGCGGGCACGGGAGATGCGGATTGAAGCGGGACCGAGGCGCGATTAGCCACCCGCGCGTGAAAAATGCAAATCCGGTTTCGGTTCGGCTGTTGGCGGCCGTGCTGTGCGTGACGGTGGCGGCGGCCTGCGCCCGGGACCGTGCTCCCGCGCCCACGGCGCCCGTCGCCGTGAAGTCCGCGCTGGATTTCTTCCCGATCCGCGTCGGCGAAAAGACCGTCCGGATGCAGTTGGCGGTGCGGATGGAGGAGATGCAGCGTGGCCTGATGGGGCGGCGGGACCTCGGGGCCGACGACGGCATGATCTTCGTCTACGAGAAGCCGCAGCAGATGAGTTTCTGGATGCGGAATACTCCGACGCCGCTCGACATCGGGTTCTTCCGTTCCGATGGCACGCTCGCCGAGGTGCACGCGCTCCATCCGTTTGACGAGCGGCCGGTCGCTTCGGGCGGCAGCGAGATGCGCTTCGCCCTGGAGACGCACCAGGGCTGGTACCGGGCCAACGGCGTGAAGCCGGGCGCGAAGATCGACTTGGCGGCGCTGGCGGCGGCGCTGAAGGCGCGCGGATTCGACCCGGCGAAGTACGGGCTCTGACGAAGGTTCCCGCGCCTCAGCGCGACGACTCCTTCGGGATCTCGTTATCGGTTCTGATCATCAGGACCGGCGTCTTGGTCTTCACCCAGACGTCGGTCTCCTTGAAGAACTTCGCGGGGATATTCTCGATCGCTTCTCCGACGGTCTTCACCGGCAGGAGGCTGCCCTTCTTGGTGGTGTTCCAGTCGTAGGCGGCGCGGAAGATCCGCTCCTGCGTCGTGACGACGCTTTCGTTCTCCGGGATCTGCAGCACCCAGCCGGCGAAGTCCGTCTTCGGGAGCTTTTCTTCCGGGTCGCTGATGAGGATCACGAACTGCTTCTTGAGGGGAGGCGGCTTCTCGCCCTCGCCCGGATCGGGTTGGGCGGCGAGGTTCAGCTCCTCCATCACGCGGCGCAGGACCGCGGGTGAAATTTCGTTCTTCTTCAGGATCTCGGCGACCTTGTTGACGTCGATCTTGGCCATGGGCGGAAAAGGGAGGGCTTGTGACACACGAAAGGGCGCCGCGGACCAAGCCTAATCGCCGGCGGGGCCTTTACTCGCGCCCCGTTCCGCGCCTTCGTGGCGCCATGGCTGCAAACGAGGAGTGGTTCGACGTGGTGAACGACCGCGACGAAGTCGTGGGCCGGGCGACGCGCCGCGAGGTGCATGCCCGCGGACTCTGGCACCGCGCGGTGCATACGCTGGTATTCGACGCCGCGGGTCGCGTTCTGCTGCAAAAGCGGTCGATGCTGAAGGATCTTTCGCCCGGCCTGTGGGATTCTTCGTGCTCGGGACACCTCGATGCCGGCGAGGATTATGACGTGGCGGCGGTGCGCGAGCTGGGCGAGGAGATCGGTATCCGGCTGCCGCCCGGTGTGGTTCCGCGGCGCTGGTTCCGGATCAATGCCTGCGTGGAGACCGGCTGGGAGTTCGTGTGGGTCTATAACCTGCGCCACGAAGGCCCGATCGTGCTAGATGAGCGCGAGATTCAGTTCGCCGAATGGGTGGCCCCGGCCGAGGTGACGCGGCGGCTGGCGCGCGTTCCCGCCGACTACTGCCCTTCCTTCACGCTGATCTGGCCGCTGGTGGTGGCGCGCCTCGCGGCGGGCGAGGGGGCGGCTTAGCCGGCACGGTTCCAGGCAACCACGAATGGACGCCGAGCCACACGAATGAAGGCGCGCGTTCAAGCCGCCCCCATGAACGTGCTCCCCTTACTGTCTCGGCGGGGTTCGTGCCGACTTCAGTTCAGGCGCCCTTGAAGTCAGGGAGCCTTTTTGTCCACCGGCGGTTCTCCGCCGACTGGACCTCGTTCAGGGCTCCTCGTTGCCCGACTTGCCGTTGCGCTTGCCGGCCTTCGCCTTGCGCCTCGGCGCGTTGCGCTCGGCGGCCTCCTTCTCCTGCTCGCGCATGAAGGCCTCTCGCGTCGCGAGGTTCGTGCGGTCGCGGAAGACGGAGAGCATCGGATCCTTGGTGCGCACCATCCAGGCGTCGAGCAGCGCCACGAGTTCGTCGCGCTTGGCGCGGTGGGCGGGGTCGTTCGCGAGGTTGCGGAGCGCGTCGGGATCTGTCGCGTAGTTGTAGAGTTCCTCGGGCACGCGGTGCTCGAAGAGCTGCAGGCGCGCGTTGAGCGCGGGATCCTTGGGCGCAAGCGCCACCATCCGCCGGTAGGTCGCGGTGCCCTTGGTTGCCGTGGCCATCGAGCGGGTGCCGTTGGACCAGGGGTTGAACAAGTAGCCGTGGTCGCGGGTGATGATCGAACGCATCGGATGGCGGTTGCCCCCGGAGTTCTCGTTGTACTCCGCGACGATGTAGTCGCGCCCGTCTTGTTTCTCCCCGCGCAGGATCGCGGCGAAGGAGCGGCCGTCCATTCCGGTCGGATGCGGGAGGCCGGTGATGTCGAGCAGGGTGGGGAGCAGGTCGACGGCCGAGATCAGGTGCCTATCATCGACCGTGCCCGCCTTGGTGACGCCCGGCCAGCGCACCATCCAGGGGGTGCGGGTGCTGTGGAAGTAGAGTTGGGTCTTCGCGAAGGGCAGCGGCATGCCGTGGTCTGACAGGAAGAAGATCAGCGTGCGGTCCTCCTCGCCGGACTCGCGCAGGGCGCGGAGGATCTGGCCGAGGCTATCGTCCGCGCGGCGGACGGACGAATAGTAGAGCGCGAGTTCCTTGCGCACCGCGGGGTCGTCGAAAAGGAAGCCGGGGACGGGCACTTCGTCCGCGGTGAAGACCCGACTGGGCTTGTTGACCTCCGGGCTGCCGTCCTCGCCGTAAAACGGCTTGTGCGGATCGGAGATGTTCAGGTTTAGGCAGAACGGTTTGCCGGCCTTGCGGGCCTCGGCGATGCCGCGTTGCGCAGAGAGGTAGTACGAAGCCGGGCTCTTCTGATCGAGCTGCGAGCCGTCGGGCTGTGTGTCGAGCACCACGTCCCAGCCGGGGTAGGGCGAGTACGGTGTGGAGTGGGAGACCTTGTGGCGGATGCCGGTGTAATAGCCGGCCGCCTTCATGAGGTCGGACATCACCGGGTAGGTGTTGCGCACCTGGTAGAAGCCCTCGACGCCGTTGTTGTGCGGGTAGCGTCCGGAGAACATCACGTTGCGTGACGGCATGCAGTTTCCGACCTGCACGAACGCGTGGTTGAAGCGCAGGCTCGTAGCCGCGAGCCGGTCCATGTTCGGCGTCGTGTCCTTGAGCCGGCAGCCGTAGGCGCCGACGGAGTCGCAGCTCATGTCGTCGGTGGTGATGATCAGGACGTTGAGGCGCTCGGCGGCATTCGATGTCGCGAGGGGCAGGGCGGCGAGGAATACGGCGGCGAACACCGGGAAAAGTTGGGGCTTCATGGAAAGGGGGGAGACGCCGCTGCCGCGAAAAGGCGACGACGCACGTCGCGGAAAAAGCGAGACGCGTTCCGGCTCGCGGGAAAGGAAGAAAGGCCTTGAGCCGCCGAGCGCGCCGCAACCACTCTCGGCCCGCGCCTCACCCCGCCACCATGGTTCCCCGTTTCCTCCTGTCACCCGACGGTCCCGAAGTCTCGTCGCTGGCCTTCGGGCTCTGGCGCCTCGCCGCCGACCCCGAGGGCACCTCGACCGCCCGCGTGCGGCGCAAGATCGACGCCTGCCTCGCCGCGGGCATCACGACGTTCGACCACGCCGACATCTACGGCCTCTACACCTGCGAGGGCCTTTTCGGGCGCGCGCTCGCGGAGAATCCCTCCCTGCGCGACCGCATGGAGATCATCACCAAGTGCGGCATCAACGCGGTGTGCGACAACCGGCCCGGCGTGCGGATCGCGCATTACGACGCGACGGCCGACGCGATCACGCGCTGCGTCGAACGTTCCCTGCGCGAGTTGCGCACCGACCGCATCGACGTGCTGCTGATCCACCGTCCGGACTGGCTGACCAGCGCCGAGGAAACGGCGCGGGGGCTCCAGCGGGTCGTCGCCTCGGGCAAGGTCCGCCACGTCGGCGTCTCCAATTATTCGGTCCACCAATACGCGCTGCTTTCCCGCTTCCTGGGCAAGGCGCCCGTCACGAACCAGATCGAGATCAGCCTGCTGCACATGGACGCGATCTGGGACGGCACCCTCGACCAGTGTCAGGCGGCGGGTGTGCACCCGATGGCGTGGTCCCCGCTTGGCGGCGGCCGCCTGGTGAATGGAGACTCGCCGGACGCCGTGCGCACGCGCGAGGCCCTGAAGCGGATCGGCGCGGAGTACGGCGCGACGGCCGAGCAGATGGCCCACGCGTGGGTGGCGGCGCTGCCCTGCCGTCCTCAGGTCGTGATCGGCACGAATAAACCCGAGCGCATCGCCGAGGCCGCGGCCAGCGCCGCGATCCGCCTGGAGCGCCAGCATTGGTACGAACTCTGGTCGGCCGCGCAGGGCCGCCGCGTTCCCTGACTCCCCCCGCTCCGTGACGTCGCCCGTGCCGATACCGCCGGCGATCCGCACGGCAGAACGTGCCGCCGAAGTGGCGTGGTTCTCCGCGCTCTGCGCGGATGATTACGAGTTCCTCGGCGTGCCCGACGGCCGCCTGCGCAGCAGCTTCGAGCATTGCGGGGCGATCGTGAGCCGGGCTGATGAACTGGGTTACCAGAACATCCTGCTGCCGTCGGGCTGGATCGCGGGGCAGGACGCCCTGACGTTCGCCGCGGCGATGGCCGGCCGCAACCGGCAGATCAACCAACTCGTCGCGCTGCGGATGGGCGAGGTCTGGCCGCCGATGCTCGCGCGCGCGATCGCGACGGTCGACCACATCGCCAAGGGCCGGCTCACGCTGAACATCATCTCGTCGGACCTGCCGGGGATGAAGGAGTCGAACGAGGATCGCTATGCCCGCAGCAGCGAGATCATCCGGATCCTGCAGGCGTTGTGGACCACCGAGGGCCCGCTCGAATGGCGCGGGCGCTTCTACAACTTCAGCCTGCCGAACTGCGAACCGGCGCGGACGTACCAGCAGAATGGCGGACCCTTGCTCTATTTCGGCGGCATCTCGCCGGCCGCGCAGGAACTGTGCGCGCGGCATTGCGACGTGTTCCTCATGTGGCCGGAGACCGAAGCCAGCCTCGCGGCGACGATGCATCACGTCGCGGGCCTCGCCGCGCGGCACGGGCGCACCATCGATTTCGGGCTGCGCATCCACATGATCGTGCGCGAGACCGAAGCCGCCGCGCGCGCGGCGGCCGACCGGCTCATCTCCCGGCTGGACCGCGAGAAGGGCGCGGCCATCCGGGCGCGCTCACTCGACGCGCAGAGCGCCGGCGTGCTGCGACAGGATGCCTTGCGGGAAAAGGCGGGCTCCGACCTCTACATCGAGCCGCACATCTGGTCCGGCATCGGCCTCGCCCGCAGCGGATGCGGCAGCGCGATCGTGGGCGACCCCGATCAGGTTGTGGCCAAACTCAACCGCTACCTGGACATGGGCATCCGGTCCTTCATCCTGAGCGGGTACCCCCACGCCGAGGAATGCGAGTTGTTCGCGCGCCACGTGCTGCCCCGGTTGCCCACCTGCCGACTGAATGAGCTTCAAGGTAGGCTGGTGCCGGACCCGGTCACACCGCTGACGACCGCGCCACGGCGCTGAATCCGCATCCCCATGAGCAAGTCACCCGTCAGATTCGGCCTCGTCGGTTTCGGCGCTTGGGGCCAGTTCCACGCGCAGTCGATCGCTGGAAATCCGGAAGCGCGGCTCGTCGCCATTGCGGCGCCCTCCGAGGCCTCGCGCGCCGAAGCGGCCCGGCTGCACCCGGCGGCGAAGGTCTACGCGGATCATCACGCGATGCTGGCGGCGGGCGGGCTCGACATCGTCGACATCGTCACGCCGAGCCACACGCACCGCGACATTGCCACGGCGGCGTTGGCGGCCGGCTGCGACGTGCTGTTGGAGAAGCCGATGGCGCTCACGATCGCCGATTGTCAGGAGATTGTGCGTTGCTCTCGGCGGCATGGCCGGAAGCTGGCGGTCGGGCACGAACTGCGCCTGTCGTCGCAATGGGGCGAGATCCGGCGGGTCATCGACCAGGGGATCATCGGCGATCCGCAGTACGTGCTGGTGGAGCTTTCCCGGAAACCGTACCGGCTCGGCGCCTCGGGCTGGCGTTACGATCCGGGCCGCGTCGGCAGCTGGGTGCTGGAGGAGCCGATCCATTTCTTCGACCTCGCTCGCTGGTACCTGGAGGGATCGGGTCATCCGGTGGAGCTTTACGCCCGCGGCAATTCTCGCGATCCGTCGCGCCCCGGGCTTTACGACAACTTCAGCGCGATGTTCCGCTACGCGAACGGCTCGTACGCCGTCGTCTCGCAGACGCTCGCCGCCTTTGAGCATCACCAGACGGTGAAGATCTCCGGAACCAAGGGTGCGGTCTGGGCGGGTTGGAGCGGCGCGCTCGACCGCACCCTCGAGCCGTCGTTCTTTTTGAAGGTCTTCGACGGGCAGAAACTCGAGAACGTGGCCCTGCGCCGGCACAGCGGCGAGGTGTTCGAGCTGCGGGAGCAGATCGGCCGCTGCATCAGCATGGTGCGTGGCGAGGCTCCGCCTGCGGCGACGGGCGAGGACGGAGTTTGGTCGGCCGGCCTTTGCCTGATCGCGGAGGAGTCCATCCGGCAAGGGCGGCCGCTGCCGGTGCCGAATCTTGGAGGGGAGGGTGTATGAACGCCCCGACTGGAAGCGCTCCCCGTTGGCACGAGGGAGTCACCCGTTACCAGTGGCTGGTCCTGATCATTGCTTCCCTCGGCTGGGTTTTCGACGCCTTCGAAGGTCAGTTGTACAACATCACGCGCGGCGAGATGCTGCCCGACCTGCTGCGGGCGGCCAACCCGGGCCTTAGCGGCTCGCAATTGACCGCCGCGACGAGCGCCTGGGGCGAGCGCTTCCTCGGGATCTTCCTGATCGGCGGCACGTTGGGAGGGTGGTTGTTCAGCAGCATGGCTGATCGCTGGGGACGCGTGCCGGTCATGTCGCTGACGATCCTCTTCTACAGCCTCTTCTCGGGGCTGACGGCCTTCGCGACCGAACTATGGCACGTCGGCGTGCTGCGGTTCCTTGTGGCGATGGGGGTCGGAGGTGAGTGGGCCGTGGGCGCCGCGCTGGTCGCGGAGGTGTTTCCCAGCCACGCGCGGGAGCGCGCCGGGGTCATCTTCCACACCTCGAGCGTGGCGGGCCTGTGGATGGCGGCGGGGGTGGGCCTTTGGGTGGGAGCGGAGTGGCGCATGGCCTACCTTGTGGGCGTCATCCCTGCGCTGCTCGTGCTCTGGGTGCGCATGAGCGTGAAGGAGCCGGAGTCGTGGCGTCAGGCCAAGGCCACTCGAGCAGAGCAACTCGGCAGTTTCCGGGAATTGCTCGGGGATCCTCGCTGGCGCGGCCGCGCGGTCGCGGGTGCGTTGCTGGCGATGGTCGGCCTGGCCACGTTCTGGGGCGTCGTCGTGGCAGGGCAGAACCTCGCGGACGATCTCCTGCGCCGGCTGGGCGTACCCGCGGGGGAGGCGTCCTCGCGGGCGAAGATCGCCTTCGGCTTCGTCCAGACGGCGGGAGCCGGACTCGGCATGCTGATGTTCGGTCCCTTGAGTGTGCGGTGGGGCCGGCGGCGGACCTTTGCGGTGATGCATGTCGCGGCTTTCGTGCTGACGCTTGTGGTCTGCTGGGTGCCGGCGCATTTCGGCAGCTACGGGCTGCTGCTCGCGCTGCTGCCGGTCTTCGGATTCTTCGCGCAGGGGATCCATGCGGGCTACGCGGTGTACTTTCCCGAGCTTTTCCCGACGCACCTGCGTGCAACCGGCGCTGGTTTCTGCTTCAACACTGGGCGCATCCTCGCCGCCCCGGTGCTGATCTGGCTTTCGGCCTGGATGAAATCAACCTTCGCGCTGCCGGTGGCCATCTCGGTCCTCGGCGCCTTCTTCCTGCTCGGGCTCGTGGTGCTCCGCTTCCTGCCGGAAACCAAGGGTCAGGCCCTGCCGGAGGCCTAGTTGGCCGCGGGTCGGGGGCGCCTGAATCCGGGTGAGATTCCGGGAGGAATTCGCTGTTGACGCCCCATGGCGATGCGGATGCCTTGCGAGGTTCCGTCTTTCAAAACCGACCGGCCATGCGTGACGAATACATCAAGGAAGCCCAGAAGCAGGTTCAGGATCCCAACGTCCTGATCAACGTGGTGTCCCGCCGCGTGAAGCAGCTCAAGCGGGGCAACCGCCCGCTCGTCGAATCGCTGGAGAAGCTCGCCCCCGAGGACGTCGCCCTGCGCGAGGTCATCGAGGCGAAGATCAGCCACGAGCTGGCCTCCTGAGCCCGACCGGTCCGTTCCATTCCGAGGCGGCGCGGCGATTGCCGGCGCCGCCTTTTTGATTCACGGACCCCGCGCTCCCGCCGCCATGTCAGCCGCCAGGAAGGACGCGAAGCGCTACACGGAGATCCGCAACGCCAAGGCGCTGCGCGATTACTCCGTGGACGAACGCTTTGAGGCGGGAATCCAGCTGCGCGGCACCGAGGTGAAGGCGATCCGCGCCGGCAAGGCCCAGATCAGCGACTCCTTCGCGCGGGTCGAGAAGGGCGAGCTCTGGCTGCACAACGCCCACATCGAGCAGTACCACTTCGGCAACATCCATAATCACGACGCCAAGCGCATCCGGAAGCTCCTGCTGCACCGCCGCCAGATCGAGAAGATCCGGGTGGCGCTGGATTCCGGCGGCGGCCGCGCCGTGGTGCCCTTGCGGATGTACTTCAAGGAGGCGCTCGTGAAGGTCGAGGCCGCGCTCTGCACTGGCAAGAAGAGCTTCGACCGGCGGGAGGACCTCCGGAAGGCGGCCCACCTGCGCGAGGTGGATCAGGCGATGAAGCAGCGCCGCGGGTAGGGCGGCCGGCGCCATGCTGCACATCGTCCTTTTCCAGCCGGAAATCGCGCCCAACACCGGCAACATCGGGCGGATGTGCGCGATCACGCGCTCGCGCCTGCACCTCATCCATCCGCTCGGCTACGTCATCAACGACCGCAACCTGCGCCGCGCCGGCATGGACTACTGGCGATCGCTCGACGTCGTCGAACATGCCGACTGGGCGGCGTTCCGTGCCAGCCCCGCGGCTCCGCGGCGGATCTGGCTGTTTACCACGCGCGCCGAACGCGACCATTGGGACGCGGAGTTTGCCGACGGCGACGGCCTGCTGTTCGGCAACGAAAGCTCAGGGGCGCCCGACTGGCTACACGCGGAGGTTGGCGAGCGGCGCCTACGCATTCCTCAGCCCAACCCCGCGCTGCGCTCGCTCAACCTGAGCACCGCGGCGGGCATCGCCTGCTACGAGGCGCTCCGTCAGGTCACCCGGGGCGGCCGCTAGGCGGCCCGCGGCCGCGGGATGCTCATTTCAAACGGTGGGAGGACGACGTGGACCTTGCGTCCCGCCTCGTCGACGCCGTGGAAGCTGCCATGGACGCGCGCGTCGACGCCCGTGACATGGAAGCTGTTGTAGGAGAATTCCTCCCCTGGAGCCAGCCGCGGGGTCTCACCCACGATCTTGTCGCCCTCGATCACGAGCCGCTCACCGTTCACCTGCTCCACGACCCATTTCCGTCCCAGCAGGGTGACTGCGCCCGCCGAGGCATTACGGATCGTGATGTAGTACACGAAGGCGTGCGGTTTGTCCGGCGGCAGGCTCGCGCCTCCGTGGTGGTAGCACAGGCGGTCGAGGCGGGCGGTGAGGCCTGATAGTTCCTGGGACTGGGACACGCTCGTACGAGAACAACCTCGGCCGATTCGGCAAGTGGCTCCGCTTCGCCGCTTGCGCCGCGGCGGCGGACGCGCTGGATAACGGCGCCCCGCATGATCTCGATCCGCATCCGGCAACTCACCAAGCGCTTCGGCTCGGTCACCGCCCTGCGCGGTCTCGACCTGACGATCGATGCCGGCGAGCTCTTCTTCCTCCTGGGCCCGAGCGGCTGCGGCAAGACGACGCTGCTGCGCAGCCTCGCCGGCTTCTACATCCCTGAGGAGGGTACGGTACACTTCGGGGACGAGGACGTGACGCGCCTCGAACCCCACCGGCGCAACACGGGGATGATGTTCCAGAGCTACGCGCTCTGGCCGCACATGTCGGTGGCGGAGAACGTCGCCTTCGGTCTCGAGGAGCGGAAGGTGCCGGCGCCCGAACTCAAGCGCCGCGTCGCCGAGGCGCTAGAGTCGGTGAAAATGGGAGCTCTGGCCGACCGTAAGCCGAACCAGCTTTCCGGCGGCCAGCAGCAGCGCGTGGCGCTGGCTCGCGCCCTCGTGATCCGGCCCCGATGCCTGCTCCTCGACGAGCCGCTCTCCAACCTCGACGCCAAGCTGCGTCTTGAGATGCGCGCGGAGATCCGCCGGGTCTGCAAGGAGTTCAAGTTGACCACGGTCTACGTCACCCACGACCAGAAGGAGGCGCTGTCGGTCGCCGACCGGATGGCGATCCTAGATGGCGGGCGCATCCTGCAGGTGGGTTCGCCGCGGGAGGTGTACCGGCGCCCCGTCGGGCGCGTCGTGGCGGACTTCATCGGTGAGACCGATTTCATCCCGGGCACGCTGGTCTCGGCGGACGCGGGCCGCGCAGTGGTTGAAACTACCCTCGGCCGCATGGAAGGCGTGTTCGGCGATCCCGCCGCGCGTCCGGCCGCGGGCGCCAAGGTCACCCTGTGCGTGCGCCCCGAGTGCTGGTCGCTGAGTGACCGGCGGCCAGAGGGTAACTGGGTGCGCGGCCGGATCGGCGAGGCGGTGTACCTCGGGGAGCTCGCCCAGTACGCGCTGCAGGCCGGCGACCGCACGCTCAAGGTGATCGAGCTCAACCCGCGCTTCCTCGAGAAGTCCGGGCAGGGTGATGTCTACGCGCGCGCGGAGCCGGAGGACGTGGTCGTCCTCACGGACTGAGCGCGCGGGCCTCGTTCCCGGAGATGAAGCGTGCGCTGATCATCCTCGCGCTGGTGGCGCTGGTGGCCCTGCCATTCGCGTTGCGACCGAAGGCCGATGCGGCCCGGAAGACCGACGATACCGTCGTCGTGATCACGCCGCACAACGAGGCGATCCGGCACGAGTACGCGCTGGGGTTTGCCGATTGGTACCAGCGTCGGACCGGCCGGACCGTCTCGATCGACTGGCGGATCGTCGGAGGCACGAGCGAGATCGCGCGGTTTCTCGAGGGTGAGTTTTCCGCGGCCTTTGAACTTCACTGGGTGAGGACGCTCGGCCTGCCGTGGAGCGCCGAGGTTTCGGCGGGATTCCAGAACGGGCGCCTGAGGCCGGATGCCCCGGCGGCGGCCCGGGAGGCCCGGGCGGCCTTCATGGCCTCGCAGGTCGGCTGCGGCATCGATGTCTTCTTCGGGGGTGGAACCTACGACTTCGAGCGCGCGGCTCAGGCCGGTTGGCTGGTCGGGAGTGGCTTGCGACGGGCGCGTCCGGAATGGCTCGCGCCGGCGGTGATCCCCGATGCTTACGCTGGGGAGATGTATCGTGATCCGGAGGACCGTTGGATCGGCGCCGTGCTGAGCTCCTACGGCATCATCTTCAACCGCGACTCCTTGCGCCGGCTCGGCATCGAGCGCGAGCCGTCCCGCTGGGCCGACCTGGCCGACCCTCGGCTGATCGGCGAGGTGGCGCTGGCCGACCCGACGAAGAGCGGATCCGTGGCCAAGGCCTTCGAGAACATCATTCAGCAGCAGATGCAGCTCCGGTTGGAGGAACTCACGCGCGATGCGCCGGCGGAGGGAGCGGCCGCGAGGGAGGCGCGAGCGGTGCGAGAGGGCTGGCTGGCCGGCCTGGCTTTGCTGCAGCGGATCGGGGCCAATTCCCGCTACTTCACCGACTCTTCCCAGAAGCCGCCGATCGACGTGGCTTCGGGCAACTGCGCCGCCGGGCTCTGCATCGACTTCTACGGCCGGCAGCAGCAGGAGGCGGTTCGCCGCCGGGATTCCTCCGAGCGGGTAGGCTACATCTCGCCCGCCGGTGGCTCCGTCGCGTCGGTGGATCCCATCGCCGTGCTGCGCGGCGCTCGTAACAAGGCGGCCGGGGAGGCGTTCCTCGAGTACGTGCTTTCGCCGGAAGGGCAGCTACTCTGGAACCTCCGGCCCGGTACCGCGGGCGGACCGCAGCGGTTCGCGCTGCGCCGGCTGCCCGTGCGGCGGGATTTCTACCGCGACGAGACGCTGCGGGCCTTGCGTTCCGATCCCGACGACTCGCCTTACGATCAGGCCACGCCGCTCGTTTACCGCCAAGCGTGGACCGGCAGGATCTTCCGCGAAATGGCGCTCATCATCCGCGTGATGTGCCAGGATACCCACGCCGAGTTGCGCGCGGCTTGGCGGGCCATCCACGCCGCCGATCCTGCGCGGCGGGAGCGTGCGTTCGCGGCGCTGCACGACCTCTCCACCGTCACGTACGAACGCACGACCGGCGCGATCCGTGATCGGATGAACGCTCGCAACCGGGTCGACGAGGCGCGGCTCGCGCGCGAACTCGCCGACGCTTTCCGTGCTAACTACCGCCGCGCCGAGGCCATCGCGCGCGGCGATGCTCCCTGAGCTGGTTCACATCGCCGCGAAGGCGGCGGCGAACGCACGCGGTTCGGCGGCGCGGTAGAAGGAGGTTCCCGCCACGAAGGTGTCGGCTCCTGCGTCGCGGCATTCGCGCCCCGTCGCCAGGTCGATGCCTCCGTCAACTTCCAGCCGGAAGGTCAGCCCGCGTTCGCGCCGCCACGCGTCGATCTGCCGCAACTTCGGCAGCATGTCGCGGCGGAAAGGCTGTCCACCGAAGCCGGGTTGAACGGTCATCACCAGCACGAGGTCGACCTGGTCGAGCACGGGCAGGATCGCGTCCGCCGGCGTGCCGGGGTTCAGCACGATGCCGTTGCGGCAGCCCAGCGCGCGGATGCGGGCGAGCGCGGCGGCATGATCGTAGGAGGGTTCGATGTGCACGCTGATCAGGTCCGCTCCGGCCTTGGCGAAGGCCTCGAGGTACCGGTGCGGCTCGGCGAGCATCAGGTGCGTGTCGAAGAAGAGGCGGCAGCCGGCGCGGCGAAGCGACGCCAGCGTCTCCGGGCCAAACGTGAGGTTCGGCACGAAATGGCCGTCCATCAGGTCGAGGTGGAGCCACGCGGGTCCCGCGTCGGCCACCACCGCGGCGCTCGCCGCGAGATTGGCATGGTCTCCCGCGAGCAGCGAGGGAGCGAGGATGACGGGGTTCCGACTCATCGTCTGCTCCCTACCACGAATCGAGGGCCGCCTGCGAGACTCGCTGCGCGAGGGCCTCGGCGAGGAGCGGCAAGGCCTGGTATTCCGATTGGAGCTGGCCGCCGTCCGTGAAGGCCTCCCGGGTCACAGTGAAGGTGCGTTGGTCCCAGATGAGCCGGCCAGTGGCCGTGTCCCGAAGGTTCGCCGTGGCGGTCAGCGTGAGGTTGAACTTCCGCGCAAGCCCGGTGTCGCCTTCGCGGACGGCCGCGACTTCCCGGCGGAAGTCGCTGAGGGTGACCGCGAGGAGCGCGGCGGATTCGGCTGAGCCCAAGGGCACGCGGCCGTCGCGAATGAAAGCTTCGCGAAGTCGCGCCGAGACCAAGGCCTCGGCCTGGGGCAGGGAAGTACGGTTGACGACCGGCTCGACGCGGAGCGAGGCGAAGGCGGGGCGGGATCCGGTTCCAAGCCGGTAGTTCGAGCAGCCGGCGCCGGCGACGGCCAAGGCCAGGATCGCGGTGGCGGCCGTCAGGACCCGTGGCATGGGACCGGCAGGGCGCTCAGAAGAAGAAAAAGCGCTTCTTCTTCGCGGGTTCCGCGGCGGGAGTGCCCGCCGGGAGGGGCTGCCCCGAAGCCTTCGCCTCGACTTCCGCGAGGCGGGCCTTGGCCCTCGTGGCCACGGCTGACTCGGGATAGGCGGTGATGGCCTCGTTGTAAAACACGCGGGCCGCTTTGTAGTTCGAGCGCTTGTAGAAATAGAAGTCCGCCATGCGGATCTTGCTCTCGGCGAGCATGGTTTTCATGCCGTCGAGGCCCTTTTCCGCGACGCCCACGTTGCCGTCTCCCGGGAACAGCAGCATGAAGTCGGTGAAGTAGGTGATGGCCTCCTTGGTGGCGCCCTGATCGTAGTGAGGACCATCCACCAGCGAGGCGTGCGTCTGGGCGAGTTTCAGGTAGGCGTCGGGAGCGAGGAGGCTCTGGCCGTAGCTGTTGATCATGCGGTCCAGCGCGTCGAGGGCGTTCTCGGTGTTGTCGAGCTTCTGGTGGCCGCGCGCGATGTTCATCAGCGAGAGCGGGGCGTAGTCGCTGTAGGGAGCGTTGCTGAGGATCGTTTCGAAGTACTCGAGGGCCTTGTCCCGCTGAGTGAACCCCGGCAGCAGACCCCAGAGCATGCGACCCCGGGCGCCGTCGAGCATGGCGCTCGCGATGCGGTACTGCTCGCCGACGATCTCGTTGAAGCGGCGGGTGTTGGGATAGCGACTGAGGACGGCCTGAAAATCATCGAAGGCCTTCGCGTAGTCCCGGCCTTGGAGGCGGAGGCGGGCTGAGCGGTAGAGGGCCTCGGGGGCGTAGATCGAATTGGGGTATTTCTTGGCGACCGCCTGGTAGGTGCTGATGGCGCTGCGGTGGCTGCCGTTTTCCTCGGCGAGGCGCGCCTTGTTCATCTGGTCGAGCGCGTTGCGGCCTTCGGCTCCGGCCAGACCGCTGAGGGCGCCGCCTTCGACCGTCCAGCCCGAGCCCCGGGTCCACACCAGATCGGCGCGGGCGGTGGCGAGCGGGAGACCGGCGAGGGCGAGCAGCAGGCGGGTGACGAGGGCTAGCCGGTTCAACAGGAGTCGCATCGAAAAGGTTTTACCAGCGAAGCAGCGCACTTCCGTAGGTCAAGCCCGCCCCAAATGCGACGAGCAGCACGAGGTCTCCGCGCTTGATCCGGCCCGCGCGACGGGCCTCGTCGAGGGCGATCGGGATCGAGGCGGCTGAGGTGTTGCCGAAGCGGTCGACGTTCACGAAGAACCGGTCGGCGGGCAGCTCTAGGTATTCCGCGATGGCGTCGATGATGCGCTGGTTGGCCTGATGCGGGATCACGAGGGTGATCTGATCCGCCCGGACGCCCTGTTGTTCCAGGATATCCCGCGCCGATTCGTCCATGCAGCGAACCGCGAGCTTGAAGATCTCCCGGCCCTTCATCTGCAGACGGTCGCTTCGGGCTCCCGGGGGCGACGCGGGATCGCGCGGACCGCCGGGGATGCACAACAGGTCCGCGTTCGATCCGTCGCAGCCGAGCAGGCTTCCCAACAAGCCCCGACCGGACTCATCAGAGGCACCGACGACCGCCGCGCCGGCGCCGTCGCCAAATAGGACGCAGGTGGTGCGGTCCTCCCAGTCCACAACGTCGGAGAGTTTTTCCGTGCCGACAACCAGCGCGCGACGGTAGCGTCCGGAGCTGATCATCGCGCAGGCCGCGTCGAGCGCGTAGAGGAAGCCGGTGCAGGCGGCGTTGACGTCGAAGCAGGCGGCGCGCGTCGGGATGCCGAGCTTAGCCTGCATGAGGCTGGCGCAGGAGGGCAGCGGCCGGTCGGGGGTGAAGGTGGCGACGACGAGGAGGTCGATCTCCGCGGCGGAGATCCCGGCGTCGACCAGGGCGCGGCGGGCGGCCTCGACGCCTAGGTCGGATGCCATTTCGGATGGACCGGCTATCCGGCGCTCGCGGATTCCGGTGCGGGTCCGGATCCAGTCGTCGGAGGTGTCGACGATCCGCGAAAGTTCGTCGTTGGTCATGACCCGGGCCGGTGCGAAAGAGCCGGTGCCAAGGATCACCGTGGAGGAGGCGGCCATCGAGGGCGGTCAGGCCGGCCCTGGCTCAGCCGCGGGCTGGGCGAGGAGGGCGTTCGCGCGGGCCACGTCGGCGCCGATGCGGAGGTTGAGGTCGTTGCGGATCATCTCGTGGGCCGCGACGATCGCGCTGCGGATGGCGCGGCGGTTGGAGGAGCCGTGGGCCTTGAAGATGTTACCGTTAAGGCCGAGGAGAGGGGCGCCGGGGTAGCGCTCGGGGTTGATGCGCTGCTTGAGCGCGTCGAAGGCGCCCTTGGATAGGAGGGCTCCCGTGGCCCGCAGCGGGTTGGCCTTCAGTTCCTCCTTCATCATGCTTGAGAAGAACTTCACCAGCGACTCCCAGCTCTTGATCATGATGTTGCCGACGAAGCCGTCGCAGACGACGACGTCGACGTGCTCGGAAAAGACATGGAAGCCCTCGATCGGACCGGCGTAGTTGATGACGCCCGTGAGGCGGCGGAGAAGGTCGTTGGTCTCCGTGATGATCGGGGTGCCCTTGCCCTCCTCGGTGCCGATCGTCATGAGGCCGACCCGCGGGTTCTCGATCCCGAGCATGACGCGGCAATAGTGGCTGCCGAGGATCGCGTTGTGGACGAGGTGTGCGGCGGTGGCATCGGGGTTGGCACCGGCGTCGATCAGGACGAAATGCCCGCCTTGGCGGGGAACGACGGCGGCCAGCGCGGGCCGGGCGATTCCGCCCATGGTGCGCAGCCTCAACGTGCCGCCGGCCATGAGCGCTCCCGTGTTGCCGCAACTAACGACAATAGCGGCATGCCGGTCGCGCACGAGTTCGATCGCACGCACCATGGAGGAGTCCTTCTTCCGCTTCAGTGCGGCGAGGGGCTTGTCCTCCATCGTGATCACCTCGCTCGCATGATGGAGTTCGAGGCGGGGGCCAGTGCGGAGGCCCGCCTCGTGGAGCAGCGGCTCCAGGACCGCGCGGTCTCCGACCAGGGTGAGCGGGCTTAGGTCGGCGTGCTGCCCGAGGGCCAGCTTAGTTCCGGCCACCACCTCGGTCGGTCCGAGGTCGCCGCCCATGGCGTCGACGGCGATGCGCACGGGCGTATCAGCCATCGCCGGACGAAAACGGAAAGGGAGGCCGAGCCTGCGCTCAGACCTCGACGTTCAGGACCTGACGGCCGCGGTACATCCCGTTCTTCGGGTTCACGCGGTGCGGGCGGAAGGCGCTGCCGTCGGTCGGGTCCTTGGCGAATTCCGGCGCGCGGAAAGCGTTGCCGGCGCGACGGTTGGCGCTGCGGCGTTTGGACTGTTTGCGTTTCGGATTAGCCATGGGAGGAAGCGTTTTGCGGACCGACCGACACCGCGGAAATGGAGCCGATCGGCGGACTTAAAGGGTCGAGGAAAGGTGCGGCCGTTCGGTGCGTCAAGAGATTCGTTTTCCCTGCGAGCGACTTCCTGGCCCTGGTCCGTGGATGCCTTCTTTCCGCTGAATTTGCCTTCGGATCGAGCGACTTCCTTGCCTCAGCCGCGCACGCGGGATGAGGTGATCCCATCCCGCGCCGCGGTTCCGCGACCGTGTTCGTCCGCCATGCCTCACTCTTCCCCCTTTTCGCTCCGGCGCAGGATTGCCGCGGTCGGCCCGGGCCTGTTGCTGGCCGCATCCGGCATCGGTGCCGGGGACGTTGTGGTGGCGTCTGTCACGGGGATGCGGTTCGGCATGGCGCTGCTGTGGGCGGTCGTCCTTACGGTGGGATTGAAGTTCGTCGTGACGGAGGCGCTCGCGCGGTGGCAATTGGCGACGGGTGAGACGATCGCGCGGGCGTGGGTGACGCGTCTGCCGCGCTGGATCGGGTGGCTGTTCGCGGCGTACCTGGCGTTCTGGACCTTCATGGTCGGCGCCTCGCTGAGCAGCGCGTGCGGAATCGCAGGGGCGAGCATCGCCGGGTTCGGCACGACCGCGCAGTGGGGTGCGGTGCACGCGTTGGCAGCAGCCGGGCTGGTGGCGGGCAATCAGCACCGGCGCCTGCAAGGCGTGATGAAGGCCCTCGTCGCGTTGATGGCGCTCTGCGTGCTGGGCTGCGCGGTCGCTTCCGATCCCGATCCGGCGCGTCTGCTCGCCGGGGCCCTCCTGCCGGGAATTCCGGACGGCGCGGGCGGCCAGGTGCTCGCCCTGCTGGGCGGGATCGGCGGCAGCCTCACGGTGATCTGCTACGGATACTGGATGCGCGATCAGGGCTGGCAGGGAGGTGAGCGCCTGGCGGAGGCGCGGGCGGACGTACGACTAGCCTACGTGTTCACGGGGATTTTCGGGGCGGCGCTCATCGTCATCGCGGCGGGTGCGGGCGGGGCGGGTGGAACGGGTTCTCGTCTGGCACTGGAAGTCGCGGCCCGGTTGGGCGACGTGGCGGGTCCGTGGGCGCGGACCGTATTCCTCGCCGGATTCTGGTGTACGGCGTTCGCGGCGATGCTCGGTGTGTGGCAGGGCGTGCCCAGGATCTACGTGGATCTGGCGGAAGCTTGGATGGGCCGGCTTTCGCCCGCGCAGGGTCGCGCCGTCTTCCTGGGCGCGCTCGGGTTCCTCGCGGGTCCGCCGTTGCTGCTGCTCTGGCAGCGGGAGCCGGTGGCGGTGGTGGTCGCGTTCTCGATCACGGGGGCCTTCGTGATGCCCTTCCTCGCCGGCACGCTCCTCTATCTCAACAACCGCCGGGACCTCATGGGCCCGCTTGCGAACGGACGCCTCGGCAACGTGGCGCTTGCGGTCTCCCTGTTGGCGTTCGGCGCCGTGTGCGCCGCCGAGATCGTGAAATCCGCCCGCTGAGGCGGGGTGCCTATTCGGGATTAGCCGCGAGGAAACCGTCGATCGCGGCGAAGTCCTGGGCGGTGAGCTGAAGCGACGCTGCCGGTAAAAGCTCCGCCAGTTGCCCAGCGCGTCGGGCGCCGACGATCGCGGCCGTCACCGCGGAGTGTCGCAGCGTCCACGCGAGCGCGACCTGTCCCGGGCTGGCGCCGTGTCGGCGGGCGATCTCCCGCAGGACGTCGACGAGGCGGAGGTTGCGGGAGAAGAGCGGTTCCTGGAAATGGCGGTTCTTGTCGCGCCGCCAGTCATCGGCCGGCAAGGCGGCGAGCCGCGCGTGCGTCCACGCACCGGTGAGCAGGCCGGACTGCATCGGGGAATAGACGATCGTTCCGACATCGTGCGCCGCGCACCACGGCAGCGTCTCCGCCTCGATCTCCCGCCGGAGCATCGAGTACGGGGGCTGCAGGGACGCGACGGGTGCGATTCGCTCCGCGCGGGCGAGCTGGCTGGCGTTGAAGTTTGAAACCCCGATCCAGCGGACCTTCCCCTCGCTGCGCAGGCGCGCCATTTCCGTCCAGCCGTCCTCGATGCTTTCGTCAGGCTCGGGCCAATGGATCTGGTAAAGGTCAATGGTCTCGACGCGCAGCCGGCGTAGGCTCGCCTCGCATTCGCGCCGTATGCTGGCGGCCGAGATGTCCCTGCCGATCTCTCGCCGCTCATTCCAGACGCGACCGCACTTGGTGAAGACGTACGGTCGCGGCGAGATTCCCTCGAGCGCCCGCGCGACGACTTCCTCGGATCGGCCGAGCCCGTACACCGCGGCGGTGTCGATCCAGTTGATGCCCAGGTCCACCGCCTCGCGGATCGCCGCGATGCTGTCGCGATCATCCTGGCTGCCCCAGCCGAAGGCCCAGTCGCCGCCGCCGATGGCCCAGGCACCGAAGCCGAGCGGGGTGATGTCGAGGTCGGTGCGGCCGAGGCGGCGGGTTTGCATCAGGGGAGGATCGGGGCCGGTGGTCGCCGGGAGAACCAAAATCGCGCGTCAAAACGCCCAGAGGTCGGTCGCCGTCCGCACGTAGATCCGGTCGCCCGCGATCGCGGGCGTGGCGAGGATGCGGGCGCCGAAGTCGGCCTGATGCAGGACCTCCGGCTTGGGTCCGCCGGCGCGGATCACGGTGACCTTGCCGGCGAGGGAGGCGAAATAGATCCGGTCCGATGCCAGCACGGGCGAGGCGTAGTAATTGCCGGTCGGCCCCAGCCGCTCCTGCGCGTAGAGCGGCTCGCCGGTGCGGGCGTCGAGGCACGACAGTTGGCCGCCGTCGCGCACGAAGTACAACCGGCCCGCATGAAACAGCGGGGAGGGCACGTAGGGCAGCGCGCGGCGGTATCTCCATGCGACGTGGGTCTCGCTGATGTCCCCGCGGCCGCCGGAGCGCACCGCGACGAACACGTTTTCGGCGCGGGCGTCGCCTTCCTTCAGCAGGTCCCAGTCCTCTCGCGTGAAACGGCCGTCGCGGTTGCGGTCGAGCCCGCGCAGGTAGTCGCGGCGGGCGGCGTCGATTTCCTCCAGTTCAACGACCGCGTCGCCGTTGCGATCGTTGCGCTTCAGGAATTCCTCCCACGGTTGTCGCGGCGCGTCGGCCTGACCCGGGGACCAGGCCCCGAAGTACAGCAGGCCGTCGCCGACGACCGGGGTGGTGCAGACGACGCCCGCGATGCCGCGGACAACCCAGCGCTCCTCACCGGTGGCGAGATCGTAGCCCTTGAGCTGCGCGGTGCCGGCCACCACGACCTGCCGCTCGCCGGCGGTGTCCCAGACCACCGGTGTGCCGAAGCTGCCGGCCGCTTCAGGGCGTGGCGTTTCCCATCGCTTGCGGCCGGTCGCGAGGTCAAGGCACAGCAGCGCTGATCCTTGGTAGACATCCCGGTTCAGCAACACGCGGTCGCCGGCAATCACCGGTGAGGTCCCGGTGCCGAACTTGCCTCCACTCTCAGCCACCGGCAGGGGATGCCGCCAGAGTTCACGGCCCTGCGGGTCGTGGCAGACCAAGCCGAAGGAGCCGAAGTAACTCACAATGTGGTTTCCGTCCGTGGCGGGCGAGGAAGCGGCCGGGCTGCCATCGGCGCGGTGATGTTCCTCGATCGCGGCGGGACGCAGCCCGCGCTTCCAAAGCAGGGCACCGTCCGCGGCGGCGTGGGCGCGCACCTGCAGCTCTCCGTCCGCGAAGGTCGTCAGGTAAATCGCGTTACCCCAGACCACGGGCGAGGAAGGTGACCAAGGCATAGGTACCTTCCAGCGATGCGGCTCCGTGGGGCCGACCTTGAGTGGCGGGTTGGCTTCGGCGGCGATCCCTGCGCCTCCAGGGCCGCGGAACTGCGGCCAGTGGTCCGCACCGTCCAAGCGGAACGGCATGGCAAGGGTCGCGATCAGCAACAGGGCGGGGAAGGGCTTTGCTTTCATCGGGATTTCATCCGTGAGCATGCCTTCGCCTCCGTGCCCATCCAGCGCGAACCGTGCGCGGCCTGCGTCGGATGACCGATGGCGGGTCGGTGGATCGGTGATAGCTTCAGCGCCGGTGGCTCCGCACCGCAACGGCGCCCTGATCAGGCGAGGGCCGACGAAGGGACCGACGGACGGGGTGCCGTTCAGGAAACGCAACAGACACGCCATGAAAACGAAGATGCTCGGGGCACTCTGCCTCGCCGCGCTGACCGTCGGAGCTTTGATCCTCCGCGCCCAGCCGTTCCAGTACCAGGTAGATTACACCGGTCCCGCCGTGCTTCTGGCGGCCGACGATCACGCCGAGCGGCTGTTGCCCGGCACTCCCGCCAGCCGGGCGCTGGATCTCTCGGTTTGGCAGGAGGAGCGCATCGCCGCCGTCCGCGAGCGTCAGCGCTCCGCACTCGCTGCGATCGCGGGCGACTCCACCCTCTCCCCTTCGGAGCGAAGGGCGCGGAGCGTCGGGGTCATCAAGGCCAATGGCGCCCTGGTCATGGACCTGTTGATCATCGGACAACGGGAAACGCTCGCGGTGTGGGTTGAGAAGGAGCGCGAGCGCGTCGATATGATCCTCGGTGAGAACCTCGTCGAGCGGCTCCAGCCCTTCGGCTGGCTCTCCGCCCGGCTCGGTCTAACCGACGAGCAGCTGGCGCAGGTGGCGACGATTCGTGAGATCCAGCGGGTCGACATCGGGCTCATCAATGCCCTCACGGACCGGGATCCGGACGACATAAGGGACCGCATGAATGCGATGTTCCTGTGGCATGGTGAGGCGGTCCGTGCATTGCTCACACCGTCCCAGGTCGCGCAATTGGATGCGATGTGGTCCGAGGTTTTTTGACCTCTGACTGCGGCGAAGGAATCGCCGCCTCGGGCGAGGCCGGCCCGGGGCGGCTTCCCGCAACGTTGATCTTTGCGGAGCTGCTCCTACCGTCCGCGGCTCCATGCAGCACGCCGCCCTCTTCACTCCCACCAAGCTCGGATCAATCGATGTCGCCAACCGGATCGTGATGGCTCCGCTCACGAGGTGCCGCGCGGAGGCGGGCCATGTGCCGGGGGCGTTGATGGCGGAGTATTACGCCCAGCGCGCCGCCGCGGGTCTTATTATCTGTGAGGCGACGATGGCGATCGAGGGACACTCGGCGTTCGGCGGCAGCGAGCCGGGCATCTACTCGCCGGCGCAGGTCGCGGGCTGGCGGAAGGTGACCGACGCCGTGCACGCGCGGGGTGGGCGGATCGCGCTGCAACTCTGGCATGGGGGCCGCGCCTGCCATTCGCTCCTCAACCGGGGCGCGCAGCCCGTCGCGCCCAGCGCGATCGCGATCGCGAACGACGAGATCCACACCCCGGAGGGGAAGAAGCCCTACGAGACTCCGCGCGAACTGCGCGACGACGAGATTCCGGGAATCATCGCGGGTTTCCGGCGGGCCGCGGAGAACGCGCTCGCGGCCGGCTTCGATGGCGTCGAGGTGCACGGCGCCAACGGCTACCTGCTCGATCAGTTCCTGCGCGATGGCAGCAACCGCCGCAGCGGGCCGTACGGCGGTGCGCTCGCCAACCGCGCACGCCTGCTACTCGAGGTGGTGGACGCCGTAGTCTCGGTCTGGGGCGCCGGCCGCGTCGGCGTGCGCATCTCACCGCTGAACAGCTTCAACGACATGCGGGACAGCGATCCCGTCGGGCTCACGCGACATGTCGCCGGCGAACTCGATCGCCGCGGCATCGCCTTCCTGGATCTCATGCGTGCGGACTTCTTCGGCGTGCAGAAGGGCGACGTTGTTTCCGCCGCGCGCGGGGCCTTCAAGGGCGCCCTTCTCGTAGGCATGGGCTTCACGCCGGCGGAAGCCGCGCAGGCGGTCGGCGCCGGCACCTTCGCGGGCGTCGTCTTCGGGCACCACTTCATCAGCAACCCGGACCTCGTGGAGCGCGTTAAGTCCGGCGTCGCGCTCGTGGAGCCTGATCAGGCGACCTTCTATTCGCCCGGTGCTCGTGGCTACACGGATTATCCCGTGATGGCGCGCTGAGCGTGCAGCATCGCCGGGGCGCTTAGCCGCGCCACTCGAGCCGGCGCGGTTTGCCGTGGTCGGCGAACGACGCGTCTAGCGCGCGGAGTTCCAGCGTGATTCCGGAGGGGTCGAGTCGCGCGGCCACCCAGCCCGCCGGCTGCGCCTTGTCGAACGGGTAAGCCGTGGCGGGAAGGTTCACGAGGTGGATCCCGCTGGCATCACGATCGATGCTCCAACGGTGCGAGTGACCGAAGAAGTGGGCCTTCACGTGCCGGCGTGGACGCAGGATGGCCATGAGCGCCTCCGTCTCGGTGAGGCCGTTCTTGTTGCCGCCCGTGTTGGGGTTGTGGTGCACCATCACCAGGGCCGGCTTGCTCGTGTTGGCGTCGAGCGCGCTCTCCAACCACCGCAACTGATCCGCGCCGAGCACCCCGGGGGTGGAATTCGTCTTGTCGAGCGAATCGAGCACGAACCAGTTGGCGCGGCCGGCCGGTACCATGGCCGCCTGGCGGTCGGGCAGGCGATCGACGACGCGCTTCGCGCCGGCCACGCCGGCCCAGAAGTTTTCCCGGTGATCATGGTTGCCGAGCGCGAGCCAGAGCGGGATCCCGGCTTCCCGCAACGGCGTGAGGAGTCGGGCGAGTGTGGCGTAGTCACCCGGCTCGCCGATGTTGAGAGAAAGGTCGCCGTCGACGAGCGCGCCCGCGGGGAGCGGGGACGATCGGGTGATCTCGCCTACGACGCGTGCGAGGCGGTCGGCCATGTTGATTTCGCGCGCGATGCGGGCGGGATCAGCCGCGATGTGCGTGTCGGAGAAGAGCGCCCAGAAATCCGGATCGACGGCGGGGCGGGCGGCGGCCCGGAGCGGGCGGCCCGCGAGGAGAGCAGCGGTGCCGGCGAGCGTGGAACGGAGGAAGCGGCGGCGGGGAAGGGCGGGGAGATGGAGGGGCATGGGCGCAGTGTGGAAAAGGTCACGTTGAACGCCAGAGCTCTTTGCCAAGGCGGCACGTGTGATTCCGCGAGCGTGGAATTGCAGTCGGCGCCGTGGCGTGTAGTCCACCGCCACTGATGCGCGCGATCGCCCCGTCCCTCATCTGCTTGGTGGTATTGTTGCTCGGAGCTCCGGGCGTCGCCTCCGAACCGCCGGGCGCGCCGCTCTTGGCAGAGTCGGACCTGCCGGCCTACGAGCGCGACCTTGACCACGCCGGATTTATCCGCGGCTGGAACAAGGCGGCCCTCGACCGCGGCGAGCGCGTCTACGAGCGCGTGTGTCACGCGTGTCACGGCGACCTGAACCTTCCGGGCTCGCTGCCCGACGCGCTACGCTTCGGGGAGGGAAAGTTCCAGCACGGCAAAGATCCGCTCACGTTCTACCGCACGCTCACCCGAGGCTGGCGGCGGATGGCGCCGCAGGTGGAGCTTACTCCGCGCGAGAAGTACGACGTGATCCACTACGTGCGAGAGATGTTCCTCGCCCGCTCAAATCCGTCGCAGTACTTCCCGGTCGACGAGGCCTACCTGGCATCTTTGCCCGCGGGAAAGGCGCGCGGTCCTGATCCCGTGCGCCGTGAGCCGTGGCGGGAGATGGACTACGGCCCCTATCTGATCGGGAGCTTCGAAATCGCCGACGAGGCGCGCCGCGCCGCCGCGGCCGCGCTCAAGGGCAACCAACTTGATGCGGTGGCTCCCGGCGCAAACATCGCGCAGAAGGGCATCGCGATCCGGCTCGACCCCGGACCCGGCGGAGTCGCGGCCGGGCGCGCGTGGGTGGTGTTCGAGCACGATACGCTCCGTCTCGCCGGGGCTTGGACGGGTGAGGGCTTCATCGATTGGAACGGCATCAACTTCAATGGCCGCCACGTCGTGCGGCCGCGCACGGTCGGCACGCCGGTCTTCGAGACGGCGGATGCTCCGGGCTGGGCCGATCCCGCGACGGGGAGTTTCGAGGACAAGCGAGTGACCGGACTGGATGGCCGGCGGTTTGGTCCGCTGCCGCGGTCGTGGATGCGCTATCGCGGGCTTTACCGTTCGGGAGCGCGCGTCGTGATTTCCTACTCGGTTGGCGAGACCGCCGTGCTGGAAAGTCACGACCTGGAGGAATCCGCTGCAGGACCGGTCGTCGTCCGGACGCTCAACGTCGGTCGGTCGGATCGCGATCTCACGGTGCGCTTGGCCGACGCCGGTGCGGCGCTGGCGGTGCAGGGACCGGCTTCGCTCGCGGTGCAGCGCGACGAACGGTTCATCACGCTGCGGATCCCGGCCGCAGCGACCCCCGTCCGGCTCGCGGTGCGGTTGGCGCGTCCGGGTACGGCGATTCCGCCGGCTTCCGGGGAACCGCGCGACCTTGCTCTTTTTACGCGCGGCGGTCCGGCGGCCTGGTCTGCGACGGTGACGACTCCGGTCGTGGCGGCGCCGACGGCGGGGGCGTTCGCGTGGGAGCGCCTCACGCCGCCGACTTCGAATCCCTGGAAGGCGCGGGTGCGTCTGGGTGGGTTCGACTTCCTGCCAGACGGTGACGTCGCGTTGATGTGCGCGTGGGATGGCGATGTATGGCGCGTCGAGGGCCTGCGTGGGGCAGGCGAATTGCGGTGGCGGCGGATCGCCGCGGGCCTCTTCCAGCCGCTCGGCGTGAAGCGGCGTGGCGACGATATTTTCGTCACGTGCCGCGATCAGATCGCGGTGTTGCGTGACCTCGATGGCGACGGGGAGACGGACTTCGTCGAGAGCTTCAACAGCGATCATCAGGTCACGGAGCATTTCCACGAGTTCGCGATGGGCCTGCAGGCCGATGCGGCGGGGAATTTTTACTACGCCAAGAGCGCGCGACACGCCCGCACGGCGCTGGTGCCGCACCATGGCACGCTGCTAAAGGTGAGCGCCGACGGGGCGACGACGACGATCCTCGCCAACGGCTTCCGCGCGGCGAACGGCGTGTGCCTGAACTCCGACGGTTCGTTTTACGTCACCGACCAGGAAGGGCACTGGATGCCCATGAACCGGGTGAACCGGGTCATGCCCGGCAGGTTTTACGGCAACATGTGGAGCCACGGCGCGCCGGCGGATACGTCCGATGCCGCGATGGCGCCGCCGGTGTGCTGGATCGACAAGGCCTTCGACCGTTCGCCGGCGGAGTTGCTGCCGGTTGAGGGTCCCGCGTGGACGCGTTGGGCCGGTGCGCATCTTAACCTTTCGTACGGAGTCGGGCGTCTTGAGGTGTTCTTCAGCGAACCGGCGGGCGATGGATTTCAAGGCGCGATCTGCGCGCTGCCGGTGCCGGATTTTCCGACCGGCACCATGCGCGGGCGGTTTCATCCGACTTCCGGAGACCTTTATCTTTCCGGTCTCTCGGCCTGGGCCACGTCGCAGACCTTGCAGGAAGGCGGCTTCTACCGCCTGCGGCCGACGGGGCGTGCCGCGTGTCTGCCGACCGGATGGAAGATCCTGCCCGATGCCGTCGAACTCACCTTCAGCGAACCGCCGCGGTCGGCAAGGGATGTGGGCCGGTTCACGTTCCGCCGCTGGGACCTGCGGCGCAGCGCGAACTACGGGAGTCCTCGGATCGACGAGCGCGAATTGCCGGTTACCCGTGTCGAGACCGGGCCCGACCCGCGCGTGGTGCGGCTGGTGATTCCCGGGCTCGCGCCCGCGCAGGTCGTTGAGCTCACCTGCCGACTCACCGATGCCGACGGAGCCGAAGTCACCCGCGTGATCACGGGTACGATCCACCGCGTACCCGGCGGAAGGTGAGAGGTGAAGGCGGGGGGATTACCGACCGGAAGGCCGGGCGGGTTCGCCTCATGCCGCGATTGAGCTGGCCGCCAAGAGGCGCAAGAGACGCAAAAATCACGGCGAGAGGGAGAGCGGGGCGACGAAGTTCGTTTGGGCTTTTTCGCCCGGCTCGTACCAGGGTGCCACTTGGGCCTTCGACCCGCCGATGCGGCTGCGGCTGTAGCCGTGGATTCGGTCGGAAGGACTTCGTTCCGGTGTGGCTGCGGCTGTAGCCGCGGACACGATGGAAGGTCCTTCGGGAAGGGCTGGGGAAGGGCCTTCGGCGGGGAAGACGGTCGTGAATCTTCCGCGCCTGCAGGCGCAGCCACATGGGATGTGAATCCTACTACTATTGCCGCGGATCGGATCAGAAGAACAACACTCCGCTGAAGCCGCGGATTCGGTCGCAAGAACTTCGCTCCGATGTGGCTGCGGCTGCAGCCGCGGACACGAAGGAAGGTCTTTCGGTAAGGGCTGGGGAAGGGCCTTCGGCGGGGAAGTCGGGCGTGAATCTT